>Ga0316209_1000535_pt1 | contig 64057 bp, 58 predicted proteins | sample 6monopyrite_MG_FD_204945 | JGI IMG/M metagenome (GOLD analysis project Ga0316209, IMG submission 204945) | Microbial mat bacterial communities from mineral coupon in-situ incubated in ocean water Damariscotta River, Maine, United States -... | ecosystem: Environmental > Aquatic > Marine >... | reverse complement strand
ACAAAAAAAGAACGGCCTACGGGCCGTTCTTTTTTTGTCACCTGGCGGAGGGGAACCTGGTTCCGTATCGCCACTACTTGCGCCCTTCGGCGATGCGCTTCTCGGCCAAGCGCTGGGCGGCCTCGCGGGTCGAGATGTCTTCGCGCTCGGAGATCTCGAAGAGCAGCTTCAGGTTGTCGTAGATGCGATCGATGCGGCGACAGGCTTCGCCCTCGTCGTAGCCACCGGGCAGAAGCTCGACGGCGACGTTGATGATTCCGCCAGCGTTGATCACGTAGTCGGGCGCATACAGGATGCCGCGTGCGCGCAGGTCGTCCGCGTGGTGCGGCTCGAGCAGGACGTTGTTCGCGCTGCCCGCGACGGCCTTGCAGCGGAGACGCGGAATCGTCAGATCATTGATTCCGGCGCCACGTGCGCAGGGCGCGTAGACGTCGCACTCGACGTCGAGGTGCTTGGCGTCATCGACCGCCTGGAAGCCGTGCTCTTGAACGAGCTCCGCAACGCGCGCTTCATTGATGTCACAGATCGTGACCTTGGCGCCTTGCTCCTTCAGCAGGACGGCCAGCCCGCCACCGACGGCGCCGACGCCCTGAATGACGACGTGCCGATCGACGAAGCTGTCCGAGCCGTGAATCGTCTCGAGCGTGGCTCGAATGCCCTGCAGACATCCGCGAGCGGTGTAGGGCGAAGGGTTGCCCGAGCTGCCGGATTCGCGGGAGAGGCCGGTGACCCAGCGCGTCTCCTCTTTGACGATCTCGAGATCCGGGATCCCGATGTTCATGTCTTCGGCCGTGATGTACTTGCCACCCAGGCTGTCGACGAACTTGCCCATCGCGCGGAAGAGCTCGGGAGACTTCTGAGTCTTCGGGTCGCCGATGATCACAGACTTGCCGCCTCCGAGTCCCGTCTCGGCAACAGCCGATTTGAAGGTCATACCGCGCGAGAGTCGCAGCACGTCGAACAGCGCCTCGTCCTCCGATGCGTACGGGAGCATGCGCATTCCGCCGAGGGCGGGACCAAGTGTCGTGTCATGCACGGCGATGATCGCGTGAAGACCCGAGTTGTCGTCGCGGCAACGAACCACTTTTTCGTAGCCATCGACCTGAATCTCGGAAATCTGCATGAGGGCTGTGCTCCTAGGCGGGGCTCTGATAATTCCGGTCGCGCGCGGCTCCTGTAGCCCGCGCGACACTGGGGAAAAATGGGGCGAGCATCCTACAGGAGGGTGCAAAACGCGTCGAGCACAGAGCCCGCCTCCGCAGCTGAAAGTGCCGTTAAATCAAACCGAGAGCGATTCCCGGCCACTTCTGCACGTCCGCTGCTCTCTCGGCGGAGTTCGCGCGACGTGAGAATCGAGGGCCGGGTTCTGTTGCACCATCCTAAGGGCCCTTACTGTCTCGGAGTGATCCAGCGCGTGACCGAACCCATCTCTCCGCCGCCCCGCGTAGCCGACCCGCTGGAACGAGGCATTGCCTTCGCCTCCATCTGGGCAACCGGCCAGAGCGTCGAGCGCGATCGGGTCTTTCGGCTCTCCGCGCTGAAGCTCACCGACGGCGAGTGGAACTCGTTCGACGCCTTCTGCCAGCCCTTCGAGTCCGACTCCGACGAGGAGAGCCGGGCCACGAAGCGCATGGCCGCCGAGTTCGGGGTCGAGGGTCCCGAGCTGGTGGGCTGCCCGACCGCGGCCGAGAACTGGCCCGAGCTGCGCGCTTTCCTCGAAGGCCTGCCCACGATCGTGCTCGACCGGCGCCACTTCGAGGAGTGGGGACGAGCGCTCGGCGGGGTCCACGCGGGCCAGGTGGTCGGGATCGCCGAGCTGGCAGAGCTCCTGTGCCCGGGCCGTTTGGCCAGCCTCGGCGAGGGCCTGGTCGCCCACCTCCTGCCCTCCGCGGCGCGCCCGGCCCTGGCGATCGGCCCGCGCGAACTGCAAGCCACCGCCGGAGTCATCGTCGGCAACTTTCTCGAGCACGACGCCGGCTACCTCGCGCTCGCGCACCACGGCTACGAGACAGCGGCACGCCACCTGCCCATCGAAGATGCGGACGCGGCCGCCGCGATCGATCTCTGCCTCGCGCTCGCGCGCAGGCCGAAGCTCTGGTCCGGAGGTGAGGACGAGCTGTTCCCGCTCCACCACGGACTGATCGAGGGTGCGCTCGACGCCGCCTGCGAGGTCTATCCGAACCTCTCGGACTCGATGCTCGGCGCGACTCCGGCCTGGACGCTGGATGGCGAGGACGACACCCCTCCCATGCGCATCGAACCCAAGGACTCGAAGCGCTTCCCAAACGACCTCGCCTTCCCGCCCGATGAGATGCGCCGGCTGGACGAGATCTTCGAGGTCCACCTGCCCGCGATGTTCGGCGGCGACAGCTACCGCGTCGGCCAGCATCACGTCGCGCAAGAGATTGCGAAGAGCCTCGGTGACGAAGAGCTGCTCCTGGTGCACGCGCCGACGGGGACCGGCAAGACTCTGGCCTACCTGGTGCCCGCGATGATGTGGGCGGCGCGTCAGGACGTTCGCGTCGGAGTCGCAACTTTCACGCGTGCGCTGCAGGAACAAGCGATGGATCGCGAGGTCCCGCTCGCGTTCGAGCTGATGCGGCGTTCCGGCTCGAAGTTCAGGCCGCGCGTCGCGCTCCTCAAGGGGCGGCGCAACTACATCTGTTGGCGCGCGCTCGAGCTCCAGACTCCGCGTGTCGAGGATGACGCTCTGCGTCGAATCGCGTGGACGCGCCTCGCGCTCTTCGCGCTGACCGACATCGAAGGCGACATCGATCGCATTCCCCGGCACACCGACCTGCCCTTCGCGTCGGCGGTCGAGGTCTCGCGCGCGATCTCGGGGCTACTGCGACAGTCGCGCGCCGAGAGCGGGTGCTGTCGGCTCAGCTCGGACAAGAACACCTGCGCCGCCGAGGTCGCCAAGCGCAACGCGGAGCGCGCGCACGTCGTCATCACGAATCACTCGTACGCGCTCGCGCGACAGGGCTTCTTCCGCTACGTGGTCTTCGACGAGTGCGAACACCTCCACGACCAGGCGCACTCGGCCTGGAGCCACGTCCTGCCCTTCCACTCGGCTCGTGAGCTCCTGACCTCGCTGCGTAAGCCTGGTCAGAAAGAGAGGCCGCGCCCGCTCGAGCGCCTGCGCCGCGCCGCACTCAAGGGCACGGGTGCGCGAACCTGCGCAGAGCAGTGCTGCGAGCTTCAGGAAGGCGCGCTCGACGCGCTCTCTCTGCTCGAGCAGTCCGTGGGCGAGTTCAAGAGCTGGCGCGCGAGCGTCGTCGGTGGCCGCAACGACCGCGATCAACACTCGCTCTTCCGCGAGTTCATCCTGTCGGAGCACTCGCAGGACCTGATCGGCAAGCACCGGCACCTGACCAAGCTCTGGAACGGACTGGCCGCCTCGCTCTCGGTGTTGTCCGAGTTCATGGACGACATCCAGGTCAACGGCAAGAGCCGCCTGCGGCGCTCGCTCGACCTGTTGCGGACGGACATCGAAGACTTCCTCACCGGGATCGCCGCATGGATCCCTCGCGACGACGAGGGCCCCGCCTTTCGCGCGCAGACCTTCTACGACCTCGAGACCGACGGGCGTGGCCGCGACGCGATGGCCGCGCGCGTCTTGTTGCCGCACGAATACCTGGGGCGCTTCTTCTTCCCCGAACTCAAGGCGGGCATCTGCATCTCCGCCACGACTCACCTCGGCGGCGGCTTCGAGACCTCAGCCTCCTACCTGGGCCTGGAGCGAGCGGCGAATCCCGCGCCCGACGAGGACCGCGATCCCTCGCCCTATCGCACCTTCCTCGTCCCCGCGCCGTTCGATTACCGCCGCGTGATGGTCGCGGTTCCGCGCGACGCGCCCACCTTCAGGTCGGCCGACAAGAGCGCCTATCTCGACTACCTGTGCCAGTTCGTGCAGACCTTGGGCGAGAAGACGCGCGGTCGCATCCTGGTGCTGTTCACGAATGCGAACGACTGCATCGCGTGCGGTCGCAAGGTCGAGGGCTTCTTCGCGGAGCGCGGCATTCCGTTCTGGTACCAGCGCATGGAAGGCGCCAAGAAAGAGGAGCTGGCCGAGCGCTTTCGCAGCCGCACCGACTCGATCCTCTTCGGCCTGGACACCTTCTGGTACGGCGCCGACTTCCCCGGCGAGACGCTGCAGTACCTGGTCATCGCCAAGCTCCCCTACGGCGTTCCCGATCGCTATCACCACGCGCAGTGCGCGGCGATCGGTCCGGGAGACCAACGCCGCCTGATCTACATGCCGCGCGCGCTCGCCAAGTTTCGGCAGGGCTTCGGGCGACTGATGCGCAAGGAGACCGACCGGGGCTGCGTATTCATTCTCGACGGGCGCATTCTCGATCCGCGTCACCGCTCCTTCCTGCGCGAGCTGCCGCTCGAGATGGGGCACGAGCGCGATGCGGAGGGAGGAACGGCGAGCTTCATGCGCGGCGACACCGAGCGTTGTCAGCGCGAAGCGCTCGCTCACATGGGGATGCTCACGGATGTGCGCCGGCACGAGATCGTTCCGCAACCGAAGCCGACACCGAAGGCGAGCCCACCCAAGGACCTCTTCATCGAGGTGCCGGAAGAGGACCTTCCTTTTTGAAGTGCGAAGAATACTGCTTGGCGATCGAGTCGGGCAGCGCGTGAAGCGTTGTAGCGTCGCTCGAGCTCCTCAGCAGGATTCGAAGGGCCCCAGTAAGATGGGCACATGCGCGTCGGACTTGCAGTGATTCTTTGCCTGGGAGTAGTGGGAAGTTCCTGTGGAAAGCCGGCGCTGGCAGGCCGGTCTTCGATCGTTTTCTTGAGTGTCGACACGCTCTCGGCCCGGCACATGTCGCTCCACGAGTACGAACGAGAGACGACACCCGGCCTCGAGTCGTTCGCGGAAGAGTCCCTCGTCTTCGAGCGGTGCTGGGCGAACGCACCCTGGACGACGCCGAGCTACATCTCACAGTTCACGGGCTTGCTACCGGCGAGCTTTGCATCGCCCGGCAACCTCTACTCGAGGATCGACCGCTGGAACCTGCCTCCCGAGCACACGGTGATCGCCGAGGTCTTGCTCTCGAACGGATATCGGACGGCCGCCTTCGTGGACAATCCCAATGCCGGGGCACTCTACGAGCTCGACCGCGGCTTCGAGCACTACGACGACAGCCCCTCGCGTCTCGGCCTCGACCAACTGGACGGCGGGATGAAGCTCGTGAGCTCGCTCTCGCTGCAGTGGCTCCGAGAGCTGGACGGTGATGCACCGTTCTTCTTGTTCCTTCAGGTGCTCGATCTGCATGCTCCCTACCACTCCGGCTCCGACTGGCCTGGAGAGTTTCCGCGAACCTCGGTCCCCGACCGAGAGCTCCCGGTCTTCGCGACTGGCGATCCCGGCTTGAACGCGATCCCGAGGTACATCGCGGACGCGAGACACGACGACGAACCGACGACCCTCGCGAGCGGCCCCCTGTTGAATGACTACGACCGAGGAATTCGCGCCATGGACGAGTCGATCACCGAGTTCTTGACCGAGCTGGAGGAGCTCGGCCAGCTCGACCGCACCTGGATCTTCATTACTTCCGACCACGGTGAGTCCATGGTGGAGCACGGGTCGTTCTTCAATCACCTGAGGCTTCACGGTGAGGAGCTCCACGTCCCACTCATCATCCGCCCGCCCGGTGGCACTTCCCCACGTCGAGTTGCAACCGATGTCCAGCTCGTCGACCTGTTTCCGACCATCCTCGAGCTCGCGGGCGCACCACTCCGCCCCGAGCTCCACGGACGCTCGCTCCTGCCTGCGATCGAGGGCAGGGCTCTGGACCAGCGCCCGGTCTTCGCGTTCGGGGACTTCGAGAACAGCCGCTGTGTCGTGGACGACGGTTGGAAGTTGATCGAGACGAACCCGAGCCTCGAAAGCGCTGGACTCGTGGGGCTGTTGAGCTCGGAACGCGGCCAGGCTTGGATCGATCGTCGCTACCCCGACTTCGAAGGAAAGGTCTTCGGGACCCACGACCTCCCGATGGATTTCATCCTCGGTCTGGGCGGAGCCTTCTTCACGAACGAGGCTGGCCCTGAGCTCTTCGGTCCTTTCCTCACGCTCTACGACCTCGAGTCGGACCCGGGCGAGCTCGTCGATGTCACCGCCGAACACCCCGAGCAGGTGCAGCGACTGCTCGGCCTTCTCGATCGTGAAGAAGCGAGAGCGCGTGAGCTGTACATCGAGTACGACCCTGGCAGGGAGATCGCACCGGACGTGCTCGAGTCCCTCGAGAGCCTCGGCTACATCGGCGCAGAGGAGTAGCCCGCTCTTGTGAGCGTTCCCTGAGATACCGCGCTTGGCGCCTCTCAGCCTCAACAAGCTCGCGGACTTCCCAATCGAGCGCGGTAGGATGGCGGCTTGGCCTTTGGCGCTGTCCACGGTTAGGAAATCATCATGAGTTACTCGATCGCGTTTGGTCTCTCCGCTCTGTTGTCGTTCGCGCCCGTTGTCGTGGGTGCCGATGAATCGGCAGACCTCATCTTGGCCGGCGGCAAGGTCGTCACGCTCGGCGCAGACGGCTCGGATGGACAGGCCATCGCCGTTCGGGACGGGCGCGTTCTGCTCGTGGGAACGAATGCCGAAGTCGAAGCGCGCGCCGGCGAGTCCACCGAGCGCATCGCCCTCGACGGAGCGCTCGTCATTCCCGGGTTCATCGAAGGACACGGACACTTCCTCGGCATCGGGGATATGAAGTCGCAGCTCGACTTGACGAAGGCGGCGAGCTGGGAAGAGATCGTTGCGCTCGTTGCGGAGGCGGTGAAGAGCGCGAAGCCCGGCGAGCTGATTCGCGGGCGGGGCTGGCACCAGTCGAAGTGGAACGTACTCCCGGCGGGGAGCGTGCAGGGGCTTCCCCGCCATGACTCGCTGTCGGCGATCTCGCCGGAGAACCCCGTCGTTCTCGAGCACGCGAGTGGGCACGCGACCTTTGCGAACGCGGCGGCCATGAAGGCGGCGAAAATCGACAGCGCGACTCCCGACCCGGACGGCGGCGAGATCGTGCGCGACGAAGCGGGTGCGCCGATCGGCGCCTTTCGCGAGAGAGCGGCGGGGCTGCTCATGCCGGTCTACGCGGGTGCCGAAGGCCCGGATCCACTCCGACTGGCTCAGCTCGCACGCGACGAGTGTCTCGCGAAAGGTATCACGAGCTTCCACGATGCCGGGAGTCCGCTGATCGTCGCCGATCTGTACCGGGGCATGGTCGAGCGGGACGAGCTCGGCCTGCGCATGTTCGTGATGCTCAGCGACTCGAACGAGCGGCTCAGCGCGATGCTCCCTCGCCACCCGCTGCTCGCACTCGAGAGCGACCAGCTGAAGATCGGCGGCATCAAGCGCTCGATCGACGGCGCACTCGGTTCGCACGGCGCATGGCTGCTCGAGCCCTACTCGGACCACGGTTCGAGCAGCGGACTCAACACGCTGCCGATCGACTCTCTCGTCGAGACCGCCCGACTCGCCGCTCTCCACCAGCTCCAGCTCTGCGTCCACGCGATCGGTGACCGCGCGAACCGCGAGGTGCTCGACATCTTCGAGGCGCGCTTTCAGGCCGAGCCCGAGCGCACCGACTACCGCTGGCGCATCGAACACGCGCAGCACCTGCACCCCGACGACGTCCCGCGCTTTGCAGCGCTCTCCGTAATCGCCTCCATGCAAGCGGTGCACTGCACGTCCGACGCCGCCTTCGTAGTCGACCGCCTCGGCGAGGACCGCTCGCGCTCCGGCGCCTACCTCTGGCGCACGCTGACCGACCACGGCGTGGTCGTCACCAACGGAACCGACGCACCCGTCGAGGATGTCGATCCGATCCCGAACTTCTACTCGGCGGTGACGCGCATCACGAAGAGCGGCAAGCCCTTCTTCGCCGACCAGCGCATGACGCGTCTCGAAGCGCTGCGCGCGTACACGCTGAACAACGCCTTCGCCTCCTTCGACGAGGGTGTGAAGGGCTCGCTGGAGCCGGGCAAGCTCGCCGACCTCACCGTTCTGTCGCGCGACATCATGACCGTTCCGGCCGAAGAGATTCCGGGCGCCGAGGTGCTCTACACGATCGTCGGCGGGCGCGTGCTCTACTCGCGCGACGAGTAGGCGTTCGCGCAGCGGGCGCTAGCTCGGCTCGTGAATCTCGGCGAGCATGCAGCGCGCGCTGCCGCCGCCGACGGACTCGATCGTGTCGAGCGGCGTCGAGAGGAGGCGACCGTGTGCAGCCAGGCTTGCGCGCTGCTCGGGGCGCAAGGAGATCAGCGCTTGCTCCGAGAGGACGATGAGCGGCTCGCCTCGAGTGGACTTCACCGCCAGACAGTTGCCCGCGAAGCTGTAGAGCTGCTCGATCGTGAGCTCGATGACTTCGTGGTCGGTCTCGACGAGGCGCGCTTCGACGGTTCGCCGCTCGTCCGCATCGCGAATTGCGTCGAGACACACGACGGCGAAGCGCTCACCGATCCCCATCACGACATTGGTGTGGTAGATCGCGACGCCGCCTCGATCGAGCGCGCGAAAGAGGACCAGCTCGTAGTTCATTCGGCGCGCAAACTCGTCCAGACCTTCACGAGTCGTGCGCGGCGAGAGACACGCGTAAGCGATTCGGTTCGCGCGATCGAGCACCATGCTCCCGGTCCCCTCCAGGAACGCGCCGGTCTCCTCCAGCGTGGTCAGGTCGATCAGCTCGGGCCAGGCGGCTCCGCTCTCGCGCTCCACCTCTCGAACCAACTCGACACGAACCTCCGCTCGTCGATTCGGAGTCAGGAGCGGGTAGAGCACGACCTCGCCCGTCGCGTGGAACGAGACCCAGTTGTTGGGAAAGATTGAGTCGGGCGTGTGCGGCTCCGGCGTGTCCTCGAAGACGTGCACGCGGACGTCGGCAGCGCGCAGCACCTCGACCATCGCATCGAACTCACCGAGGGCGCGGCGTTGCAGCTCCTCCAGGTCGAGCGCGCTCGCGTCCTCTTGAAAGGCGTTGCTCGCCGCGGTCTCCAGATTTCCCGCGAAGCAGACGGGCCGCACCATCATGATGCGTGACGTTGTCTGCGCTGGCTTCCCGTGCTGCTGACTCATGCACCCGCATTCTACGCGGAGATGGCTCCGAAAGAGCGGCTGCCCAGTAGGATGAAGCCATGGGCGCAAGGGAATCGAACCAAGCCGACGGAATCGATGCGTCGAGTGCAGAGTTTGCGCGCTTCGACCAGGTGCCGAAGCCGCTCTACCAGCTGAATGAAGCCGCGGATGGCGAGGACGCCTTCGATGAAGAGTTCGAGTTCGCGACGTGCGACCTCGGGCGTTACCTGAACGGCGATGCCGACGAACGCGCTGCCTTCAGCCAAGAGCTCGGGCACGCCATCCAAGAGATCGGTTTCGCCATCCTGACCGGTCACGGCATCGACCAGCGTCTGTTCGACGACGCGGACCGAGCCGTACGCGACTTCTTCACGACCACGCCGCTCACCTCCAAGCTCGACTACCGCGCCGAACGTCACGGCGCCGTCAGCGAGGGCTACTTTCCGATCAGGGAGACCAGCGACATTCACCCCGACCTCGTCGAGGGTTGGGTCTTCGGACGCCGCGCCTTCGACCTGGACGCGGACGCCGCCTTCGACGTACGCGCGTGCTGGCCGAGCGCGGAATTCGAAGCGCGCTTCCGCCCACTCGTCGAGGCCGAGTCCGCGCTCTTCCAACCGATCATGCAGAGCTTGCTCAGCTTCCTCGGTAGCGACCCGCACAGCTACGACGCGCGCCTTGCCGCCCCCAACTTCGGTCTGCGCCTCAACTACTATCCGCCGCTCTCGGACTCCGACGAGAGCGGCAAGTCCAGCCGCCTGCTCGGCCACGAAGACGTCGATCTCTTCACCCTCCTTCCCGCGCCCGCCGTCGAGGGCCTGCAAGTCCTCCACCGCAGAGGCAAATGGGTCCGGCTCGCCGCGCCGCCCGGCACCATCATCCTCAACTCGGGCGACTACCTGCAGCGCATCTCGAACGACTTGTTGCCCTCGACCACGCACCGCGTCAGCCGACCGAGAACCCAAGCGCTCGAGTCCGTCGCGCGCGTGAGTTTCCCCCTCGCGGCCTACCTCCGACCCGACGAGAACCTCGAAGTCCTCCCCGAGCTCGCCGCCCCCAAGTACGACCCGATCAAGGTGATCACCTTCCACACGCGCACCACCGCCAAGTTCTACGGCGCGGACTACGCCGTAGAAACCGAAGGGGGCTAGCGGCGGTTACCGCGGCCGATTCCCGAGGGTCACCTCGAACTCGAGCTCCTCGCCGTTGCGCAGCAGGATGACCGTGACGACGTCGCCGGCAGAGAGCTCCCACATGGTCTCCGTCAGGGCCTCGCGGTTCGGGATCTCGGTCTCGCCGATTCGGACGAAGCGGTCGCCCGCTTGCATGCCTGCGGACTGCGCCGCGGTGTCGTCCATGACGGCTGTGATCTCGAGGCCGGCTTCGCTGTCGGCGAGCTGAACGCCCAGGTACGGCCCGTTCTTCATGCGCTCGAGCATCTCGGCGTCCTCTTCCGACGGAAGTAGGACGGTCGAGTTCGGGTTGCTGGCGAGCCACTCGGAGAGCGGCAGCGGCGCCGGCTCCTCGAGGATCTCGATCGACTGACCGTTGCGGCTACCGCCCACGGCGTCGAGGGTCGTATCCGACATCGGATACCAGATCGACTCGGTCGCGCGGTCGTAGAGCACGAAGACGTGGTCCTTGGTGTATCCAGACGTTCCGAACTCTACTGGCGCTCCATCGAGTTCCCGGGTGCACACGACACCCAGCTGAGCGAGAGGTCACCACATGACGGCGAAGGACTCGCCGGCGAACTCGTCATTGACGACCTCGTGCATGTCCATGATCTCGACGGGGTAGGCGCGCGCGATTCCGTTCATTAGAACGCCGAGGACCGGAGTCTCTTCGGTGACGCCGCGTTCGGCGAGCTGCGGGTCCGTGGGCGAGACGAAGACCGGCTCATCGATGGACGGGATCGTGTCCTTGCCGATTCCGAACTGGAAAGAGACCGGGTCGATCTGGGCGTCGGTTACGTCGAAGTACTCCGGCTCGCCCTCTTCGCTCTCGTTGGCCCAGAGGAGCGCCACTCCGTCCTGGTTCACGATCTCGCGGGAGTGACGATCGGGATAGGGGTTGATCGAGTCGCGCGAGCCGGAGCTGGGCAGCTCGCCGAAGCTCCCCGACCACGCTCCGATCAGGTCCTCTCCATCGAGCTCGCCGAGGAAGGACAAGCGCTGTCCGCCGGGAACCTCGCGCTCGAATCGAATCGCGTTTCCCTCGGTCGAGATCGAGAGCAGGTCCATCGCCTGACCGCGACTCTCCCAGGTTCCGGTCAGCTCGCCCGACTCCTCGCGCACCAGAGTCATCACGGCGGCGACGCCGCTGCCACCCATCTCGGTCGTCATGCCCCACTGTCCGGCGAACGCATCTCTCGGTTCGGCGCGAACCGCGTGCGCTTCAACCGCCGAGACTTGCCCATCGGTCGGCTCCGACTCCGGCTTGGCGGAAGAACAACTTGCCGCGAGCGAGAGCGCTGCTCCGAGTGCGACGTGACTGTAGAGGCGTGGATTGGAACGGCAACCTGGGGAGTGATTCATAGCGTGCGATCATCTGCGCTCATTGCCGCGAGCACAAGACGAACAGACCCCTCATTACGCGCACAAAACGAAAACGAACACTCGATGGTAGCTGTATCGACTCGAGCAGCCGTGTGATTCGAGCTCGCACGAACGGTTAGGATTGAGTCGTGACGTTTCATCAACTCTTCGTGCGCACAACGCTCGCTGCGCTTCTGCTTCTGCTTCCGAGCTGCGCCATCACGGGCTTCTTCACCTACGGTCTCGTCAACGCGGGAGTCAACTCGGTCGGTGTCGGCGACCGCGCGCCCGACGCGGCAGTGAGCTCGATCTACGGGAGCGACGAGCGCTTGCTCGACTACTTGCACGGCCGCCCGCTCGTCCTGATCTTCGGTTCGTTCACCTGACCGCCCTTCCGTCGCTCGGTCGAGCGACTCGAGGGGATCTACGCGAAGTACAGACACGACGTCGACTTCCTGACCGTCTACATCAAGGAAGCACACCCCGAGGATGGCTGGCCGCTCGGCATCAATGATGACGACGAGGTCTGCTACGCCGACCCCACGACCCTCGACGAGCGACGTTCGATCGCACGCGACTTCATCGAGCGGTTCGACTACCCCATTCCGCTCGTCGTCGATCGAATGGAGAACGAAGCCATGGACGCCTACGCGGGTTGGCCGGAGCGCCTGTTCATCATCGCCCCGGACGGGACGCTGGCCTACGAGGGTGGCCAAGGTCCGATGGACTTCGATCCCGACGAGGTCGAGGACTGGCTGCGGCTCTACGTCGAGGCGAAGTCGAAGAGCGCGACCCAGTAAGCCGGTCTAGACCGAGAACTCGTGCGCTTGCAGGTCTTCGAGATCGACGAACTCGAGCGCGGAGATGTGCGTGGCTTCCAGAACGACTTGCGGAGCCATGTCCGCTTCGAGCGCTTCTTTCCAGCGCTGGGCGCAGAGGCACCACTGATCGCCAGGCTTCAGCCCGGGGAACTCGAACTGCGGGACCGGTGTCGAGAGGTCGTTGCCGCAAGCCGCCGAGAAGGTCAGGAAGTCAGCCGTCGCGCGAATGCAGACGAGGTGCAAACCCACATCACCGGTGATCATCCGACAGCAACCGTCGCGGTAGTAGCCGGTGAGCGGATCGAAGCTACACGGCTGTAGTTCGGTTCCGAGGACGTTTCGCCCGAGACGCTTCTTCGATGCAGCCATGCGCGAACGATAGCGTATTTCGACCGTTCCGATAGTACCGGCGGACGATCGGAATGGCGGACGGATCTAGTGACCTGTCTTCTCCGCGATTGCGCGCCATGGAGTTCGCTCGAAGGATCATTGGCTTAGCGACTTTTCGAGCCGTAGGCTCTCCAAACATGCCTTCGAAAGCCTCCATTCCTTCGCGAGCAGAGCGCGTTCGACGGCTCGAGGACTTCGCTCCGGAGGTCGTCGTTGTCGGCGGTGGCATCACCGGAGCGGGCATCGCACTCGACCTCACTCTGCGCGGTGTCCGGACGCTTATCGTGGAACGCGAAGACTGGGGTGGTGCCACATCGAGCGCCTCCTCGCGATTGATCCACGGAGGCCTGCGCTATCTCGAGCACTACGAGTTCTCACTCGTGCGCGACTCGTGCCTGGAGCGCGCGATCCTCTTGCAGAACGCGGCGGGCTTGGTCTGGCCCGAGAGCTTCTTGTTTCCCGTTCACCGCGGCGATCGCGTCAGCCGTCCGAAGCTCGCGGCCGGTCTCGCGCTCTACACCCTGCTCTCGCTCCCACACCCACTCGGGATTCCCGGCCTCCTGTCCGCACGCCGCACGGCGGCGCGAATCCCAGGCACCGACGAGGTCAAGCTGCGCGGCGCCGGGCAGTATCTCGACGGCGCGACGGACGACTCGCGCCTCACACTCGCCGTGATCAAGAGCGCCATCCAAGCCGGCGCGCTCGCCATCCCACGCATGGAGATGCTCGAGCTGAACGACGGCGCGGAAGGCGCCGAGCTGCGACTTCGAGACACGCTGAACGGCACGGAGCTACAGGTGAGCGCTCGCGCGGCCGTGCTCGCCGGCGGACCCTTCACCGAGGCACTGCGCGAGCGCGCACAGCTCCAAGGCGACTGGATCAGCCCGACACGCGGCACGCACATCGTCGTTCCGCGCGACCGCGTCCCCACCGACGGTGCGGTGATCTTCCCGTCCCGCGTAGATGGCCGCGTGATGTTCCTGATTCCCTGGCCGCGCTACACGATCGTGGGCACGACCGACCTCGACGCCGATCCCACTCAACCGATTCGAGCCAGTCGCGAGGAGGTCGAGTACCTGATCGAGTCGGTCAACGGCCTGTTGCCCCTCGCCGATCTCGAGGAGAGCGACGTCATCTCGACTTGGGCGGGGCTGCGCCCTCTCCTGGCTGCGCCCAAGAGTGATCCGTCGGCGCGCTCGCGCGAGGAGCGCATCACTCGCGAGGGCAACGTGTTCACCATCGCGGGCGGAAAGCTGACCGGCTATCGCAGCATGGCAGAGACGCTCGGCGCGGAGCTGTGTCGTGCGATCAATCGCGGCGACAAGAGCAAGCACTCGCCGACACGCACCTATCGGTTGAGCGGTGCGATCTCCACTCGCGCAGCACGACCGGCCTGGTCGCAGCTCGACGAGCGCGGTATGCCGCAACCGGTCTCGACCACCCGAATGCGCGCGATTGCATGGAGTCGTCGCTACGCGGCCTTTGCGGAAGCCGTCCGTGTCGAGTGCGGGGAGACCGAGGGCGGTGAGGAGCTCTTGGATCCCGAGACCATGTTGGGCGAGGTCGACTGGGCCGTTCGACATGAAGACTGCCTCACGCTGAGCGACTTCTTCTTCCGCCGAACCGACCTGGCGCTCGGCAATCGCGACGTGGCGCTCGCCGCTCTCGACCCCGTCGCTTTGCGTATGGAGATTCTCCTGGGTTGGGGCCAAGATGAGACTGCGCGCCAGAGAGCGGAGTTTCTGGAGTCCTTGACCGCCGTTCACGCGTGGCGAGATGACCCCATCGAGAAGTAATCCAGGATCCACCGGCGGAAACCTCATTCTGGGGTCAGGGCTACGCCGGTGTTTGTCGAAAAATGGACGGGCCTTGCCCCAGCTTCGCAGCGCCTTCCGCGCGCGTTCGCCGCACACTTCCGCCGCTCCCCTTCAATCATGTTGATCACTCTCATCCTGATGGTCGCCCTCGCGGGCACGCTCTTCTATCTCGGTCGCGCCTACTGGGCATGGGTCGCTCCGCTCGCAGTCCTGTTCGCATCGTGGTGGATGAACGAGCCGAACCAGACCGCCTTCGGTGTCTTCGGATCGATCGCCGCACTCGCCGCGATCATCGGTGGCATCCCCGCACTGCGGAGAGCGATCGTCACCAAGCCGCTGATGCCGTTGATCGCGAAGATGTTGCCGTCGATGAGTGCGACGGAGCGCGAGGCACTCGAGGCGGGAACGGTGTGGTGGGATGCGGACCTGTTCTCGGGAAACCCCGACTGGAAGAAGCTGGTCGAGTACCGCGCGAAAGAGCTGACGGAAGAGGAGCGCGACTTCCTCGCCGGTCCGGTCGAAGAAGTCTGCGGCATGGTCACCGACTACGAGCTCGGTGAGAGCGGCGACCTCCCCGATGAAGTCTGGGACTTCCTCAAGCGCAAAGGTTTCTTCGGGATGATCGTTCCGAAGCAGTATGGCGGTCTCGGCTTCTCCGCTCTCGCGCACTCCGCGATCGTGACGAAGCTCGCCAGCCGCTCGGTCGGACTCTCCGTCACCGTCATGGTTCCCAACTCGCTCGGCCCGGCTGAGCTGATCCTCCACTACGGAACCCAAGACCAAAAAGATCACTACTTGCCGCGCCTCGCCAGCGGCGAAGACATTCCGTGCTTCGCGCTGACCGAGCCGGGCGCCGGCAGCGACGCGGGTTCGATCACGAGCTCGGCCGTCGTCTGCAGCGGTATGTGGGAGGGCGAAGAAGTCCTCGGCATGCGGCTCAACTGGGACAAGCGCTACATCACCCTCGCGCCCATCGCCTCCCTGATCGGATTGGCGTTCAAGCTACAGGATCCCGAGCACCTGCTCGGCGAGGTCACCGACATCGGCATCACCTGTGCGCTGATTCCGGCCGACCTCGAGGGCGTCGTGACCGGTGCCAAGCACGATCCGCTCGGCTGCCCCTTCTACAACGGAACGACTCAAGGGCAGGACGTCTTCGTCCCGCTCGACCACATCATCGGCGGCCGCGACCTGGCCGGACACGGTTGGCGAATGTTGATGCAGTCACTCGCAGCCGGTCGCGGCATCTCGCTGCCGTCGATGTCCGTCGGCGCTGCGCAGCTGGCCACCCGCACGGTCGGCGCCTACGCGACGATCCGCGAGCAGTTCGGTCTCCCGATCGGCAAGTTCGAAGGGATCGAGGAGCCTCTGGCTCGCATCGGCGGACTCACCTATGCCATGGACGCGGCGCGCGTGATGACCCTCGGCGCGATCGACAACGGCGAGAAGCCGTCGGTCCTGACCGCCGTGATGAAGTGCTACCTGACGGCAGGTATGCGCGACGTGATCACCGACGCGATGGACATCGTGGGCGGTGCCGGTATCTCGCGCGGTCCCAAGAACATCTTGGCGGGCTGCTACACCTCGCTCCCGATCGCGATCACCGTCGAGGGTGCCAACATCCTGACGCGCTCGATGATCATCTTCGGTCAGGGCGCGATTCGCTGTCACCCGCACGCGCAAGCGGAGATCACCGCCGTCGCCGACCGCGACCTGGCCGGCTTCGACAAGCACTTCTTCGGGCACATCGGCTTCGTGTTCACCAACGTCGCGCGCAGCTTCGCGCTCGGCGTGACGCGCGGTGCTCTCGCCGGCTCGCCGGTCAGCGGCCCCGCCGGTCCGATGTTCGCGCAGTTCTCGCGCATGAGCTCGGCCTTCGCGCTCACCGCCGACGTGTGCATGGGAACGCTCGGCGGCACCCTGAAGTTCCGCGAGAAGGTCACCGGCCGACTCGCCGACGCCTTCTCCTGGCTCTACATCGGTTCCGCCGCGCTCAAGCGCTTCGTCGATGAAGGCCAGCAAGAGCGCGACCTGCCCTACGTTCAGTGGGCTACCCAGCACGCGCTCTACGAGATTCAGGAAGCACTGTACGGCGTGTGCGCCAACATCGGCATTCCGGTCGTCGGTTGGAAAGTGCGCAGCTTGATCTTCCCGCTCGGCCGCAGCTACAGCCGGCCTTCGGACAAGCTGGTCGCCAAAGTCGCCAAGGGCCTCCTCGACGACGGCGAAGCGCGCAAGCATCTGACGCGCGACATCTACATGCCCTCCTCCTCCGAGCCCGGCCTCGGCGCCATGGAAGAGTCGCTCGGCCACATCGTGAAGGCGCAGGCCGTGAAGAAGAAGATTCGCACCGCGGTCAAAGCCAAGCAGCTTGATCGCAAGCCGAAGACGAACCTCAACCAGCGCGCCCTCGACGCCAAGATCATCGACGCCTCCGAGCTCGAGATCCTGCGCCGGGCCGACCTCGCGCGAGAAGAAGCCGTCGCCGTGGACGCCTTCGAGCCCAAGGATTCGAAAGAAGTCCACCACACGGCCTGATCAGAACGGCGAGGTGGCTGCCTCAGCGAGCAATCTACTCGTTGGGACATCCACCTCGCCAGCCGCCGACTCGAAGACGAAGATCACCACGTAATTTGACGACCGGGACGCCCCTCCCGGGCTCGATATTCGCGTCGGCTTGCTCCGAGGCGGGCCCGTCCGCTCTCTCGACCAGGGCTATCCTAAACCACGGGAGCAAGGGCATCACGGAGGGCTACCAGAACCTAAGCATGGGCCTCGGCAACGGGATTGAGCGCGTGACGGCGTTCCTGGTGAAGAAAGCCGGAAATGAGGCGGAGTCCGGGGCGGCGTAACCGTCAGACGCCCCGAAGGAGAGCGACCCCGAACTTGTCCGGCTTGGCCTCCGGCCGGTACACGTCAAAGCTCCGGACGAGCGACTTGTCCAGCATGACCTTTGAGACGTCGAGGCCGTTTTTACGAACGAAGCTGCGCTCCAGCTCGGCCAGTGGATTCGCACTGACTGGCTCCTCCCGGAAGAACGCGAGAAACCAGTTGGTACCCTTCGGATTCAACGCTGCGATCTTCGCCAAGTCGTCGTGAACCTTCTTCACCCCGAAATCCCCAGCCTCGATCATCATCGGGCGCCCTCCGTTGGGGGGGCGGAGCCAGAGGTCCACCTGCTTCGGCGCGCCCCTTCCCAGTGTTACCTTGAAGGCCATCTCGTGCCGGATATCGAGGTGGGCGAGAGCGGGGCTCATCAGCATGGCTTCGTAAAGTGCCGTGACGATTCCCGTCTCGTAGAACGTCGCGACCGTCGGCTGATGAGTCTTCGACCCCTTCCGGCCCGTGGTCAGGATCAGAAGCCGGGCTGCGAGCGACCAGACTGCGGGCTCGGTTAGCGCGAACAACGTCTTGGATAACTTGCCTGCCATAGTCCTCGAATCGTGCTCAAACGAGGAGCCGGAGTCCAATCCCTCGATCGTGCCAAGGAAGGAGGCTGGATTGGGAGGCCCCGCAGGCGTACGGTCGAGAAGCTATGGACAGCAAGCTCTACGAGGAACTCTGCCGCCGGTATATCTCCGATAAATTCGGCGTGCCCGTCGACGAGATCAAGTCGCTCCTCATCGAGAACCCGCAGCGACCCAGTGACCCCAAGTTTTCCCACCAGATCGACCATTACTGGGAGACGGGCACCGAGGCCGTAAGCTACGTCAATATCGCCAACGCGAAGTGGCGCACGAAGGGCACGGACAAGGTGGACCAGGGCGACGTTCTACTGCTCCAGAGCGTTAGGGCGGAGGTCCGAGCCAACAAAGCCCTTCTGCTCACTCCCACTGAGTTTACGTCCGGAGCGCGCGCCGTTGCGGAGCAGCACAACATCGGTCTCCACATCGTGCGGCCAAGTTTCGACTACTCGGGCTTCCCGACGACCGACCGCGCGGAGATGCAGTCAGCAATCGCCCAGGTTAAAGGCGAGTTGTACTCTCACGAGGTGGTCCATCGCGGTTTCGAAACTGGCGAGCGACCGCGAGCCGTGGCTCCCGCGTCCCGCCCCGCTCCGAGCTATTCGACTCGCCAAATCACGAACTACGCGACGCGCTCGGGTCCGGGTCCTGGCGCTGCGAACCGGAACCTCGGCTCAAGCGGAGGTGGCTACGTCACACGCGACGGAGGAGGCGGAGGGTTCGAGCGATGATGAGCAGAACTATATCGGAGGAGATGTTCGAAGAGCTGTGCCTCAAGGCCGGCGCCCCCTGCTGTCGCGTCGCCGAGAAAGTGGACGCGAAGCGCCCAGACTACGAGGTCGAGTTTGCCGGAGAGCGCATCGTCACCGAGGTGAAGCAGTTCGACCCCAACGACGAGGAGGCGGGCGGCATCGGCGGAATCACAATCACTCCGGGCGATCGGATCCGGAAGGCGATTCGCCGCGCCGCACCTCAGTTGAAGGCCCTATCGAAGGGGGAGTGTCCCGCGATGCTCGTCGTGTACAACAACAGCGGCGCGAAGAACCACACCGATCCCTATTCGGTTGCGACGGCCATGCAAGGCCTTGACGTGATTCCGGTCCTCGTGCCCGAGGAGCCGTCGATCTCACCTCAGTTCCAGGACGCTCGCTCGGGTCCGGGCAAAAAGATGACGGCGAACGCGAACACCACCATCAGCGCGCTCGGCGTGCTCCGCACCGACTTCGACGCCGAACTCCTTTTGTGCATCTACCACAACAGCCATGCTCGCCACCCGATCGACCCCGAGTGGATTCGGCACCCGCGCGTTCACCACTTCCGCCTACCCGGCGACGAAGCGAGCAGCCTCGGCGGCTGGGAAAGTGCGTAGCACGGGCTAGATGCCCCCCGGATGGGTAAAGCGTCAGCCACTCGAAGCTACGTCTGGCACTGAGTTATGCCAGAAAGACGCTGGTCCTCAAGAGGCGGACCATTGGCCTCCCGGGGTAAAGGCTCGTGCAACTTGGTTGCCACCGGCCGAGAATCCGCTCCGCGCGATCGTTCACCACGACCTCTGCGACTACCTCGCCCGGGCAGCCCGCAAGATGTGGTTCTACCTTCGACAGAAAAAACTCTCTGAGGTAGTAGTTTGACCGCGAAGTGCGCCCCCTGGGGCGGGAAACGGCTCCTCGCGGCCGACTTGCGCGCGTCCGGTCCCTCGAAGAGTTTCACTCGCTCATGAGCTCCCTGATCCGCGACACGAATGGGTGGGCTCGCTCGAGGTCTACGACGTGTCGCACCGGACTGGTGGCCAGTTCGGGCTAGACTCAAGCGAGTTGATCGGCACCCCGGGGCTCGGGCTTTCAGCTTCGGTCGCCAGCGGGGCGCGCAGGACCTATACGAGCTTCCCTCGGAGTTCGGCAGGCTCACTCCTGCAAATGTCGAAGACTGCCTTTGCATCTCCAAGGACTGGCTTAGAGCAATGAGATCGCGTCGGGCAAATGCGGCCGTTTGATCCACAGTGCGCTTGACTGTGGATAAGGTCTCCGGCAGCGTCAAGGCGGCTGATGTGAAGTCCACATGACGCCGAGGAGGAAGAGAGAGAGAATGCCCAATACCGTCCACAACCCCGACAGATACATGTCGGAGCTGCGACAGATCCTTGCCCAGGGGCGGAAACGAATCGGCGTTCTCCTTGGGGCGGGGGCTCCAGCAAGTATCCGGATCGACAGAGCAACCGGCCGACTCGACCCCGATGGTGAAGTCCTGATCCCCGCGATCGCAGAACTCACTTCCCATGTAGTGGAGACCCTCGATGATAGCAACGGCGCCTTGGCGTCTGTTCGGTCCGACCTCCCGGACGGCTCGAACATCGAGCATGTTCTTTCTCGTGTACGGTCCCTGTCCGCGCTCATCGGCTCTCATCAAATCCACGGCGTGGATGAGTCTGGTTTCCTCGACCTCGCGGAGCGAATTTGCGCCAGCATCGGAGAACTTGCCGCCGCACCCCTACCCAAGGAGCAAAGCGCATATACGGAGCTTGCTGCATGGATCGGTGGCACGGAGCGGGCTCATCCTGTCGAAGTCTTCACATCTAACTATGACCTGCTGATAGAGGAGGCTCTGGAGCGAGCAGAGATTCCGTTCTTTGACGGGTTCACTGGAGCTCACGAACCATTCTTCGATCCAGCGAGCATCGCGCGAGATGACCTCCCATTACGCTGGGCTCGGGTTTGGAAGCTGCACGGCTCTATTGGCTGGCAGGAGTCTGGTGGCAATGTCGTCCGAGCCGGAGGGCGGAGCGCCACGAGCCTTATCTACCCGGACCATCTGAAGTACGAGTATATCCAGAAGCTCCCCTTCACCGCACTCTTCGATCGCCTGCGTACCTTCCTCCTCCTTCCGGACACCTTGCTCGTGAGCTGCGGCTTCTCGTACGCGGATGCCCACATCTCGGCCGTTGTTGACGAGTGCCTGTCGGCGAATCCGTCCGCGTCGGTCTTCGCGTTCCAGTACGGTGACCTGAAGGACGCGCCAGAAGCTGGCAAGATCGCTGCCAAGCGGACGAACATGAGCGTCTACGCACGAGATGCAGCCCAGATCAACACGATCAAAGCACCGTGGCGCGTCGGCGAGTTGCCAGCACCCGATTGGGCGGGCATTCGCGAGAGCTACTGGGAGGCCCAGGGAGATGAAGGCGCTTTCCGTCTCGGGGACTTCACTCACTTCTGCAGGTTCATCTCACTGATCCATGCTGAACAGGAGGCCCCCCCCGAAAAGGAGGAGGCGGAGCAAGGGGGAGTTCAGTGAACTCGCAGACGCTACTGGGACACGTAGGAGCAGTCTCAGGCCCCACCGTCAGCGTGCAACTGTCGAACACGCTCGCCTCCGGCTCCGCGATCATTGGTGGCAGCCTCTACTCCATTGCCCAAGTCGGCAGCTTCGTCCGGATCCCCCTCGGTTTTCAGGACCTCTTCGGCGTTGTAACAGATGTCGGGGCGACTGCTGCTCCGGTTCAGGACGATGCGCCGAGCGCTAACTGGCTTCGTGTCCAGCTTGTCGGGGAGTCGATAGGGACCTCTTTCGAGCGGGGCATCGGGCGGCATCCCAACGTCAACGACGAGGTTCACATCGTCACGGAGGAGGACCTCGCGCGGATCTACGGGAGTCCCGGCGCGGGTCAAGTGGCGATCGGGCGCCTCTCCAGCGCGGAAAACGTCTCGGTCAAAGTCGACATCACCAAGATCGTCACTCGCCACAGTGCCGTCCTCGGATCAACGGGCTCGGGAAAGTCCACGACAGTGACGAGCCTTGTCAGGTCAATCGTCGCTGGCGACGAGGGTGGCGACTATCCCAGCGCTCGAATCCTCATGCTCGACATCCATGGTGAGTACGGAGAGGCTCTCTCGGACGTGGCGAGCGTCTTCCGCGTCGGGAGCAAGCGCGGCGAGCACGAGTTGTACATCCCATACTGGGCACTCGAACCAAGAGAGCTACTCGAGTTTCTCACGGGGGGGGTCGCTGACGACAAAGTCCTGCACTTCTATGACAAGATCGTCGCCCTCAAAGAGGGCTCTCTCGGTATAGGCAGTTACCCGGGTGCAACCGCCGAGTCGCTGACCATCGACACGCCAGTCCCGTACAGCCTTCGGCAGCTCTGGTACGACATGATTGAGGTCGAACTTCGGACGCTCGAAGGCCCACAACGAAACCAGCCCGCTCTTGAGGAGAAGGGGGACCCGGCGACGATGACGCCGCCTCGCTACAAGCCACATGCGATGGGCTCAGTAGGACCGTTCATCAACAACGCAGCGCCTGGTCTTCGCCGCCAACTTGTCGCCTTGCGATCGCGGATGATGGACCGGCAGTACGACTTCTTGCTCCATCCTGGGGGCTACGAGCCGGACCTCGATGGGAGTACTACAGAGGATCTTCCGTCGCTCCTTGAGAGTTGGCTGGGACACGAGAAGCCAGTTACCGTGCTCGACCTGTCCGGAGTTCCAAGCACGGTTCTGATGCGCCTCGTGGGGTCCATCCTCAAGGTCATCTACGAGGCGATGTTCTGGAGCCGGGATAAAAGCGAGGGAGCTCGGTCGAGGCCGCTGCTCGTCGTGATGGAGGAGGCGCACCGCTACCTCTCCTCTGACTCAAAGAACACCGCACGAGAAGTCACTCAACGGATCGTGAAGGAGGGGCGGAAGTACGGAATCGGGGCGATGATCGTGAGCCAGCGCCCTTCGGAAGTGGACGACACTATCTTGTCGCAGTGCGGCACCTTCTTCGCCCTGCGAATGTCCAATTCTCGTGACCGTGAGCGCGTTCAAGGAACCCTTCCCGAGAACTTGGCCTCAATGATGGACATGCTGCCGGTCTTGCGGACCGGCGAGGCCATCGTGACAGGCGAGGCCGCCACCTTGCCTCTGCGGTGCCGAGTGACGCTCCCCAGCGAAGGGCACCGCCCACAGAGCGAGGACCCCAAGGTGGCGCGGCAGTGGGGACTCGCCCGCCGCGAGGAAAGCTACGACAGGGTCGTTGCATCGTGGCGCGCGCAGTCTCCGTTGGCGACGACCCCCAGAATCCAAATCGTGCGAACGCCCCTGAAGGGCAACAACTTGGAGCCAGAACAGTGAACCGCGATCCGGTATCGTCCTCAAGTCTCGTCTCGGTGGGCTACGACGCTCCGTCAGAAACTTTGGAGATCGAGTTCCGGAGTGGCTCCGTCTACCAGTACTACAATTTGCCGCAGTCGGTTTACGACGCTCTTATCGCGGCACCCTCTGTTGGACGATTCTTCGCCTACCAGATCAAGAACGCCTTTCCGTATTCCCGCGTAGGCTGAAGCTGAACGCCACAACTTCCCCCATCATTAGGTCGTTGGCCGAATAGCACCGAACCGTGCGGTCGTGTACTGGGCTCAAGCGGAAGCTCCTCGCAGGCTAACCAGAGAGAGGATGGCGGAGGCCGTCAGTGACTACACGGGGAGGCGTGCTTCTCGATTTGGTGAAATCGCGTGGAAGTGTTTTGCCTCCTGAATCGGCCAGATCCGGCAATAATGTCCTTCGCTCTCGCCCCGGTAGCCCCTCCGAGGTCAGAACGAACGGATTCATGAAGACCACGGTCCCCAGCCTCGCGCTGGCGCTGCTCCTCGGGGCAGCGCTCGCCTCCCCGAGCAGCGCCCAGACGCGGCGCGCTCTGGTGGTCGGCATCGACCGCTACGCTCCGGTTCCGGTCGAGGGGCTCGAGGCGGGAGAGGGTGTGAAGCCCTTCGCGGACCTGGACGGGTCCGTCAACGATGCGCGCGCGATGAGCGCGGTCCTGGAAGCTCGCTATGGCTTCGCGCGGGAGAACATCGTCCGCCTGACGGACGAGCAGGCCACGCGCGCCGGCATCTTGAGCGCCTTTCGCGCGCACCTGATCGAGGGCTCGCAGCCGGGCGACATCGCGCTCTTCTTCTATGCCGGCCACGGCTCGCTGATTCGCGACTCGCGCAACGCGGCCGGCGAGAACCCGTACAACCAGACGCTCGTTCCGCACGACTTCAATCGCGGCGCGCTTCCGATCTTGGACAAGGAGCTGCGCTTTCTGCTGAACGACCTGCTCGACACGGGCGCGCACGTCTCGGCCTTCTTCGACAGCTGCCACAGCGGCTCGATCACGCGCGGAGTTCCGGAAGGCGGCAAGTACCGCTGGATTCCGCCGGACGATCGCGATGCGGCCGAGCTGTACGAAGCGGAGCCCGACACGCGCCCGTCGCCGGAGAGTCGCGGCGCGATCGTGATGTCGGCGGCGCAAGACAATCAGCGTGCGAAGGAGACCATCGATGCGAGCGGGCTCCACCACGGTCTGTTCTCGAACGCGCTCTTGCGCGTCTTGCGTACGGAGCCGGTCGATCAGAGTGCACTGAACGTCTATCACCGTGTGCGCGCGCTGGTCGAGACCGAGACCTCGCGACAGGTCCCGCAGCTCGGCGGGTTGCAGTCGGGCAGCCGCGAGGATGATCGTTATGCGGCGACTCGCCTGATCGGTCCGACTCCCGAAGGAGCCTCGGGCGGCATCGCGGTCGCCGTGCGCGCGATCGAAGGCGACGAGATCAAGCTCCCCGGCGGTCTCGCGCTGGGACTCTCGAAGGGCACCGAGCTCCAAGCCTCGAAGGAGGGCAGCGAGGTTCGCCTGCGCGTCGTCCGCGCGCTCGACCTCGATACTTCGCTCGCCAAGATCATCGAGGGCGAGCCGGCGAACGTCGAGGTCGGCGACCTGTTCGAGGTCGCGACCTGGGTCACGCAAGCGGCGAGTCTCTTGAGGGTCTGGATCGGTGCCGAGCTCGAGCGCGACGAGCTCGCGGCGCTCGCTCCCGTCTTCGCAGAGCTCCGCGAGGCCGACGAGCTCGAGTGGTTCTCGGATCCGACACTCATCGAGAGCAGCGATCGCTTGGTTCGACTGAACTTCATGGGGGACAGCTGGGAGCTTCACGGTCAGGACGGACGCATCGCGTCCCTCGCGAGGAGCTTCCGCGCGGAGGATGCCCTGCAGGCGCTCAGCGCTCACCTCCCCGCGCGACTCTTCGTCACGATTCCGCCCGCGAGCGACATCGCGCAGGCACTGCGTCGAGAAGCGCAGCAAGGCAGCGCCGTCCGCCTGGTCGACTCGCGCAGCGAAGCTCACTACGCGCTCTTCGGCACGATCGCGGGCGAGACGATCTCGTACAGCTGGGCTCGTCCCGGTGGTTTCGGCGGCGCGGATGCGAGCGAGCTCGGAATGCCCACTCGCACGGACTGGGTGAGCCTGAGTTCCGAGCGAAGAGAGACCGCTGGCTACCGACTCGGCGACCAGGCGAAGAAGATCGCGCGCGCTCGCGAGTGGTTGCAGCTCGAGTCGCCGCCGGAGAAGCACCCCTTCCCCTATCGACTGGTGATCCGCGACACGCAGAGCCACACGATCATCGAAGGCCGCGACCTCCTGGAAGGCGAAGAGATCGAGCTCGTGCTCCACGCCGACAAGCTCCCGCGTCGTCAGCGAGCACGCTTCGTCTACCTACTCGCGCTGGATAGCAGCGGTGCCAGCCAGCTGCTCTACGGGCGAAGCATCGACGACAACTCGTTCCCGCGTGTCGGCCAGGAGAAGCAGCAGAGCTTCGTCCTGCGCTCGCCGCTGAACATCACCGAGCCCTTCGGAATCGACACGCTGATCCTCCTGACCACCACGACGAAGCTGAGCAACACGAGCGCGCTCTCCTGGGAAGGCGTCACCTCGAACGCGCCGCTCCCCGGCCCGACTCGCGGTTCACAGTCTAGCAATCCTCTCGAACGCTTGCTCACTCGATTCGGCAACGCGACACGCGGCGAGGGCATCGCAACGCCCGCCGACTGGTCGATCCAGCGACTGCGCTTCGTGACACGCGCGGCGAACTAGTCGCGTCCGCGCGGTTCGATCAAGAGCAGAGTCTTGCCCGACTGAAAGCCATCCTCGGCCGTGAGCGGGATCCGTCGGCGTCCGATGCGCTCGCTCACTCCGATCGCCAGTGGCCGCGTATCGCTCTCCGGCTCGACCAGGGAGACCTGCGCATAGGTCGGCGAGTAGTGCTTGAAGAACTTCGCGGGAGCGTACCGATCGTGTCCCGCCGCAAGCCTCCGTCCATGGCCGGGCATCGCGGCGACCTCGCGGTTCACCAGCCCGAACTGGTCGAAGATGAAGAGCTCCGAGTAATAGCCGGCCGCGCCGACCGTGCCGATCACGATCGAGTCGGTCGGCTTCAAGTACATCTTCAGCGCTCGCCCCATCTCGGACAGCTCCTCCGAACGCCGGCGCTCTCCGTCGAGCAGCTCGATCTCGGAGAGATACTCGTCGAAGTTCCAGTTGTAGTGCGTGAAGGCGCGAACCGACGCGGGCGACGTGTAGCGGTCGAAGTGTGGCAGCACGGAGAGTGCTATGAAGAGTGCGGCGCCGAGAATCGCGAGGGGGCGCGAGGTCACGACGCAGCGCTCGGTCAGGCACGCGAACAAGATCGCGACGAAGGGCAGCGCGGGCAGCAGGAAGCGCCCCATCGGCAAGAAGTCGCCGCCGACCGCGACGACGTAGGCGAACATCGCGCCGACGAACAGCAGGCACTCGAGGACGAGCGGCTGGCGCTTCGCCGCAGCGATCCAGCACGCCAGGATGAGCGCGAGAGTGATTGCCGGATAGTGGACCAGGAAGGAGAGCGCGTACTTCCCGCCGCGCTCGAGCGTCATCGCGGACATCGAGGCTTTCGCGCGAACCGTGTTCGGCAGCCAGTCCCCGTGGTAGCCGTAGCGCCACGCGGTCTGCGCGCCGAAACAGGCGAGCGCGATCACGCCGACGGTGACGGCGGCGCGCTTCAGCTGCGCGTCGCGCTCTCGTAGCGCCCTGACGAGAACGAGCGCGCACAGCACACCGGCCCAGAGCACACCGTCGGGGCGCAGCAGGACGGCGGCCGCGGCGGCCAGGCTCGCTGCGACGAGCCGCGGTTCATCGCTCTCGCCGCAGAGTCGTTCGAAGACGATGAAGAGCGCCAGCGCGAAGGCCATCGTCTCCAGGCCGCCGGTCGAGTAGACCGCCATCGAGGGCAGCGTGGCGAGAAAGAGCGCCGTCGCGAACACGGTGAGCGCGCTCGGCTTCACGCGCTTCGCCAGAAAGAGGAGCACCCAGGCCACGAGCGCGAGGCCACACACGAGGTTGCTCCACAGCGCCCACTTCGGCGTATCGAACGAGAACAGCTCGGGGATCGTGCACCACAGAACCCAGAGCAGATTGGAGTAGCCCTCGACCGGTGGATTCGTGCCGAGGTTGAAGCGCAGCCCTTCGCCGTTCGCGAGGTGCTTGCTGTAGCGGAACGAGATGAAGGAGTCGTCGAAGACCAGCTCGAGCCGCCAGGTCAGGACGACGAGGACGAGCGCGGCGGCGGCGAAAGCCAGGTGCCAGACGCTGCGTCGGACGAGCACGTGCTCCGTCGTTCGGCGCCGTTCGGTTTGGACGTCCTGTTCCATCAGAGCGAAGGGTACACGACAGGAGCAGCGAGCCCACCTCTCAGCTACCGCCCCGATCCGCGCTCGCGGTTCCGCCCGACGCACCCGCGGGCTAGCACCCTGTGGCAAAAGTCATCCGCCCCATGGACGGCGTCCTTCCGCCCAGGTCGGTGGCCAAAAGCCTCCCCGGATCTATTGCCTACTAAATCCAAATCTGCGGGTGCGTTTCCGGCCGCCAACCTGGACGAAAATCCGCTGCCCATGAGACGAAGCACTTTCGCCACAGACTGCTAGGATGCCAGCATGTCGCCCGAGCCGGTTCCGGACACAAACCGCTGGGTGCCCCTCGCGAGCGCGGCGATCCTCGTGATCGCCACCGGCCTCCTGTTGCGATCGATCTGGATCTCGCTCGCCTGGCCGATGGAGCTCGACACGCCGCTGCTCCACTACATGGGCTTTGCCGTCGACTACGGAGTCGTTCCCTACCGCGACCTGTTCGTCACGAGCTTCCCCGGCGCAATCCTCCTGCACCTCGGCATCCTTCGAACCGTGGGGAGCGGCGACCAGGCCTTCATGCTCGTCAACCTGGTGTGGCTGGCCGCCGTGATCTTCGCGACCTGGCGCGGACTCGCTCCGCTCGGTCGCCGTGTCGCTCTGGCCGGCGGCGTCCTGTTCGGCCTGGTCTACCTCCACGGCGGCGCGAACATCGCGATGCAGCGCGACGCCGTCCTGATTCTCCCGATCGCGTGCGCCGCAAGCTTGAGCCTGGCCGACCAACGCCGCACCGCCTGGCGCGCCCTCGTCATCGGCCTCTGCTTCGGCCTCGCCGCGACGATCAAACCGCACTCCGCGATGGGCCTGCCCTTCGTGCTCTGGCTCGGCGCCTACTCGGGAGCCGGCTGGCTCGCCTTCTTCCGTCGTACCGCACTCGCGGCAGTCGGTTTCTTGCTGCCACTTCTCTGCACGCTGGCCTGGCTCGTCTCGACCGGCGGTTGGGAGGCCTTCCTCGAGATGGTCACCGAGTACCTGCCGCTCCACCTCGAACTCTCCGGTCACCACGAAGAGCTGAAGGGCGGAGCGCGTTGGCTGCACATTCTGAAGCGCACGCTCGCCTTCGGTCCCGAAGCCGCGTGGTTGATCGCCGCGGTTCCCGGCTGGCTGATGGTCCTCAAGGTGAAGAGCCTCGACGAACGCGCGCGGCGCGCACTGCGGCTCTTCGGCGTGCTCGCCGTCGTCTACGCGCTCTATCCCGCCGTCGCCGGCCAGTTCTGGAACTACCACTGGGTCGCCTTCGAGTACTTCGCCGCTCAGCTCGCCGCGTTCTGTCTGCTCGACCCTCCCGAGCTGCGGGCGAAGAGCGCGCTGCGCTTCGCACCGCTCGTCCTGCTCGTCGCGGCCATCTTCGTCTCCGACGCAGCCAACCTGCCCTCCGTCCCGGACGAGCCCACAGCCGCGCAGCTCGCGGGGCAGAAGCGCATGAGCAAGCGCACGGGCTATCACCACCGCGTGCACGAGATCAGTGACTTTCTGAAGAGCGAGCTCGAGCCCGGCGACCGCGTGCAACCGCTCGACTGGGTCGCCGGTGGCATTCACGCGATGCTGGTCGCGGAGGCGCACATCGCGTCGCCCTTCCCGAGCGACTATCACTTCTATCACCACGTCGACCACCCCTTCGTCCAGGGACTGCGCAAGCGACTGATCGATGAGCTGAGCGCGACACCGCCGCGCTTCATCGTCGAGCTGCACGACATCCCGCGACCGAAGGGTGAAGGCAGCGGCCAGTTCCTCGAGCTCCAGCGACTGATTCGACGGAACTACGTTGCGGCGAAGCGCGGTCAGAACTGGACCGTCTGGGAGCTGCGCTCGATCGCGAACGACTGAAGCTAGAGCTTGATCTCGATCGGGGTGAGCGTTCCGTTCTGAATCATGGCGATTCCCGTCCAGACGACCTCGTCGGTCATGACATCGAACAGCTCGAGGTCGAGCTGCCCTTCGCGAGTCACTTCGCTGTAGTACGTGCCGGTCTCCGTCATTCCGCCGAAGCGCACTCCGACCGTGTCGCGGTAGCGAAACAGGACGCTGCTACTCATCCACTGCTGCTTCAGGTCGTCGACGTACCGAAAGCGAATACCGAGCTCCGGCTTCAGCTCGCTCGATCGCTCCAGGTAGATCGCGATTCGAGTCTGCACCTTGACCTGGATCTGAACCTCGGTCTGCTCGTCGCGCGCGACCGTTACCGTCTGAAGCGGAGAGCCTCGGGTCGAGTACAGCGACGGTGGATAGCCGAAGCGCTCGATCAGCTCGACATCGATGTTGCCGATCGGAAGGTCGCTACAGACGCCATCCGATCCGAGGTGCTCGCTGGAGACATTCCAGGGTCCGAAGCTCCCGTCGCGTGCGCTCAAGCTGACGCTGTAATACTCCACGGGCAGTCCGCCGCGGTCGACGACGTTGAGCTTGATTCGACCGGTCTCTGTGGGCGGCAAGAGGGAGAGCGAGAAGAGCCGGTGCTTCTGGGTCGGATCCAGAAAGACCTCTTCGAGCGCGCCAGAGGCTCCGTCTTGGGGGCGCACGGCTGTCAGGCTCGCGTGTACTGGATCGCGATAGTAGAAGCGCGCAACGCCATCTTCGCTGAGCTGCGAACCGAGCTTTCGCACATCCTCTTCCTCTCTGGAGTTCGGCTCTCTAAAGGACGCGGCGACGCGGACGTAGCCGAATTGTGGGCCACCCGAAGGACTCAAGATCTCGACAGAGAACTGACCGCCGCGAACGACGTGCTCGATGGCGACACTCGGATCGAAGGCGTAGATGCGATCGCTCTGCCCAAGCTCGCGCTTGTTCACCTGTTCGATCCGAAAGCGGTCCGGCAAGCGTTCGCTCTCGAACTCGAACACGAACTCGCCCTGCTTGTTGGTCCAGGTGTGGCTGTACAAGTGCTCCGGACTTCGCTTCCCCTGGAGCAGCACGCGACCCGGAAGCACGGCTTCGGGTAGCACGGCGATCAGCTCCATCCCTCCCACCGTCGTTCCGTCGGTGAGCTTGATTCGCCCGCGAACCGCTAGCGGGTTCGGCGCCTTGGTCACTTCGGCGGGCTCGGCGAGCGCGGGCTCCTCCTGCTCCGACTCGGTGACCGCCTCCCGGGTGGAGTTGTTCGAGCTCTCTTCCGGATCGACCACGCTCTTCGGCTGGGCGCCTCCGACCGAGTGGATCGAGAGTTTCTCTCCGTGAGATGTCGGGAGCTCATCCGTGCCGGCGACCTCCGGCGACGTCGCGGTGTCGATGTTCAACCAGAGGATCAGCGCGGCGAAGAGCAGTCCGAAGACGCACAGAACTCCGACTAAGCCCCGCATGCTATTGGGTGAGGCGTGCCCACTCGGACCGCGAGCGGAGTACACAGTCCTCGATCGAGAGTCCGGCGAACCAGTTGCCGCTGATCGCCAGGGGTTGGCCGGCGAGCTGCGCGTCGATCTCCTCGACGAGTCCCGCGTGCCCGACCGCGGGCGAAGGCAGAACCACGCGCCGTTCGTGGAGGTCCTGCATGTCGGCTAGCTCGATCCCGACGACCTCTTGTACGCGCGACAAGCGCTCCTCCCTCGACGTGCTGGGGCGGAAGTGGAAAGTGAAGGCGCGGCGATCCGGGTCGGCGACGACGTCGCGCGTGACGGCTGAGTAGAAGCTGTCCGCGAGCGGGATGAAGAAGGTCGCGTAGGGCAGGGCCGATTTGTCCGCGGAGACCGCGAAGGCGAGGCTCTCGACCTCGACCGCGCCAATCGTGGAGACTCGCTTCGCGAGCTCGGGATGCGCTTCGGTGAGGAGTTCGGCGACAACGGGCGGCGGAACGGCGAGCGCGAGCTGATCGGCCTCGATCGTCGAGCCGTCACTCAGCTCCACGCGGTAGCCACTCGCATCGCGTCCGACGCCGGAAGCGCTGCAGCCCGTTCGGACCTCGATGTTCTCGTGCTCGACCAGCCCCTCGATGATGGTTCCGAGCCCGCCCGCGACGGTGAAGCTGCGCATGATGTCTTTGCGACGCTCGCGCTTCTTGAACAGCATGTCGGACGGAAAGTCGTCCGCGGGCTGGGAGGGCACGGCGGACAACATCGCGCCGAGCACGCGCTCGTAGTTTCCGCGTCCGACCAGCCGCGAGTAGTACTCGCGCACCGAGAGCCCCGTGGGCTTCGGGAGGAACCACTTCGGCATGGCGGCCAGGACCTCGAGCTTGCTGAAGAGCTTCACGAGCAAGCCGAGATTCTTGCCCGGTAGCGGCCGACCGTCGTCCATGAACTTCAGCACCGGCTTGCCGCGCGGCACGAGCTTGTCGAGCTGCCCCGAGCTCTCGATCAGCTCCAGGAGCGCTCCGTAGGAGTTGTAGCAGGTGTGCGCACCGAGCTCGAACCAGTAGCCCGACTCGGTCTGCACGCTCTGCATGCAGCCGCCCACCTCCGCACTCTTCTCGACCAGCAAGACCTTTCGACCGGCGCGCGCCGCGTGAAAGGCGAGGCTCGCCCCACTGACTCCACCGCCCACAACAAGCACATCTTTCCGTGACATGAGGCGCTCAGTTTCGCACGCCGGTTGCATGCCAGCCAGAACGAGAATGGAAAGCGCGCGAGAGGCGGGCGCGAGCTGGAGGGCTTTCCGCGTTCCCCTGTTAGACTTCCCCCCCGATGAGTCCCAATCGAGCCGCACTCGACCTCGCCGCCTTCCTGGACTCGGAGCAAGCCCGCGGGCTCTCCGGGATCGCGAACGCCGAGGTGCGCAAGATCGCCGAGCTCTTCCTCGATCTCTGCTACGGCGAGTTCGGAAAGGCCCCGCGGTTCCTTCAGGGTGAAGAGGTCGAGCAGCTACTCGCGCAGGTCCTCCCGACGCGAATCGCTCCCGGAGACTCTGCCGCACCGCACGTCGGAGCCGTGCTCGCCGCCTTCTTCGACTATCTCGAACTCCATGAGGTCGTCACGCAGGCCTTCGAGATTCGCCGCGGGCTCGGTTCGGGCCTGGAGGCCTTCGAGGAGGCCCTCCGGTCGGGCAGCCACGCGGACAGCCAGGTTCGCAAGAAGAGCGGCCCGTTCGTGCACGGTGCCGAGAAGCTGGGCCGGAATGATCCCTGCTCCTGTGGGAGCGGTAAGAAGTACAAGAAGTGCCACGGCAAGAATGCCTAACTGCTTAAAATAAGAACGCATGTTTGATCCCAATATGGAGCTGCTGATCTCGCTGATTGGAGACGCCCTCCCGCGACTCGAGTCGGACCCCGAGAACCCCGGGCCCTGGATGGAGCTGGCTGCGGCAATGGCTGCAGTCAAGGAGGAGGACGAGGACCTTCAGCTGGCGATCGAGTGCAAGGAAGTCGCCGAACTCCGCGCGATCTTCGACGGCTGGATGGGCGGCTCACTCTTGTGCGTCCACGACCGCGAGGTCCTGAAGCGCGCCATGAAGGCCTACCGCAAGAGCTTGAAGATCACGGTGCTCGATGCGGAGTCGTCGCTCGGCGGCGGACCGATGAGCGGCGGCCGGTCGTCGGACATCTGCGGCATTCGACCGCCCGAGCGCTACCCGATCGAGGTCTGGAACGAGCTCGCCCGACAGAAGCGATTGATCGACGCGGGTCAGGGAACCTTCGAGCTGCCGCCCGGCGGATGAGGACTCCAAGCCCGTACCGTTCGCGCCCGTCCCGAGCCCTCGCGCTCGCTCTCTTGGCGTGCGCGTGCTCGCCGTCCGCGAGCACCGAGGACGCGAAGACCGTCGAAGCCGGGAGCGCGGAGCCTCGGATCGTGCTGGCGGCGAACTATCCGCTGGCCTACTTCGCCGAGCGCCTGGCCGGTGAGTCCGCGGAGGTCAGCTATCCCGGTCCGCCGGACGAGGATCCGGCTTTCTGGCAGCCCGATCGCGCGGCGCTGCGCCGCCTGCAGAGCGCCGACCTGCTGCTCCTGAACGGTCCCGGCTATTCGTCGTGGGTCGGAGCGCTGTCCCTCTCCATCGACCGAACCATCGAGACAACGGCGAGCTTCGAGGACAGCTGGATCGAAGCCGAGGCGAGCACCGTCCACGTACACGGGCCGGAGGGGACGGATGGCGGAGCGCACGTCGACCTCACCACCTGGCTCGACCCCGCGCTTGCTCGCGAGCAGGCGCGCGCGATCGCCGCCGCGCTCTCGCGAATCGACCCGAGCCAGCGCGAGCTCCATGCGGCGCGACTCGAGTCCCTCGAGGACGACCTCGCCGACCTCGAGAGCCGCTTGAAGCAGGCCGTCGGCACCGAGACCGACCGTCCCCTGCTCGCCTCCCACCCCGTCTACGCCTACCTCGAGCGCGCCCTCGGCCTGAATCTGCGCTCGGTCCACTTCGAGCCCCACCTGGCTCCCGACGCCGAGGGCTGGCGGGAGCTGGACGAGCTCCTCGCGACCCATCCCGCCGAGCTGATGATCTGGGAGGGCGAGCCCCTACCCGAAACCGTGAGAGAGCTCGGGAATCGGGGGGTGCGGATCGTGGTCTTCGACCCGTGTGCCGCGGCTCCAAGTGGCGAGGATTGGCTGGAGAGCATGCGGGAAAACGCTCGGAGCCTCGGAGAAGCCTTCAGCCAGGCACACTGACGGCTCCCTCAATCCGCTCCTGGGCTGTAGGATCCCTTGCTCGAAGTCGACTCGCGCCGCCAATCTGAGTGGATCCGCAGCAGAGCTGATCCATAGCGGCGCTCCACCCCTCGCCACACTCCTCATGGCCCCCCAGCACAACACTCGGTCACTCTTCCACGTCCCCGGACGCGTCGCAGGAGCGATCGCCTTCACGGCTCTCCTCAACAGCACCGGCTTTGCGCAGAGCTCGGACCTGCGGGATGACGAGAACTTCATCGACTTCTACAACCTCACCGCACCGGACGACAACTGGAAGATCGACGTGGGCTTCTCCGCTCGCGACGAGGGCGACCTCAACAAGCTGGACGGCGACCTCTCCATCAGCCGGACCTTCTACGAGCTGTGGTACGAGTGGCCCCAGGAGACCGACTCGAGTTTCGCGATGGGTTTCGTCGAGGAGCACTCCAACTACGACATCGATGGCGCGGGCGCATTCAGTCTCTTGCCGCCTTTCCGCGAGGTCAAGAGCTCGTCGCTCGCGGCGACCTACGTGAACGGCGACGCGGACGGCAGCTGGGTTCTGAACGGCGCACTGACCTTCGGTCGCGAGCAGGGTGTCTCGCCCACCGAAGGACTCTACGGTCAAGCTACGCTCGCCAAGCTCTGGAGTGCCGGAGACAGCGTCGACATCGGCCTCGGTCTCTACACCTACTCGAAGCTGGAAGACTCCGCGGAGTTCATCCCCTTCCCCGTGATCAACTGGTACCTCAGCAAGAACGTGACCCTCGGCTTGATCCAGTCGAGCAGCCCCGAGTACGGCCTCCAGTTCAACCTCTCCGATCGCTGGGACGCCTACCTGGTCGGAAACTACACCGTCCGTCAGTACCGACTCTCCGACCGTACGGGCCTCTCGAGCGGAGCAGTCGTCGACGAGGGCTTGACGGGTCGCGCAGGTCTGATGTGGTCCGGTGACAACCTGAGCTTCGAGGTCTTCGGCGGGCTCTCACGCCAAAAGATCTCGATCGAAGCCCAGAACAACCTCTTCGCTCGCGACGTCTCCGATCCCGCTCCCCTGATCGGCGCCAGCATCTCCGTCTCCCTGTAGCGGAAAATGATTCGGCTCCAATTCGGGAGCCGCGGAGACTCGTCTTTAGCTGGTCCCCGGCGATCTCCGACATCAAGTGCGGACCATCGTTACGAGCCGTCGCCGGCTCGCACGACACCTAGACCGACAGCGGCGACCGACATCGACGCGATTCCTTGAAAGCTCTCAGACCACACCAGCCGACCACCAGGGGGATCTTCGGGTTCTCGCTCGTCGCACTCTGCGTCTCCCTGGCCCTGATCGCGCTCGTGGCCACGCTGGCGATCCCCGCGTTCTTCGAGCGCAGTGAGATCACTCTGGAGAACGCTGCCGAGCTCCTCGCATCGGACATCCGCACCGCGCAGAACCGAGCGGCCTTCCTCAACCGCGAGGTGCACGTCCACTTCATGGACGAAGGCCAGGGCTACTGGGTCGACGATGCGATGAACGAGAACAGTGACCTCATCCAGCCGAGCACTCTCCGCAACTACTCCGAGAACGCCGTTTTTCAGGGCGTGATCGTCGAGAACGTGGCCCTTGGTACGGGCGAGCTACTCAGCTTCGGGACGCGCGGCGTCGCGTCCGCCGGCGCGCGCATCACGCTTACCTTCGAAGGAGACACGCGCGTGGTCACGGTGAAGCCCGTCAATGGGCACCTCGCGATCGAAGGTTCGACTCGCGGCTGGGTCGACGCCGACTACCAGTAGCGCGACTCGCGCTCAGACGCCGACTTCCTCTTTCCACGCGGCGATGCCGCCCTTGAGGCAGTAGACCTCGGTGAAGCCGTGGCCCTGGAAGTACGCCGCGACGTTGAGAGCGCGATCCCCCTCCTGGCAGGCGAAGACGATCTTGCGATCCTTCGGAAGCTCCATGTACTTCTCGGACGCGTCGTAGTCCATCAGCTCGGCGGGCGGGAACTCACCACTCTCGAGCTCATCGCCGGAGCGCACGTCGATGAAGGAGAAGTCCTCCGACGTGTCGAGCCACGTCTTGACCTGGGTCGGGGGCAGCTGAATCTTCTGATCGAGCTCGTGCGCGTGGTGCAGGAAGGTGATCACCTCGTTCACGTCGAGAATGTTGTGGTCCTTGCAGACCTTCGCGAGTGAGTCGGACGGCTGATAGCCGCAGGAGGAGCAGCCGCCGATGTGGTAGCGCTGAAAGAGGGCGCGTTGTGCTGCGGGAATTCCATGGAGGATGGTCTCCATGGTCGTTCCCGGGTGAATCTCTGTGTTGCTCACGGTCGTGGTCCTGGTTCCTACGGAGCCCGGCTCTGGGGCGGATACATTCAATTCGCGAAATGGCTCAAATCGCCGGTCAGAGTAGCTTAAGTTGGCGCCCAGCTGCGCGACGTCCGCCTCGATGAGCCCACTTCAGAGTCGTTGAAGTGCTTCGGGGGACCCGAGCGCCGCCCGCCTCGATGTCCGACTCCTCCCCTACCTCGCCGAACCCGGCCAGCCCGATTCAGTCCGCCGCGTTCGCCGCTCGACTGAGCCTGCTCGTCGGCTCCGCGGTCCTCGCTCTGAAGTGGGGCGCGTGGCACATGACCGGCTCGGTCGCGCTGCTCTCCGACGCGATGGAGTCCGTCGTGAACGTGGTCGCGGCCGGTGCGGCGCTGATCGCGCTCAAGATCGCCGCCGAGCCGGCGGACGAGAACCACCCCTACGGACACACGAAGGCCGAGTACTTCTCCGCCGTGCTCGAGGGCATCCTGATCGTCATTGCGGCCGGAGCGATCATCGTCTCGGCCTGGGACCGCCTGTCACACCCTCACGAGCTCACCAAGCTGGGCCCCGGCCTGCTCGTCTCGCTCATCGCGACCCTCGCGAACGGGGCGCTCGCCGTCTACCTGCTGCGTCGTGGACGCGCACTGCGCTCTCCCGCTCTCACGGCAGATGCGAAGCACATCGAAGCGGACGTCGTGACCTCGGTCGGCGTCTGGATCGGAGTCGGCCTGGCGTGGAAGACGGGTTGGTGGATCCTGGATCCGTTGCTCGCCTGTTTCGTCGCCATCAATGTCGTGCGCAGTGGCTGGCACGTCGTGAGCGACTCGATCGGCGGACTGATGGACGAGAGCTTGCCGCCCGAGGAGCTCGAGTCCGTGCGGGCCGCTCTGCGCGAGCACATTCACGAGGATGCGATCGAAGTCCACGACCTGAAGACACGGCGCTCTGCCGCGCGCACCTTCATTCAGTTCCACCTGGTCGTCCCCGGTGAAATGAGCGTGCGGGATGCTCACGACATCTGCGATGAGCTGGAAGAGCATCTCGGTCGTGTGATTCCAGGCTCTCGAACCGAGATTCACGTCGAGCCCGAACTCGAAGCCCAGAACGCCGGTCGCGTCGTCGGCCCGACTCACTGAGGCCTGCACCGCGTTCGTGCGGTGGTCGGGCACCTGCGCGCTCTGCGCGAGGAGCATCAGTCTAGAGAAAGATTGAAGAAGCCCCTATCGTGGGGGTAGCGAGGCGGCTTCAGCCTTTTTTTCGCAGTATTCCGGGAGGACCTCATGGGCTTGGTGGATTGGTTTAAACACGGCGTTCAGGAAATGATGGTGGCGCGTCCCGACGACGCGAAGTCTCAAGTCGTCTGGAAGCATCCGGATCCCACGATCCCGATGAAGTCGCAGCTCACCGTCGAAGCGGATGAAGTCGCCGTCTTCTTTCGCGACGGAAAAGTAGTCGCGACACTCGAACCCGGAAGGCACTCGCTCGACAGCTCGAACCTGCCTTTCCTGTCGAACCTGGTCGACTCCTTCACCGGCGGAAACGTCTTCATCACCGAGGTCTTCTTCGTCAGTACTCGCGAGCACACCGGCATCAAGTTCGGCGGTCGCATCGGTCACGTTCAGGATCCGAAGAGCGGCGTTCCCGTCGAGACGATGGTCCACGGCCAATTCTCCTTCCGAGTCACCGAGCCGGAGACGCTGATCACCGGCCTGGTTGGAATGGGGCGCGCAGAGTCCTACACGGTTCGCTCTTGGCTGAAGGAGCAAGTGCTCAAGGTCATTCGCGATCGAACTGCGGAGCTGCTCGTGAAACAGAAGTGGCCGCTGCTCGACGTCACCTCGGGCGCGTACACGGTCGAGATCGAGAAGGACGTCATCCTCGGTGTCGGGGAGCACGTGGATGCCTACGGCATTCGGATCGTCCGCCTCGGCAACTTCGTCATCGACATCGACGACGAGGACGCCACCAACCTCAAGGGGCTCTATACCGACGCGGCCTACCTCAAGACGGTTGGCGGAGTCGATGGCTACCAGAAGTTCGCTGCTGGCAAGGCGATGATGGGAGCCGGCGAGGGCATGGCCAAGGGTGGCGGCGGCGGTGGTGAGGGCGGCGGAGGCGGCGTTGGTGCCGGCGGAGTGCTCTCGGGCGCTGGCCTCGGCATCGGGTTCGGCTTGGCTCAAATGCTCGTCCAAGACCGCAGCGGTGGTGAGGTGCTCGCACCCGCTGCTCCGGGCGTCGTCTGCGGGACCTGCAACAGCAGCGTTCCTCCCGGCAAGTTCTGCAGCCATTGCGGGACCGAGATGAAAGCGGCGACCGCCAACGTCGAGAGCCCGCCCGCGTTCTGCACCAAGTGCGGCAGCTCCATGGGCCCCGACGCGGTCTTTTGCGGACAGTGCGGAGACAAGCGCGGCTGACACGTCGCGTCAAGCCTCGAACGCAAGCGGGCTGCTCTCACATCGTGAGGGCAGCCCGCTCGTTCGTAGGGTGAGCTTCGTTACGCCACGCGCTCGAGCTCGACGACCGTCTCGATCTCGTCTTCGGGAAGCTCGTCGCTCTGCTCGTCGGTCGGCGCCTTCGCCTTCGCTCGCGCATCCGCGGTCACGCGATTGAGCAGCACGCAGATGTCTTGGAGCTCGTCGTTGTGACGGATTCGACACTCGTCGGTCTGCTCGCCGCGCAGCACATCCTTCAAGAACACGCTGAAGCGATAGGCCGGACCTGCGATTCGGTGAGTCAGGAGGATGCCCGCGACCATCGCGACCGAGAGTGCGATACCCAGAGTCGCCATGAAGGTCTTCAGCAACTCACCGTTCAAGTCCCTGAAGAACAGCTGCGAGTCGTTCGGGAGCTCCATCCCGATCGTCGACATACGCTCGGCCAGGATGAAGTACTGGAGCGTGAGGAGAAGGCCGGTGACGCCCACGAACCACAGGGTCATTCGGAGCTGGAACCGGGTGTTGATCAGTTTCTGGGTACGCCGCTGCATCGGGGATCTCCGGGGGGGGAAGGACCTCCAGATTCTCGGCATCCCGTTTGGTCGAAGCTGAGCGAATCTCGGCTCTCTCCGCGGCGATTCGGGCCGTCCTCCACGAAGGACCCTCGCGAGACCTGCTAAACGCGCTCCAGGGGCCTAGACGCTCGGTTTGGGGTGTCCGTAGGGGACGAAGCAGGCGCGCTCCGCCCGGCAGTCGTCCGGATCCACGAGCTGTCGATCGGGGCCCAGCGACATCTGCGTCAGCTCGCACCAGCAGTGGTTGCTGCCATCCACGACATCGCGATTGGTCTGGGGGGGCGCTTGTTGGAAGTGCGCCTTCTTGCTCTTCAGCTTCGCGCAGTACGGCGAGAGGATCTTGGGCTTGGATTCCATGGGAGTCTCCGAATCTAGGCGAGCTCGCGAAGAGCTTTTGCGATGAGCGACTTGGTCAGGGGAATCTTGTACTCGTTGAACTCGAGCGGCTCCGCGCCTCGCAGCGCATCCTCGCCCGCCTCTTCGCAGAGCTTGTCATCGATCGTCCGCCCGACGAGCAGCTTCTCGGTGGACTCACAGCGCCACGGTATCGGCGCGACTCCGCCGAGACACATTCGCGCTTCGGCGATCCTGTCACCATCGAATTCGAGCATCAACGCGACCGCGGAGATCGCGAAGTCGAACGACTCTCGCTCCATGAACTTGATGTAGGTGCTCTTCCAACCAGTGTCTGCTGTTCGAGACTGCCCGAGTTCGATCGACCGAATAACCTCGTTGGGTTCGAGCACGTTTTCGCGAGTCGGATCGCTCTCCGAAGGCAACGTGAAGAAGTCGGAAACAGAAAGCACGCGCTGCGTCGTTACCAACTTCGCCCCAATGCATAGGAGCGCGGTCGCGAGATCCGAAGGATGAACGATGTACGAAGGACCTCCGCCGAGGATGGCGTTGTACTTGTTCAAGCCCGCGTAGCTAAAACACTCGTCCCCGCCCTTCTTGAGACAAACGGTTTCTTCGTTGCGGTAGTACCAGCACCGTGGGCGTTGGCACAGGTTTCCGCCTACCGTCGCTTGAGTGCGGATCTGAGGAGTCGCAATGGACTCCGCCGCCTCGCTCAAAACGGCGAACTGGCCGCGAATCAAAGGGTTTCGAGCGAGGGCAGCCACCGAAGTCAACGCGCCGATCTCAATGCTCGGCATGCCTAGTACTTGGCCTTGGGCCACCTGGCCGATATCGCTGCCGAGCTCGGCGACTCCCTTCACGTTCACGACGACGTCGGGCTCGGCCACGTGATCCTTCAGCTCGGGCAGGAGGTCCTGCCCACCCGCAAGGATGCGAATCGTTTGGGCGTTCAACGGATTCGTGCGCTCTTCCGGAAGCGATTCGACCGCATCCTTCAGCGTCGCCGGCACCAGCATTTCAAAGTTCTTCATGGCTGTACCTATGCTTTCTTGATGAGGCCCATGAGGAGCTTGTCCGGCGTGAGCGGCAAGTCGTAGATGCGAACGCCGCACGCATTGTGTACCGCGTTGGCGATCGCACTGTGTCCCGGAATGATGGTCGGTTCCGCCATTCCGATGACCTGTTGTCGGTCATCGTCGTCGTCGATGATCGCGACGAGCTCGGGCATCTCTTTGCAGCCCGGAAGCTTGTAGTCGTTGAAGTTCGCGCTCAGCGCATGGCCGAGCCAGGGTTCGATGATTCGCTCCTCGAACAACGCGTAGCCGAGCGCTTCGATCATGCCGCCGTTGATTTGGCTGCGAATGCCGATCCGGTTGAGCGGCAGCCCGCAGTCCTGGATGCCGACCATCTTCAAGACCTTGAGCGCGCCCGTCTCCGTATCGACCTCGACCATCGCGGCCTGTGCCCCGTGGACGCCCTCGGTCTGTAGATGGCCTCTAAACTCCCCAGAAGCCTCGATTGGGCTACTTCCGAGGATCGAGCAGGCCTCGGTCCAGTCGAGCTTGCGGCTCGTATCGGCCGTCGAGAAGACGGTCCCTCCTTCGAAGCGAACCTGCGCCGGTTCGCACTCGAGCCAGCTCGCAAGTCGCTCGGCGAACAGCTCGCGCGCCTTGTGGGCAGCATCCTTCACCGCCGGCGCGAGGCTCGCGACCGTCGTGCTTCCGCCCGAGCCGTTGGCCGGACCGTACTCGCTGTGGCCCACGCGACCCACGACCTGCGCTGCCTTCAGGCCGAACTCCTCGGCCGCGATTGCGCCGACATAGGTTCGCGTGCCCGTGCCCAAGTCCTGCGAACCGCAGCTGGCCGTGACGGAACCATCGGGGTCGATGCGCACCGAGGTCACGCAGACCCGGTAGCCGCCACCACCCCAGACCGAGATGCCGAAACCGATGCCGACATTCTTTCCGCCGCGCGCCGTGTTCGGCTCGGCTCGGTGAGTGTGCTCGTACCAACCGATCTCTCTCGCAACGCGATCGAGCTGCCGGTGATAGACCGGGTCGGTCAGGTTGCGCATGCGGAAGTCGAGGGTGTCCATCCCGATCGCATAGGCGAGCTCGTCGACGATGCCCTCGATCGCGAACGAGGCCTGCGGGTGCCCGGGAGCGCGCATTGCGCGATTGGCGTCCGTATTCGTGTGAACCGAGCCCATCGCCATGTGGCTCGACTCGACCGAGTAGATGTAGGGCTGGCCGGGATTCGAACCGCGCGCGAGGCCGCCGTGACGCCAGACCTCCGCGGTCAGGCCGACCATGCGACCGTCGAGAGTCGCGCCGGCCTTGAGGATCTGACGACCGCCGGAGCGGTTCCCGCTGAACAAGAACTCGTCCGTGCGATCGAGCATCAAGTGAATCGGGCGCTTCAGCTCTTTCGCGAATCGGCAGGCCGTCTGACCCTCGATACCGATTCCGAACTTCGCGCCGAAGCCGCCACCCATGTAGTCGGTGATCACCTCGACGTCACTCGTCGGAATCTTGAGCTCGCCGGCGACCTGCTGGCTGACCCCCGTGACGTGTTGCGTCGACGCCCAGACCTTGGCTCGCTTGCCGTCGAAGTCGACGACCATGCCGTGCGTCTCGAGGCTGCAGTGGTGTTGAACGGGGACTCGGTACGTGCTTGTCACGACGACGTCCGCACCTTCGAGCGCGGCCTTGGCTTCCTCGAGGTCGCCGGTCTCGCGATCGACGAACGAGTTTCCGCGTCGACCGATGTTCGGCGTCTTGGGGTCGAGACCCTGCTCTTCGGTGACCGCCCATCCGGACGTCTCGTACTCCACGCGGATCGCGCGAATCGCGTCCTCGGCTGCTTCGAGAGTCTCGGCAGCGACCGCGGCGACCGGCTGGCCCAGAAAGCGTGTCTCCTCCGATTCGACCTCCAGAGCGTGAATAGCGCCCGGAACCGAGGCGACCGGCCCGAGGTCGAGCTTCGTGATCTTGGCCGCGGGATGCGGGCAGCGCAGGAACTTTGCGTAGAGCATGTTCGGCAGACGAACGTCGTGCGAGTAGACCGCAGCGCCTGTGACCTTGGCCTCGCCGTCCACCCGTCGAAGGTCCGTGTTCAGGACCTTCATGTCCGAGCGCTTCTTCCACTCCGGCTGAGAGACTGATTGAGAGCTCATTTCGTCCCTCCGTGCTTCATCTCGCGTCCCGCTTTGATGGCCGCGTCGAAGATGTGCGGGTAGGTACCGCAGCGACACAGGTTGCCGGAGCAGGCCGACTTGATTTCTGGCAGCGATGAGTCGGGGTTCTTCTCGAGGCAACCCGTCACCGACATCACGAAGCCCGGCGTGCAGAAGCCGCACATGAGCGCGTCGTTCTCGACGAAGGCGGCCTGGACGGGCGAGAGCACATCGCCGTCGGCGAGTCCCTCGACCGTGCGAATCTCTTTGCCCTGCGCGTCGACCGCGAGCGTCATGCAGGAGCACACCGGCTCGCCGTCGATGAGCACCGTGCAGGCGCCGCAGGTTCCTTGATCGCAGACGAGCTTCGTCCCGGTCTGCGGTGGATCGAGTCTGTGGCGGAGCGCGCTCAGCAAGGTGGTGCGCGGCTCGCACTTCACCGCTTGCGTGGTGCCGTTGACCTTCAGCTTGACGTCGATCTCGCCGGCCAGGCGGGGAATCCGCGCGGTGCCCTCCGCGGCAGGCGGTGCGGCCAGAGCGTTCTGTGCGACGACGCCCGTTGCGGCGACAGTGCCCGCGCCCTTCAGAAAGGAGCGACGCGTGTAGCCGCTCGGCTTCGATCCACGATCGGAATTGTCGGACATCTCTTGCTCCTTCGGACGCGCTCAAAAACGAACGCGGGTGGGAGCCCGAGTCTAGCCGATGCCTCCCGAGACGGGGGCTCTCGATCGAGAGCGCCGAAGGGACTTACCGGAGCGAAACCGCCCGCTCGAGCGGTCCTGCTAGAAGAAGCGAATCGCTACGGGATAGCGGTAGGCCTTGCCCTCGTAGGTCTTGATCGCCGCGATGATGGAGAGGATCAGCGAGACCAGCCAGACGATCGGCATCAAGAAGGCTCCGATCACGATCAGCATCAAGAAGAGGCACAGGACGGCGGCCAGAACCATCGTGATCTGAAAGTTCAGCGCCTCTTTCGCCTGGCTCGCGACGAAGCTGCTCTCGTCCTTCTTGATGAGGTAGATCACGAGCGGAACGAGGATGGGGAGCAGCGTCGAGGAGACGATTCCGGCGGCGTGGGCGACGGCTGCGAGCGTGCGCTCCTCCGAGGAGGTATCGGTGACGAGCTCACCCTCTCCCATCGCCGGAGTCCCTCCCTCGAAGACCTCGCGGTACTCGGGCTCGGCTTCCTCGACAGTCCCCTCGTGCTCTCTTTCGTCCGTCATGTGGCGCTCCTACTGGCCTGTTGGAGACGCATTCTAATCGAATTTGGGAGGACCGTCGCAACCGGGCACGTCGGGAAGGTGATATACCGCGCTCGGCGCATCTCTAAACCTTTGGAGTCGAGGGCATGGCCTTCCACTCCAAAGGTTTAGAGATGCGCCGAGCGCGGTATATCACCTTCCCGTTAAGATTCCGCGCGTGAAGATTCTCTTCCTCTCCCAGCGCGTCCCCTACCCGCCGAACCGCGGGGACAAGATCACGACCTGGCGCATCATCGAGCGCCTCCGACGCCACCACGAGGTGATCTGCGTGGCCTTCGCCCACGACCAGGCCGACCGCGACGGAGCGCGGGAACTGGAGCAGATGGGCTTCCCGATCTTCACCGTCGATCTGCACCCGAAGTGGTCGCGGGTGAAGTCCTTGCCCCTACTGCTCACGAGCAAGCCGCTCACGCTCGGCGTCTTCGGTTCGAGCGAGCTGCAGAGTATCGTCGATGCTCACGCGTCCGACTGCGACCTGGCCTACGCCTTCTCGTCTTCGATGGGCGCCTTCCTGCTCCCGCACAACGACCTGCGCCGCGTGATGCACTTCGCCGAGCTCGACTCGGACAAGTGGCATCAATACGTCGAGCGCACGAAGCCACCCATGAAGTGGGTCTATTCGCGTGAGTGGAAGACCCTGCTCGCGTTCGAGCGAGACATCGCACATCGAGTCGAGACGAACGTCTTCTGCACGGCGCTCGAGCAGGAGATCTTCGAGAAGGAGATTCCGGGTGCTCCCTCGCACGTCATGCGCAATGGCGTCGACCTCGAGTACTACCAACCCGCGCCGGACGAAGCCGAGCCCGGGCACATCGTCTTCACGGGTGTCATGGACTACTTCCCCAACGTCGACGGCTGCCAGTGGTTCGCGAACGAGATCCTGCCGGAGGTGCGCAAGGAAGTTCCGGGCGTGCGCTTCACGATCGTGGGCTCCCATCCCGTGCCCGAGGTCGAGCAGCTCGCATCGCTTCCAGGCGTCTCGGTCACCGGCTTCGTCGACGACACGCGCGACTACCTGCGCAAGGCCGCGCTCTCCGTCGCTCCGCTGCGCATCGCTCGCGGCATCCAGAACAAGGTGCTCGAAGCCCTCGCGATGGGCCTGCCGGTCGTCGGAACGACCTGCGCGACCCAGGGCACCGGCGGGACGGCCGACGAGCACTTCCTCGTCGAGGACACGAAGGAAGGTCAGATCGCGGCCGTCATCCGGCTCCTCCAGGACCGAGAGCGAGCCTCCCAGCTCGCCCGCGCCGGCCGCCAGTTCGTCGAGGACAACTACGACTGGGAAGTCACCCTCGCCGTCCTCGACGAGATCGTCGCCGCGAAGGTGTAATACCGCGCTCGGCGCATCTCTAAACTTTCAGGGCCCCTCATGCTGCGTGCAGCCTGAGAGGCCCTGAAAGTTTAGAGATGCGCCGAGCGCGGTATTACACCTTCGCGGGGGTGCAGCGCGTTGGCGCCTGGCTTTGTAGAGTTAGCGCCGCTTTCGACCCCGATTCCGACACTCCGACCACTCCCATGAGCCACGACAAGCTACGCGAGACCTTCGACCAGTGGGCCCAAGCCGGGCGCGCCGAGTCGATGGAAGCCTCCCACGGAATCACGATCGACCAGGTGATGCCCAAGCTCGAGCTCAAGGCGGGAGACACCGTGCTCGACCTCGGGTGCGGCAACGGCTGGGCGACTCGGCAGCTGGCTCAAGCGGCGCCGGGCGTTCAAGCCATCGGCATCGACGTCGCGCCCGACATGATCGCGCGAGCCGAAGAGCTCCACAGCTACACGATCCGAGCCCGCTACGACGTCGGCACCTTCGAGCACCTCGAGTTCGCCGACGGCCACTTCTCGCGCGCCTTCTCGATGGAAGCGATCTACTACGCCATCGACCTCGACAAAGCGCTCACCGAGCTCCACCGCGTACTCGGGCACGGCGGACGCATCGACATCGTCATCGACTTCTACGCCGAGCGCCCCGGAACCAAGGTCTGGGCCGACCACACCGGCGTAGACATGCACTACCTCTCGATCGACGAGTGGAAGGCCGCCTTCGAGCGAGCCGGCTTCACCAACTTCGAGACCGAACGCGTCGTCGACCCGAGAGGCCCCGGCGACGAAGCCGACTTCGAAGCCAACGAGTGGACACCCGACTGGCAGACCAAGCTCGACACCCACGCCGCCGGCGCGCTCTGGATGCGCGCGACCAAGCCCTAACCGCGAAGGTGAGATACCGCGCTGGTGAGATACCGCGCTCGGCGCATCTCTAAACTTTCAGGACCCCACACAGATGCGGAGCATCCGTGTGGGGTCCTGAAAGTTTAGAGATGCGCCGAGCGCGGTATCTCACCTTCAGAACTGCGGGCGCACGATGATGTTCGAGGGGTTCGTCGAGAGCGTACCGGTCGTGGCCCCGGTTGCGGGGACGAGGGGGAAGAAGGCCTGGAGGTGGACGATGACTCCGTCCAGGGTCGGGTCGGACGAGGGGATGGTGAAGGTCTTGTTGGCCGAAGTCGTGAAGGTCTGGTTGGTGTAGAAGAGCAGCTGCAGGAGCCCTGCGCCGAAACCGACCCACTGGTAGTCGAGAGTTCCCACGAGGGGAATCTGGGCCGAGTCGAGCGAAACGATGACGACGCCGATCTCATTGACCGGTCCGAACAGGCTGACGGTTCGCTTCACGACCGGGACCGTCGTCTCGGTGACGATGAGCTTCGGCAAGCGCACTTCACCAACAGTCGTCCCGATCGACTTTGTACAGACCGCGCTATTGGTGACCGAGCTCGGCGTGCCCAGCGCTTGGTCCTTGATGCATCGCCCGATCAGCCCGAAGCAGGGGCCGCCATCGCCGGGGAAGAGGTTCGGCCGCGCGAGCAGGACGGTCGAGTCGGCGACCTCGATGGCGTGTCCACCTTCCGTCGCGGCACACGTGCCGTCCGTCGCGACGCCTCCGGTCAGCGAGCCGCCGGCGAAGTGAGCCTCACTGCCGCTCACCTGTGCACCCGCTCCGCCACTGAATGCATCGGGTCCGCCGACCAGCGTGCAATCGACGACGGCGACCAATGAACCACTCCGAATCTCGAGCCCCGTGGGGTAGCCCTGTGCCGTGGTTCGAGACACAACCAGGTCTCCGCAGCTCTCGATGACGAGCGCGTTTCCGTTATCGATCAGCAAGCCGCTCGTGCTGGGGTTTCGCTCCGTCGAGACGACCTGACAATTGTCGATCGTTCCGCGCCCCGAAACTCCGCTGATCAGGAGCACCGTCGAGAAGTCGCCGGGGCTGTTCACGAAGTCGAGCCCCGAGAGAATGAAGTCGAAGCTCCCCGAGACCGTCGTCGAGCCAGTCACCGTGACGACACCCGACGAGGCGGCGATCGTCAGGGATTTCGTCAGGGTGAACCCGGAGTAGGAGCCCGGAGCCAGCGAGAGAACATCGCCGGGTGAGGCCGCATCGATCGCCTCCTGAATAGTCGCGTGCGTCCCTCCCGTGCCGACAGTGATCGTGCCTGGGAGTGCAAGGAGAGCGATTGCGAGCGTCACGAGCATGGTTTTGTTCCTTCGTCCTTCGACCGCGGTGTCGTTGTCCCTCGAACCAGAATTCGAGAGTAACTCGACGAGTCAAGAATGGGGCCGCGAAGTGTCAATACCACTGGACCCGCGCGGCTAAGCGTCAACCGCGAAGGTGAGATACCGCGCTCGGCGCATCTCTAAACTTTCAAGGCCCGCCACGATGCAGTGCATCGTGGCGGGCCTTGAAAGTTTAGAGATGCGCCGAGCGCGGTATCTCACCTTCGCGGTTACTCCGCGGACTCGGTCAGGTTCAGGCTCGCGGTTCCGTCGTTGGCCCAGCTCTGCAGGGGGGCGACGTAGACGCCGAAGAGGATCGTGCCGACGGCGAGGATCGTCAGGAATCCGGTCAGGATCGGTTGCGGTGCAGCGGTCTGCTCCGAGGGCTCTGCCAGGAAGAGAGCCTTTGCGACGCGGAAGTAGTAGAAGAGCGAGACGACGCTGTTCAGCGCGGCGATGACGACGAGCCAAGCGTAGCCGGCGTTGACGCCCTCCAAGAACAGGAGGTACTTGCCGTAGAAACCGACGGTCGGCGGAAGGCCGGTCAGGCTGACGAGGAAAGCGACCATGGCGATCGAGACGACCGGCGCTTTCCAGCCCATGCCCTTGAGCGACTCGATGTCCTCGCTGCCGGTGATGCCCTCGAAGTAGAGCAAGAAGCCGAACGCGCCGAGGTTCATCAGGTAGTACGCGCCGAGGTAGTACATCGCCGCCGAGAAACCTTCGGGGGTCATGACGGCGAGGCCCATCAGGACGTAGCCGGCGTGCGCGATCGACGAGTAGGCCAGCATGCGCTTCATGCTGGCCTGGCGCAGAGCGGACAGGTTGCCGAGCGTCATCGTAATCGCGGCCATGATGGCGAGCAGCATCCCGATGCGATCGCCGTAGGCAGCGACCGTGGCGTCGACGCCTTCCGTCATGAACAGCAAGCCGACGAAGCGCAGCAGAACGGCGAAGCCGGCGGCCTTGGACGCGACGGCGAGGAAGGTCGTGACCGGTGTCGGCGCTCCCTCGTAGACGTCGGGCGTCCAGAAGTGGAAGGGCACGACCGAGACCTTGTAGGCGAAGCCGGCGAAGATCAGGACGATCGCGATGGCGACGGGTGCCGGGTTGTAGGCGAACTGGGACGCCAGGCCGACGGGCCAGCTGGTGCCATCCGCGGTGCCCATCTCGATCAGGTCGATGGTTCCCGTGAGGCCGTACAGGAGGCTGATGCCGTACAGCATGATGCCGGCGGAGAGGCCGCCGAAGATCACGTACTTCAGCGAGGCTTCGGCGGAGCGCTTCTCACTCTTGTGGAAGCCGGAGAGCGAGTAGCTCGCTAGAGACAGGAGCTCGAGGCCCAGCATCAGGAGCAGCAGGTTGCTCGTGCTGACCATGAAGAAGATGCCGATGCCGGCGCCGAGCAACAGGAAGTAGTACTCCCCCACTCCGTGCTTCCGCTCGCGCCTGTCCGACAGAACGAACAGCATCACGGCGGCGAGTGAGCCGACCGTGAAGAGCTTGAAGAAGATCCCGAAGGTGTCGATCGTGATCATCCCGAAGACGGTGGTCGCCTCCGCGCTGATGCCGGCGTTGCGCAGGCCATTCCACTGATCGATCAGCAGGTAGCCGACGATCGCGAGGCCCGCCAGAGACAGGTAGCCGACCTGACGCGAGTCGCGCCCCTTCGTGATGAGGTCCCACACGAGGACCACCATCGAGAGAAGGGTCAGGACGAGCTCGGGCGCGATGCGCCCCATCTCTGTTATGTAGCTGGTTTCCACGGGTTGGTTCCTTCTCGGATCAGCCTTTGGTCCCGAGGAATTCGACGAGGTTGACGATGCTCGGCTCCATCCAATCGAGAAGCAGGTAGGGGAAGATGCCGAGCAGAACACACAGGAAGAGCAGCGGAGCCTGGCAGAAGATCTCCCGCCCGGTCATGTCCTTGTAGTCCTTGTACTTCTCGTTCAGGTCGCCGAGGAAGACGCGCTGGATGGCGTAGAGCAGGAAGGCCGCCGTCAGGACCAGGCCCAACATCGAGATGAGCACGTAGACCTGGAAGGCCGGGTCAGCCGCGCTGAACGCGCCGACCAAGGTCATGGCTTCCGAGATGAAGCCGGCCAAGCCGGGCAGCCCCATCGCCGCGAAGAAACACAATGTGGTCATGGCCCAGTACTTCGGCATCACCTGCGCGATTCCGCCGAACCCGTTGAGGTCGCGGTGGTGCGCGCGGTCATAGATGACGCCGACGACCATAAACATGACAGCCGAGCTCGTGCCGTGGTTGAACATCTGCGTCGCGGCGCCGTAGTAGCCCCACTCGGTCAGAGCGGCGAAGCCGAGCAGCACGTAGCCCATGTGCGACACCGAGCTGTACGCGACCATGCGCTTGAAGTCGGTCTGTCCCAGAGCGACGTACGCTCCATAGACGATCGAGATCACGCCCAGGATGGCGAGCACCGTGCAGTTGTCACGGAAGGTCTCGGGCACCAGCGGGAAGCAGGCGCGGATCATGCCGTAGCCGCCGAGCTTCAAGAGGATGCCGGCCAGGATGACCGAGATCGAAGTGGGCGCCTGGACGTGCGCGTCGGGCAGCCAGGTGTGGAAAGGGAAGACCGGGACCTTGATCGCGAAGCCGACGAACAGGAACCAGAAGATCCAGGTGCCGAACTCCATGCCGAGGAGCTCTCCACCACCCGGCAGGCTCGCGCCGGTCAGCTTGCCCTGACCCGCCAGCTCCATCATGTAGGGGATCGAGAAGCTGCCCGTCTCGAGACGCAGCGCCACGACGGCGACCAGCATCAGGACCGAGCCAGCCAGTGTGTAGAGGAAGAACTTGATCGCCGCGTACTCCCGACGCGGACCGCCCCAGATCCCGATCAGGAAGTACATCGGGAGCAGCATGATCTCCCAGTAGACGTAGAACAGGAAGTAGTCCTGCGAGACGAACACGCCGAGGATCCCGACCTCGAGCAGCAACAAGAGCGCGAAGAAGGCCTTGGGCGTCTTGGCGATCGAGAAGCTGAGCGGGACCGCGAGGAAGAGCAGCAGCGTCGTGAGCCAGACCAGCGACAGCGACAGGCCGTCCACCCCGATGAAGTATTGAATCTTCATCATCGGGATCCAGGCGAACCGCTCCACCCACTGGAGTTCGGCCGTGGTCTTGTCGAACAGACCGAAGTAGAGCCAGGTCGCCAGGACGAGGGGGATCGCCGTCGCAACAAGGCTGACGGCTTTGATCGCCGTCTTGTTGTTCTTCGGCACCAGCAGGATGAGCGCCATTCCGATCAGGGGAATGAACGTGATCCAGCTTAGGAGGGGGAAGTCGGCCATTGGATGGTGGAACTACTAGGAGCGGAGAGAGTTGTCGAAGCGGGCTTCAACGTCGTGCGGATGCTGTGAATGGATGGATCTCGAAGCGTGCGTCAGCTCAAGATGAGCCAGGCGGCCACGAGGAGACCTCCGCCGACGGCGAAGGCTGCGTACTGTTGAATGCGACCCGTCTGGAGCAGGCGGAACGCCGCGCCGAAGGCCTGAGAGAGGAGCCCGACGAAGTTCACCAGGCCGTCGACGATGGCCTTGTCGACCCACGTCCAGAACTTGGCGAGCTGGTGATGGATCGCGCCGTTGAGCAGCACGAACCCGTCGATGATGCGCTCGTCGATCGTCTTGCAGACGGTGCAGAGCTGCATCGTGGGCTTGATAAAGAGCGCGTCGGCGATCTCGTCGATGAAGTAGCGACGACGGACGAGCGTGTAGATCGGGCCGAGCTTGGTCGCGATCACGTTCGGGAGGTCGCGACGGCGCACGTACAGGAACCAAGCCAGGAGAATTCCGAGCGAGGCGACGGTCAGGGACAAGCCCACCGCGTAAGCGTGCGAAGAGTGAGCGAGGTCGCTGTCGTGATTGTGGATGCCCTCGGAGATCTTCGTGGTTGCCCAGGCGCCGACCTCGTGGCCGTACATCGACTCCGGGGTCGCCAGCTTCGTAAACCAAGCTTCGGACTTCCAAAACTCGATCAGGTGACTCGGCTCCGCCAGCCAGAAGTGCCCGCCGAACATTCCGAAGAAGGCGAGCACACACAGCGCCGCCACGATCGGGAAGGGCGACTCGTGCGGCGTGCCGCCGTGATCGTCGTGCGCGTCGTGGCCGTGATCGTCGGCGTGGTGATCGTCGTGACCGTGGTCATCGCCATGGTCATCGTCATGCCCGTGCAGCGGCGGACCTTCGAGCCCTTCGAGCGCGATCTGCTCGCTGTACATGTGCTGCTCCATGTTTCCTCGGTACTCCCCGAAGAAGGTCATGAAGATCAGGCGGAACATGTAGAAGGCCGTCATCGCGGCCGCAACGGCGAGTGCGATCAGCGCGAAGGCCGGAATCCAGCCGCCGTGCGCCGGATCGAGCACGCCCGCCCAGCCGGCGAGGATGATCATGTCCTTCGAGTAGAAGCCAGAGAAGAAGGGCACACCCGCGATCGCCAGCGTGCAGACGAGCATGCAGACGAAGGTGATCGGCATGTACTTGCGCACACCGCCCATCAGTCGCATGTCCTGGACGTGGTGGCAGCCGTGGATCACGGAGCCGGCGGAGAGGAACAAGCAGGCCTTGAAGAAGGCGTGCGTGACCATGTGGAACATACCGGCGGTCAGTCCGCCGAGGCCTACGGCCGTGACCATGAAGCCGAGCTGCGAGATCGTCGAGTAGGCGAGCACCGCCTTCAGGTCGTACACCACCATTCCGATGGTGGCTGCGAAGAGCGCCGTGATCGCACCGACGACGGTGACGACGTTCAGCACTTCGGGGCTCATCAGCGGGTACATGCGACCGAGCAGGAAGACGCCGGCCGCCACCATGGTCGCCGCGTGGATCATCGCGGAGACGGGCGTCGGGCCAGCCATCGCGTCCGGCAGCCAGATGTGCAGCGGGAACTGAGCCGACTTGCCGATCGTGCCGCCGAAAGCGCACAGACCGCCCCAGGTCATCCAGTCGGGGAACACGCCGCCGTTCTGCTCGACGATCAGGCGCCCGATCTCCCACATGTCCGTGAAGAGCAGCGGCTGGAAGTCCGGCATCGCGGCCTGGAGCGAGGCGGAGGCCTCCCAGGCGGCGGTGAAATTGCGGTAGAAGATGAACAGCCCGACGAAGAGCAGGCAGTCACCGATGCGCGTGGTCAGGAAGGCCTTCTTGCTCGCCCAGGTGGCCCACTTGTGGAAGAAGGGCACGCTCGGGTCCTGCGAGAAGTGACCGATGAGCAGGTAGCTCATCAGGCCCATGATCTCCCAGAAGAGGAACAGAAAGAGGATGTTGTCGGAGAGCACCAGGCCCAGCATCGCGAAGCTGAACAGGCTAATGTTCGCGAAGAAGACGTGGTAGCGACGGTCGCCGGCCATGTACCCCATCGAGAAGAGGTGCACGCAGAAGCAGACGATGCCGACCACGGCCAACATGACGGCGCCGAGCGGGTCGTACAGGATGCCGGCGACGACGTTGAGCGGGCCCGCTCCCTTCGCGCTGTCGAACAGCCACTTGAACTGGAAGCCCGACTCGGGCGAGTGCCAGAAGAAGTCGGTCGCGTGACCTTCCGCGTCATAGGCCGCCGTAATCGCCTTGAACGCGAGGTACACCGTGATGCACATCACGACGAACATGCCGCCCGTGGGCAGCCAGTCGCCTTGGCGCGGCAGCTTCTTCCCGAAGAAGACCTGCAGGACGAAAGCGATCGCGGGGATGGCCAGGACGGCCGCCAGCAGCGTGAAGTCGACTTCCGGATTGAACTCCATGAGTGCCATGTCTGATCTGGGGCGCGCGAACTACTCGCGCAGCAAGTCGGCGTCGCTGGGCTTGATCGAGTCGTAGAGTTGGAACACGTTCAGCACGATCGCGAGGGCAACGGCTGCTTCCGCTGCGGCGAGGATGATCGTGAAGATCGCGAACATCCGGCCGTCGAGCGAGTCGCCTTGGAAGTGACTGAAGGCGACGAAGTTGATGTTGGCCGCGTTGAGGATCATCTCGATCCCCATCAGCACGTAGAGCACGTTGCGGCGAACGATGATCGCGATGATGCCGAGGGCGAAGAGGCCCGCGGAGACGGCGACGTAGGCTTCGAGACCCATCAGGCTTCTCCTCCGTTCGATCCGGCGAGGTCGCTGGGAGCCGGGGGCTCGATGTCCACGCGGCGACGGCGTGCGATGTAGACGGCGGCGACGAGCGCGACCGTCAGGACGACGGCGGCCAGCTCGAAGGCGACGACGTATTGGTTGGCGGCCAGGAAGCCGACGCCGATGCGTTTGGCGCTGTTGACTCCCTCGAGGGAACCGTCGGCGGCCCGGGTGGCGAAGTGCGCCGAGTCGGCGACCTGCATGGCGACCCAGCTGATGCCGCCACCGATCAGGACGAGGCCAGCGAGCACGCGAGGCAGCTTGCGCTCCTCCATGTCCGGCGGAGTCAGCATGACGCCGAAGAGGATCAGCGCGAGGACGCCTCCGACGTAGATCAGGATCTGCGCCATGGCGAGGAAGTCGGCGGTCAAGAGCAGGAAGAGTCCCGCGACGCCCATGAAGGTGGCCATCAGGGAGAAGGCGCTTCGGACGACCGAGCGCTCCCAGATGCAGACCAGTCCGCCGCCGAGCGTCAGCGAGGCGAACAGGCCGAAGGCCAGCCCCTCCGCTCCCGCGCTCGCCAGTCCCGCGCCGTGCGCGCCGAGGACGAGCACAGCCAGAACGGCGTAGAAGATTTTGGAAGAGTTCTCCATCACGAGCTCGCGCTAGTTCGCGTCTCCGCCCTTCTCATCATCAGGAGTCTCGGGGGCGGCGGCTTCGGCGGCAGCTTTCTCAGCGGCCTTCGCGGCCTTGGCCGCAGCCTTCTCGGCCTTCTTCTTGTCGGCCTCGATCATGCGGGTGCGCGCGTCGCGCGACATGCCCTTGTACGAGAGCAGGTCGTGAACGAACTCACTGCGGTCTTCGCTGACGAAGGCGAACTCCGTCCCCATGTGGATGCAGTCCTTCGGGCACGGGTAGACGCACAGCTCGCAGAACATGCACTTCTGGTAGTCGAGCGTGAACGAGATCCACTCGAGCTCCTTGCCGTGCCGAACCGCGTCCATCTCGATGCAGTCGATCGGGCACGCGCGAGCGCAGGCGAGGCAGTTGATGCACTTCTCTTGCTCGAGATAGTGAATGCCGCGATACCGATTCGGAATCGGCATGCGCTCGTCCGGATACTGGACGGTAATCGGCTTCTGCAGCAGATAGCGCCCGGTGATCTTCATCCCGACCATGGTCGAGTAGAGGCTCTTCCAGACGTTTTCGAAGTACTTGGAGACGGTGACCATGGTCGTTATCAATCAGCCGAGAAAAGCGGCTTTGCCCCATTCCCAAATCCCCGCCCCGAGCACGCACAAGAGCGAGATCGGCGTCAGGTACTTGTATCCCATTGTCATGACTTGATCGATGCGAAGGCGCGGCAGAGTCCAGCGCACCCACATCATCACGAACAGTCCGATGTAGCCCTTCACGACGATCGTGATGAAGGCCGAGATGTTCCAGAGAATCGCGTTCGGCAGCAGCCCGCCATCTTCGAACAACCAGGTCAGCGGGCTGTTGAAGCCGCCCAGGAAGAAGAAGGCCGTGACCACGCAGTACAGGAACATCGCCGCGTACTCCTCCATGAAGAAGAAGGACCAGCGGATGCCGGAGTACTCGGTCAAGAATCCGGAGACGAGCTCGGACTCGGACTCGGGCAGGTCGAAGGGCGCGCGTTTCGACTCGGCGAGGACGGCGATGAAGAACAGGATCAGCGCCGGGAACATGAACGGGTTGGCCCAGATGAGCCAGCCGCCGATGCCGAAGTAGCCCGCCTGCATCTCGCTCACTTCGATCAGGTTGAACGTGCCCGCAACGATGAGCGGTACGAGCAGGCTGACCCCGAGCGGAATCTCGTAGGCGACGACCTGCGCAGCCTCGCGCATCGCGCCGTAGACCGACCACTTCGAGTTCGAGGCCCAACCGGCCATGATCACGCCGATCGTGGTGGTCGAGGTCAGCGCGAGGATCAGGAAGATCCCCATCGGCGCGTCGGCGAAGAAGAAGTCGGGCGAGAGCGGCATGACCGCCAGCGCGCCGAGCACACTCGCGAGCACCAGTGCCGGAGCCATCACGAAGAGCACGCGATCCGATCCGATCGGAATCATGTCCTCCTTGAGCATCAGCTTGATGCCGTCGGCGAGCGGCTGAAGGAAGCCGTGCCAGCCGGCGCGCATCGGGCCGTAGCGACACTGGATGTGTCCCGAGACCTTGCGCTCGAGCCAGGTGCCGGCCATCGCATTCAGAGAGACGACCGCCATGACGATGGCGACGCCGATCATGATCGCCGTCAGCGGAATCGCCCAGCCGGGAACGAACTCGGGGATCGGAGCGAGCTTGAGCCACTCGTTGATGATGTTCGTGCCGCTGCCGAGCTCCGCCATCACGGCCGTCTGCTCGACCGCCGTCTCGGCGACTGCAGCGGGCGCTGGATCGGTGACGGACTCCTGAATGAGTGGAAAGAGGTGTGCGCTCATGATTAGCGGTCCGTCTCCCCGACGACGACGTCGGTCGAACCGATAATGGCGACAGAGTCCGCCAAGAGTGTTCCGAGCATGATCTCTTCGAGCACAGGCAGGTTGCAGAAGGACGGGCCGCGCACGCGACAGCGCACCGCGACCTTGCCGCCGTCCGAGACGACGTAGTGGCCGAGCTCGCCGCGCGGGTTCTCGATGCCGACATAAGCCTCGCCGGCCGGAACGCGTAGGGTCTTCGGCAGCTCACCGATGACCGGTCCCGCCTCGATGTTGTCCAGACACCAGCGAATGATCTCGATCGACTCCTTCATCTCGACGACGCGAACCCAGACACGGTCCCAGCAGTCGCCGAGCGTGCCCTTCTCGCCTCGCGCGACCGGGATGTTGAGCGCTCCCGCCTTGTCGATCTCGCCGTACAGCGAGTAGGGCAGGTCGCGCCGCAGGTCGAAGTCGATACCCGAGCCGCGCAGCATGGGCCCCGTGAGTCCGAAGTCCATCGCCATCTCCTTCGGGATCACGCCGACATCCGCCGTGCGCCCGATGAAGATCTGGTTCTCGACGAGCAGGTCGTAGTACTCCTGCCACTTGACGAGGAAGGTGTCGCAGAAGCGCGAGACCTCACCGAGCCACCCGGGAGGCGCGTCGTTGAAGACGCCGCCGATGCGGATGTAGCTGTAGGTCAGGCGCGCGCCGCAGATCTTCTCGAACAGCGACATCATCCACTCCCGCTCGCGGAACGCGTACAGGAAGGGGGTGAACGCGCCGAGGTCGAGGCCGTAGGTGCCGAAGGCGATCAGGTGCGAGCCAATCCGATTGAGCTCGGCGCAGATGATCCGCAGCATCTCGGCGCGACGCGGAATCTCGATGCCGAGCAGCTTCTCCACGGCCATCGAGTAGCCGAGGTTGTTGTTCATCGCCGCGAGGTAGTCGTAGCGGTCGGTGTACGGCAGGTACTGCAGCCACTCCACGTTCTCGCCGATCTTCTCGGCGCAGCGGTGCAGGTAGCCGAGGTGCGGCTGCGCGCCCGTGACGAGCTCGCCGTCCACGCGCAAGAGAATCCGCATCACGCCGTGCGTCGCCGGGTGCTGCGGGCCCATGTTCAGCTCCATGTCCTGGGTATGGACATCGATCACGAACTCCTTGCTACCGTCGGGCAGGACGTTCCCACCCTTGGGCTGCGTCACCGTCGCTTGTCTCTCCTGATCCATATGTGCGCTCAGCCCTACTCGCAGGAGATCCCGCGGTACTCCTTCGGATACTCGTAGTCCTTGCGCAGCGGATGCCCGATCCAGTCGTCCGGCAACAGGATGTTGCGCGGATCGGGGTGGTTCCGATACGTGATCCCGTACATCTCGCCAGCTTCGCGCTCATGCCACTGAGCGGCACGATAGACATCCACCACACTGGGGGCGTTCGAGTTCTCTTTCGAGATCTTGGCCTTCACCGCCAGTCGGTGTTTGTGCTCGATCGAGAGCAGGTTGTAGTTGAGCCACAGCTCTTCTTCATCCTTGCCCGGGTCGGTCGCGGTCAGGTCGCAGAGCAGCTCGAAGTGAAGCTCCGCGTCGTCGCGGCAGTGGCGCAAGAAGCCCTCGAGCTCTTCCGCGTCGACGAGCACGAACGAATCCCCGGCGCGGCCCGGGTCCTTCTTGTCCTCGGGATTCTTCGCACGCGGTTCGTCCACGCCGAGAATACCCGGAGCTCCGATCGCCTCGAGTCGATCGCAGATACCTGTGAAGTCCATCAAGCAGTACGGGCGGGTTTGCGGATGACGGGGGAGCGACGGATCTTGTCCTGAAGCTTCATCAGGCCTTCGAGCAGCGCCTCGGGGCGCGGCGGGCAGCCGGCGATGTAGACGTCCACGGGAACGACGCGATCGACGCCCTTCACCACGGTGTAGCCGTACTTGTAGTAGGGGCCGCCACCGGTCGCGCAGGCGCCCATGGCGATCACGTACTTCGGCGAGGGCATCTGGTCGTAGAGACGCTTGATGCGCTCGGCCATCTTGAAGTTGACCGTACCGGCCACGATCATCAGGTCGGCCTGACGGGGCGTGGCGCGGAAAGCTCCGGCGCCGAAGCGGTCGATATCGTGGTGCGCAGCGCCGACGGCCATCATCTCGATGGCGCAGCAGGCCAAACCAAAGGTCATCGGCCAGATGCTCATCAACCGACACCAGTTGATCATCCAGTCGACCTTGGTCGTGAGCACGTTCTCTTCGAGCTGATTCTCGAGGAATCCCATTTCGTTTGGACCTTGGTCTAGCCGCTAAGCGGCGTCTTCACTCTCGTCGGAGGACTCGTCGGCTTCGGCGGCATCGTCCGAGCTCTCGGAGTCGCCCTCCAAAGCGTCAACAGTGGGGATGGCGCGCATGCGCATCGTGGGCGGTTGGTAGGCCGGCGCGCTGTAGGTCAGGACCCAGTCGAGATCGCCCTTGGCCCACACGTAGGCGAGTCCCAGGAACAGGATCGCGATGAACACGAAGCCCTCGACGAGGGCGAACACTCCGATGCCCAGCCCGGCCGCTGCGCCACTGTTGTCCAGCGACTCGCGCAGCACGATCGCCCAGGGGAACAGGAACGCGATCTCGACCGCGAAGATCACGTAGACGAGTGCGACCGTGTAGTAGCGGATGTCGAAGCGGACCCAGGCTTCACCGATGGTCTCCTCGCCACACTCGTAGATCTCGAGACCTTCTTTGACGGTCCGCTTGGGGCGCAGCACCGACGCGATGATCAGGTTCGCGAAGACGAACACCAGACCCACCGAGGCGAAGATCAGAACTGTTAGGTAGTCGAAGTACATGGAGCGCGCTTGGGAACCGTCCGTTGCTCTAGACGAAGTGCTGACACAGGATCACTGAGAGAAGGCACCGCACAACGGTTCTCCGGCCGGGTTTTTGAGCTGCATGCTCGCCGGGAGCCGGTCGACGCACCCCTCCCACGACCCCCTTGGGAACGAGTCAGGATGCCCCGCAACTGCTCACAGTTTTGCTCCCCGCCGGGAGAATTGGCAGGGAGCGTAGAGTCGATGCGCGAGACCTGTCAAGGTCGATGCGCGACCTCTCGAAAGACCGCCCAAGACTCCTGCCGAATCCTCCCTCGACTTCCCATCTCGCGGCTCTCCCGATCCGCCCGCCGAGGGAGAATCCAACTCCTCCGAGCCGGTTGGAAACCACCCCGGACCCCGGACGGTCGAGGTGCTGTGAAGAGCGACCAGCCGACCCCGGAGAGCCGGCCCGCCCAGCCCCCCGCACGGGTCCTCTCCCCCCGATTCCCGCTGCTCCTGGCAGGCCTCTTCGTGGGTGCCCTGTGGGTCCTCGAGACCTGCTCGCCGGCGGAGGGCGGGGAGCCCCTCTCCCTGCGCTGGGCCCGCAAGGCGGCGGAGCACCGCGGCCGGTCCGGCTTCGCCGCGTTCTTACTCCTGCTCGGAATCTGGCCCGCGGAGCCCCAAGAAGGCGCGGAAGGGGGCGAGTCGAGCACGGATCTCGACTCGGGGCTGGGAAGATGAGATCGAGTGCCTATTATGTCCGGCCTCTACTGTCCGGCCTCACTGTCCGCCCCGCGTCCGACGGACCCCGCCAGATTCCTGGCACGGCCGTCGCCCTCGCGAAGCCTGCGGCGCTCGGACTTCGCTGGCTCTGACTTCGCTGGCTCCAAGTATCGATCCAGCAACCCTACTCAGCACGCTCTTCACACCTCCGTGAGGAGCCTCAATCCGAATCGATCCATGTTGTCCACTCACGACGAGTTGGTCCGCGGCCCCGAAAAGTGCGGCCACCTCGGACAGACTCTCCTCATCGAGCCCACCTGCTCGACGCACAAGAAGAACACCTTCCCCAGCCAGGCCGTCGTGGTCACCACCGCCGCTCGTCGCATGATCGAGCTCTCCAAGGGCGGCGAGAAGCTGAAGCACATTGTCGTGCACGGGAAGATTGACCCCACGATGCACCCCGATTTCCGTCCAATTAGTGAGAACTTGCGGGAACTTACGAACAAGTGGTTCCCACGTGCCAAGCTCACCTTGCTCTCGGACGGCCGCCAGCTGGACCGAACCGACGTCCGGATTGCCCTGGGTGCCTACCACAAGCCGTCCATGCGACTCGACGCCGGCAACCAAAAGACCTTCAAGGGCCTCTCGGGAGCTCCGGGCACCGAGTTCAAGAAAGTCATCGCCGGCCTCAACAAGCTGGAGATGGAGCGCCTCATGCTCCACACCTGCTTCGTCAAGGGCTCGACGGACAACTCGACCGATGCCGAGCTGAAGTCTTGGCTCAAGCAAGTCGCCGACATCAATCCCGCCACCGTGGAGATCTTCACCGTCTCGAAGGCCGACACGACCAAGGACGTCAAAGCCGTGACGAAGCCGCGCCTGGAGAAGCTCGCGGCCGAGATCAACGAGCGCGGCATCACCTGCCAGGTCGTCGGCTGATCCGGTCCCGGCGGAATGCCCCTCGCCCGCCTCAGCTCTGTCTCGAAGTCCTACGGTGAGGTCCACGCCCTCACCAAGTTCGAGATCGAGATCGGCGAGGGCGAGGTCTTCGGCCTGCTCGGCCCGAACGGCGCCGGCAAGACCACGGCCGTCCGCATTCTCTGCGGGCTGCTCGAGCCCGACTCGGGCCACTCGGAGATCGGCGGTATCCGGGTCGACGCCGATCCGATCGAGGCCCGCAAGCTCCTGGGCTACGTGCCCGATGGAGCACCCCTCTACGCCAACCTGACGCCGCGCCAACACCTCCTGCTCGTCGGCCGCCTGCACGCCGTCGAGGAGTCGCGCCTGACCGCGGAGACCGAACGCTTGCTGGACGCCTTCGGACTGGCCGACCGTGGGGACGATCCGATCGGAGGGTTCTCCCACGGCATGCGGCAGAAGACGGCCCTGGCCTGCGCGATCCTGCCGTCGCCACGCCTCCTGGTCCTCGACGAGCCGCTGACCGGCCTCGACGCGCCGACCGCCGCCACCGTCAAGGAGATCCTGCGCGCCTGGGCCGACCGCGGCGGCGCGGTGCTCTACACCTCGCACCTGCTCGATGTCGTCGAGCGCGTCTGCGATCGAATGGCGATCATCCTGGACGGGAAGCTGATCGCCCTCGGCGATATGGAGCAGCTGCGCGAGCGCTCGGGCTCCGATGGCTCGCTCGAGCACATCTTCGGTCAGCTCACCGGCAGCGAGGATCCGGTCGCGGCCGCTCGGCGAATCCTCGGCGGTTGACCCCGCCCCGGCGGGTCACCCGTCGTAGTCGTACAGCTCGCAGGCTCGCATGACCGGAATCGGCTTGGAGTCCTCGTTGACCGCCACCAGAGTCACGCTGGCCTCGGTCACCGCGATGTGCTCGTTGGAGCCGAACCGGCGCTGGGCCCACACATCGACCATGACTTGAATCGAGGTTCGCCCCACTCTCTGCGTCGATGTGTAGAAGGACACTAGATCGCCTACATTTACGGGCTCTTTGAACTCCACCTTGTCCATCGCCACCGTGACGACTCGCCCGGGATGGTGCTTGTGGGCCTCGATGGCGGCCGCCAGGTCGATCTCGGAGAGGATCACGCCCCCGAAGATGGTGCCCAGCGCGTTCGTGTCGGCTGGCATCATGATGCGGCGGATGGACGGGATCTCGAGTTCCGGGTTGGCGTGCGTAGTCATGGGCTCTTTTCCAGGTTGCGAGAGGCGTAGGCCTCGATGGTGGTCTCGACCAGGGGGGTCTTGCCGCGGAAGAGGTGGTCCGCGCCCTCGATTTCGTGGGCCTCGAGGCCGGCGGGCAGGTTCGGGTACTGGCGTTCGAGATCAGAGAGGGTCCCAAATTCATCTCGACTACCCATCAAGATGATGCCTACTTGCTTAATTTGGTTCAGCTCGGGGATCTCGTAGATCCTGACGGGGGGAGCGACCGCCACCAGCGCCTCGATGCGCGCTTCGCGGGTCGCCAGACCGATCGCCGTGCGCGAACCGAAGGAGAAGCCGGCCGCCCAGAGCGGACTGCCCGGCAGCTCTCCGGCCAGCCAGTCCAGTCCGGCGCTCATATCGAGCTCCTCGGCGCCCTCGCCGTCGTGAACGCCCTCGCTCTCCTCGACCCCGCGAAAGTTGAAGCGCAGGGTCGCGAGCCCGGCCGAGCGCAGCGCGCGTGCCATCCGGAAGACGACCGTGTTCCGCATCGTTCCGCCGTACAGGGGATGGGGATGCCCCACCACCGCCGCGCCTCGAGCCTCCCCTTCGGGCCGCTCGAACCACGCCTCCAACTTCCCCACAGGTCCCGGCAAGTAGAACTTCATTGGTAGATCTCAGGCGCGGTGGCGCTTTCGCGCCGTTTCCTGAGGTGTCCCTCCTGAAAACCAAGCGCACCGGGTTCAAAACCGGATCGACGTTCGTTTTGGCAAACCTCGCCGGACGCGCAAGTCGAATTCGAACTCAGTGAGAGCGGTACGGCCACAACTCCCCCTCCTCACGCCGCGAACGCAAGACATCCCGATCAAGCAGCGGCGCGTGAATACCGATGATGCAGCCTGCCAAGCACAGGCGTTTCGACGACATCACCCACTGATTCGACTTCGCGCCGCTCGGGCGCGTTCCCATTCAGCGACTGGTGCGTTCGCGACTCGTTGTAGTAGTCCACGTACTCTCGAAGAACTCGCCGCAGGTGCGCCTCGCTCAGCGGAATGATGTGGTCGGTGCACTCGCGGCGAATTGTTCCGATGACGCGCTCGACGAATGCGTTCTGCCAAGGAGAGCGAGGAGCGCTCACGACCTGCTCAATCCCGAGCGACTCTACGCACCGCTGAAACTTCCACCCGAAAATCGAGTCGCGGTCGCGATGCAGGTACTTGGGTTTCAGGTCGTACGGAAACGCTTCGACAAGTTGGCGCGCCGTCAAAATGGCGGTCGGATTCGCGGTCACGTTGACGTGCCGGATCCGACGCCGGTCGTGAGAGAGCACGACGAAACAGAACAACAGGTCAAAGGTCAGCGTCGGCACCACGAAGAAGTCACATGCTGCCGATTCCGCCATGTGGTTCGCGATGAATGACTTCCAGTTCTGCGATGGCTCCGTGTGGCGGCTCTTGACCATGTACTTAGCGACTGTCGATTCGGCGATCTCGTGCCCCAGCAGCGCGAGCTCGTCGCGGATACGCGGTGCGCCCCAGAGCACGTTCTCTTGCGACAGTCGTCGGATGAGCATGATGAGCGCCATGCTGATCGGAGGGCGACCGGGCTTCGCTCTGGACTTTCGTCGCCAGTAATACGCGAAGCCCTTGCGATGCCAGCGAATGACGGTCCGAGGCTGCACGAAGACCAATGCTTCCTTCCACTCCTTCAGCATGCCCATGATTGACAGCCAGAAGATGCGATCGCGGTCCTCGATCTTCGGCCGGGTGACCGTGCGCTTGAAGGCGGCGAGCTGTTGGCGGAGCGCGATGTTCTCGAGCGCGAGTTGCGTTCGGTCTTTCAGGAGCAGCCGGAACAGGCCGGCGAGTATCGACGGGTCGAGCATCACGAGATTATGATCGCGCGGCCCGTGGACGCGCAACACGTCGTCTGCTAGAGTGCTTCAAAGCTCGCTCAAACGGGCGCTGGAGAGGGTGCACAGGGTTTTCGGGAGGCACACCTGGAGCGCTTCGGTGGCGTGAGGCTGGCGAGAGCGGCGTCCTTCACAATCTTCGTCCACTCCTTTAGCTGAGTCGCGTGCAGCCCCTTGCGACGCAAGAAGATGCCGAGCTCCTCATCACCCAGC
>Ga0316209_1000534_pt1 | contig 64166 bp, 53 predicted proteins | sample 6monopyrite_MG_FD_204945 | JGI IMG/M metagenome (GOLD analysis project Ga0316209, IMG submission 204945) | Microbial mat bacterial communities from mineral coupon in-situ incubated in ocean water Damariscotta River, Maine, United States -... | ecosystem: Environmental > Aquatic > Marine >... | reverse complement strand
CCGACGCGCAGACCGTTTTGCAAAACGAACAATTGGGCACGGCCCATGCGGTCGCCCAAGCGGGCCCCGCACTGGACGGGTTTGAGGGCGATGCGCTGGTGCTTTACGGCGACACACCGTTTATTCGCGCCGAAACACTTGAAGCGATGGCAACCGCGCGCGCGACACATGACATTGTGGTGCTGGGGTTCGAGGCGGCGGATGCGGGACGCTATGGGCGGTTGATTATGGATGGTGACGCGCTGGAACGGATCGTCGAATTCAAAGACGCAACGAATGAAGAACGCAGTGTAGCACTTTGTAATAGCGGCGTTATTGCTGCAAAATCATCTGTTCTATTTGACCTAATCGCAGCCGTGGGCAATGACAATGCAGCCGGCGAATATTACCTCACCGACATCATCGGGATCGCGCGTGCCAAGGGGCTATCGGCCACTGTGGTGCGCTGCGACGAGGCCGAAACGCTGGGCATAAACAGTCGTGCGGAATTGATCGCGGCAGAGGCAGCATTTCAGACCACAGCACGCGCCGCCGCAGTCGCGGACGGGGTCACGCTGCTGGCCCCCGAGACGGTGTTTTTTGCCTATGATACCTATATCGGGCGCGACGCGGTGATCGAGCAGAACGTGGTCTTTGGACCCAATGTGACGGTCGAATCCGGTGCCACCATCCGTGCGTTTTCGCATCTCGAAGGGTGCCACGTCTCGCGGGGTGCCACCGTTGGCCCCTACGCCCGCTTGCGCCCGGGGGCAGAGTTGCAAGAAGATGTGCACATCGGCAATTTTGTCGAAATCAAGAACGCTGTGGTGGCCGAGGGTGCCAAGATCAACCATCTGACCTATATCGGCGACGCGGATATCGGGGCGCGCACCAACATCGGCGCGGGCACTATTACCTGCAATTACGACGGCGTGTTCAAGCACCGCACCACCATCGGCGCGGATGTGTTTATTGGCTCCAACACGATGCTGGTTGCACCCGTTACGGTGGGCGATCAGGCGATGACCGCGACAGGTACGGTGGTGACGAAAAACATCCCCCACGGGGATTTGGCAGTTGGACGAACGCGGCAAGAGAATAAAACCGGTCTCGCGGTCAAAATGTTCGAAAAGTTAAAGTCTGCAAAGGCAAAACGGGCAAAGGGTCAGTAAAATGTGCGGAATTGTCGGGGTCTTAGGCCAGCATGAAGCAGCGCCAATCCTTGTGGAGGCGCTTAAACGGTTGGAATATCGCGGCTATGACAGCGCGGGCATTGCCACGATCAACGCCCAAAAACTGGACCGCCGCCGTGCCATTGGCAAGCTGGTGAACCTGTCGGATTTATTGGTGCACGAGCCGCTTGCGGGCAAGGCCGGCATTGGCCACACCCGCTGGGCCACGCATGGGGCTCCGAATGTCAACAACGCGCATCCGCACCGTGCGGGCGGCGTCGCGGTTGTGCATAACGGCATCATCGAGAATTTCCGCGAATTGCGCGCCTTTCTGGCCGATAACGGCATCGCCTATGAGACCGATACCGATACCGAAACCATCGCCCTGCTGGCGCAATATTACATCGACCAAGGGGCAAACCCGCGTGACGCGGCGACCCGGACGATTGCCCGCCTTGAGGGGGCTTATGCGCTGTGTTTCCTGTTTGACGGCGAGGATGATTTGCTGATCGCGGCGCGCAAAGGCTCGCCGCTGGCGATTGGCCATGGTAGCGGCGAAATGTTTGTCGGCTCCGATGCGATTGCGCTGGCGCCGATGACCGATAAGATCACCTATCTTGAAGAGGGTGATATGGCGGTGCTGACCCGCACGTCGCTGGACATTCGCGATGCCGCGGGCCAGCAGACCCACCGTGCGATGAAAGTGATCCAGATTGATGCAAGTGCGGCAGACAAGGGTGGCTACAAGCACTATATGGCCAAGGAAATCGCCGAGCAGCCGACTGTGTTGCAAGGTGCGTTGGCGCATTACATTAGCGGCGATGGCACCGATGTGACCTTGCCCGCCCCGTCGCTGGATTTTGCAAACGTCGAGCGGCTGACGATGGTGGCCTGCGGCACGGCGTTTTATGCCTGTCTGGTGGCGAAATACTGGTTCGAACAGGTCGCAGGTATCCCTGTCGAGGTCGATGTGGCCTCCGAGTTCCGCTACCGCGAACCGCCCGTGACCAAAGGCACGGTTGCGGTGTTTGTCAGCCAATCGGGCGAGACCGCCGACACCTTGGCCGCATTGCGCTATATGAAGGGCAAGGCGGACACGATCGTGTCGGTCGTGAACGTGCCGGAAAGCTCGATTGCGCGCGAAAGCGATTTGCCATTGCCGATTTTGGCAGGCACGGAAATTGGCGTGGCGTCGACCAAGGCCTTCACCTGCCAGTTGACCACACTGGCAATTCTGGCGCTGAAGGCGGCGCGCGACCGCGGCGTGATGGATGATGCGACACTGGCCCGAAAACTGGCCAGCCTGCGCGCATTGCCCGGAATTTTGAACAGCGCTTTGGCGATCGAGGATAAGACAAAATCAGTCGCTGTGAAGCTGGCAGAGGCGCGCGACATCCTGTTTCTGGGGCGCGGTGCGATGTATCCATTGGCCTTGGAGGGTGCGCTAAAACTGAAAGAAATCAGCTATATACACGCCGAAGCTTATGCGTCAGGCGAGTTGAAGCATGGCCCCATCGCGCTGGTCGATCAACATGTGCCCGTCATTGTGATGGCCCCGCGTGACGCGCTGTTTGAAAAGACCGTGTCGAACATGCAAGAGGTCATGGCGCGCGGTGGGCGGGTGTTGTTGATCACCGACAAACAGGGCGCCCTTGAGGCTGGCATGGGGGTCTGGGATACCATCATTATGCCCGAGATCGATGATTTTCTGGCCCCGATCCTATATGCTATTCCCGCGCAGCTACTGGCCTATCACACCGCGATTGCCAAAGGCACAGACGTGGACCAACCCCGCAACCTAGCCAAATCGGTGACTGTCGAATGAATGTTCAAGACGCGCTTGCGCAACTCGGGTCGGACCCCGCAAATCAGGCCCGCATGGCCGCCTATCACAAGGTTGAACGGCCCTATCTGGGGGTGCCCAATGCGGTGATTGATGCGGCGGTCAAAGACTGGCGCGCGGCCCTTGATCTGGAGGCGCGGCTGGCGCTGGCAAGCGCGCTGTGGGACAGCAATGTGCATGAGGGCCGGGTCGCCGCGGCCAAATTATTGACCCAAGCCCGCATCCGCCCCGATGACACGGTGGCATGGGATTTGATCTGCGCTTGGGTGCCTGATTTTGATTGCTGGACGATTGCCGATCAGGTTGCCATTGCGGGCCAAAAACGGCTTGTGGCCGATCCCGCCCGCGTGGATACGCTTGAGGGCTGGATCAGCTCTGAACATATGTGGACCCGCCGTGCCGCGTTTATGATGACGCAGCCGTGGACCAAACAAAACCACCCAAAACCCGAAGAAATCGCCGTGCGGTTGCGTGTGCTGGATTGGGCTGCGCAGTTGATTTCCGACAAGGATTTTATGATCCAAAGCGCGATTGCCGCTTGGCTGCGCGATCTGTCAAAACATGACGACGACCTTGTGGCGGATTTTATCGACAGCCACGGCGAGGGCATGAAAACATTCGCGCGCAAAGAGGCCAGCCGCCATCTGGGTTGATCAGTTTTGATAGACGGTCAGCGCCAAGAACCCTGCCAGTGGCGCATCAAGCAGGCGCATCGCGGGCAGACTGATCTGGCTGCCTGACCCAGCATCACCACCCGAGGGGCGCAATTCAAGGTTCACCGATTTGCCGGTGGCGCCGTAAACCACGCGCCCTGCGGTCAGCGTTTTGACCAGCGGCGTTTTGAGCCAGATGCCCGGATCCGCAGGTGATCCCAATGTCGCGATTGTGCTGCCGAGCTTTGTCTCGCTTGCGGGCTGCGGGGCGGTTGCCGCCGCGCGATCCTGCGCAGTGGTGGTGTCAAACTGCGCCACGGTGCGCGCGCGCGGTGGTGGTGGTGGTGGCGGCGTCGGGTCCAATGTCGCAGGCAGCACGTCAGATGCGGCAACGGGTGCTACGGCGGGGGCAAACAAGCCCTCGAACGTCGATTGCGAACATCCTGAAAGACCAAGAACGGAAACCAATACAATATATTTCATAACCCTGACCGTATTGTGCGCCAAGTTCGGGTGCAAGCCGCTGCGTGGACCTTGCGCAGGCTTTCGCGCCCCCTTAGGCTTGCGGTATGATAGCCCCATTGATCGACCCATTTGCCCGCACCATTGATTACCTGCGCGTTTCCGTGACGGATCGTTGCGATTTTCGCTGTGTGTATTGTATGTCCGAGAACATGACGTTCCTGCCTAAAAAGGACCTGCTCACGCTGGAAGAACTGGACCGGATGTGTTCGACCTTTGTGCGGCTTGGGGTGAAAAAGCTGCGCATTACCGGTGGCGAGCCTTTGGTGCGGCGCGGGATCATGACGTTTTTCAAAACCATGAGCCGGCATCTGGACAGTGGTGCGCTGCGCGAATTGACCCTGACGACGAACGGCAGCCAGCTAGAGAAATATGCAGATGAACTGGCGGCTTGTGGTGTGAAGCGCATCAATGTGTCGCTTGATACATTGGACGCCGAGAAATTCGCCCGCGTGACCCGTTGGGGCCGGTTGCCGCAGGTTTTGCGCGGCATCGCGGCGGCGCAAGCGGCGGGGATGCGGGTCAAGATCAACGCGGTTGCACTGAAGGATTTCAACGAGGACGAGTTGTTCATCCTGACCGATTGGGCCGCAGCAAACGACGTTGACCTGACGTTTATCGAGGTGATGCCGATGGGTGATCTGGGCAATGAGGACCGGATCGGGCAATATTGGTCGCTTAAAGACCTGCGCGCGCAGCTTGCGTCGCGCGGCACATTGACCGATTTGCCTGAAAACACCGGCGGCCCGGCGCGCTATTTCCGCATTGACGCGACAGGTCAAAAGATTGGCCTGATCACGCCGTTGTCGCATAATTTCTGCGAAAGCTGTAACCGCGTGCGCATCACTTGCACCGGCGAGATTTACACCTGTCTGGGTCAGGAAGGCCATTCCGACCTGCGCGGCCCACTGCGTGCCTCCGAAAATGATGCGGTGCTGGAAGAGGCCATTCGCGCGGCGATCACGCGCAAACCAAAAGGCCATGATTTTGACTATTCACGCCAGACGGTTGATGGCCAAGTCAGCCGCCATATGAGCCATACCGGCGGCTAAGGGTCAGGCAGGTCGGGTGGCGATCAGGTCAATCAAGGCGGCGCGTCCGACATGGCCGGTGCCGGCTTTTTGCTCGGCCTCGTAGCTGGCCAACCGCTCGATGTGCCAATCGCCAAACATTTCGGCCAACATCTCGGCGGTATACATATGCGCAGGGTCAGGCGGGCCGCCGGTGCCGAGCTTGACCTGCTCGGGCCGGTAGCCGTGCAGAACAAGCCTGCCGCCGGCACGCGTCGCTGACTTAAGATCGGCAAACTGTTTGATACGCTCTGCGGGGTTTGTAAATTGCACAAAAATCGCCACTGTCAGGTCATAGGTTTGCGACCAATCCCAGTCCTCCCACGTGCTGACCGATGTGGTCAGGCGGGCGCCCGCCTCGGCGGCCAGGTCTTTCGCCCGCGCCACGGCAGTCGGGGCCATGTCAAAGCTGGTCACATCCAGACCTTGGCGCGCCAGATGCACGCCGTTGCGCCCTTCACCGTCCGCGACGCACAGCACACTTGTCGCGCCCTTGGTGATCCACGGGTTTTCCACCAGAAAACGCGCAGGCGCGCGGCCAAACAAAAATCCGTCGGTCGCTTTAAATCGATCTTCCCACATTATACCGGCATCCTGTCTTCGACGATGCCCGCCCACCAGCTACAGCCTGCGGGGATCGCCTCGTCGTTAAAATTGTATTCAGGGTGGTGCACCGCAGCACTATCGCCATTGCCAACCAAAATATAGGCACCCGGGCGTTCCTCCAGCATATAGGCAAAGTCTTCGCCGCCCATGATCAGTGGCGCGTCATCACAAGCGCCCGCCACTTTAGACGCCACCGAGGCCGCAAATGCGGTCTGCTCATCGTGGTTCACCATGCAAGGGTAGCCGTGGTAATATGTTACCTCTTCCTCTGCCCCCAAACTCGTGCAGACCCCATTGGCAATTGCCGTCAACCGGTCCTCGGCCAAGGTGCGCATGTCGTTGGACATGGTGCGCACGGTGCCTTTCAGATGGGTCTGCTGGGCGATGACGTTAAAGGCGTTTGACGAGCTTTCGATCGACGTGACCGAGACCACGATCTGATCGACAGGATCCGCGTTGCGGCTGGCGATGGTTTGCAGTGCGGTGATCATATGGGCCGCGACCACGATGCTATCGACGGTTTCATGCGGCTTGGCTGCGTGGCCGCCTTTACCCGCAACGGTGATCTCGAACTGGTCGGTCGCGGCGAAAAACGCGCCGGTGCGGATCGCGAATGCGCCCAAAGGCATCCCCGGCCAATTGTGCATCCCGTAAACCTCCTGAATGCCAAAGCGGTCCATCATACCGTCTTCGCACATCTCGCGCCCGCCGCCGCCGCCTTCTTCTGCGGGCTGGAAAATCAGCACCACCGTGCCGTCAAAATTGCGGGTCTCGGACAGGTATTTCGCCGCCCCCAAGAGCATCGCCGTATGCCCGTCATGCCCGCAAGCGTGCATCGCGCCATCGGTTTTTGATGCGTAATCCAACCCTGTGGCCTCAAGGATCGGCAGCGCGTCCATATCGGCGCGCAGGCCGATCACCTTGCCCGATGTGTTTGTGTTGCCTTTGATCACACCCACCACACCGGTGCGCCCGATGCCGGTCACAATCTCGTCACAGCCGATATCTTGCAGCGTCTGCGCCACAAACGCTGCGGTCCGGTGGGTGTCGAACAGTATTTCAGGGTGCGCGTGCAAGTTCTGCCGCCACGCCGTAATTTCGGGCAAAAGCTCTGCAAAACGGTTCTTTACGGGCATCATTGGCTCCTTGGGGCATGGGGATTGCTGCAAGGTGGCCCAGCGCCGCGCCGCGCGCAAGCCCCCCGTCTACAGGTTTGGCCCCAGCGCAAGCTTGGATCCGTCTGTGAACCGCCCGTAACGGAACCGGTGCATGTCGTAGCCCGGCGCGTCACCCCTGACGATCCGCGCCGTGATCCGCCCGAACGCAGGCCCGATCCCGAACCCGTGCCCGCACATGCCCGTGGCCACGACCAGCCCGCCCAAAGGCGCACGGTCCACGATCGGGACCACGTCGGGCATCGTGTCGATCATGCCCGCCCAAGCGGTTTTGATCCGCACCTCGCCCAGTTGTGGAAAAGTTGCGGCGAAATCACGTGCAAGTTTGGCGACTTTGGCGGTGTTCGCCTGCGGGTTCAAAATGCGCATCCTCTCGAACGGTGATACGGCGTCCAAATCCCAGCGGCGCGGCGTGCCCCATGCATCGGGATAGCCGCGCGGTGCGGCGGGCAATAACCGCGTGCCAAGCGGGTCTTGCAACAGTGGTTTGGTATAGCCTGCTAGCGCGCGAAATGCGTCCGGACCGATGTAAAGCTCGTGAAATCCTTCGGGGGCCAGCGTATAGCCGCCATCGGCGCGTCTGCGAAACGCCAGCCGGTTATCCACCGCCCCACCCTGAAACACGTCATCCAGCGGCATGGTCGCGGCCACGCTGGCGCGCACTGCCAGTTGCGGAATGCTTAGCCCATGCCGGCGCAGCAATAACTGCGACCACGCGCCACCCGCCAGCACGGTCTGACTGCAAGCAATGTGCCCCTCCTCGGTGATCACGCCCGCGACTTGACCCGCCGCGATATCAAGCCCGCGCACGGCACAGCCTTCGATAATCTGCACGCCGTCGCACACCGCCGCGCGCGCAATCGCGGGCAATGCGATCCAAGGCTCGGCCTTCATGTCCGACGGTGTCCAAAGCGCGCCTGCCCATGACACGGCTGCATTCGGGATTAATGCGGCGGTCTGTTTGGCGCTCAACACTTCTGTGTCAAGCCCGTGTTCTTTGGCATAGGGCAGCCAAGCCTCGAAGCGGTCAACGCCGCGCGCATCATTGGCAAGATAACAAACGCCGGTCTGGCGCAGCCCGATATCTTCGGGGATGTCCTTGGCCATCTGCCGCCACATCGCTGCGGCCTCTTGCATGATCGCGATTTCGGCAGGGTCGCGCCCTTGGTTGCGAATCCAGCCCCAGTTGCGCGACGACTGCTCGCCCCCGATGCGGCCCTTTTCAAGCACAACGACGCTGGTGCCGCCTTTGGCCAGCTCCCACGCGGTCATCACCCCGATGATGCCACCACCAATCACCACCACATCAACGCGGTCGGGCAAACTGGCCGCATGTTCAGGCGGGGTCTGGATCTGGAACGGGAATGTCATGCGGCGCATATCCTGTGGACAATGAGTGATGCCGCAGCTTTGCCGGTTTCGCCGCGATGCGCAAACGCGAAATCGCCGGTTAGTCCCGCGATGTCAGTGCATTTTGCGGTGGACGCGCCGGATCATCAGCCAGACGCCGACCAGCACGATCGGGGTTATGCCCGCGGCGATATAGACCTTGGCAAGCCCTGTGGTTTTTTCAAGCGGGGCAAGCAGATAGAGAGCCAATCCGACAGCATAATAGCTGATCGCCACCACCGACAGCCCTTCGACGGTTTGCTGAAGCCGCAACTGCTGGTCGGCGCGTTGGTCCATGCTGGACAGCAACTGCTGGTTTTGCGCAGAGCGTTCCACATCCACTCTTGTGCGCAGTAAATCGCCTGCGCGCAGCGCACGGTCCGACAGGCCACGCAGACGGGTTTGGGTCGATTCCACGGTGCGCATTGCCGGGTCAAACCGGCGCATCATAAATTCGGCGAATGTCTGACGCCCCAAAAACCGCTCTTCGCGCAGGATCATGATCCGCTGGTTCACAATCGTCTCATAGGCACCCGTCGCACCAAAGCGGTAGGCGGTTTGCGCCACGATATTTTCCAGCTCTGCCGAGATCGTCAATAGCTGTTTAAGCGTTTGATCGGGATGCACCTCGGCGCTGTTCAAATCTGCAATCAGGGACGCGACCTGCCCATCGATCGTGGACATCACAGGCGACAGTTTGCGCGCCGCCGCAAGCCCCAGCATCGCCATGGATTTATAGGTCTCGATCTCGCAAAGCCGCTGCACAACACGGCCAATGCGGCGCGCACCTGTGTTCGGACGCGCAAAAACCGCGATGCGCATATGCCCCGAGGTATCAATGCGAAAATCGCTGGCGATGATCAGGTCGTTGTCCAGAACCCGGCTGATCGCAAGGCTTTCGGGCACAAACCATGCGTTGGATTTATCGATGATGCCCGCGTCGCCATCCAGCTCTTCGATCCGGATCAGCGCACTTGTGATCCGCACGCCCGGCGCTGCGGCAAGCCAGTCTTCGGGGAACATCCCAAAGGTGCCCGCATCAAAAGGTGCCTGCGCATTGCCCGCGCCGAAAATCGTGTAAGTGACGAATTCCGTGTGACTTTCCCACTTCAGCATATGCTTGCCGATCACACCCGAATAATGCGTTGCATCGGGTGGCGGATGGGCCGCGCCGTAACGGTCAAGCAGGTCAATCAGATGCGCGAGATCCGCGTCACGGTCGCGCCCAGCCCCCCCGGTTGCAGGCTTGATCGCAAGATAGGCGGCACGGGCTGGCGCGTTCAGTTTGGGGAACGGCCGCGCGTGCAATTCATTGGCCATCGCATAGCGCAGCGGGTGATCAGGTATCGGGGGCATGGCGTAACCTAAGAGAGTGCAGTTGCGCGCATCCTAGCCACAGATCGCCAACTGTAAACAAAAAATCGTTAACTTTGAAATAGTTAGCGGCACACCGTTGTATACAATGCGCCGCCGGTCAGGTCGATCAAATCACAACGACGGCCAGCGGAGGGAACCCGTTAAAGCAGACGCTGGAATAGGTCGATGTATAAGCGCCGGTATTGCGGATCAAAACGCGGTCGCCGGCGCGCAGGCTGATGGGCAGAAGCATCGGGCGCTTTTCATAAAGCACATCGGCGCTGTCGCATGACGGGCCTGCCATGATGCAGGGGCCCGTCGGGTCGCCGTCGCGCGGGGTCTCGAATTGATAGCGGATCGCCTCGCCTTCGGTTTCGGCAAGCCCTGAAAAGCGGCCAATGTCGAGATAGACCCAGCGGTGCATGTCGCGGTCGGATTTGCGCGAGACCAGCAACACTTCCGACACGATCACGCCCGCTTCGGCCACAAGACCGCGACCGGGTTCGGCCATGATGCGCGGCACCTCGCCAAAGCGCGCGGTGATTTGCTCCATGACAGCAGTGGCATAGGCGGTCGGGGCCTCGATGGTTTCGCCGTAGAACGCCGGAAAACCGCCGCCGATATTCAAAAGCGTAAGGTCGTGACCGGCGGCTTTTGCGGCGTGCCATATCTCGGCCAGCGCATCCAGCGACGGGCCCCACATCGCGGCTTTGCGGGTTTGCGAGCCGACGTGGAACGAAAACCCGATGGGTGTCAGGCCCAGTGATTTGGCATAGCTCAAAAGCCGGATCGCGGTCGCGGAATCGCAGCCGAATTTGCGAGAAAGTGGCCAGTCGGCTTGTGAAATTTCGACAATCAGACGGATGTAAACCTGCGCGCCGGGTGCGGAAACTGCAATCTTTTCAAGCTCTTGCTCGGCATCTGCCGAAAACAGCGTGATGCCTTGGGCGTGGGCCCATGCGATGTCGGAGGAGCGTTTGACGGTGTTACCGAAAGAGACCTGATGGGGTTTTGCGCCCTGGGCCAGACATAACGCGACTTCGGCCTTTGATGCCGCGTCGAAATGCGAGCCAAGCGCCACCAGCCGCGCGATGATTTCCTCGGCGGGATTGGCTTTCACCGCATAGTGGATATCGGCGTGGCCAAGCCCCGCTTTGAGCGCGTGATACTGCGCTTCTACGCGGTCCACATCCAGCACCAATGTGGGCTGATCAAAGCTGTTTGCCGCGCAGTAAGCATCAAGTCGTGAAGGAATATCAAGGGGTTGCGCCGCAGCGCCCGCAGTTTCAACAGTCATCTGTCATCTCCAGTAGACCCGGCCATAGTGTGGGAAAAACCCTAACACGAGACCGCTCAGTTCCAAGGGAGAAGTTACCGTCGCTACGTAAACACAAGTGATGACTGTCACCGGCCAGAGGCGCGTGCGTTGGCTTCTATGGACCGCCATTTAGGCTATTGACGGATTCGCGCAAGGGCAAATTGCAGCCCGCGTAATTTAGTTTTGGCCGCGTATGATTTACGTATGATCCGCGTATGATTTGCATATGCCAAGTTTAAGCTGGCCGCTGTGCACGCGCAGGGTTAAACTGGCCCCATGGCCCAGCTCATTCTCCTCAATAAACCCTTTGGTGTGTTGTCGCAGTTCACTGATCTCAAAAGCCCCACAGCGCGCGCCACATTGTCCGATTATGTCGATGTGCCGCAGGTCTATCCTGCGGGGCGTTTGGACCGTGACAGCGAGGGGTTGTTGTTGCTGACCGACGACGGGGCATTGCAGGCCAAGATTGCCGATCCCAAGCACAAGATGTCCAAGACCTATTATGTACAGGTCGAGGGCGCGCCCGATGATAGCGATCTTCAGCCGCTGCGCGATGGTGTGACACTAAAAGACGGGCTTACCCGCCCTGCAAAGGTGCGCCTGATCGACCCGCCTGCCCTATGGGACCGCGACCCGCCGGTGCGGTTTCGCAAATCAGTGCCTGATACATGGATCGAGGTCACGATATCGGAGGGCCGCAACCGTCAGGTCCGCCGCATGACGGCGCATATCGGCTTTCCGACCCTGCGCTTGGTGCGCTGGCGGATTGGCAGCTGGACCTTGGACGGCATCGAGAGCGGAGCTTGGACGCGAGCCGCGGTTGGTGCGTGACCTAACGTGACCTAGAGCGCGCGAAATAAAAACGTGCCGGTTTGATCTATCTCAAAGAATCAGCTGTGCGGCAGCCCTAGAGACAGGGCAGCTTTGAATGATCGTTGAGCGGTTGTTCATATAGCAAAACTGAAAAGGACAATCTGATGACTACCAAATTTGCAATCCGCGTCGCTGGCGCCGCTTTGGTCCCACTGATGCTGCTTGGCGCATCGGCCGCGTTTGCCAATCCTGATCACGATGAAGCCCCCAATATCGGGCAGGCTGGCGATGTGTCACATATCGATCGCGTGATCCAAGTCGACATGGGTGAGATGTATTTCACCCCATCCGCCTATGCGGTTGAAAAAGGCGAGACCGTCAAATTCGAGATGGTGAACACCGGCCGCGTTGTGCATGAATTTGCCATCGGCACCGAAGATATGCAAAAAGCCCACCTGCAAGAAATGAAGGCAATGTTGAAGGCCGGCATGATCACAACACGGGTCTTGCGCCACGACCGGATGCTGGAAGCCGGCATGATGCACGTTGACGCCAACTCACGCGTGTTGGAGCCAGACGGCACAGCCGAGTTGATCTGGACATTCAGCGGCGAGCAGGACGAGCTGATCATCGCATGTAACGTGCCCGGCCACCGCGAAGCCGGCATGGAAGCAATTGTCACCATCGGCGCAGATCACGCCAGCTAGGCCGACCGCACCAGTTAATGAGACCAGACAGGCGGCCCCTCGGGTTCGCCTGTTTTTATGTGCCGCGGGGGTCCGCCGCTGATATCCGAACGCCCCGCTGGATCTGCGTCAACTGATCTTTGGCCGCACCCGCAACAGTTTGATGATATCGCGGTGCAGGAACACTTTTTCAACCAGCTCTAGACCTGCGGCGTCCAGATAGTGTTCGGTGTTGCGGTCAAAATCGGCGCCATAGGCGAAACGCACCCAAGGCGCCCAAAGTTTCATAATGAACCGGCGCAGGGGGTTTTGCGAAAGCGCGTATTCAAGAATGCGGATCTCGCCTTGTGGCCGGCAGACCCGCCCCAACTCGGCAAGAGCAGGCGTCTGATGCGCGCCGTCAAGCACGCAGAACAGAAACGTCGAGATCACAACGTCAAAACTGTCGTCCGCAAACGTCATGTCCATCACATCCATTTCGTGCAGCGTCACATCGGTGCCAAGTGTCGCCTTGCGCTGCTGTGCCCGTTCCAGCATTGCGGGCGACAGGTCTATGCCTGTGACCTGACTGTCGCGCGGGTAAAACGGAAAGTTCCGCCCCGTGCCGACGCCTGCATCCAGCAGAGTGCCGCTGACCCCCTCAAACAAGGCGCGCCGCAGGGGTTTGTAGCGCAAATGCTCGAACGGCAGATCAAGCAGGTCATAAAGCCGGGCAATGCGATTGTAAGTGTGTTGTTTGTGCAAAGCTTTCCCTTTCGGGGGGCGTGTCTGGCGGGCTAAGTGAATTTGCGGAACAGTTTGGTTTGATCGAACATGTCTTCGAGCGTTTCCATCCGGTCTTTGGTTTCGTCCCAGTTCAGGTTTTGCGCCGAGGCGATCATGGTTTCAACCAAGAGCAGTGTGGTTGCCGCCGAATCCCAAGCCGAGGGCACGATGATCCGGCAGCTGAGGCTGATCTCGGCCAGATGATGCACCGGCGAGCGCCACTGATCGGTGAACAAGATGATTTTGGCGCCGCGCGCATGGGCCATTTCAGCCAGCTTCAAGGTGTTGTTTTCGTAGCGGCGCACATCAAAAATCACAAAAACATCGCCCTCTTTGGCATTCAAAAGGGAGTGCGGCCAGCTATTGGAGGTGGATTGCACATGGGTCACATGCGCACGGATCACTTGCATGTGCATAAACAGATATTCGGCCAGCGTATGGGTGATCCGCCCGCCGACAATATACAGATGGCGGGTCTGATCGGTGACCAATGCGCAGGCCTGATCAAATGCGGCAGGGTCGATCTGGCCCAGCGTGAGGCGGATGTTGTCGATCACCGCGTCAGTAAAGCGGTTCAACATATGTTCCGAGGGCGCGGCTTCGGCCCATGTGTCATGCTTTGCGATCGGGTTTTTGGCTTTGGCGCGCAGTTCCTCGCGCAATTCGGCCTGAAAATCGGGGTATCCTTTATACCCCAACTTTTGCACCATGCGCGCGACCGTGGGCACGGACACATTGGCGTCCTTAGCAAGTGCGCTCAACGGCCCAAGGCCCGACGCGGGGTAATTTTCAAGGATCGAGAGCGCCAGTTGCCGCTCTGCGCGTGTCAGGTCATCCAGCTTTTGCTGGATCCGGTCGGATATCGTTTGCGCAGCCTCGGTCATACCGCCTCCTTTTTGTTCATTTTTATACCAACAGTTGCAGGCTTGATATTTATTTTCACAATTTTGTTGACAATGATCCTGTCCGAGAAGCACCCTAAGATCAAGGAGAGACCATGCCAGACGCCGCACCCGCACAAAATGACGCCAATGTAATGGTCTTGAACCCCCAGGGGCAATCGAGCGTTGTGCTGGTGTGTGAACATGCCAGTCATGTGATTCCGCCCGCCTTTCACAACCTCGGTTTACCGGATGACGCGCGGCGCAGCCATGTGGTCTGGGACCCCGGTGCCTTTGGTGTCGCCCAAGGGATGTCGCGGCGGTTGAACGCCACACTTGTCGCCGCCGGCGTCTCCCGGCTGGTTTATGATTGCAACCGCCCGCCCACGGCCCCTGACGCGATGCCCGAACAAAGCGAGGCTTTCAGCGTGCCGGGCAACGCAAATCTGACGGACGCGCAGCGACAGCACCGTGTGGACACATATTACGAGCCGTTCCGCGCGAGCCTTGCACAGACAATCGCCAGCACGACAGGGCCGGTCATTGTCACCATTCACAGCTTCACGCCGGTCTACCATGGCCAGAAACGCACGGTGGACATCGGGGTTTTACACGACAGCGATGCAAGGCTGGCGGATGCAATGCTACAGATTGCGCCGCGTCACACCGATGCAGTGGTGTTGCGCAACGAGCCTTACGGGCCGGCGCATGGGGTCACCCATACGTTGAAAGAACATGCGCTGCGGGTCGGGCATTTGAACGTGATGCTGGAAATCCGCAACGATCTTATTCAAGACGCAGCCCAGCAAGAGGCCATGGCGCAAACGATCACCACGTGGCTTTTGGCGGCCCTTGCCGATTTGCGGGTGACGGGGGTCGTGCAATGTCAGGCCTGATGCGCAGATATATCACCACGATCGACGCCATCAACTACCGCATCGGGCGCGTGGTGATGTATGGCATATTCGTATTGATGGGGATTTTGCTGTGGTCGTCGATCAGCAAGACGTTTTTCCTGCCAACGCTCTGGACGCTGGAAATGGCGCAATTTGTGATGGTGGCCTATTACATTCTGGGCGGGCCATATTCGATCCAGCTTGGCACGAATGTGCGCATGGATCTGCTATATGGTGAATGGTCACTGCGCAAGAAAGCGTGGTTTGACCTTGTCACCGTGCTGTTTTTGATCTTCTACCTCGCGGTTCTGCTTTACGGCGGGATCAGCTCGACGGCCTATTCTTTGGGTTACTGGGGCACCGAGCCGTTTTCGTTCTTTGGCGGGTTGATTTCGGGCAGCGAGGAAGTGGGCCGGTTGGAGCGCTCGTCCACCGCGTGGCGGCCTTACATGTGGCCGGTGAAATCCATGATGGTTGTGGGGATATTTCTGCTGCTGCTGCAATGCGTGTCGGAACTTTTAAAAGATGTGCTGCGGATCAAAGGCGAAACAATCTGATGTCGTATGAATTGATCGCCACTTTGATGTTCTCGTCGATGATGCTGATGCTATTGACCGGTCAGCGGGTTTTTGGCGCCATCGGCTTTATCGCCGTTGTGGCCGCTTTGTTGCTATGGGGTGATAAGGGCGGTTTTGATATCGGGTTTTCGGCGGCGATGAAGTTGATGAAATGGTATCCGCTGCTGACGCTGCCGATGTTCATTTTCATGGGCTATGTGTTGTCGGAAAGCAAAATCGCCGATGATCTATATAAGATGTTCCATGTCTGGATGGGCGGCCTGCGCGGCGGTCTTGCGATTGGCACGATCGGCTTGATGGTGCTGATTTCGGCGATGAACGGGTTGAGCGTGGCGGGCATGGCGATTGGGTCGACCATTGCGCTGCCAGAGCTGCTTAAGCGCGGGTATGACAAGCGCATGGTGACGGGCGTTATTCAGGCCGGGTCCAGTCTGGGCATTCTGGTGCCGCCTTCGGTTGTGCTTGTGCTATATGCGATGATTGCGCGTCAGCCTGTTGGCCAGTTGTGGTTGGCGGGGGTCATTCCGGGCCTGATGATGGCGGGGTTGTTTATCGTCTATATCGTGGTGCGCTGCCGGATCAATCCGGTGCTTGGGCCAGTGCTGGACATCAGTGAACGCGATATCCCGCGCGCCGAAAAGCTGCGGTTGTTGCGCGCGGGATTGTTGCCGATTATTATTTTTGCCACGATGATGGTGCCGTTTGTAAATGGCTGGACCTCGCTTGTGGAAAGCTCGGCCATTGGCGCGCTTGCGGCCTTTGCCGCCGCCGTTCTAAAGGGCCGCATGACCCGTGAGGTGTTTGAAAATTCGGTGCGCAATACGCTGGGTATCACCTGCATGTTCATGTGGATTATTCTTGCGGCACTGGCCTTTGGCGCGGTGTTTGACGGGCTGGGCGCGGTCAAGGCAATCGAGAGCGTGTTTACCGAGCGGTTGAACCTGAGCCCGTGGATGATCTTGATCCTGATGCAGCTTAGCTTTATCCTGATGGGGACATTTCTTGATGATACTGCGATGCTTGTGATCGTGGCACCGCTCTATGTGCCGCTGGTGGGGGAATTGGGTTTTGATCTGATATGGTATGGCATTCTATACACGATTACGACGCAGATTGCCTATATGACGCCGCCTTTCGGCTACAACCTGTTTTTGATGCGCGCCATGGCGCCCCCCGAAATCACGCTGCGCGATATCTATGCCTCCATCACGCCGTTTGTGTTGATCATGGTGCTGGCGCTTGTGCTGGTCATGGTGTTCCCGGGCATCGCCACGTGGCTACCCGATTACGTTTATAACAAACCATAAAAGAGCCGCCCCAAGGCGGTCGTAACCCAACCAAGGAGAAAGACTATGACTTCAAGACGTAAATTTATCCAAGGGGCGGCTGTTGTTCCGGCGGCCGCATTGGCCACGCCCGCACTGGCGCAAAGCACGATCAAATGGCGGATGCAAACCTATGCCGGTGCTGCATTGGCCGCCGAGGTGATCGTGCCTGCCATCGAGATGTTCAACAAGATCGCGGGCGACCGGATGCAGATCGAGTTGTTCTTTGCAGACCAGTTGGTGCCCACGGGCGAGTTGTTCCAAGCCATGCAGCGCGGCACGATCGACGCGGTGCAATCGGATGACGACAGCATGGCCTCGCCGACCGATGTCACTGTTTTTGGCGGCTATTTCCCGTTCGGATCGCGCTATTCGCTGGATGTGCCGGTGTTGTTCAACCAATACGGGTTGAATGAAATCTGGGACGAGGAATATTCCAAAGTTGGCGTCAAACACATCTCTGCGGGCGCATGGGATCCTTGCCATTTTGCCACCAAAGACCCGATCCGCAGCCTTGCGGACCTTGAAGGCAAGCGCATCTTCACCTTCCCGACGGCAGGTCGTTTCCTGACGCGGTTCGGTGTTGTGCCGGTCAACCTGCCATGGGAAGACATCGAAGTGGCGATGCAAACCGGCGAATTGGACGGGATCGCGTGGTCGGGCATCACCGAGGATTACACTGTCGGGTGGGCCGATGTGACCAATTACTTCCTGACCAACAATATCTCGGGCGCATGGGCGGGGTCGTTCTTTGCCAATATGGACCGCTGGAACGAATTGCCCGACGATCTGCAAACCCTGTTCCGCGTCTGCTGTGACCAGTCGCATTATTACCGCCAGTGGTGGTATTGGGGTGGCGAGGCCAATCTGCGGGTCAATGGCACCAAGCTGGAGCTGACCACGATCCCCGACGAGGAATGGGCAACTGTCGAAGACGCAGCCATTGAATTCTGGGATGAAATCGCCGCAGAATCCGACACCAAGCGTCGGGTTGTTGATATCTTCAAAAAATACAACGCCGATATGGTCAAGGCTGGCAGACCCTACCGTTACGGTTAAGATAAGCGGTGAAGGCGGCGCTGCGTCGCCTTCACACCCCCTGTTAGAAAACTGGATACCACATGCCCGAAACATTGACGTTTGACGCCCTGAAATCCCAAGTCGCGGCTGGTAGCATCGACACCGTTCTGGTGTGCTTTGTCGATATGCAGGGCCGGTTGATGGGCAAGCGGTTCCACGCGGTCAACTTTGTCGAGACCTCGTTCAATGAGACCCATTGCTGCAATTATTTGCTGGCGACGGATCTGGAAATGGCAACGCCTGACGGCTATGCCTCGACAAGCTGGCAGGCCGGTTACGGCGACTATGTGATGAAGCCCGACCTTGCCACGCTGCGCCCTGTGCCGTGGCTGGAGGGCACGGTAATGGTGTTGTGTGATGTTCTGGATCACCACGGCGCGCCTGTGTCCCATTCGCCCCGCGCGATTTTAAAAAAGCAGATCAAGCGGCTTGAGGCCTTGGGGTTCGAGGCGAAAATGGCGACCGAGTTGGAGTTTTTCCTGTTCGAGAAAAGCTTTGACGAGATCCGCAAAGAGGGGTTCCGCGATCTGGCCCCGATCAGCGGTTACAATGAAGATTACCATATTTTGCAGACCACCAAGGAAGAGGGCATCATGCGGCCAATCCGCAACCATCTTTTTGCCGCTGGTCTGCCGATTGAAAACTCCAAAGGCGAGGCAGAAGCCGGTCAGGAAGAGTTGAACATCCGCTATTCCCCGGCCCTTGATTGCGCCGATTATCATTCCATCGCCAAACACGCGATCAAGGAGATTGCATGGCAGCACGGGCGCGCCGCGACGTTTCTGCCCAAATGGCATCAGGACCGCGTTGGCTCGTCGAGCCATGTGCATCAGTCGTTGTGGAAAGATAGCGAGGCTGCGTTTTTTGATGCATCACGCCCGCATGGCATGTCGCAGCTGATGGAACATTACATGGCGGGGCTGATCACCTATGCGCCCGATTATACTTATTTTCTGGCGCCCTATGTGAACAGCTACAAGCGTTTTGCCAAGGGCACCTTTGCGCCGACCAAAACCGTCTGGTCAGTGGACAACCGCACCGCAGGGTTCCGCCTGTGTGGCGAGGGCACCAAGAGCGTGCGGGTCGAATGCCGCATTGGTGGGTCCGATCTGAACCCCTATCTGGCACAGGCTGTCATGCTTGCTGCGGGGATCAAGGGGATCGAGGACAAAATGACGCTGGCCCCTGCGACAACGGGTGACGTTTACGAAGATGCCAAGGCATTGGATATTCCGCAAACCCTGCGCGCGGCGACCGGAACACTGCGCGGATCAAAATTCCTGCGCGAGGTGCTGGGTAATGATGTCGTCGAACACTACACCCGCGCGGCTGAATGGGAACAAGAAGAATTTGACCGCACCGTGACCGATTGGGAAATCGCACGCGGCTTTGAAAGGGCTTAAGCACCATGACGATCAGATGTATCTCGCCGATTGACGGGTCTGTTTACGCGACACGTGAGGTTTTAACGCGGGCGGAGGCTGACGCCTCAGTGGCACGCGCCAGATCCGCGCAAATCGACTGGGCCAAGCGCCCGCTGTCCGAGCGCATCGCGTTGGTGCAGGCGGGCGTCGCGGCGGTGGGGGCGATGAACGACGACATCGTGCCGGAAATCGCGTGGCAGATGGGCCGACCCGTGCGGTATGGCGGTGAATTTGGTGGCTTTAACGAGCGCGCAAGCTATATGGCGGACATCGCGCCAGAGGCCTTGGCACCGATCATCGTGGAAGACAGCGACGCGTTTCGCCGCGTGATCAAACGTGTGCCCCACGGTGTCGTGTTGGTCGTGGCGCCGTGGAACTACCCCTATATGACGGCGATCAACACCGTGGCCCCTGCCCTGATCGCGGGCAACGCTGTGGTGCTGAAACACGCCTCGCAAACCCCGCTAGTGGGGGAACGCATGGCGGCGGCATTTCTGTCTGCGGGCATTCCTGCGGATGTGTTCCAGAATGTGTTTCTGGACCATCAGACCACATCTGCGCTGATCGGGGCGCGCGCCTTTGATTTTGTCAACTTTACCGGCTCGGTGGGTGGCGGCAAAGCGATCGAGACCGCAGCGGCGGGCACATTTACCGGCATCGGGCTTGAGCTGGGCGGTAAAGATCCGGGCTATGTAATGGACGACGCCGACCTTGATGCCGCCGTTGATACGCTGATTGATGGCGCGATGTTCAACGCGGGCCAATGTTGTTGCGGGATCGAGAGGATCTATGTGCACGAGAGCCTGTTTGACGCTTTTGTTGAAAAAGCCGTGGCGATTGTGAACGGCTATAAGCTGGGCAATCCGCTGGATGCGCAAACGACGCTTGGCCCCATGGCCCATGTCCGGTTTGCAAACGAGGTGCGCGCACAATCTGCCGAAGCGATTGCGCAAGGTGCTATAGCCCGGATTGATCCGGCCCGTTTTCCGCAAGATGGCGGGGCCTATCTGATGCCGCAGATTTTGACCAATGTGACCCATGATATGCGGGTGATGCGCGAGGAAAGCTTTGGCCCCGTGGTGGGCATCATGCCTGTCAAAGACGACGCCGAAGCAATCCGGCTGATGAACGACAGTGATTTCGGGCTGACGGCCTCGCTATGGACCAAGGATGCGGCCCGCGCCGAGGCGATTGCCGACCAGATTGAGACCGGGACCGTGTTTATGAACCGCGCCGATTATCTTGATCCGGGCCTGTGCTGGACCGGGTGCAAAGACACCGGTCGCGGCGGCGGTCTGTCGGTCATCGGCTACCACAACCTGACACGCCCAAAGTCCTACCACCTCAAAAAGGCTTGAAGAACATGACACTTACCGCAAACTGGTCCTACCCAACCGCAATCCGGTTCGGCGCGGGCCGCATTTCCGAGATCGCGGAGGCTTGTGCTGCCGCCGGTATCAAAAAGCCCCTTCTTGTGACGGATCGTGGCTTGGCCAACATGGACATCACCACCCGAACGCTTGATCTGATGGAGGCTGCGGGCCTTGGGCGGGCGATGTTTTCCGATGTTGATCCAAATCCGAATGAAAAGAATGCCGCGGCCGGTGTGAAAGCCTATCAGAGCGGCGGACATGACGGGGTGATTGCCTTTGGCGGTGGTTCCGGCCTTGATCTGGGCAAGCTGGTGGCCTTTCTGGCCGGACAGACCCGCCCCTTATGGGATTTTGAGGATATCGGCGACTGGTGGACCCGCGCCGATGCGGATGCTATTGCGCCAATTGTGGCGGTGCCGACCACGGCAGGCACCGGCTCGGAGGTCGGGCGCGCATCGGTCATCACCAATTCGGTGACCGCAGAGAAGAAAATCATCTTTCATCCCAAATTCCTGCCCAGCGTTGTGATTTGTGATCCCGAGCTGACGGTCGGGATGCCGGACTTTATCACCGCAGGCACCGGGCTTGATGCCTTTGCGCATTGCGTCGAGGCGTTTTGTTCGCCGCATTATCACCCCATGTCGCAGGGTATGGCGCTTGAAGGGATCCGGTTGGTCAAGGAATTCCTGCCGCGTGCCTATGCCGATGGGAGCGATATCGAGGCGCGGTCGCATATGATGTCAGCGGCGATCATGGGGGCAACGGGATTTCAAAAGGGGCTGGGGGCGATCCACGCGTTGTCGCATCCGATTGGCGCGATTTACCACACGCATCACGGGACCACGAATGCGGTGTGTATGCCGGCCGTGCTTCAGTTCAACAAACCGAAAATTACGAGCGTGATTGAGCAGGCGTCAAATTACCTAGGCATTGCGGGCGGGTTTGACGGATTTTGCGCCTATGTCGATGAGCTGAATGCGTCGCTGGGCATCCCCAAAACGCTGGCAGGGCTTGGGGTCACTGACCCTGATATCGACCGGATTGTTGCAGGCGCGTTGAACGACCCCAGCACCGGCGGCAACCCTGTGGAGATGACACGCGAGAACACCACAAAGCTGTTGCTGCAAATCGTCTAGGGGTGCGTGCCGCCTGCTGACGGATCAGCGGGCGGCACGCAGGCGGTCTGATCCGCCGCTACCGTTTCTGAAAGACGATCATCACCAGTGCAAGCAGGCTTGAGCCGATCATCAGCATCAGCGAGACCGCGTTCAAAAGCGGTGTGGAGCCTTCTTTCAGGCGGTCAAACATGGCGATCGTCAAGGGGGCGTCAGAGCCGACCAGCATCAATGTGGTGTTGAAATTCTCGAAACTCATCAGAAACGACACCACAAAGGCGCCGACCAAAGCGGGTGCAAGATAGGGGATCGTCACCGTGCGCACGGCCGTTAGTTGCGTGGCCCCGAGGTTCAGTGCGGCCTCTTCCAAGGTACGGTCAAAGCTTTTCAAACGCGCCGAAATCACCAGCGTTGAAATCGTGGTGATGAACGAAAACTGCCCCAGCACAACCAGAGTCAGACCGGGGCGCAGGGCCACAAGATCAAGTGCTGCCCCCTCCCAAGCTGCATTGGCCACGCTTGACGAGAACACCAAAATCGAGATGCCAAGCACAATGCCCGGGATCACCAGTGGCACGATCATCAAGACATAAAGCGCGCTTTTGCCGCGAAATTCGTAGCGGTTGAACAAGAAGGCATTGGTGGTGCCGACCGCTACAGAGATCAATGAGACGCTGACCCCGACGATCACCGAGGTGCCAACAGCACCTAAGATAGCACTTTCATAAAACACGCCAAGTTTGGGTTGTGCCGTGCCAAAGAACCAGTCCCATGTGAAGCCTTTCCAAGGCAGCGACGGGAACTGGCTGTCGTTGAAAGCGAATGTTGCCACCACGACCAGCGGCAGGGCAAGATAGAGGAAAAACAGCCCGATATAGGCGTTGTAGGCCCAAGTGGCGGTGCGGTTGCGCGGGATTGTTGGTATCATGTTCTCACCTCAACCCATTGTTTTTTCAAGCGTTTGTCCAGAGAGACGCAGCGCGGCCCAGACAATCACAGACGACAGGAACAACAGCAGGAAGCCAAAAGCCGCCCCCAGTTCCCAGTTAAAGCGCACGATGAACTGCGAGTAGATCAGTTCGGTGAACCAGAGGCTTTCTTTACCGCCCAGCATGATCGGGGTCAGGTAATTGCCCAGCGACAGCATGAAGACCACGATACAGCCCGACACGATACCCGGCATGGCATGGGGGATGACGATCTCGCGCAGGATCGAGGGGGCGGTGCCGCCCAGATCGTAGCTGGCCTCGATCACCGCGTCATCAAGGCTGTCGAGCGTTGTGACCAAGGGCACCACCATGAACAGCATCGAAGTATAGACAAGGCCGACCATAATCGCGGCATCATTATACAGCATTTCAACAGGGCCGGATGCGAGACCCGCCCATTGCAGCAGGGATGACACCACGCCGGTTTCGCGTAGCAGGATCATCCAACCGAAGGTGCGCACCAGCTCGGAGACCCAAAACGGCACAAGGCACAGCAGGAACAGAACCGACCGGGTCCGCCCGCGCACCATTTTGGCGATATAGTAAGCCACCGGAAACCCGATCAGCAGCGTCAAGACCGTGGCCAGCACCGACATCACCGCCGTGCGCGCAAAGGTCATCAGATACAGAGGTTCCTCGATAAAGGTGCGGTAGTTTGCAAGGCTCGTCTCGTATTGACGCACGCCGACCCGTTCCTGCAACGACAGCATCGCAAGATTAACCTGCGGGATGATGATCAAAAGGATCAGCCACAAGGCCAAGGGTGCCAGCAGCAGGTAAAAACCAAAGTTGCGGTGCGACGACATCACCGGGCCCTCTGCACAAAGGCGATGCTTTGATCGTGTGACCAACCGACATGGGCGGCGTGTCCTTTGGCCCATGTGCTGACACCGCCGGCTTGTGGCATGTTCACTTCGAGAATCTCGCCGCCACCGTCAGGTCGCACCAGAATGCGGCTGGCCGCACCATTGAACAGGATCTGCTCGACGGTGCCCGACAGGATGTTTTCAGCCCCTGACAGGTCGCTTGCATCGTGGCTGACCCGTATCGCTTCGGGGCGCACAAAGACCTCTGCCTTTGCACCGCGCACCAGCGCCTCGCCCGAGGCAAGTGCGCGGATCGCCTGACCATTGGCGGCCATGATCTCGACGTGTTTGCCCTCGCGGCGCGACACGGTGCCAAGCCAGCGGTTGCTTTCGCCGACAAACCCCGCAACAAAAGCGGTCTTGGGATTGTGATACAGGTCTTGTGCCGCGCCGACCTGTTCAAACCGACCGGCGTTCATCACTGCAATCGCATCCGACATCACCAAAGCCTCGCTCTGGTCGTGGGTGATATAAAGAAATGTGGTATCAAACGCGGCTTGAAGCGCCTTGAGCTCGACCTTCATCTGGTCGCGCAGTTTCAGATCAAGCGCACCCAAGGGTTCGTCGAGCAGCAGCACATCGGGTTCCAGGACCATACAGCGGGCAATCGCCACGCGCTGTTTTTGCCCACCCGACAATTCGCTGACTTGCCGCTTGCCGATCCCCGGCAGTCCGATGCGGTCCAGTGCCTCGTCGACTTTGCGGGTGATCTGCGTTTTGTCGACTTTACGTCGCCGTAACCCGTAGCCGATGTTTTCTTCGACATTCATCATCGGGAACAGGGCCAGATGCTGGAACACCATGTTCACCGGTCGTTTGTTCGGCGGCACGTTCAGGACGGATTTGCCTTTGATCTGGATGTCACCCGAGGTCGGTTCTTGGAAGCCTGCAATCATCCGCATGATCGTGGTTTTCCCGCAGCCCGAAGGCCCGAGAATGGAAAAGAACGAGCCCGCAGGGACATCGAAACTGACGTTATCCACGGCCCTGACAGACCCGTAGTCTTTGGTCAGGTTATGGCATCTTAAATCGGGGGCTGTCATGTGTCGTCCTTTGATAAGATACGGCCCCGCCAAACCGGCAGGGCCGTGTTGGTGTGCCGGTTTAGTTGGCTGCTTTTACGCGGTCCAGAACACCACCTTCGATGGTTTCAAGACCAGCAGGCACAGGCGGATACCATTTGATGTTGTCCACCGCTGCGGCCGAGAAGCTGCCCTGATATTTGGCCTTCAGCTCGTCATTGACAAACTCGTCGGCCCCATTGGATGCAGTAAAGTTGCCCGCGCCGTTTGTGATCATCGCCGAGATTTCAGGGCGCATCACAAAGTTGATCCAGTCGTAGGCGGCTTCGTCAGCACGGCCTTTGGCGGGCAGCACAAATGTATCGATCCAGCCCAATGCGCCCGATGCCGGTGCCACAAAGGTCACGTCCGACATCTCGCCGTTCAGCTTCCAGCCGCCAGTGTCCCAAGCCATGGATGCCACAACTTCGCCAGAACGGATCAGGTTCATCAGCTCGTCACCGCCGCCCCAGTAGGTTTTGACGTTGGGTTTGCAGTCGATCAGCTTGGCTTCGACCTGACCCATGATCTCGGTATAGGCCGCTTCGTCGCCGTAGGCTGCGAAAGGATCAAGCCCCATTGCAAAGGCAAAGCCGATCAATGTCGGGCGCTTGAGACGGTAAGACACTTTGCCCGCCACATCGTCGGAACACAGATCGGTATAGTCCTGCACCGATCCCGCAGCAGCCGTGTCCAGAACCAGACCGGAGGTGCCCCAGACATGCGGAACGCCATAGATTTCGCCGTCAACGGTTGTGTTGGCCTTGGTCGCGTCCAGCATGGATGTGATGAATTGCGCGTCGTCGATCTGCGTCAGGTCCATCGGCTTGTAGATGCCGAACTCGGCTTGTGGTCCGGCGATCCGGTCCTGGCTTGGTTGTGCCAGATCAAAGCCGCCACCGGCCGTCGCGCGCAGTTTTGCGATCATTTCTTCGTTGTTGGACAGCGTGACGTCCACGGTGTGCCCGCTCTCGGCTTCAAACAGCGCGATGACCTCTTCGGGTGCATAGCCGCCCCATGTCAAAAGACGCAGCGTATCGCCGGCCTGAGCCATCTGGCCTGCAGCCAGAACCAGCACCATTGCGGTTGCGGTTGTTGATGTAATTTTCATTGTTAAGTCCCTTGTCTGTTGGAGGTTAAGTCGTGTGTTCCCGGCCTTTTTGCCGGTTTTTCTGCGCGAATTCTGTAGGGTTCAAATGTCATTTGACCAATCTACTTTCCAGAAAAGCCCCCGTCTGTTCAAGCAGCGGGTAGCCCATCATCGCAAATGAGGCATTGACCGACTTGAGCACCTGTAGCGTGTCCAGATGAACGTCGCTCGTGCCGGTTGTCTCGGACGTCTGTTGTTGCAACCGGTCCAGATGGCGCCGGCGAAAAGTTTTTTCCGCCTCTCTGACGGTGGCCTTGCGTTCGACCAGTGACGTTGCCGTTGCGGGGTCTTGGGTCATCAATACATTGATCCCCAGTTGCACGTTCTGCAAGACAAGATCGAACATATCCTCAAGATCAGCCAGCCCGTCTTCGGAGAACTGTAGGTTTTCGGTGTGAATCTGCCCAGCAAGCCGGACCATTTTTTCCGAGATCGCTTCGGCTGCGGTCCCGATGTGAATGGCCGATTCAACCAGATCGTGGCTTTTCTGGATCGCCTGATCGGTCATTTTCGACTGATCAAGCCGCGTCAGATAGAATTTGAGGTTGCGCACAGAGGCGCGAATGGCCTGATAATCGCGCCGTATGGTCGCCGCCGCCGTCATGTCGTAGCTTCGGTATAGCTGCATGGCACGGCCCAGCGTGACCTCGACCCGCTCGGCGATGTGCATCAATTCGCGCGCCGCCAACCCCAGAGCGCGGTTGGGTGTGTTTTGTGCATTCGGGTCCAGCAACGTCGTGTTCGCGGCATCGGATGCATCGGGGTCCGCGTCGGGGACAAGCGCGGACGCCAATGCGATCATCAGCGATGACACCGGCAGGCCGATCAACAGCAAGGCCAGATTGAACGCCAGATGCAGGTTCAACACCTGTTGCGCGTCCGTCGCACCCAACCATGTAAAGGCGGCGGGGAAATATGTCAGCGGGATCAGGCCCAAAGCCGCAAAACCACCGCGCCATAACAAATTGGCCAGCACCATCCTGCGGATATCGACCGAGGCGGCCAGTGTCAGCGCAAAGGCGATAAAGGCGCCGCCCAAATTCGCCCCCAGCACCATCGCCATTGCGGCCTCGACCGGCAAGACGCCCTGTGCCGCGAACGTGACCCAGAGCAGGACCGCGGCAAGGCTGGAATGCATCAGCCATGCCAAAACAGCCGCCAGTATAAAGGCCACAATCAGGTCTTGCCCCAGATAGCCGAACACCACCTGTGCTGCCTCAATATCAACAAGCGGGGCGCTGGCCATCGAGATCATGTTCAACGAAATCAGGATCAGCGAGACCCCGATCAGGATACGCCCACATTGGCGCAATCTTGGCCGCTTGCTGCGTAAAAACAAAACGCAACCTGTCAGCAAAAGCACCGAGACCAGAACGCTTGATTGCACAACCAAGACCTGCGCCACCAACGCCGATCCGACATCGGCCCCAAGCAGCATCGCAAAGGCGGGCAGCGGCGCAATGGCACTGCTTGACATAAAGCCCGCGACCAGAACCGACACGCCCGTCGCACTTTGCAACAAAAACGCGGCCACAGCGCCGGTCAGTGCGGCATAGACACGGTTGCTTGTCGATTTGCGCAGACCGGCCCGCAGTTCTGATCCGAAGGCCCGCTCGAACCCTGTGCGCACCAGCCGCACCGACCAGACCAGCAAAGCCGCGGCACTTGCGATAGCAAGCAGGAATTCGGGGAAACTAAACGGTGTCACGGGTCGCCACCTGATCTGAAATCGCCGCGTTTTCAGGCTGCGGTTCGAGCGCAAAAAGCGCCTGTGCCCGTGTCGGGTAATCGGTGATAATTCCGTCGACGCCCATATCCGCCATGCGCTGCATGTCGTTGATATCATTGACGGTCCAGACATTGACCATCAGTCCTGCATCATGGGCGCGGGTCAGGTCCGCGGGCGTGAGGTCTTTGAAATAGGGCGCCCAGGCAGAGCCGCCGACATCCGCAATCGCCTGCGGCAAACTGCCCCCGTGGTCACCAAGCCGGATACCATCCATCCACGCGCTGCCATCAATGATATTGGGCTGCATCGGCGGATTTGGGCGGTCCAGATAGGACAGATAGCCGCGCGCCAGTGCGGGGGCCAGGCGGCGCAGCGCCGTCAGCACCCGCCAGTCAAACGACGACACAATTGTCCGGTCGGCCAGACCGGCGGCCTGCACCAATTCAGCGACAGATTGTGCCAGAACGTCGGGATTGTCGCCAAGATCACTGCGGTCCGCGTATGATTTCACCTCGATATTCAGAATGAAGTCGGGCGTCGCCTGCACAAGGCGGCATACCTGATGCAATGTCGGGATCTGCACATTGTCAAAGCGGGCCTGTTGTGGAAATCTTTGCGCCTGTGCGCTGCCGCTTCGCAGCGCGCCGATGTCGAACCGCGCGAGCGCGTCATAAGGTGTCGCGATAATCCGTGTATCACCGGGCGCCACCCAACGCCCTGCCGCGTCGCGCACCATATCAGGGTCCAGCGTCGGATCATGCCATAGCACCATCACCCCGTCCGCGGTATTCTGCACATCAATCTCGACCGCCCGCACGCCGGTCTGCAATAGATGGTGCAGCCCCTCGAGACTGTTCTCGGGCATTTCACCACGCGCGCCGCGATGGCCGTAAATGCGGGGGGCTGTTTTGCTTGGGTCCATTTTTGGCACTGTTTGATCCGGAGATGTCATCGGCGACCTGCCACGCAAGCGGCATTGAGCAGCATTTCACACTGCACACATGACATCTGTAGGACACGGCAAGGCGAAACAGTCTCAATAATTGCGAATCCCCCCTGATTGCGCTTTTCAAAAGGCTAGATCGGGAAATTGCATAGGGCAACATACTTATTTTTGATATTATTATAACACAGTGTTATGTAGGCATGGCACAGTCACGATGACAAAGGATATCAGATGCGAGACCCCCTGCGCCTCAGACAGCTGGAAGCCCTGCACGCGCTGTCGAAAAAGGGCACGGTGTCGCGCGCCGCCGAAGATTTGGGCATTTCGCAACCAGCAACCAGCCGGCTGTTGTCGGACCTGTCCGCCGAGCTGGGATTTAAGCTGTATCACCGCAAAGCTGGCCGGCTGGTGTTGACCCAAGAGGCCGGATATCTGCTGCCGGAAATCAAGCGTCTGCTTGAATCGATGCAATATATCTCGGAAATGGGCCGCGATATTCCACGCCGCCAAGCCGGACATCTGCGCATCGCCTGCCTGCCCGGTTTTGCCACCAGCCACCTGCCCGAGCTGATCGCGAAGTTTCTCGAAAACCGCTCTGATGTCACCGTCACCATCGAGCCGGACCGCCCCGAGCGTATTCTGGAATGGATCATCGGCGAGCAATATGATTGCGGCATCACCGACGGATTTGAAGAGCATCCGGCGGTTGAAAGCCGGATGATCGCGGTGCGGTCGGTGTGTATTTTTCCCCAAGGGCACCCGCTAGAGGCCTTGCGAGAAATCACCCCCTCCGATCTGGTCGATGAAAAGATGATCCACGACCGCAAGGATAGTCTGTTTTACAAGGCGGTTGTCGATGCCTTTGCCTTGGCCGGACACCGGTTCAAATCGATCGTCGAGACCCGCCAGTTCACATGTGCGTGCGAATTGGTCAGCCTTGGCACCGGCGTGTCGATTGTCAGCGAGCTAGACGCGCGAAACTACGCGTCGCGGGGTCTGTCGTTCCGGCCTTTTGTGCCCAATGTGCCGCATCAATTGTCGCTGCTGCGCCCTGTGCACAAGGCCCCCTCGCTGCTGACGCTGGAGTTTCTGTCGATGTTTGAGGACAGCCTGTCCGAGTTCAGAATTCCGGCTTTGTGATCCCACGTCATCAAAGCGACAGCGGCTCTTTACATTCCATTTCTTGCATGTAATAGGGACGGCACCTGCATCCCCTATTCTGGATTGGAAAACCCGTGCGAACCCTGATTGCTGCTTTTGGTATTTTGACCCTGCTGGCGCTGCCGGCGCAAGCCGACGATATCGCCCTGACCCCGACAACGGTGACGCAATGGAAGGCGGTTTATGGCCAGATCGAGGCGCGCAGCCGCATTCCGGCCCGCGCGCGCCTTGGCGGCACGCTGGTGTCGCTTGAGGTCAGTGAAGGCGATGTGGTGACCGCCGGCCAAGTGCTGGCGCGGGTTGTGGACGCAAAGATCGATTTCCAACTGGCCGCGATTGATGCCCGATTGCAAACCTTGACCGCGCAACTGGACAATGCCAGCGCCGAGTTGACCCGTGGCGAGGATTTGTTGACCCGCGGGGTGACCACGGTGCAGCAGCTTGATGCGCTGCGCACGCAGGTCGATGTAGTGGCAGGCCAGATCGCCGCCGCACGCGCCGATCGTCAGGTGGTCGCACAACAAGCGCTTGAAGGCACCGTGCTGGCCCCGATCGCGGGCCGTGTGCTGGATGTGCCGGTGGCCGCAGGTGCGGTGATCATGGCCGGTGAAGCCGTGGCCACCGTCGGCGGCGGCGGGATTTTCCTGCGCATCGCAGTGCCTGAACGCCATGCGGTATTCTTGCAGCAAGGCGCTACGATTGAAATTGAAACCGCAACGGGCCCCGCGCAGGGCACACTGGCGCGGATCTATCCGCTGATCGAAAATGGCAGGGTGATCGCCGATGTCGATGTGCCCGGCCTGCCCGAAACCTTTATCAATGCACGGGTACTGGTGCGCCTGCCAGTCGATACCCGCCCCGCGCTCATGGTGCCCGAGACGGCGGTGACCACACAGGCCGGTCTTGATTTTGTGCATGTTGCAGGCCCCGAGGGCCCTATTTTGCGCACGGTCGTGTCCGGCCAGCGTAGCGTGATTGAAGGCAAGGCGATGATTGAAATACTGTCCGGTTTGATCGCCGGTGACCGATTGGCGGCCCCCCATGAGTGATGCACCTGACACCCCCAACCTCGGCATTGCCGGACGTCTGACCCGCGCGTTCATTTCCTCGTCGCTGACGCCGCTGTTTATACTGGCGGCACTGGCGATGGGGCTTGTCGCGCTGACATCGCTGCCACGCGAGGAAGAGCCGCAGATCTCGGTGCCTTTGGTTGATATTCTGCTGCAAGCCCCCGGGCTTCACGCCGAAGATGCGGTCAAGCTGGTCACAGAGCCGCTGGAGACCATCGTCAAAAGCATCGACGGCGTGGATCATGTCTATTCCTCGACCCAAGATGATCAGGCGCTGATCACCGCACGCTTTAAGGTCGGCACTTCGGCGGATACTGCCGTGCTGCGGGTGCGTGACAAGATTGGCGCCAATTTGGACAAGATCCCCGTGGGCATCCCTGCGCCGTTGATTGTCGGGCGCGGGATCGACGATGTGGCGATTATTTCGCTGACCCTGACCCCCAAGCCAGAGGCCACGGGGATCAGCGCCAATGACTTGACGCGGGTCGCCCGAGAGCTGCGCACGCAAATCTCGAAAACCGAAAATGTCGGCCTGACCTATCTGGTGGGCGAGGTGACCGAGACGATCCGCATCGCCCCCGACCCCGAGCGTCTGGCGCTATACGGCGTTACCTTGCAGCAACTTGCGGGCAAAGTAACAAGCGCGAACCGGTCGTTGAACATCGGCACGGTGCGCGATGCGGGCGAACAGATCGCCGTGGTGGCGGGTGAAACGCTGGTCGCACCGGCGCAGATTGCCAATCTGTTGCTGACCACCCGTGACGGGCGGCCGGTCTATGTGGCCGACGTGGCAGATGTGACGTTTGTGCCCGACTATGCCGATGCTTTGGTGGCCAATGTCACCGCGGGCGCGGATGGCGAGGTCGCGCGCGCGCCTGCCGTCACGCTGGCGATTGCCAAACGGGCCGGTGCCAATGCGGCGGTGGTGTCCGAGGCGGTCATGGCGCGCATCGAGGCGCTTGAGGGCAGCCTGATACCCGAAACATTCGACATCATCGTGACCCGCAACTTTGGCGAAACCGCCAATGAAAAGGCCAACGAGCTGTTGTTCACGCTGGCCCTTGCCACATTGTCGATTGTCGGGCTGATCTGGATCGCGATTGGCTGGCGCGAGGCCTCGGTGGTCGCCGTGGTGATCCCGGTCACGATCCTTCTGACGCTGTTTTCAGCATGGATCATGGGCTATACCCTGAACCGCGTGTCGCTGTTTGCGCTGATCTTTTCCATCGGTATTCTGGTCGATGACGCGATTGTGGTGATTGAAAATATCTCGCGCCACTGGGCAAAGGACAAGGGCGGCGACCGGATCAAAGGCGCGATTGCGGCGGTGGCCGAGGTGGGCAACCCCACAATCGTCGCCACGCTTACCGTGGTGGCAGCACTTTTGCCGATGCTGTTTGTCTCGGGGCTGATGGGCCCTTACATGAGCCCGATCCCCGCCAATGCCAGTGCGGCGATGATTTTCTCGTTCTTTGTGGCGGTGATTATCACACCTTGGCTGATGGTCAAAATGGCCGGTCGTACCCCGATGACTGCCCATAGTGACGATGATACGAATGGCGGTCATCCGGGCGGCATTCTGGGGCGGGCCTATAGTTTTCTGGCGCGGCCACTGCTTGCGACAAAGGCCCGCAGTCTTGGGTTTTTGCTGATCACCGTGGTGCTTTCATTTGGCTCGCTTGGCTTGCTGTATACCCAAGACGTCACCGTAAAGCTGTTGCCGTTCGACAATAAATCCGAGCTTTCGGTGGTGATCGACATGCCCGAAGGGACAGCCCTAGAGACGACCGACCGCGTGGCCCAAGACGTGGCCCGTCTGGTGCGACAAGTGCCCGAGGTAGTGTCGGTGCAGACCTACGCCGGCACTGCGGCCCCGTTCAATTTCAACGGTTTGGTCCGGCACTATTATCTGCGGTCAGCACCCCAAATGGGCGAGGTCCAGATCACGCTGTCACCCGGCGCCGACCGCGACCGGCCAAGCCACGAGATCGCGCTAGATATCCGCGCCCGCCTGGCCAGCCTGACGCTGCCCGAGGGCACCAGCCTGAAAACCGTGGAGCCGCCCCCCGGCCCGCCGGTCATCGCCACGCTGCTGGCGGAAATTTATGGTCCAGACGCCGAAACCCGCCGCGAGGCTGCGACGAAGGTGCGCCAAGCGTTTGAAAGCGTGCCGTTTGTTGTGGATGTCGATGACAGTTTTGGCGTCCAGCCGCGCAGGCTTCGCGCCACGATCAGCACGGATTTCCTGGAGTTCTATGGTGTTCAGGAGAGCGATGTGTTCGACACGCTGGCGATCCTGAATAGCGGCCAGACGGTTGGTTATTCGCACCGTGGTGGCGGGCGAGATCCGATCCCGATCCGAATTGCGCGGGCCCCTGCCGACCGTGTGCTGGACGAGCGGTTCCTGTCCACGCCAATTCCAGCCAATGTGCTGCCCGGTGCACGCGGTGTTGTCGAATTGGGCGATGTCATTGAAGTGGCCGAAGAACGCGCCTCGTTTCCGGTTTTCCGCCATAACGGGCGCGCCGCCGAAATGGTCACGGCTGAATTGGCAGGCAGCTTTGAGGCTCCGCTTTACGGCATGATCGCGGTGGGGCGCGCATTGGACGCGATGGACTGGGAACCTGGCACAAAACCGGTGATCCGCATGAACGGACAGCCGCAGGACGAAAGCGTGACCACGCTGCTATGGGACGGCGAATGGGAGGTCACCTATGTCACGTTCCGCGACATGGGGGCTGCCTTTATCGTGGCACTTTTGGGGATCTACATCCTAGTGGTGGCGCAGTTCGGGTCGTTCCGTCTGCCGCTGGTCATCCTCACGCCGGTGCCGCTGACGTTTCTGGGCATCATGGCCGGTCACTGGCTGTTTGGCGCGCCGTTTTCGGCCACATCGATGATCGGGTTCATCGCACTTGCAGGGATCATCGTGCGCAATTCGATATTGCTGGTAGACTTCATCCGACATGCGGACACTGCGGGCAAAACCCCCGTTGAGATCCTGATCGAGGCGGGTGCGATCCGGTTCAAGCCGATCCTGCTGACAGCAATTGCGGCGATGATCGGGGCCTCTGTGATCCTGACCGACCCGATTTTTCAGGGGCTAGCGATCTCGTTGCTGTTTGGATTGCTGTCCTCGACCCTGCTGACAGTGCTGGTGATCCCCGCGATCTACCGCGTGCTGAAAACCTGACGCTGCGGCGGGTGATGCCCCGCCAAACAGGTCTTGGATAACGCAAAAGCCCCGCCATATCTGGCGGGGCTTTTGTCATGTCAGGGTGTCGGGAAAAGCTGCAAGTCAGGTTTTCCCGAAACGCTTTAGTCGATTTTAGGCAATAGCTCGTCGAGCGACTTTTTCGCATCGCCATAGAACATGCGCGTGTTGTCTTTGTAGAACAGCGGATTTTCAATGCCCGAATAACCGGTGCCTTGGCCGCGTTTGGACACAAACACCTGTTTGGCTTTCCAGCATTCGAGGACCGGCATCCCCGCGATGGGGGAGTTGGGGTCGTCTTGGGCTGCGGGGTTCACGATGTCGTTGGAGCCAATGACAATTGCCACGTCGGTTTTGGGGAAATCGTCGTTGATTTCGTCCATTTCCATGACGATGTCGTAGGGCACCTTGGCCTCGGCCAGAAGCACGTTCATGTGCCCCGGCAAGCGCCCTGCGACGGGGTGAATGGCAAAGCGGACCTCTTTGCCTTGGGCGCGCAGTTTGCGCACCAACTCGGCCACAGAGGACTGTGCTTGCGCCACCGCCATGCCGTATCCGGGGATGATGATGACGCTGTCGGCCTCGTTCAGGGCCGTTGCCACGCCGTCGCTGTCGATGGCGATTTGCTCGCCTTCCACCGCCATCTGCTCGCCCGATGGGCCACCAAAGCCGCCCAAGATAACCGAGATGAACGAGCGGTTCATCGCCTTACACATGATGTAGGACAAGATTGCACCTGACGAGCCGACCAATGCGCCGACCACGATCAAAAGGTCATTGCCGAGCGAGAAGCCAATCGCGGCAGCGGCCCAGCCCGAGTAGGAGTTCAGCATCGAGACCACGACGGGCATGTCCGCGCCGCCGATGCCCATGATCAGGTGGTAGCCGATGAACAGAGCGGCCAGTGTCATCAGGACCAGAGGCAGCAAGCCGCCGGAGTTGAAATACCAGATCAAGGTCAGCACCGCGATGGCGGCAGCAGCGATGTTCAGGAGGTGACCACCGGGCAGTTTTTGCGCCGTGGAGGTCACGCGCCCTGCCAGTTTGCCGTAAGCGATGACAGACCCTGTGAAGGTGATCGCGCCGATGAAGACGCCGAGGAAGAGTTCAACGCGCAGGATGTTGACTTCAACGGCGGACTTTTCCGCAATCATGGTGGCGAAAGTGCCAAGATCACCGCCCGCGGCAGCATTGCCGATCTCGAAATGTGCAATGAAGCCGACAAAGACCGCAGCCAGACCCACAAGGCTGTGCATCGCGGCCACCAGTTCGGGCATTTGGGTCATCTGCACCTTGGTCGCGAGTTGGTAGCCGATAACACCGCCGCCCGCGATGAGGATCAGCGAGAGGAGCCAGAGACCAGAGGCGGGGCCGATCAGCGTGGCGGCGATGGCCAGCGCCATGCCCGCGATGCCATACCAGACCGCGCGCTTTGCGCTTTCCTGTCCCGAAAGGCCGCCCAGCGAGAGGATGAACAGGACTGCCGCGACAACGTAAGCTGCTGTTGTAAAACCGTATTCCATGTGTCTAACCCCTTAAGATTTCTGGAACATGGCGAGCATCCGCCGTGTCACGAGGAACCCCCCGAAAATATTGATACCGGTCATAAAGATCGCAAGTGCCGCCAGCAGGATCACAAGGAACGACCCTGATCCGACTTGCACCACAGCGCCCAGAATGATGATCGAAGAGATCGCGTTGGTCACGGCCATCAGCGGGGTATGAAGCGAGTGTGCCACCCCCCAGATCACTTGGAAGCCGATAAAGACCGAGAGCACGAACACGATGAAGTGCTGCATGAAACTGGCGGGCGCGACCAGACCGATGGTGAGCAAAAGCGCGCCGCCAATCGCGATAAGCGTGACCTGATTGCGAGTCTGGGCCTTGAAGGCGGCGGTTTCCAGATCGCGCTTTTCTTCGCGGGTCAGCTCTTTTGGCGCGGGCTTCTTGGGCGCCGCGGCGATGGCTGCGATTTTCGGCTTGGGCGGCGGGAAGGTGACTTTACCCCTGTGGGTTACGGTCGCGCCCCGGATCACGTCGTCGTCCATATTGTGGACCGGCTTGCCGTCTTTGGCAGGCGTCAGATCGGTCATCATATGGCGGATGTTGGTGGAATAAAGCGTCGAAGATTGCGCGGCCATACGCGACGGAAAGTCGGTATAGCCGATGATGGTGACGCCGTTATCGGTGACGATTTTCTCGTCCATGACGGTCAGTTTACAGTTGCCGCCGCGCTCTGCCGCGAGGTCGATAATGACCGATCCGGGCTTCATGCTGTCGACCATATCTTTGGTCCACAGTTCTGGTGCGTCGCGGCCCGGGATCAGCGCGGTGGTGATCACGATGTCCATATCGGGTGCGATTTCGCGGAATTTGGCAAGCTGGGCTGCGGCAAATTCGGGCGAGGACACTGCGGCGTAGCCACCCGTTGCGGCCCCGTCTGCCTGTTCTTCCTTGAAATCAAGAAACACAAATTCGGCGCCCATAGATTCGACCTGTTCGGCCACTTCGGGGCGCACGTCAAAGGCGTAAGTAATCGCGCCAAGCGATGTGGCGGTGCCGATCGCGGCAAGCCCTGCGACGCCGGCACCCACAACCAGAACCTTTGCGGGGGGCACTTTGCCAGCCGCCGTAATCTGGCCGGTAAAGAAGCGGCCAAAGTTGCCCGAGGCTTCGATCACGGCGCGGTAGCCTGCGATATTGGCCATCGACGACAGCGCGTCCATTTTCTGCGCACGAGAAATACGCGGCACCATATCCATGGCGATCACGGTGGCGCCCTGCTTGTTGGCAAGGTCCATCAGTTTGTCGTTTTGTGCAGGGTAGAAGAACGAGATCAGGGTCTGGTCATCTCGCAGACGCTTGGTCTCGGCGTCCGAGGGCGGGCGCACTTTGGCGACGATATCGGCGGCTTTGAACAGCGCCGTTCCGGTTTTTACAACCGTGACGCCTGCGTCTTTATAGGCTTTGTCGTTAAAGCCCGCAGCAATGCCTGCACCGGATTCGATAACGCAGTCGTATCCGAGTTTTTGCAGATCCTTGGCGGAGGCGGGCGTCATTGCCACGCGGTTCTCACCTGGATGTGTTTCTTTTGGTGTCCCGATTTTCATGGGGCGGTCTCCTTGCGCGATTTTGCAGTATGAGAGACCTACCCCGCGTAATTTTGTTTCACAAGCAGGTAGCGGCGCGAAACAACACTGCGAGCGCTAACGTGGGTCTAGAGCCAGCGCCGGGTCTTTTCCATATAGCGGGCAAAATCGGCGCGGAACTTACGGCGCAGCATGTTTTCCTCGGGCACGATGAACCGCCGCTCGATGATCCAGACAAAGAGTGGCACAAGGATCAGGGCCAAGGGTGCGTCCCAGCGCAGGATCAGCCCCGCAAGGATCATCGCGTCACCCAGATAGATCGGGTTGCGGCTGCGTTTGAAAATGCCTGTGGTCACAAGGCTTTGCGCCTCGCGGTGTGGGATAACCGTGGTTTGGCGTTTGCGCATTTCGGTGATCGCGAGCAGCATAAAAACCAGCCCCCCGCCCACCAACAATCCGCCCAAAAGTTGCGTCAGCGCAAAATCAAGCGACAGCCCAAAGGGACGGATCACGCTGGTTTGCCAAGCGATGACCAATGCGCCCAAAAGCCAGGCAGGGGGGATATCGATCCATTTCATGGGCGGCGGTCCTTTTTCACTTGTCGCGTGGTGCTGCACAGATACGATGCCCCAAAGGGGATCGCAATGGAACATGCAGGCAAACACATACGGACCACGGGCGACGAAGCAGGGATTGGCGAAATGATCCTGAATACAGGAGAAAAGCGGTGATACTGGCGACTATTTTGACCGGATTGGTGGCGCTGATCCATTTCTATTTCATGTATCTGGAGATGGTAAAATGGGAGGCCCCGCGCACCCGAAAAGCCTTTGGCATGTCTGCGGAAAAGGCGGCGGCGACCAAGGTGATGGCGGCCAATCAGGGGTTGTATAACGGGTTCATCGCACTTGGTTTGGTGTTGGGGCTGTTGACGGGGAACCTGTCGATGGTGATTTATCTGTTGAGCTGCGTGATCGTGGCGGGGGTTTATGCGCTGTATTGCGGCATCAAATCGGCGCTATATGTGCAAACGGTGCCTGCGCTCTTGGCGCTTGTCGTGACATGGATCGCGGTTTGAGCATGGATTTTGCGGCGACCAAAGACCTGTTTCACCTGCCCGAAGGCATGATTTATCTGGATGGCAATTCGCTGGGCCCGCTGCCAAAATCCGCCGCCGCGCGGGTGGCGCAAACCGTGACGGATGAATGGGGCGAGATGCTGATCACCGGCTGGAACAGGGCCGGATGGATGGCCCAACCAGAGGCGCTGGCCGACCGCATCGGCCGCTTGATCGGCGCAGAGGCGGGCCATGTTGTGTTGGGCGACACGCTGTCGATCAAGGTCTATCAGGCGCTGGCTGCCGCCCTTGATCTGAACCCGACCCGGCGCGTGATTTTGTCCGACACCGGCAATTTTCCATCCGATTTGTATATGGCGGAGGGGTTGATCGGGGCGTTGGACCGTGGGCACGAATTGCGCACAGTGGCCCCCGAAGATGTGATGGCCGCGTTGTCGGACGACGTGGCGGTGCTGATGTTGACCCAAGTGGATTACCGCACGGGGCGCTTACATGATATGGCGGCGCTCACAAAAGTGGCGCATGATCGCGGCATCATCACGGTTTGGGATTTGGCGCATACCGCAGGGGCAATGCCAGTTGATCTGGCCGGATGCCGCGCGGATTTTGCGGTTGGGTGCACCTATAAATACCTTAACGGTGGCCCAGGTGCGCCGGCGTTCATCTATGTGGCGCCGAGGCATATTGCCAGCACCCGCCCTGCCCTGTCAGGCTGGCTCGGGCACGCGGCCCCCTTTGCGTTTGAACCCAGCTATAGCGCGGGCACCGGCATCTCGCGGATGCGCGTGGGCACGCCGCCGGTGCTGCAAATGGCCGCCTTGGATGCCGCGATGGATATCTGGGATCAGGTTGATATGCAGGCGCTACGGGCCCGGGCCCTCGCTTTTTCTGAAATACTCATAGCCGGGGTCGAGGCCGCCTGCCCCGATCTGCGTTTGGCGTCCCCACGCGACCCCGCCATGCGCGGCAGTCAAGTGTCGTTCCACCACCCGCAAGGCTATGCGATCATGCAGGCGCTGATTGCGAACGGCGTGATCGGGGATTTTCGTGCGCCCGACATCATGCGCTTTGGCATCACGCCGTTGTTTATCGACGAGCATGACATTGGCCGCGCGATCGACATCCTTGCCGCGATCATCCGAGACGGCACATGGGATCAGCCGCAGTTCAAGATGCGCGCGGCGGTGACTTAGTGACCCCATAAGCCTTGCGCGCGGTCACAAGGCGCAGATCATCGGGGTCCATGCCCAGCGACAACATGGTTTTACGGTCAAAGCGGGCGCGGGCCGCGGCGCGGTCATGCGGCGTGCCAAACAGCCGGTCGATCCAGCCCATGCCAAAACTGACGTGGAAAGTGGCGTGATGATCTTGGAAATGATGCGCCATATGGCTGCGCGTGACCCGTTCGCCAAACCAGCCCTTGGGCACGCGCAGATGCGCCAGCGTGTGGCAATATTCATAAAAGGTAAACGCCGTGATCGACCCCACGAAAATAGCCACAACAGGCCACACAAGCGCCCAGTAAATCCCCACGACGGGCCACAGCACAAGCACATGCAAAGCCACTGATATCAATCCAAAGCGCAGGGCATACCAGTGGTCGTCGCCTGTGAAAAACTCAGGCTTGTTGGGGAATTCGTGGTGGCCGATGTGGCTGCGGTACTGCGCGTTGAACAGGGATTGCTCGGCGGGCGGCGCGCGGTGGTAGAGAAACCGGTGCATCACATATTCGACCACGAATTGCATCACAGCACCGTAGATCACCGCCAAAATCAGGACCGGCGAGAACCATGTGATCAATGTGCCCATCCCAATAAGCCAGAACGGCAAAAGCCGCTGCAAGCTGCCCATATGTATCAAAACGCGCAGTGTCGGGATCATTCTGGTTCTCCTTTATGGTGCGATGGTGCGCAGGGTGCCGCTTGAAATCAATCAAAACGTCACGGCATGTGGTGCAGCATGCGCATCGGGCCCGCCTTCGCGATGATCGGGGAATTAAGGGAGACCGCATTTGAAAGATTTTCACGCCAAGCCGCTTTTTTGCGTCGTTTGTGATGTCAGCAATGGCCGCGCCGCTTGGGGCTGGCACGCCAGATGCCTGCTGGGCGTAACCGATGACGCCGAGCAGGTGGCGCAGACGCTTTACATGCAGATGGAGGACGCAAGTTATAACCTCAAGGTGCCTGTGATTTATTTCGAGGATCCGTTCGACCGTGTGGACGGGGCGGTATATCAGGGGCAATTATTCTCGGTGATGAACGAGAGCTTTGAACCTGTGACAAGGCCACAAACTGCGGTGCTCAATAGGGAAAATAACCGCGCATATATGACGTTTGTCATCCATGATTTTGTGCCGATGGAGCAACTCTTGGCCATTAGCGCGGGGGAACTTGACCGCAAAGTGGGGCGCGATCTTGGTCTGTTTGAAGAGAATACCGCCGCATTCGGACTATCGAGGGTCAGCCCAAAAAGGTGGCGCGATATTCAATCCGACATTTCGGACTTCATCGGATGTGCCACAGCCCCGTAGGACGTGATTTAACACTTGGTTTACCGCTCGCTAAGCGCCTCGCTGGACCGGTAAAGCGGTTTTGTCAGATATTGCAGCACGGTTTTTTCGCCGGTGTATAGTTCAACCGTCGCCTGTAGCCCCGGACGAATGGCGATCTGGCGTTGCCGGACGTCGAGGTCTTCAAGGTTCACGCCAAGCGTCACCTTATAGTGCGGCGGAATGTCGGGGCGGCGTTCGTCTTTGAAGGTATCGGCGGAGATATATTTCACCACCCCCGACAGGCTGCCGTAGATGGTATAGTCATAGGCGCTGAATTTGATTGTCGCCTTTTGCCCGGGGATCACATTGGCGATGTCTTGCACTTTGACTTGCGCCTCGACAAACAGCTCGTCGCCCAAGGGCGTGATCTGGGCGATTTCTTCGCCCGGTCGCACGACGCCGCCGATAGTGGTGATGCCAAGGCTATTGACGATCCCGCGCATTGGTGAGGTGATCACGGTGCGCGATAGCTGATCATTGGCCATGCGCAGGTTTTGCCCCAATTGTGCCAGTTCCTGCAAGGTGTCGGAAAATTCGCTGGCACGCGCTAGTTCGGCGCCTGTGACGATCTCGTTATAGCGGATGTCGGCGTCGGCGTTGGCTTTACGTGCCTTGGTGGTCTCGGTCAGGGCCACGATTTCACGCGCGAGCATGTCTTCCATCAGGGCCAGTTCGCGCGAGGTTTCCGTTTTAAGGCGGCGCGCGCCCTCCAGTTTGCTGACATAATCTGATTGCCGCGCGTTCAAAAGTGCGCGCTCGGAGGCCACTATATTCGGGCTACGCGCCGCGATCTCGGCGGGGACTGCAAAGTCAAAAGCGCCTTCCATCTCGGCCACAAGCCGCAAGCGCCGGATTTCTGCCGCCAGAATCTGGTCTTCCAGATCGGCCACCGAGGTCTGGAACCCTGTGCCACGCAGCCGCACCAAAACGTCGCCCGTTTGCACGATGTCGCCTTCGGACACCAGAAGTTCTGCGAGAATGCCGCCTTCGAGGTTTTGGATAATCTGCGGACGCGAGGCGCTGACCACTTCGCCATTGGCACGCACGATTTCGTCAAGCCAAGCGAATTTTGCCCAGAGCAGGAACAGTAGCACCGTCGCCCCGACCAGCCAGATCGTCATGGACGAGCCACGCATCCGGCCCGAGAATTCTGCGTCGATTGTCGCCATCAGCTTGCCGCCTTGTTTTTAGTACCGCGCATATGGGCCAGCACTTGGTCGCGGGGACCGTCCACGGTCAGCCGTCCGTTTTGCAAGATCACGGTCCGGTCGGTCAGTTGCAGGATCGGCACACGGTGGGTGGCGATGATCGCGGTGCGCCCGGCCAGCCATGTGGTCAGGCGTGCCACCAATGCGGTCTCGAGCGTCTGGTCAAGCGCGGCTGTGGGTTCGTCAAGCAGGCAGACGCGAGGGTCTTGCAGCCAGAGCCGCGCCCAGCCGATTGACTGGCGCTGCCCGATTGACAGCCCCTCGCCGCCGTCGCGGATTTCAAGATCAAGCCCCTTGGGATGGTTGCGCACAAAATCGCCCAAGCCCGCAAAATCAAGCGCCGCCAGGAACCGGTCGTCGTCGCGTTCCAACAAGGTCAGGTTCAGGTTTTCACGCAGGGTGCCGGCAAACAGCCGCACCTCTTGGGACAGATAGCCGATGCCGCGCCGCAGGTCGCGCGCCATGACCTGCCCCATGTCGATCCCGTCGATCAGCACCCGCCCCGATGTGGGCCGGTGCAAGCCAGAGAGCACCTTGAGCAGGGTTGATTTCCCCGACCCGTTGGCCCCCAGAACGGCGATATGCTGGCCTGCCTTGATCGACAAAGCGGGGATGTCGATGGTGGCGTTGCTGCCCTCGTCATAGGTATAGGACAGTTCGCGCAACTCGAATGCGCCCTTGAGGGTTTCGCGGCGCAAATAGCTGCGCCCCTCTTCGGTGTCCTGCGGTGCCTCAGCGATTTGATCGAGCGCTTCAAGTGCTGCTTTCACGTTGGTCCAACGCGCAAGCGTGCTTGCAAGCTGGGTCAATGGTCCCAATGTGCGGCTGGTCAGGATCCCGACCGCGATGATGGTGCCCACGGTGAATTGTCCTTGGAACACCATAAATGTGCCCACGACCACCGCCGAGACATAGGTCGCCTGCTGCACGCCTTGCGACCAGAATGTCAGGGTTGTCGCCAGCTTGCGCTGTTCGGAGGTCGCCAGTGAGGACAGGGCTGTCAGCTCCGACCAGATGCGCCGGAACCGGTCTTCGCCGCGCTGTGCTTTGATGGTGTCCGCGTCATAGATCGCCTCGTGCAACAGCCGGCTGGATTTGACCGAGGCCCCTTGGGTTTCCAGCGTCAGAGCCATCATTTTCTTTTGCATGAAAAACGAGGGCAGCACCATCAGGATGCCGCCGACGAACAGCACCCAGACCACATTGCCGCCAATCGAGGCCACCAGTGCGAGGAACAAAACGATAAACGGCAGATCGGTCAATGTGCCAATGGTGGAGGCGGTGAAAAACTCGCGGATCGCGGAAAATTCACGCACCGCCGCAAAGGTGCCCGAGGGTGTCTGGCCCTTTTGACCCGCTTGCATCCCCAAGAGCCGATCCATCAGAAGCTCTTGAATTTGCAGCTCGATCCGCCGGCCCGCGCCGTCCATCAGCCGCGCGCGCGCAATGCGTAAAAACGCCTCCAGCAACATCGCAAGCCCGGCCCCAAGCGCCAGCACCCATAGCGTCGCGGTCGATTGGTTCGGGATCACGCGGTCGTAGACTTGCAGCGAAAACAGCGCCACGGCCACGGCCAAAAGGTTGGCCACAAACGAGCCAAGTGCGACTTCAAAAATAATCCGGCGGTAGCTTTTGATCTTGCCCCAGAACCAGTGATCTTGTGTGCCTTTGGCCGCATGGCGGCGCGAAAGTTCTGCAACGGCCACGTCGGCGCGGATGATATGGCCAGAGAACACCGGCGCGAACTCTGCCACCGGCACCTCGGCCTTATTATCCGGACAGGTGGTGTCATAGACCGTCAGCGTGTCGCCCTCTTGGGCCAGCACAAGAATGACCTGCCCCGATGTCATTTCCGCCAGCGCGGGCCACATGGCGGGCGCCGCACTGCGGGCTTTTGTGACCTTGGCGATCAGCCCCACATGCGACAGGGCTGCGGCAATCGCATCAGACGACAGATCACCCGCATGATCAGCGGTCAGGCGTTCCAGCAGGTCGGTTTTTTGCAACTCGACCCCCAATAGGCCTGCGTAAAGCGAGGCGATCTCGGCGCGCGCCACCGCCTTTTGAGAGAACCGCGAAGTTGCGGGGGCGGGTGCCGGATCGGCGGGCACCTCGGCACTTGCGGATGTGATGCGCGTCAGCTTACCGCCACGGGTCGCATTCACGTCAAAGGCCAGAACAGGACCGGTCATATTTGTTCACCATTCACCAATGTGCCCTTGAGCGCCGCAATGCGCAGCGTCACCCGTGCGATCTCGTATTTGAGCGAGACTGCCGCGCGTTCGGTGCGCACTTTTGTCTCGAAAATGCCAACGACATCGGGCACCGCGCGTTGGCCTGCGCGCTGCTGCTCGGCGTAGATGTCATAATTTGCCGCCGCCTGATCGGCCAGCGTTTGCGATTGCGCCGCCTTGCGCTGCAACGACACCAATTCGCCTTCAAGCGCGCGCAGCGCCCTGTTGGCATCTTCGCGCACTTGGCCGACGCGCGCAGAGGCGGCGGCTTTTTGGGCGTCGGCGGCGCGCAATGCGGCCCCGGTGCCAAAGCCGAACCCATTTGGTGCGCCCAGCGACAGCCCAAGTCCGCGCCCGCCGGACACATCGCCCCCCGCGGTCAGGTTTGGCAGGAACCCTGCGCGCGCAGCCGTGGCTTCGGCGATGGCGCGGCTGCTCTGGGCCTGTGCCTTTAGCACGGTCAGCGCTGTGCTATTGACGTTGTCATCGATTAGTGGCGAAAGGCCGGTCACACCCGCCAGCGGTGCGGCAGACATCGCGCCAAGCTCGGACATGGCGGCGGCGGCGGCCTCTTGATCGGTGGCCATATCAGAGCGCATCTGGTTGAGCTTTTGCTGCACGACCAGCAGATCGACGCGGCTGGACACCCCGCCCTTGACCCGCTCGGACATGACGTATTCAAAGCGCTCCATCTTTTGCAGGGCGGCGGCGTTGACCTCGGCTCGGGCACTTGCGGCCTGTGCGGCAAGATACAGCTCCAGCGCCGAAAGCACGCGGCTGTTGGTGTCTTGCGCCAATGTCACGGCGGCCACTTCGACGTCGGCGGCGGCATAGTCGCGCTCGGCCTTTTTGCGCCCGTTGTCGAACAATACCTGCTCGACGACCAAAGAGGTCACCACCGTGCCCAGCGACGACAGCGACACCGACGGGCCCAGCGTTGGCAACCAGTTGTTCGCCCGCGCCTCGGCGCGGAGTTTTGCGGCCCGCAAATCTGCCTCGGCGGCGCGTGAATTTGCCGCCAGCACCGCATTGGCCACCTGCGTATACGGCCCCGCGCCCAGCACAGAGCGCCGGTTCAAAAGCCCGTTGATAATGTCCGATTGCTGGCCGTTTTCCATCTGCGCATCAAGCGCTTGGGGTGATGCGGTGTCAGTTTTGGTGCGGCTCAGCATCGCAAGCGGATTGCCCAGCGTCATGTCAGGCATCACACAGCCCGAAAGAAGTGCAAAAACACACAGCGTCGTGATAGATTTCAAGCCGGTCCGTCCGTTCACCGCGTCATGCCCCGCCGTTATTATTATTATGCCAAGGGGATCACGGGCCGGTCGTTGCCGGCCCGTGTTTCGTAACCGTTTAGATCACTAAGTTATTGAATGTGATGTCTTGGTCGATAATCAACTCACCGCCATTTGTGCCAATGTCGTAGACATTATACATCTGACCGTCGATCTCACGTGTCGCATCATCGCCCGCACGCTGTGTCGCGGCCCCGTCCAAGGTCACGGTATCATCGATACCACCACGAACGATCAGGCTGTTGTCGTTGTCAGACAGCCCTTCAAGATCGGCCACGGAAAGCGTCAAGTTGCTGTCAGCGGCGAAATCAAGGTCGATTGTGCCGATATTAAAGCCATCAAGCGCACCCGCGTCCATATCAACAACCGAGTTACCATCTTCGTCCAAGACCAGAAGCGTCGCGTTGGTGTTACCCGCGTCATCAGCCGTCGTCACAACGAGGTGGCTACCGTCCGGAACTTCAGAACCAGACGCAAACAGATGCTCTAGCTCACCGCTTAGGCCATTCACACCAGATAAGCCGTTCACGTCCTGCGCGCTGTCAGCGCCGTTCACCATTTGGCTGACACCCACTGTTTCGCCGGTTTCTACGTTCGCCATGGTAAAGCCACGCGTCGCCGTTCCAGCGTCATTCACCGAAATAATATCCGCGGCATCAGGCACATCGGTGTCGATGCGGAAGGTATCGGTGATCTCGGCGGTGTTGCCCGCCGCATCCACCGCACGGATCGCAACCTCGGTGGTATCGTTCATCACGGGGATGTCGCCGGCTTCAAATGTCACCGACCAATTGCCGTTTGCGTCGACTGTCGCCTCGCGCTCGGTCCCCTCGAGGGTCACATAGACCCGCGATCCTTCCTCCACATTGCCGTTCAGCGTGATCCCGTCAGAGGCCTCGGCGCGGTTGACCACATCGTCACCCTCCACCATCGTAGAAGACGTATTCAAGCGGTTGACATAGGTGTCGATCTCGACCGACCCCGATGCCGTGTCAAGATTGCCCGCAGCATCCGTTGCAACCACAGTCACGGCCACGATTTCCTCGCCGGTGGTGAATTCACCCGTGGTGAAAAGGCTGGTCCAAGACCCGTCCGCGTTTACGGCCACATTGTTCTGCACGGCCCCGCCAAAGGTCACGTTGACCACATCGGCACCGGGCGCAAAGCCGGTCAGGATCACACCTGACGGATGCTCGGCGGCGTTCACCACATTGTCGATCCCGCCCACGGCACTTGTGTCCAATGTCACGTCAATCACCGTGTCGATATTTACGGTTGCATTGGCGTAAGAGACATTGCCCGCATCGTCACGTGCCACAACAGAGACCGGTGCGTCGATCTCGCCGCGCGGCACTTCGGAGGTATCCCAATTGGCCGACCAGTTGCCGTTGCCATCCGCAATCATGGTTCGCGTGCCGGTGCCAAAGGTCACAGTGACCTGCGCGCCCGCATCCGCCGTGCCCGACAAGACAACGCCGTCGCCATGTTCCAAGATGTTCACAGTGCCGTCGGTTTCAACACCCGATGTGTCAATGCCCACGTCAAGATCGGTATCGATCCGCACCATACCAGAGGCCGTGGCGGTATTGCCCACCGCATCGGTCGAGACGGCTGTGACCTCGACATCGGTGGTCCCCGTCGGCACGATGCTTGCGGGGAATGTAAAGCTCCATGCGCCACTGCCATCCGCCTGCACGGTCTGGCTGGCAAAGCTGCCAAAGGCGACCTCGACGGTAGCGTTCGCCTCGGCAACGCCGCTGACAGCAACCCCGTCCGCGTGCTCATCACGGTTCACAGTGCCATCATTGCCCGCCGCAGAGGTGTCGACGGTCACAGAGGTCAGCGTATCGATCACCACAAGACCGGTCGCATTGCCGGTATTGCCGTATTCATCGGTCGCAGTGACGGTCACTTCGAGGTCATATTGCCCCTGCGCGATGACACCGGCATCCAGATCAAGCGACCAGCCACCGCCCGCGACAACCGCATTATAATCAACATTGTCGATGGTCACGACCACGGTGGTGCCCGGATCGGTCGACCCCGTCAGCGTCACGCCGTCAGCCTCCTCGGCAAAACTTACGGTGCCGTCAATTTCAACAATGTCCACGTCTACACTGACATCCGCAACCGTATCCACGTCCAACCGGTCGGTCGCGGTCGCGGTATCGGTGCCCGAGGTCAGCGTGATGCTCACATCCGTGACATAGTCCCCGTCCGGCAAATCATCGCTGGAGAAGGATGCGGTCCAGTCACCCCTGCCATCGATTTCGACGTTCTGGGACACACCGCCCGCGGTAATCACACCCGAGGCGCCGGGCGTGCCGGTGCCGCCAATATCGATCCCGTCTTCATAGTCGTCGGCGTTCACAACATGCCCGACACCCTGCGTGCCGCTGGTGATCGAGACAGTCAATGGATCACTGGGATCACTGGGATCGGTCGGGTCGGTTGGGTCCGTCGGATCGGTCGGGTCGGTTGGGTCCGTCGGATCGGTCGGGTCGGTTGGGTCCGTCGGATCGGTCGGGTCGGTTGGGTCCGTCGGATCGGTCGGGTCTGTCGGATCACCACCGCCTCCGCCGCCACCACCAGCCAAGGTTGCCGCTGCAACAGCGCTGGCCGCAGCTGCGCCAACACCCAATGGGGACAGCCCGGCAAGACCGCCAAGCAGAGGCGCAAACAACATCCCCGCCTCGGCGTCATCCGCAGGCACGCCCGCAATCTGGACCTCGGCGCTGCGCACAAAATAGAGATCCTCGTCGGGGCTAAATTTACCCAGATTATCCACGTCGACATATTGCGCAAACAGCACATTACCGTCGCCTGCGACCAGATCAACCTCGGCCAATTCACCACTTGCAGAGATGAACAGCTTGTTTTCCGCGATCCCGTCGGCGGTAAAATACCCCTCGATGGTGACCGTTTGCCCGCCGACCAGCGTGATCTGCAACGCCTGACCATTGCGCGCATAAGACAGGACGTTACTGCGACCCAGGTTCAGGGAGATATCCTGACCGGCACCGACGATAATGGTGGTGTCGGCGCCAATACCGGAAATAAACCCACGCTCAACCATGCCCGTGTCTCCACGAACGACGAATCCAATCGTTGACATAATACTCACTCCGCCTCAATGCACCGTCTTCATGGACGTGTGCTTATTTTAATTCCCACCACACTATCTAGGCTTTGGCTCAATTTCTAGTGGGAAAATGACCCAGCAAGCGTCATACGTGGGTGATAATGCTGCCATATTCACGATTCTGACCCGGCTGTTGCAAGAGAGTCACGTAAGTTTTTCGCCTTCCAGAACGGCAGAATTCCGGTGCACTTGCGTGTTCAACGCTGCCCCCAGCAAGATCAGATAGGCGCTAACATAAAGCCACAGCAGCAAGCCGATCACCGCCCCGATTGAGCCGTAGACCTCGTTATAGGAGGCGAAATTGGTCAGATAATACGACAGCCCCGCCGAGGCCGCGACCCAAAGCACCACCACCGTGATCGCCCCCACAGTAAACCAGCGCCCGCGCTCGCCGGCGCGCGCGGGCCCAAAGCGGTAAAGCAGCCCAAGCCCCAAAAGCAAGACACCAAGTGCGATCAACCAGCGCAGCGCCTCCAACAGCCACGCCGTGGATCCGGCCAGCGGCACAAACGCCAACACAACAGGGGCCACGACGACCGCCAGCAGGGCAACAATCGCCAAACTAACAAGGCAGATCGTCAAGCCCAGCGCCACAACCGCCTGTAGAAATCCGTTGCGCGGTGGCGTGCCTGCAATCGCGTTTAACCCGCCCATCAAGGCCGCCACGCCCGCCCGCGACGACCAAAGCGCCAGCGCGATCGACAGCGCCGTGGCCCAGCCCAGCGTGTCACTGCGCGCCGAAAGCAGCCTGTCGATCTGCCCCGCAAACAGCCCGTAGGCATCGGGCGGGATAATGTCCTGCAACAACGCCAACTGGTCCGATACCACCACCGGATCAGCCAGAAGCCCAAAAATCGCGATCACCGCAGCAATGCCCGGAAACACAGCGAACATGCCAAAAAACGCAACACCCGCGGCGATCAGGCTGAGTTGCTTGCGCCCTGCAAGGTCCCAGACCGCCATCAAAAGCCGCCAAAAGCGCAACGCCCAGCCTGTGTCACCCATCACTCGCCGTCTCCCCTGCGCCTGTGGCCTGCAATTTACGTCGCCCGCCGGCGAAACACCACCCGATGCATCCTTTCCGCTCGCCCGTACGGCGCAAGGTGTGCATTGGGCGACTTTACGCTGACAAAGGGCGTTGACCGGTAAGATCAGCAATGCGCGCATAATATGATTGCCGTGGCGCGAATTCCCCCTATAAATTTTACAAAACCAGCGCAAGGCAGGCAGAGCATTGAATAACCTCACCGAACACGTCAACACCGTCGCCGAGCATATCCACGCCCTGCGAGAGACGAGATCGCGTATTGTGGTGGCCATTGCGGGCGCACCTGCAAGCGGCAAATCGACATTGGCCGCAGAGGTTGCGCGCCGCCTGACGGGGCAAAAATGCGCCTGCGTCGTGGTCCCGATGGACGGGTTTCATTTGGACAACCTGATTTTGGACGCGCTTGGTATCCGCGCAAAAAAAGGCGCGCCGGATACTTTTGACGTGGGCGGTTTTTTTCGCATTATCAAAGCGATAAAAGACAAAGCTCATGTCTATGCACCCAGCTTTGACCGCAGCCGCGATTTGAGTTTGGCGGCCGCAATTTCGGTGCCCGCCGACTGTCCGGTGGTGATTGTCGAGGGCAATTATCTGATGTTTGACGCGGATGGCTGGCGCGATCTGGCGCCGCTGTGGGATGTGACCGTCAGGCTTGATGTGCCGATGCCCGAATTGCGCGCGCGGCTGATCCAGCGCTGGCTGTCTTTGAACCATAGCCCGTCGGTCGCCACCCGCCGCGCCGAGGGCAATGACATCCCCAATGCACAGGCTGTCGCCGATCTGGCGCTGCCCTGCGACATGATACTGGACGGTCAGCCCCGACGCACAATGTGATCATGGCGCATATGGTAAACTGCGGTGCGGACACTTATAAGCACAGCAGATTAGCCTTGCTGTAGAGGCACGAACCCCGAGGACAAAGCGCTGCCAAACGCCCTGCCCCCTTTGCGCGATCTTGTGGCTTGTCCGCAATGCGACACGTTGCACAATGCCGCGCGTCTGCCCAAAGGCGCGCGCGCGCATTGCAAACGCTGCGGCATCCGGCTTGTCACCGAAAGCCCGACAGCCTTTGCCCAAGTGGTCAGTCTGGCGCTCACGGCCTTTGTGCTGATGCTGGCGGCGATCAGTTTTCCGTTTTTACAACTGGGTGTAGCGGGCAAGCAAAACAGTATCTCCGTGTTGCAAGCGGTGCTGGCGTTCAACGATGGTATCGCGCTGTTGCTGGCGGTTGCGGTGGCCGGATTTATCGTGGTTCTGCCGCTGCTGCGCCTAGGTGCGATCATCTACGCGATTGGCCCGCTGGCCCGTAACAGACCGGCCCGACGCGGCGCCAAGGCCGCGTTTGGTGTGGCAGAGGCCTTGCGCCCGTGGAGCATGGCCGAGATTTTCATCGTCGGCGTGACGGTCGCATTGATCAAGGTCGCAGGCATTGCCACGGTCACCATCGGCCCCGCGTTCTGGGCGTTCAGCGGCTTGGTTGTTGTGACCATTCTCAAAGATCAGTTGATTTGCAGGTATTCGATTTGGCACGCACTGGAGTAGCCAGCAATCTGATCACAGCGCGAGAGGCAGGGCTGATTGCCTGCACCCGGTGCGGACGTGTCAATGCGGGGCATGAAAAACGCTGTGCCCGCTGTGGCGCCGCACTTGAAAGCCGTGACACCAACAGCTTGCAGCGCGTCTGGGCCTTGCTGTTTGCCGGATTGGTGATGTTTGTGCCCGCCAATATCCTGCCGATGCTGCGCACCGCGACGCTGGTGGAAAAATCCGAAAGCACGATTGTCGGCGGTGTGGTGGAGCTGATCCATTACGGCAACTACGGCATTGCCGCGATTGTGTTTATCGCCTCGATCATGATCCCGGTGGGCAAGTTTATCGCCATCGCTTATCTTGCAATTTCGGTGCAGCGCAAATCGCAACTCAACCAGCACCAGCGCCACCGGCTTTACGAGGTTGTCGAGTTCATTGGCCGCTGGTCGATGATCGATGTCTTTGTGGTCGCCATTCTTTCGGCGCTGGTCCAACTGGACGGCATTGCAACCATCAACCCCGGCGTGGCAGCGTTCAGCTTTGCTTTGTCGGTTGTTTTCACCATGCTTTCCGCGCAAAGCTTTGACGCGCGCCTGATTTGGGACGCGGACAGGACACCAGATGCCAAATGATATCGACCCGTCACCCGCAGATTTCGATCTGCGCCCTGCGGCCCGCCCGATCTGGCAGCGGGTGTCTTTCGTGTGGCTGGTGCCTGCGCTGGCGCTGATCATCTCTTTGGGGGTGGCCTATCAGAACTATGCCTCGCAAGGGGTGTTGATCGAAATCAGCTTCGAGAATGCCTCGGGTGTGACCGCTGATGAAACGGTGATCAAATACCGCGATGTCACGATTGGCCGCGTCGAAAAGGTCACCTTTGCCGCGGGCCTGTCGGATGTTCTGGTCTACGCCCGCGTTGATGCCGAAATCGCCCCCTACCTCGACGATGACGCCGAATTCTGGGTTGTGCGCCCCGATGTGTCGGTGCGCGGCATCACCGGTCTCGATACGGTTTTAGGCGGTGTCTATATCGAGGGCAATTGGGACACCGAGGCCGATGTCGCGCAACTGTCATTCGTCGGCGTGGAAAAGCCACCCATCACGCGTGCGGGCCAACGCGGCACTGTCATTACGCTGCGCGCCCGCGATGGCAGCGCGCTCTCCGCCGGTGCACCGATTTTGCACAAGGGCATTCAGGTCGGCTATCTGGAAACGCCCGAGCTGTCGTTCAATGGCCGCGACGTGATCGTGTCGGCCTTTGTCGAGGCCCCTTACGACCGGCGCATCACTTCGACCACAAGGTTCTGGGATACCTCGGGATTTTCGATCAAGTTTGGCGCCTCGGGCGTCGCATTGGACGTGGACAGTCTGGCCTCGCTGATCGAGGGCGGCATCGCCTTTGATACCGTGGTGTCGGGCGGGCGGCCCTTGGTCGAAGGCCAGTTGTTTGACCTGTTTGACGACGAAGACACCGCGCGCAGCAGCCTGTTTGCCAAGCCCAACCAAGCGGTGCTTGATGTCTCGGTGCTGTTCGAGCAATCGGTCAGCGGGTTGTCGGTCGGCTCTGAGGTGCGGTTCCAAGGTATTCGCATCGGCCAAGTCACCGAGTTGAGCGCCTTTGTGGTCGATGACCGGAACGACCAGCAGGTCCGCTTGCGCGCCAACCTTGCGATTGAACCCGGGCGTTTGGGGCTGGGCGCGGATGCGACGCCTGCGCAAGCCCTGACGTTCCTTGAGGATTTTGTGTTGCGCGGTCTGCGTGCGCGCATGATCACCGGCAATATCCTGTCAGGGTCCTTGCAGGTCGAGTTTTTGCAAGTCGAGAGCGCCCCCACCGCCGTGGTGCGCAAAACCGAAGATGGATTTCCGATCATTCCGACCACGCGCTCGGAGATCACCGATGTTGCTGCCACCGCCGAGGGGGTGCTGGACCGGATCAACTCGCTGCCGGTGGAAGAGCTGATGTCGGGTGCGATCGACATGATGGATAGTATCGAGCGGCTGGCCAATGACGACGGGCTGCGCGCCGCCCCTGCCAGCCTGACCGCCCTTCTCGACGAGGCGCGCGGGCTGATCGCAAACGAGGATGTGCAAGCTGTGCCTGCGGATCTGCGCGCGGCACTTGGCGAGCTGAACAAGGTCATCGCCTCGGCGGATGAGGCGCAGATCGTGGCCAAACTTGCCGCGACCTTGGAGACCGCCAATACCGCAGTGACCAATATCGAGGAAGCAACCCGCAATCTGCCGCAAATCACAGCCCAGATCGAGGCGGTGATCGCCAAGGCCAATGCACTGGAACTGGACCAACTGGTGGTCGAGGCCACCGCAACGCTGGCCTCCATCGACGCGCTGCTCGGCTCTGAGGCGACCGCCGATTTGCCCGCGTCGGTCTCTGCCGCGCTGGACGAAATGCGGCTGTTCCTGGCCGAAGTGCGCGAGGGCGGCGCTGTTGAGAACGTCAACGCCGCACTGGCCAGCGCAAGTGCGGCGGCCAAGGCGTTCGAGACATCGGTGCAGGGTTTTCCAGCCCTGTCCCAGCGCGCCTCCAACCTTGTGGCTCGGACAGAGGCGGTCGTGGATTCCTATGGCGAGCGGTCGCGCTTTGGCACGGAAACATTGGGCACATTGCGTGATATTCAGGCCGCAGCAGATGCAGTCACAAACCTTGCGCGCACGATCCAGCGCAATCCAAGTTCACTTTTGACGGGGCGGTAAAGCATGATAAAACCACTTATGATTGTCGGGCTGACGGCCCTGTTGGCAGGCTGCGCCGGCTCTGCATCGCGGCTTGATCTCGCACCGGTGCAATCACAGTTAAGCCTGCGCGCCGCTGTCGGCTCGGCCATGGTGCGCACCGTGTCGCTGCCAACATATGCCGCCGCAGAAGAGCTATCGTTCGAGGCGGCCGACGGGTTGATCATCAGCAATAATGCGGTCCTGTGGGCCGATGATCCGGCGCGTGCCGTGACCTTGGCGCTGACCCGCAATATCGGGGCGATCACCAGCGCAAAAGTCGGCCCCGATCCGTGGCCCTTTGTCGGCCTGCCCGATGTGGTCATCGATGTGCGCGTCACGCGTATGATTGCGCGGGCCGACGGTGCGTTTGATCTGGAAGGACAGTTTTTTGTCGGCGGCGACGGCATTGATTATGCCAATTCCACCAATGGCTTTGCCATTACCACGGCGGTGAGCGATGTCACCCCCGCAGCCATCGCATCGGCGCAAGCCACGGCCATTGTGCAGCTATCAGAGCAAATTTCGCGCAAAATCGCTCGCTAAGGGTCACAGTTGCGCCACAACGTCGCGCAATCGGTGTCTTTCCCCCTTCACGCGGGGCCTGCGGCTTGGCATGTTGATCCGCAACACGTGGCGTAAGACCGCAGGATAACGAGCAGGACCAGACCGATGAAAGCGTCAGACACCAAAGGCAGCATTATCGCCCACCGCAATGACGGCATGGGCGCGCGCATCATCGCGATCCTGAATGCGGTGCGCGTGGCCCGCGACTATGACCTGCCCTATTACGTCGGCTGGACAACCCACGGGCGCACCCGCGAAGAGGTCCGTGATCCCGCATTCATCTTTGATCCTACCTATATCAAAGACCGGTTTTTCGACGTCGAAATCATGTCGGAGATTTACGACAACCTGATCGACCTGTCGACAGTCGACGCACGCACATGGGACGAGGCAAAGTTCCGCAAAGCCGCCGCCAAGGGCAAGTCTTTCCTGTCGGGGGCCGCGATGGGGGTCACCGTCCTGCCGTGGGAAGACCCCGCAGACGTGGCCGCGCGCCTGCCCGACTGCATGGACGCGCTGCAATTCTCAGACCCAGTGCGCGAGATGGTCGCCAAGATTAATGACGTGTTCGCAGGTAAAAAACTGACCGCCTATCACATCCGGCGCGGAGATATTATCCACGACCCGATTGCGTCGAATAAGCTGTGGCCAAACAAGTTCATCCCGCGCGAATTCTACGAACAACACCTGGCCCTGACCCTGAAAGACCCCGCAGCCCAAGTTTTGTGCTTCTCGGACACACCGATCGAGGTCGAACGCCTGAAACAGGTGGACCCAGACCGCGTGCAGGGCTTCAAGGACTTGCTGGGTGATGCCGAGTTCACCACCGGCGCGCGCGATTTTCTGGAACTCTATGCCATGTCGCGCTGCAAACAGATTTTCGGACCGCCATCATCGGCGTTTTCGCAAACCGCGATGACCATCGGCGGCTGCACATTGGACGCGGTGCAAGATGCGCTGCCCGACGATCAAGAAGCCGCCGCAATGGACCGGATGACCGACCGGCTCGAGGCAAAATCAGACCTGTTTTTGAACATGGGCGATGTTGGGCAATGCCTGCATTTCCTGATCGAACACCAAGCCGCAAAAGGCAATTCAAATCGCGCCAAACGCATCATCCGCAGCTACATGGAAGACGGCTTGGACAAGTCGTTTGCCTATCAGTTGCTCTGCGAGCTATCAGTCTCGGCGGGCGAGTTGGACTATTGCGAACGGGTGCGCGATCTGGCCTATGCGCGACCCGTTTATGTTGACGATTCAATGGCTTATGTGAACTGTTATTCTGCAATAAACCAATTAACCTTGGGCAACTGGGAAACCGCACATCAGCGCATCCAGACCGCCGCATGGTTCCGGCCATTGGAACCGATGACCCACGGTGTGCAAAATTTGGCCCTGACCGCAGGCGTGTTGACGCCGCAGAATTTTTACCCCTTCGACACCGATATGGTGCGCCAGAAGGGCAGCGTTTTCCCCAACGGCAAAAAGGCGCTGGGCGAGCTGAACCAATTTACACCCAAAGGCCACCCCGAGGGCGATCGTATTCAGTTTCACCCATGGGATCTGGTGGTGCGCGACTGGCGTCTGTGTATGGGCAAACGGTTGAACCGCGCGTTTACCAATAAATCCAAAATCGCCAAGACCATGCAGATGCTGGAACGGTCGTTTTCCAAGATCGAGGGCAGTGCGGCGGCAGTCAGTGCGCGCGGCGTGCTGGAACGTGGCGCCGGCGATCTGGAGGCGGCGCTTGCCAGCCAGCGTTTGGCCATTGAGATGGCCCCCGAGGTCGCGATTTACCGCAAGCGCATGTCCGATGTTCTGTTCGAGACCCAGAACGAGCAGACCGCCTTGATGCACCTCGAAAAAGCCGCCGAAATTCATGGCGAGCATCCCGCCTATATGGCCGAGATGGCCCAGCGGTTCTGGAAGATAAAACGCCGCGATGAATGTGCCAAATTGCACGACCGCCTGTTCGGGATGCAGCACGATTTCATCGAAATCCACCTGATGAACGCCGACATGCTGCGCCGCGACAAGGACCGCGTCGAAGATGCGCTCACCGCGATTGACCGTGCGCTGACATTGGCGCACGGCTCACAACGGCTGATGTCACAAAAGGGCCGTATCCTGATGCTTTTGGGCCGCGCCGAGGAGGCCCGCGCGCTTTATGAAAACATCGTTGATTGGGGTCAGGGCACCGAACATACCCATGTGGAAATCTTGCGCCAATTCAGAGAGTTAGGCCGCGAGGATATCGCCGAGGGGCTGACCAACCGCTCGATCTACGACTTTGAAATGGTCAAGGAAATGGCCGGTTAAGCCAGCGTCACCCAGGCCGCATTCCGCTTGGACGATCGCACACAAGCATCAACAAACTGCACCCCGACAAGCCCGTCGTTGATGCCTGGCACATGCACCTCCGCCGGACAGGCCACACCTGCCTGACGGGCACGAATGGCAATAGCAGCTTCGCTATAAAGGGTAGCAAAGCCTTCCAGATACCCCTCGGGATGCCCCGCAGGCACACGCGTCACACGCGCCGCAGCCTCGCTCGTGCCAACCCCGCCGCGGGTCAGCAGCCGCTTTGGCTCGCCGTAAGGCGTAAACCACAACTTATTGGGGTTTTCCTGCGCCCATTCGACCCCGCCTTTGTCGCCAAAAATGCGTAATCGCAGCGCGTTTTCATTGCCCGGCGCCACCTGACTGCACCACAGCATCCCGCGCGCGCCACCCTGATAGCGCAGCATCACATGGGCATTATCATCCAAGGCACGCCCGCTGACAAAAGACTGCAAATCTGCCGACAGACTGTGCAAGGTCAGCCCGCTGACAAACCCCGCAAGGTTAAACGCGTGGGTGCCAATATCCCCCGTGGCACCACCCGCCCCCGATTGTGCAGGATCGGTGCGCCACGCGGCCTGTTTACTGTCATCAGGTCTGGTCAACCAGTCTTGCGCATATTCCACATTGACCAGACGCAGCGCGCCCAAATCACCATTTGCCACCATCTCGCGGGCCTGCCGGATCATCGGATAGCCGGTGTAATTATGGGTCAGAAAGAACAACGCATCACTGTCGGTCGCTGCCTTCGCCAATTTACGTGCCTCGGGTAGCGTGGCGGTCAGCGGCTTGTCGCAGATCACATGAATACCGCGCTTCAAAAATTCGCGCGCGGCCGCGGCATGAACGTGGTTCGGGGTGACAATCGCCACCGCCTCGATCCCGTCTTTCAGCCGCGCCTCGCGGATCGCCATCGCCTTGAAATCATCATAGGTCCGCGTAGGGTCCAGCCCCAGCACCACACCAGAGGCGCGTGCTTTCTCGGGGGTCGACGATAGCGCGCCCGCAACCAATTCATACTGCCCGTCAAGCCGCGCCGCCATCCGGTGCACCGCGCCGATAAACGCGTCATTGCCGCCACCAACCATGCCCAAACGTATCCGTGCCATGCCACTACCCCTTGTTTCTTTGTCGTCTTAAATATGCGCCCCGCAGGGCCGGTCAGATACTTAGCATCGTCTTGTTTGTGGCCACGTCAACCGCGCAGGCGGCAAAATCGTTAAACGCCGGATCAATCAAGGCCGCGTGGCACTGCGGCCATTTCAAGGTTGAAAAACCGCGTGTCCTAAATATTAGCAGCTCGGGTTTGTGCTAACGATTTAGGAAAGGCTGGAAAGGGTCATATGCAAGGCGGTCGCCGCGGCTTGAATATCTGCGCAAAGGTCTGCAATCAGCGGGGTCATCTGGGCGGCGGGGGCGTGCAGGATGTCGATTTTGCGCTGGGCGCTGCGGTCCTGAACCGGCAGGAAATGCACCGGTTGCCACGCCATATGCGTCACCAGTTCGGGCAGCACGGTGATCCCAGCCCCAGCCTGCACCAATGACAAGAGCGACAGGGTGTTATGGGCTGTCAGCCGCGCCTGTCGTGTCAGCGCAAGAAACACCGGATCGGTCACGGTGGCGGCAAGCGGGTTCATAATAAAACGCTCGCCGCGCAGGATCGACCATGCAACCGGCCCCGTCATTTGCGCCATCGGGTGATCGCGCGCGCAGATGATGCCGAACGGATCGGTGCACAGGGTTTGACGCGCGCGCGCCAGCATACTGTCGGGGGCAGTGGCGATGCCGATATCAAATGCCCCCTCATGCACCCCTTTCACAATGGCTGCCGACTCCATATCGCGGATCTCGATGCGCACTTTGGGGTGTTTGTGCAGAAAGCTGTTGATTGCGCGCGGCAGAATTCCCCCTGCGACGGAGGGCACGGCGGCGATCTGGATCAGGTCGCTGCCGTAGCTGGCGAAACCACTGATGGCGCGGCGGGTTTGGTCGTGCTGGGCGATTTCGGTTTGGGCCTGTTCAAGCACAAACACGCCAAATGCGGTCAGTTGGTTTTTGCGGTCCGAGGCAAACAGGGGTTCCGCCAATTGGTCTTGCAATTGTTTGATGGTCATGGAGACCGCCGAGGGCGTGCGTCCCAATTTCGCCGCCGCGTCTGCCAAGTTGCCTGCTTCTGCCACGGCTGCAAAGCTGCGCAGCATTTCCGACTTGATCGCCATTTCAAATTTCCTGAAATTTCATTCAACTGTTTTGAGTTTGACTGAAATAGAGATGGGAGTCCATAAAGGCCCAAATACATCTGATAAAAGGCCTGACACCATGACTGATCTGCACAAGAACTATATCGCTGGCGAATGGGTTGCGGGGGCAAGCACAATCGAGAACCGCAGCCCCTCGGATGTGACCGATCTGCTGGGTCATTTTGCCCAAGCCAGTGGTGATCAGTTGGAGGCCGCCTTGGATCAGGCCCAAATCGCCCAGCGCGCATGGGAAGCCTACGGGATCGAGCGCAAGTATAATGTGCTGATGGCGATTGGCACCGAGTTGATGGCCCGCGCCGAGGAATTGGGGATTTTACTGGCCCGCGAAGAGGGCAAGCCAAAGGCCGAGGGCAAGGGCGAGGTCTACCGCGCGGGCCAGTTCTTTACCTATTATGCCGCCGAGACATTGCGTCAGATGGGCGAACGCGCCGATTCCGTGCGCCCCGATATCGAGATCGATGTACGCCGCGAAGCGGTCGGCGTTGTGGCAGTGATCAGCCCGTGGAATTTTCCCACCGCCACCGCCAGCTGGAAGATCGCCCCTGCCCTGTGCTACGGCAATGCGGTGGTGTGGAAACCCGCCAATGCGACCCCTGCCAGCGCGGTGGCCTTAACCGCGATCATTTCCAAGCAGGACATTCCCAAAGGGTTGTTCAGCCTTGTGATGGGCGCGGGGTCCGAGATTGGCCAGCGTCTGGTCGAAAGCCCCAAAGTGAACGCGATCTCATTCACTGGCTCGGTGCCCGTGGGCAAGGGCATTGCGCGCGCCGCGATTGAAAACCTGACCAAAGTGCAGATGGAAATGGGGTCCAAAAACGCGCTTGCGGTGATGGATGACGCCGATCTGGATTTGGCCGCAGGTCTTGCGGCGGGTGGTGCGTTTGGCGGATCGGGGCAGAAATGCACCGCTTCCTCGCGCCTGATCGTGCATGCGTCGGTGCATGACGCCTTTGTGGAAAAACTGGTGGCGGCAACCAAAGCGTTGAAAGTCGGCCACGCTTTGGAAGATGGCACTACAATCGGTCCCGTCGTTTCCGAGCAACAGTTGAATGAAAACCTGCGCTACGCGGCCCTTGGACAATCCGAGGGCGCGGAGTTGATCATGGGTGGCACCCGCCTCGAGATGCCGCATGACGGCTATTACATGCAGCCCGGTATTTTTGTAGGTTCCACAAACGACATGAAAATCAACCGCGAAGAGATGTTTGCGCCACTTGCATCCGTGATCAAAGTGGACAGCTATGAAGAGGCGCTGCACACGGTCAATGACACCAACTTTGGCCTGACATCGGGCATCGTGACCACGTCACTGGCTCGCGCCAGCCATTTCCGCCGCAATGCGCGCACCGGCTGCGTGATGGTCAACTTGCCCACTGCGGGCACCGATTACCATGTGCCGTTTGGGGGCCGTGGCGACAGCTCTTACGGTCCACGCGAGCAAGGTAGTGCGGCAGCTGAATTCTACACGGTGGTGAAAACGTCATATATTTCAAGCGGTAAGCCTGTCTAATGCGGATTGATAACCTGCAATATGCCAATTGGTCGGAGAAGATTTTTCGCCAGATGCGCGCGGGCGGTGTGGACGCGGTGCACGTCACCATCGCGTATCACGAAAATTTCCGTGAAACCGTGCTGAACATTGAAAAATGGAACCGCTGGTTCGAGCAATATCCGGATTTGATTTGTCAGGCGTTCACGGCAGCAGATGTGACCGCAGCCAAAGCGGCCGGTCGCACGGCAATTATTTTCGGGTTTCAGAACCCGTCACCGATCGAGGATGATATCGGGCTGGTCGCAGTCTTGCACCGGTTGGGTGCGCGTTTCATGCAATTGAGTTACAACAACCAGTCGTTGTTGGCGACGGGCTGTTACGAGGCCGAAGACCCCGGCATCACCCGCATGGGCCGCGAGGTGATTGCCGAGATGAACCGCGTCGGCATGGTGGTGGATATGAGCCATTCTGCTGACAGATCGACGATTGAGGCGGCAGAGATGTCTAGCCGCCCGATTGCGATTACCCATGCCAATCCCGCCAGTTGGCACGCTGCACGGCGCAACAAGACCGACGAGGTGATCGGTGCTGTGACATCGCGTGGCGGCATGTTGGGGTTCTCGGTTTATCCGCATCACTTGCAGGGCGGGTCTGATTGCACGCTTGCCAGCTTTTGCGACATGATTGCGGAGACTGCGGGCAAATTTGGCGCGCAACATCTGGGCATTGGCACGGATCTTTGCCAAGACCAGCCTGACCGCGTGGTGGAATGGATGCGCGTGGGGCGCTGGACCAAACAGATCGATTACGGCGAAGGCTCGGCCAGTGACGCGGGCTTTCCGCCGATGCCCGACTGGTTCCATGACAACCGTGATTTTGACAGGTTGCAAAGCGGTTTGCGCGCCACTGGCCTGTCGGACCCAGAGGTCGCGGGCATCATGGGCGGCAACTGGCACCGGTTTTACGCCGACAGCTTTGGTCCCGCTTAGTCAAACGCGATATCGGCAATCACCGGATAGTGGTCGGACGGCCAGACCCCGTCGAATTTTTGCCGCAACACATAGGGGGCGCCCACCGCACGCATCCCGTCCGACAGCCCGATATGATCGATCGCCCCGAACAGGTTCAGCCCGCGATTAAAATGATAGGTCGAGCCTTCTATGGGCAAAAAGTCCAAGCCCGCCCCCGCAAGAATGTTTTGGGTCCGGGCGCCGGGCCGCGCGTTGATGTCGCCCAGCAAAATAACCTTTTCGCCCGCAGCAATCAGCGGTGCGATGCGTTCAACCACGAGAGCCGCCGATTTGAGGCGGTTCGATCTGCTTTTGTATTCAAAGTGCACATTCACGACAGTGACCTTTTCGCCCGATGGTTTGTCGATAAAAGTCGCCTGACTGGCGAATGCCGGAAACGAGCCATTAAAGGTGCGCGAATAAAGCACATCAGGCGTGTCGGAGAAAAAGAACCAGCCTTGATCAACCAGCGTCAGCCGCGATTTGCGGTAAAGGATCGGCTGGGTCCACGGCGTGATTTTTGGATCCCCAACGCTGGCCGCCGCAAAATCGGGGTTCTGCGCCAAAAGCCAGTCCAGCGTCAGGTTGATGTCAGGCCCTTGATGGCCCGCAAAGCTTTCCATCTCCTGAAAAGCCATCAGATCAGGGTCCAGCGCCTTGAACGCCTGATCCATCGGGCCTTTGCGCTCTTCCCAATCACCCACCGACCATGCGCCGGTCTGCTTGCCCAGAATGATGTAATGCACGTTATAGGTGCCCACGCGCAGGGTGTCGCCGGATGGGGGTGGCACAGCGGTGATATTGGGCGAGCTGGTGCAGGACACCGCAATCAATATCGCCACCGCGACCGGTGCCGTCCATTTCACAATCCTGCCCAGCATCACGGTCTATCCTTTGGTGTTTTACGACCCTAACGCGAAACCCGACTGACTGTCGTCACATTTCAGCGAGCGCGCCTCGCGGTATACGCCCCGATTGACCAAAAACAGAAGGTCAACAGACATTGATACACGTCAAGGTCAAAGATCGTCACGGCGCTAGACTAGGGATCATCCCGTCACTGAAAGGACATAACATGTTTGCTAAAATTGTTGTCGGTATCGATGGCTCGGACACCTCGCACACGGCGCTGGAAATCGCCTGCGATCTTGCGCAGAAATACGGCTCCGAGCTGCATCTTGTGCATACGCCGCAGCCCCAGACCGTGGCATTTGCGATGGGGGCCGTGACAGGCTACCACGCAGTCACGACCATGCCCGCGCCAAGCGAAATCAAACAGGCCGGTGAAAAGGTGCTGGACGCGGGCCGCGCTTTGGCCAAAAAGCATGATCAAAAGATCACCCAAACCTATATGGATTTGGGAGATCCAGCCCATGAGATCGTCGCGTGCGCCGAAAAATGTGGCGCCGACCTGATCATCACCGGCAGACGCGGACTTGGCAGTCTGGGTGCGCTCGTGCAGGGCAGCACGTCGCAAAAGATCAACCATCTGGCAAAATGCGCCTGCATGACGGTCATCTGACACCGATTGAGTGATCGCGCACCGGCGAGGCGCTCGGATTTACCGCGCCTTGGCCGTCTCGTCGTAGGCCGCATCAACGATGAATTCGACCTTCAGCTCGGCGCGCGCAAGCTTCGCCTCGCCGCAGGCCCTTGCAGGGGCGTGGCCTGCGGGTACCCAAGCGTTCCAGACCTCGTTGAGCCCGCCAAAATCCGCCATATCCGCGAGCCAGATCGTCACCCGCAGCATGTTTTCACGCGATGACCCCGCCGCGACCAGTAGGGCGTCGATTTTATCAAGGCAGCCCCGCACCTGATCCTGAATAGTGTCGCCTTCGGCCACCTGTCCGGTCAGATAGGCGACCCCGTTGTGTTTGACGATTTTCGAGGACCGCGCCCCTGTTTCAATACGCTCAATCATATCTTATGTTCCTTGGTGAAAGTGGGGCAAAACCGCTATAGCCAGCCCGCCGCGATTTGCCGCTTGTGGGCCACCATCGCATTGCGCATCAGGATTGCAACCGTCACCGGCCCGACGCCGCCGGCCAGAGTGCCCTTGTCACGGTTTAGTTTCGGCGTGATGCAGTGCGCACCGCAACAGCCATCGGTCTGACAAGACCACAAGCGGCATCAGATTTAGCGGTCGGGCTTTCGACGTTAAATATGTGGGTCCAAAAGCATCCGCACGATGAGTCAGTGCCAACGCGGCGACATGGTGCTTCTGGGCCATATCCGCGAACAACATCGGCTAAGCCTGCATAGCTATGGGCGGCCACGGATGACCGAAGAACTGCAAGAACTGGGGCTGAGCGTGGGGCACCGGCGTGTTGGCCGCTTGATGGGCAAAAATGGCATCAAGATCATCAGAACCTAAAAATACAAA
>Ga0316209_1000533_pt1 | contig 64298 bp, 50 predicted proteins | sample 6monopyrite_MG_FD_204945 | JGI IMG/M metagenome (GOLD analysis project Ga0316209, IMG submission 204945) | Microbial mat bacterial communities from mineral coupon in-situ incubated in ocean water Damariscotta River, Maine, United States -... | ecosystem: Environmental > Aquatic > Marine >... | reverse complement strand
ACCTGCTCACCAACCTGCCCGGCGGCAAGGTCGGCTTCCTGCTGACCGCCAACCTCGCGATCTTCATCCTCGGCTTCTTCATCGACTTCTTCGAGATCGCCTTCATCATCCTGCCGCTGCTCGTCCCTGCCGCGCGCCTGCTCGGCATCGACATGGTCTGGTTCGGCGTCATGGTCGGCATGAACCTGCAGACCTCCTTCCTCACGCCGCCGTTCGGCTTCTCGCTCTTCTACCTGCGCGGTGTCACGCCGAAGGAGGTGCCAACGACGGCGATCTATCGAGGGGTGATCCCCTTCATCGTGATCCAGCTCTTGGGGCTGCTGGCGATCTGTATCTGGCCCGAGCTCGTGGACCTGATCGAAGTGAATATCGCGGACTAGGCCGCGGTTCGGTGTCGCGGTAGGTATCGGTCAGGATCGAGCCCATGCGACGGGCCGCATGCTCGACCAGATCCGCGAACTCCTCCGGAGACCGGGTGAGAGTGGCATCCACACGGCGGAAGCCCTCGAGGACTCTTCGTTCCGTGTCCTCGTCCAAGAGCTCCTCGACCAAGGGCAAGAGGTACAAGTCTTCCTCGGCGGCGTGCTCTCGCTGGAGCGCGCTGAACTCCCGGGCAGCACACGCGAAGTCCACGCGGCCCTTGTCCGAGCCGTTCGTGGCGCGCTCAAGTTCGACCTGAATCCCCAAGAGCACCTTGCGTTCGTTTCGGTGATCCGCGAGCAATTCGGGGATGCGCCGGCGGGCTTTGCTCTGCTCGAGAAGAGCGGGGAAGAGGTAGCGCTCCTCCTTCTCCTGGTGCCCGGCGTCCACGAAACCTTCGAAGAACTCGAGCAGGTCGATGGCACTAACCACGCACAGGTTTCCGCTCTCCAGAGCTTCCTCAGCAACACGGTCCAGACAGGCCGCCGCGCGTTCGACGAGCCGGTGTTCCTTCCTCAAGACGTTCGTGATTCTGTTCATGATGAACTCCTATCTGTCGAGCATTGGCTCGACAGGAGAACATCGACAATTCGAGAGCCCTGACTCCATGAGCACCTATCGCGGGCCATCTCCGCACAGGTGCGAAGCCAACGGGCTGCGCGCACCACCGGGAACCCGGATGAACTGACTGTCGGGCTCTAGTGGCAGCCGGTCGGCGAGCGCGAAGGAGCAGAACAACTCCCACGCCGTTTCCGAAAGAAGCCGAGCTGCTCCGGTAGTGGAGCCAGCATTGCTTCCGCAGGCCGGTAGAACCGCTTCGTATCAGCGCGCTTCGCGGGAAGACCAGTGAACGTGCAGGATTCGCAAGCCGTCTTCGGTGGGTGCGAGGGCGAAGCTGACGGCCGCGCGGAAATTTCGCGTCTTGCCATCTGCTTCGAGGCTGAATCCGCCGGCGTGACGCACCAGGAAGCCCGTGCCGCAGGGCTGGGCCACGGCCTCCTTGGTCGTGAATTTGAAGTTCTTCACTGAATCTTGCTCCGGCGCGAGGTGGTGCTCTTTGTAGTGCGCCCAGGTGCCTTCGTCCGAGGCGTTCTCGAAGACGGAGCTGCCATCGCCTGAAACGAAGAGCGCGTCGAGCTCGTCCAAATCACCGCCGGAGATACCGGTGAGGTAGGCCTGGCTGATCGCGAGCGCAGCCGCTTCATCGGGCTGATTCAGCGCGTTCGAACTAGCGACAGGAAACGCGGCGAGGGTAATGGCGGACAGCGCGACAATCGGAATCCAGTTCTTCATCAAAAAATCCTTGGTTCAGCTGTGGGCGGGGCTCGTTACCCAATCTTGGGCCGGATCAGCCTATGCGATAACAACGGTCAGGGCGAACTCGGTGCCCTGCGAAGGCGTGCTACCGCTCCATTCCAGCGAGCGACGTGACCTCCTCGCGCTCGATGGAGGCCTCACCGTAGCAAAGCGATACTTCACGGAACTTCAACTTCGACGCGATTTGCAATGTCGGGCAAGAGCTCGAACGTGCCGGAGACCGGGCCATCCTCTCCATAGCCGAAGATCGTCCAGCTGTACTTGCCTTCGGCTAACCCGTCCAAACTGAGCAGGCCATTCTCTGACGTCACGACGTCTTTGGACTCCATCTTGAAGTGCCAGAACATGATGAGGTCGGTGAGTGATTGGTCGCGATCGAGCCAGTGAATCTGGACCTCAACTCCGCCTCGAGGCAGACCTGCCGTCTTGGTCACGAGTTCCACCTCGCAGCGACGAAGTGCGATAATCGGAATCGCCGGTTGATTGGGGGCGACGTCGACACCCTGGCTGATGAGCCAGTACTTCGGGTGAACCGCTTTGAAGGCGTATTGGCCCGCCGTTAGATTGTGAAATGTCAGGAGCCCGTCGCTATCTGTATTGGCGCCGGTGATTTCATAGAGCCCGTTCCGCGTCGTTAGAAAGCCGTTCATCCCGGCAACCGGCCCATCGGGAGTCGCCACTCGAAAGGTCGCGGAAACATCGCCATTGAGCTCGAGAACCACAGGCTCGTCCGAGTACGGTTGGTTGACCTCGATGCCAAGTCGGTGTCCGTGCACAGGGTGTTCGAGGTGAATGATGAAGCTTTCCTGGCTCAGCCCCCGGATGACGCATTCGCCTTCTGCATCGGTTAGCTTTTTATAAACCCATGGGGTTGCCCCAGGGCTCAATTTGGCCGTTACGCGGGCCCCGGGAATCGGAGTCCCTTCTTCGTCGACAACTCGAATGACACGATCGTTCTCGCCGATTACGAATTTGATGCTCTTGGTCGCGCCCGGCCCAAGGAACACCTGCTGCCTGCCGAGGACAACCTCGGTGTCACTGTACGCACCCTTCAGTTCGACATAGAACTCCCCGCCGGGAAGGTTCGAGATTGTCGCCACACCTGAGCTATCGAAATTGGCTTTCCAGAAGGTCTTCGCTCCATACTTGGCCGAGCTCGCGATCACGTTCAGCTCCGAGGCGGGATCATATTCATCTCCAGAAACTTCGACTTGAACGGAACCCTCACCCGATGCGTCGAGGATGAACTCCCAAGGTTGACCAGGCCAAAGCGTTAGATGTCTCTGGATCGAAGTCGTGTTCCCGAGCCACGCAACGGCGCGATACGTTCCCGGGTTCAGTCCCTCGATTCTGATTCGTCCAGAGCTATCAAACGGATACATCGCCGACGTGTCTTGGCCGCCTAGGGTCAGCTTCCTATCGGAATAATTTGTCCCAGATTGAATCAATCGAACTTCGAGTGTTCCCTTTCGAGTCAGCGGCACGATTCCGACTTCAACTTCGGTCGATGGAATCGTCGAGACGATTATTTCAGAATACGCATAGCCGGGTGCTCCGATTCGAAGCCGCCCTTGGCCATTCGTGAGTCCGGCAACGCGAATCTCACCGTTTCGGTCCCCCTGGATCGGAACTCCGAATGGAGTCGCTGGCGTGGACTCCCCGCCGATAAGGACGTGCGCAGTTGCATTGGATACAGGAGCTCCTGACTCGCCATCGACGACCTGCACGCGCGCACGAATCCCTGTGACAAGCTCCAGATTAAGCTCGTCGGTTGCGGCGGGAGGGTCGGGTACGGCGAGTGGATCACTCGCACCGATTCCTGCTGCTGTTGCGCAGATCGCGGTCGACATGTTTGGAGCGCCTTCGATCTCGAACGACCCGTCCGTTCCGACGAATCGATAGCGCACGGGTTCACTGGGGAGGTCCTTGGGCCACACGTGAACCTCGAATTCTGAAACCGGCAACCCGTCGGCTGTGCAGGTTCCACGCAGGGTTCGACCTGCCTTCATCTCGTAGACGAGGGACAGGTTTTGATCGTTTGGATACATGGTCGGGATGAGCTTAAGGGGGACGAACCCGGGACACCGGATTTCGCCGTTCAAGACGCCATCGGGAATCCCGGTGACCTTTGAGTATCCATCTTCGCGAGTCTTGAAGACTTGGTTTACCTCCCGTCGATCCACATGCCAGCGGACAGTGATTTCAGCCTCCGGGAGCGGTTCTTCCCGCTCGTTTTGAATGAAGTACCACTGAACGGAGCCATAATCGGCAACCATATCGAGCGTGAGCTCATCGCCGGGCTCGGGGTGAAAGACCGTCAACACAGGGATCACCCCATTGCCATCGAGCCACACCCGGTACTCCTCACCCGGCACGTAGGGAAGCTCTATTGGCCCCCACGCGCCTAGCTCGACGGACACTTGCTCGATCGCGTTGACGTACTCGCCAGTCACTGTTTCAAAGGTCAAGACGATGTTGTGATCAGCTTCTAAATCACTGCTGGTCGTAATCGTTCCGCCGACCAAAATCGGTGATCCGAGTTCAATCTCGACTGTCCCGCGGGCGACCCCATCCCACGGACCCGACTTCGTGTCGGCTGTGCCGGCGAGGATTCGCTGGCGCCCGGGCATGATCTGAATGGGAGCGAGCCCCGAGGCATCCGTAGTCGTTGAGCGGAAGAGCAGCCTCTCGAGTTTTTGGTCTTCAGTGAGACTCTTTCTCGCGGTGATCAGGTCCGTGTCGTCTTCCACAAAGCCCGACTGAGTAACGATAAACGGCGCTTGAAGTGCACTCTCCAGCGCGACGACTCGGACGAAGGCCGGGGTGCCTGCCTGTAGAATTCTGTCGAACGTCGTTCCCGGTTCCTGCGCCCCCGATTCGATGAGAATAGCGGCGGGTTCGTAGTCGTGGTGCGTGATCCAGACGACTGACTCGAGCTCTCCAAGCTCGTCGGGCTCTTCGGCGAAAGCGAACACCCCATCCGCCCCAGAAACGCTGCTTCGAGCTCCTTGATGGAGCTCCAATACGAAATCCTCAACCACGGAACCAAGTTCATCGAACTCGGCGGGAATGGGCGTCCAGGTGATTTGCGCGTTCGAGATCGCGCTTCCACCGGTGTCGGTTAGCTTTCCGGATACAAGCGGGGTCGGCTCCACTCTTTCGCGCAGGGAAGCGTCGAGGTCCGCTCCATCCCCCCGATCGAGCTCCGCAAGCGTTGTCTCGACTGGCGCGGGCTCTCGGGGCAACTCGAGTTCCTCACCGCTCGGCGCCCCCCCTTCGGGCAAACCCAACTCGACCATCACTCCATCGGAATCCGGTTGAGGCTCCGGAGCAGCTCGATATGGCCCGAGAACTACCCAGGCGATCGCACCGAGAGCCAGAGTCAGAGCCGCGACCAGCAATCCTCGCCTCATCAACTCTCTCCGTCTAAACCCGTCGAATTACGGAAAAACGATCTGCATCAAGTCCAGGCGTTCAGCCTTGGCCTGGGTGCTCGAATAATCCACATGCGGACTAGGCAGCTGCATGCCGCGGGTGGGTGCCTTGGGCGGCGGACCGGAGTCCGGATCAATTGCTGTTGGATTGCGACTCGCCGACGCTGAACTCGCAGCGAGAATAACGCTCGAAACGACGAGAGCAATGAAACGCATTCTGAATTTAGAAGAGGATCGCATTCAAAACCTCCTTGGATGATTCTTCGGAAGAATCGAGAAGGTCGAGGGCCCACTTCCGCGACTCCGCCGAGGGGAGGCACACCGACTTAGCCATTCGCTCCGGACGGATGAACCGAAGAATCGCAGGATCTCCAGGCGTTGCGAAATCGTCTAGGCGGCGACAGGCATCTATCGCTTCCTTCCTGGCGCCAGATCGAACCGAAATATCAATACAACAAAGCACGGAATGGATTCGTGTCTCCATTGCCTTCACTGAATCCTGGGACGCAACAAGAGCCTCGCCCTTGCGTCCGAGCTTCCACAGCGCATCCGCCAGAATCTCAAACGCATAGGAGGCAATCTGCGAACTCGGGTACTCTTCGAGAGTGCTTCGAGCAAGCGCGGCGGCTTCCGCAGGGCGGTCTTTCCTAAGCAATTCGAGAGCGATATAGAGTCGCCCTTGCTCCCGTCGCGCTACCCGCATCATTGCCGTCGCCATTTCCGTAATGGAAACCACTCGCTCCGTGAATCCTTCCACGCACTTCTTGAGAACGTCCTTTGCGGTCGTTGACCGCGCCTCGTCAAGCTCGTACTCAACCAGTTGTTCGGTATCGACAACCCACTCATCCTCGTTAGGAACCTCGAGTGTTCGCCCAACTTCGATACTCGAATTCAGGCGAAACTTCTCGCCAGGCTTCCTAAAAAACTCAATCAAACACCGCTCCTTCAGCCGCTCCGCGAGCTCCTCGCGGTGAACGGTTAGAACCTCAACTTCTGCCGCCGTCAGGCTGGGCGCTGCAATCCCCACCTGAGGTTGAGTGTTCGCGTAGACGAGTGCTCCCGAACTCGGAACCTTGAGCATCTTCGCACGAGGGTCCCGCGCGATTTCTTGAAGAATCGCTTCGAGATCAGGATTGAAGTGGTCGGAGTGTTCGTTCACGGGCTGGGGTTGAGTTGGCTGAATCGTAGCAGTGCTAGGAGTGCGTGGGATTGAAGTTTCGTCGGTAGGGTTTCGCGGAGGTCTGAGAACCGGACTAGTTGTGGTCTCCCGAGGGCGGAGACGGCAGGTATCGCATGAGGGTGCCGACGGCTTCCGCGGCGTTGCTTCTAATCAAGTCGGGCGGGCCGCCCCCCTTCGCGGAGTACTCGTCGATGGAGAGACCATGGATCGAGAGCGCGAAATAGGCTGCGCGAGGCTCTTCAGGGAGCGCGTTGAAAGCCACATGCGCTGCCCGAGAGGCTTCCGGAGTGAACCCGATAACCTCGCTGAGCATCTCGTAGTGAAACGCTTCTTCGATGGGGACACCCCTGCGATCGCCGCTCTCATCTTCCTCGAGAATGTCTCGTATCGACTGCTCAATACAGCCGGCGAGCCACGTTTCGATCGGCGGCTTGCCGCTGTACTTGAAGCCCGAGTGAGCGCAGCGGGCCGCTGATTTCAAATGCAATCGAGTGGGAGAAATCAGGTAGGCAGCTTCGTCTCGCCGAATCTGACACCTCAGAATTAGGTCAAGCGGATCGCCATCGAGGAATTGCTCCAGCAGGAAGCGCGGTATCGTCCCGAAGAGAGTGCTGGGGTCGAGACGAACTTCGGGTCTGCGCGTCGTTCCCGTGCGAGTCTTATCGCCCGGTCCATTCGCACCGAATCTGTTCGAACTCTCCCAGCTCGTCATGCGACCCCTTCTCGTCCTCTCAATTTTTCGAGACGTTCGCGACCACTCGTCGTGGATTGTAACCGAGCCGAATACTCCCAGCACCCTCCAATATCAGGGAAGTTGCAGTATGAAACAGCGCTCCAGAGGTGAAGGCTCAGAGGGGACCCCAATTTTACTTGCTTAAGGTACCATTAGAACCGATTCGATACCGGAGATACCGCGCTCGGCGCATCTCTAAACTTTGGACCTCTCCGACACCTTTGGTGGGAGGTCGACGGGCCCAGAGGGTCTCGTATGGCCTAGAGCCTCCCGAGGGAGGCAGATTCGGCGCCTTGGGCCTGTGCGCAGGCATTTGGCCGCCGGGCGAAAAGGCCTAGACGGTGGAGGCCTAGTCAGGGCCGACCCCCCTAATTGCCCGAACCACTTGGAGGAGCCTCCCGGTGTTCACTCTCACGCCAGACTCATCCCTTCGCCCCCTCCGGGGAAGTACCAGGGGCAGACCCGACAACCTCCCACCAAAGGTTCGGAGAGGTCCGAAGTTTAGAGATGCGCCGAGCGCGGTATCACACCGTTTTCCTCCGATTTGAAAGGTCCCCGAGGGCTTGGCGTCGTCTTCCAATCCGCCGGAGAACGCGTAAGAAGCGTCAGTCGTGCCGAACGCATGCACTTCGAGCCCGAGTTGCTCCAGCGTCGAGCGCAGTCCGAGCCAATCCGACGCAAGGATCGCCTCGTCGAGCGACTCGTGCGGCGGCGCTTCGACTATTGGAAAGCGAACTGCGCGTAGGCGAGCTCGGCGGTCCCGAACCAGCGGAAGGCGGCCTTGCGCTTCTCTACCCAGATGTCGAAGACCTTGCGGTACGACGGATTGATCGCCGCCTCGTCGGACATGAGGGAGCGCGAGGCCTCTTGCGCAGCCTCCATCACATCGTCGGGGAACTTGCGCAGGGTTACGCCGTTATCGAGTAATCGCTTTAGAGCCGGCGGATTCTTGGCGTCATAACGACCGACCATCGCGGCGGCCGCTTCTTGTGACGCGGCTCGGAAGATGTGCTGGTAGGTGGGGGGCAGCTTGGCCCAGGCGTCGCGGTTAACGAAGAAGGAGAGCGACGGGCCGGGCTCCCACCAACCGGGGTAGTAGTAGTTGCGGGCGACCTGGTGGAAGCCGAGCTTCTCGTCGTCGTAGGGGCCGACCCACTCGGTAGCGTCGATGACGCCGCGCTCGAGGGCCTGGTAGATCTCGCCGCCGGCGATGTTCTGGACGGTGACGCCGAGGGCGTTCATGACGTCGCCGCCCATGCCGGGAATGCGCATCTTCAGGCCGTTCAGGTCGGCGAGGGAGGAGATCGGGTCGCGGAACCAGCCGCCCATCTGCGCTCCGGTGTTGCCGCAGGGGAAGGTGATGATGTTGAAGTCGGCGAAGAGCTCGTGGATCAGCTCGAGGCCGCCGTCCTCCATCAGCCAGGCCGCCTGCTGGCGCGCGTTCATGCCGAAAGGGACGCAGGTATCGAAGGAGAGCGCGGGGTTCTTGCCCTTGTAGTAGTAGCTCGCCGTCTGGCCGACCTCGACCGCACCGTTCTGGACGGGGTCCATGACGTCGAGGCCCTTGACGATCTCGCCGGCCTCGAATACGCGGATCTCGAAGGCTCCGCCGGTCATGGCGCCGACGCGTTCGGAGAGGACCTCGGCGGCTCCGTAGATCGTGTCGAGGGAGCTGGGGAAGCTCGAGGCCAGGCGCCATCGAACGCGTTGGGCCGTGTGGACGTTCGGGCCGACCGCTCGATCTTCGGGGCAACAGCTGGCGGCGGTTCCGGCCGCGGCGATCGCTCCGGCCGTGAGGAAGCCGCGGCGACCGATCTTCTTTTCGCTCGTCATGCTCCGACTATACGGTGACGCACGGCTTCTACCCGCTCTCTAAACCTCTCCTCCCGGCGGGCCTGAAGCGGGCGGAAGCGGTGCTTCTTCGCAGGCTCAGCTCGGGCGGAGCGCGCCGCGCAGGGAGAGGTAGCCGACCCAGGCGAAGCCGGCGAAGAAGAGGCCCAGGAAGGGGAGTACGCCCCAGTGCTGCAGGTCGACGGCGCGGAAGAGCGCCCAAGCGAACCAGGCGGCGAAGAGTAGCTCTAGGCCCGGGAGGCCTCGGAGGTTGATGCGGTAGCCGGCTTGGCCCGATGTATCGCCGCGCTTGGGCGTGCGCACGAAAGCGCCCGTATCGGGCAGGAGGCCCTCGAAGACAGCCTTCGTCTGGCTGAGGCACATGCCGATTCCGAGCGACATGGCAGCCGGGACGTCCCTCAGTCGCTGGCGGAGCTTGCGGCCGATGGCTCGCTGGCCGCTGTCGTAGAAGATGATCACGGACAGGGTGCACAGGCAGAACATGACCAGGTGCGCCCAGCCTCCGAAGCGGTCTTGCTCCGAGACGGAGAGCGGCAAGAGGACCGAGAGCAGGAGCACGATCGGGTAGCCTGCGTTTCCGGTCAGGTGAGCGATGGCCTCGAGCTTGACCCGGAAGGGGACCTTCGCGGTGAGGATGCGCCAGGTCAGCTTGCGCGTGACCTGGACGCTGCCCTTCGCCCAGCGGTGTTGCTGGGACTTGAAAGCGGCGATGCTGGGGGGCACCTCGGCGGGCGCGACGACGAGCGGCGCGTACTCGAACTTCCAGCCGGCGAGCTGCGAGCGATAGGACAGGTCGAGGTCTTCGGTGAGGGTGTCGTGCTGCCAACCTCCGGCGTCGGCGATCGCTTGGCGGCGCCAGATCCCGGCCGTGCCGTTGAAGTTGAAGAAGAGGCCGGAGTCGCTGCGGACCTTGTGCTCGATCACGAAGTGGCCGTCGAGCAGGGTCGACTGAGCCCGGGTGAGGAAGCTCTCGTCTCGGTTGAGGTGCTCCCAGCGAGCCTGGACCATGCCGATCTTGGGGTTCTGAAAGCGGCCGATCAGCTGGCGCAGGAAGTCCTTCGGGGGCACGAAATCCGCATCGAAGACGCACAGGAGGTCGCCTCGGGCGCGTTCCAGGCCGAAATCGAGGGCGCCGGCTTTGAAGCCCTTGCGGTCCTCGCGGCGGAGGACCTTGGCGTCGAGGCCGCGGTCGCGGAGCAGGGCGACCTCGCGCTCGGCGATCCCGGTGGTCTCGTCGGTCGAGTCGTCGAGCACCTGGATCTCGATGCGGTCGGGCGGCCAGTCGAGCTCGCCGGTGGCGCGGATCAAGCGGGCGATGACCGTGCGCTCGTTGAACACGGGCAGCTGGATGGTGACGATCGGCAGGTCGGCTTCGGCGAAGGCGGCTCCGCTCTCGTTGCGATCACCCCAGCGAAAACGAGCCAGGTGGCTCAGCCGATGGGCGCCATAGAGCGCGAGGAACCCGAGCACCCCCAGGTAACTGTTCGCGATAACCGTTCCGAGCTCCAACTGATCTTCCCCTTCTCCGAGCCAGAGGCCGGATCACTCAGGGTCCAACCAACCTCGCTCTCGCAGCACTTCGACGACGTTCTCCGCCACGATTTGATAACCGATAGGACGCGGATGATAGCGATCGCCGTAGACGAACATCTCGCGAGGCGGATCGGTTTGGCGCGCAGTCTCGCGAAACTTCTCGGCCAGGTCGACAAAGGGCACGTCGATCTTCTCGCAAATTCCTCTCAGGCGATCGATCGGCGTACGGTCGAAATCGTCCAGGTAGACCAGGCTTTCGTAGGGAAACAGGAAGAACGCGATCTTGGCGCCGGACTCTTCGGCGAGCTTCTTGAGGGTTAGGAATTGGTTCTCCAGCGCCTCCATGTGCTCCGGGCTATTCGCCTGATGCTTCGCCTTCTTGAAAGCCGGATCGTTACCCGCACCTTTGGCGAACTTCTCCGCATTCTCCCAGGCCTTCTCGCGCGTAATGTCATAGTAGAAGGCTCGCGCCAAGCGGTAGAGCGCGGATTCATTGAACCGGTCGAGGTTCTTCTGACCGCCGACGATCTTGTTCACGGTCTTGCGAGTCTTGTTCGTCGCGTGGGTCTTCTCGTCGATCTTCTTCTGGACGTTCGGGAAGTCGTTCAGGTTGTAGCCCACCACGATCAGGTCGGGCTCGAGGGCCTTGCCGATGACCTGGAACATCTTCACGTAGTTCGAGCCCGAAAAGCCGTTGACCCCACAGTTGGCGACGACGGCCTGGCGTCCATCCGTGAACTCCTCGTTCAGAATCGACTCGAGCTTGCGAGGCCAGGTGTCGGCCTCGACCACGCTCTTCCCGAAGGTGCACGAATCGCCGAGGGCGACGACGCGAAACTCGTTCTCGCTCTTCTCGGCCGGGAGCTCGGGGCCGCGCAGGCCGAGCGAGTTGGTCCCATACCAGGTCCCGTCCCAGCGTCCCTCGAAGTTGGGGAGGTGGAACTGGGGCAGACCCTGGTGGCGCTTCACGTAGGGGTTCTCGTCGAAGATCGAGAACGGACCGGGCTCGAGAGCGCGCGCCAGGAGCTCGCCCAGAACGATCAGGACGAGGGTGGAGATCAAGAAGATCAGGAGCTTCTTGGCGATCGTGAGGAGGACTTTGGTGACCTTGGACAAAGCGTGAGTCGGGGGCTTGTTGGTGAGCGAGCGGGGCTGAACCGCGAGATGAGCGCACTAAATATAGAGCGGGAGAGGAATCGTGGTCGCGAAAGGCGGAGAAGGACCGCTACGAATTCCGGGGATCGGACTCCGCGGCTGGCGCGAGATGCCTAGCCAGCCAGTCGACGGACTCCTCGAGCGCCTGCTCGAGGGCTGGAGGGACTCGGGTCAGGGGGTGCCTCGCGCCGAAGGTGTGGCCGGTGCGCTCGACCACGGTAACGGTTGGCGGCGACTGGGTGAGCGCGGCTTCCAGCGCCGCTCGACCGCCGGCGGCAAGGAGGGGATCGCGGGCTCCGTAGACCAGCAGGCTCGGCACCGTGATTCGAGCGCAGGCCGCCTGGATGTCGAGGGCCGATCGGTTGCTCTCGGCATCGTCGAGGATGTCTCGATCGAGTCGAAGCGTCTGACCGGAAGCCAGTGGCGAGTCGATGAAGCCGCGCTCCTCGAAGGACCGCCGCGACTCCTCTCCGAAGAGCGCCACTCGATGCATCGGAGCCCAGAGACAGAGCGCGCGGTAGTCGCCTCGAGACGCGGCGTGAAGCAGAGCCATTCCACCGCCTCGGCTATGACCGAAGAGTGCCCCGCGATTGTGGTCTAGCCCTTCGAAATCGCCGGAATCGATTTCACACCGAACGCGCTCCAAGTCCTCGAGCTCTTGTGAATAAGTGTTCTTGGCGAAGGCCTCGAGCTCGGTGAAGGTCTCCAGATCCGGCCCGATTCCCGAGCCCGAGGTGTTGAAGGCAACGGCAGCAATTCCCCGAATAGCGAGCGAGTTCGCAAGCCTCGGTAGGAACGCCCAATCCATGAAGCTGCGGTGCCCGTGTACCAAAAGCACATAGGGCGCAGGCGTGGATAAGTTCGGGAGAGTGACTCGACCGCGAATAACGCGGGTCGAATTGTCCTTATCCACCAGCTCGAACGGGATTGTTGAGAAGCCGTTCAAAACAGAGACCGTTGCCCTCTCCCGTGGGTTATCAACTTTAGCTGTGGATAGCGATCCACAAGTGTGGAGGGAGCCGGAACGCTCTTCCCGATGAGTCCGTAGCTGATCTCGAGCGCGTTCGCGACCGCCTTGCCTGTGAAGTGGTTGTTGGTAATCACGAAGGTGGTCTCGGATCCGCCGGCGATTTTCTTGGCGCGCTTCACCAGCCCCTCCAGCTCGTCCGGCGAATAGAGGTAGTCGTAGCGCTGATCCCGGCTGGCGCGGGCGTCGAACCAGGCAGAGGCGTTGCGGCCATGGAGGCGCAAGTAGCCGACCGGGCCGAGGGTCGGCGCGTCGGCCGGTGGGTGGTTCTTCGCGAAGGGGAGGTCGATCGCCGCGAGTGAATAGCCGGACTTCTCGATCATCCGGAGGGCTTCGGGCTCGAACCAGCTGAGGTGGCGAAGCTCGAGAACCAGGGGGTACTGGCCGAATGCCTCCCGAATTCGATCGAGGCGGTGACGCGCGGCCTGGCTGTCCCGGAAAGACACGGGGAACTGGACGAGCAGCGCGCCGAGGAGATCGGCGATCGGGGCGATGCTGGCCGTGAAGCTGGATCGTTGGCGCCCGAACTGAGCCTCGTCCGCCAAGGGCTCGTGGGTGAAGACTCGGTTCAGCTTGGCCGTGAAGAGGAAATCGTCGAGGTCCTCGGCCAACTCCCTCCAGCGCGTCGCGTGGACAACTTGTGGATCCGCGTAGAAGGAGCTGTTGATTTCGATAGTCCCGAAGAACTGCCCCAAGTAAGGAATGGCGTGAAAATTTCGGGGTTTCGGGCGTGGATAGACGATGCCCTCCCAGTCGGAATACGACCATCCCGCCGGGCCGATCCGCAGGTTGCCCTCGAGCTTAGGACTCGGGCTCATCCTCGAAGTCGGGCTGGAGCCCGAGCTCTGCGAAGGCGCGATGTTCTTCGGCGAGCATGGCGGCTCGCACCTTTCCGGTGAAGGCCGAGCGCTCTTCCAGCGAGGAGTCCTTGGCGAGCCAGAGCGGCGGGCCATAGCTCACGACGATGTTGGCGCCCCATTTGGGGATCGTGAAGTGATCCCAGCTCTTGGTATGCCAGCTCCGATCGCAGGCCAGACCGATGGGCAGGACGGGGAACCCCGTGGCCCGCGCCATCCAGGCCAGGCCCTCGTTCATGCCGTGGCGGGGGCCGCGGGGACCATCCGGCGTAATCACTATCCGGCCCCCGGCGCGCAGTCGGTTGAGGAGCTCACGCAGCGCGCGTGCCCCTCCCCGGCTCGTCGAGCCGCGCACGGTGCGATAGGAGAAGCCATTCAGGATCGGATCCATGACGGAGCCGTCCCGGCTGGGCGAGACGAGCACGCTCATGCGCAGCTGTGCCTGGCTGGGAAGTCCGACCAACATGCGGCCATGCCACAGCGCGAAGAGCGCTCCATCGTTGGAGAGAACTTCGGCTCGATTCTCCTCGCCGAGGACCTTCGTCTTCCAGCTCGAGGACAGTGCCCGGAGCCCGGGGATCGCGAAGATCGAGGCGAGGCGCCGACCGATTGGCCGCAAGAATCGGCGTACGAACTGTCGAATCGGAGAGCGCTTGCGCGTGTTCCGGGCTTCGGGAGCCTGCTGGGGGATCGAGGTAGTCAAAGAGTTGGCCCGCGCGGGTCGGAGAAGTCTGGCGGGCGGAGAGGCTCGGCCAGGTGGCTCGAAAGTGCCAAACTCGACGTTCAATCCGGGATTGGCGCCAAGCGGATCGGCTCGAATCGTGGGTCCGGAGTCGCTGGCCAGGGTCCAGGCTGGCCCGACATTCATAAAGCGTCAACCCTGCTCAGGGATAGGGTGTTCCAAAGGCGCGTGGGAAAATAGAATGCCGCCCCGGATTCGGATGGCTGGACTCCCCGCAAGTGCCGCTTGCTCCGCCATGCGCTCCGATCTCGGTCCTGTCCTCGCGGTCAGACCCGGACAGCCGACACCACCAGAATCACACGGAAGACGACATCGCCTCGCGATGCGTTTCACCCCCCGATGACCCAACACAAAGCCCCGACACAAATCTCCATTGCTCCTCTCACGGAGAAGTCTGCGTTCGAGCAGTTCATCTCGAAGTACTGGATGCCCGCAGCGGCGATTGCGATCGGAATCGCTGCCGCCATCGTCTACTCGGAATTTGCGGCCGAGCAAGAGAAGGCCACCGTCGCTGAGCATTGGGACACTCTTCGCTCCCGTGTCGAATTGGACACGATTGGCTCCGGCGACCTTCCGGCGTCGGCAGACCTCAAGGTGCTTGCCGACGAGCTCGAGGCCACTCCGGCTGGACCGTGGGCTCGTGCACTCGAAGTTCAGAGCGCGATCAAGGCCAACGAGTTCGAGGAAGCGGACGCCGCCATCCAGAAGTTGAGCTCCGATTACTCCGACCACCCTGTCCTCGGAAAGACGTTCGTGTTCGGGGACGAAGAAGACACAACTGAAGAGACGATAGCGGCTCGACTCGAGCGAGTCAGCGCATCGCGAAGCGCCTGGTCGAGCGAGCATACTGGCCTCTTCGATCCGCCCGAAGTTGCGGAAGATGCGCCCCGAGTTAGCCTCGTGACCGATTTCGGAACCATTGTGATTGGCCTCTATCCCGAGTATGCTCCGAAGCACGTCGAGAACTTCCTAAAACATTGCCGTGCAGGATATTACGACGGTGTCAAATTCCATCGCGTGCTCGCCAACCAGCTGATTCAGGGGGGCGATCCGAACTCGATCGAGGGCGATCCGGCCACCTGGGGAACCGGCGGTCCGGACTACACGATCGAGCCGGAAGTGAGCGTCGCTTGGCACTTCAAAGGCATGCTCGCCGCGGCGCGAAACCCCGCCGAAGTCGAGAGCAGTGGAAGCCAGTTCTACATTACCGCGGCACCTCAACATCACTACGACAAGCAATACACCGTGTACGGTCGAGTGCTCGAAGGGATCGAAGTCGTGGAAGCGATTGCAGCACAAGTTCCCGCCGGCGCGGACCGCCCCGAGAACCCGGCCGTCATCGAAGAGACGATCGTCGCCGAGTAGTCTCGAGCTCAGCTGACCTCAACGAAGCGGGGGCTCGCGAAGAATGGATCTTCGCGAGCCCCCGCTTCTTTTCGATTCAAGCTCTCGCTAGGCGAGCGTGGAGTCGTCCGTCAACTTCGTGATCAAGCGCTCCAGGTCATCGCGGCCGAAGTAGTCGATCACGACTTGACCGTGGTAGTCCTCGCCGTTCTTGAGGCGCACCTTGGAGCCCAGGAACTCCTGCATCCTGCCTTCGAGTTCGGTGATCCAGGGCGCGCGCGGGACCAAGGTCACGTCCTTCTTCTCGACGTCTCCGGAGTTGGTCGCGGCGGGTTCCTCGGGCGGTGCGATCTCCTCCCGAACCAAGCGTTCGACCTCTCGGACAGAGAGGCTGTCCTTCATGACGTCCGAAGCCAAATCGGCGATTCGAGCGTGATCTTGAAGGGCTAGCAGCGCTTTGGCGTGACCCATGGAGAGCGTTCCATTGGAAACAGCCTCCTGAACAGCCTCCGGAAGCTCGAGCAAACGAATGTGATTGGCGACCGAGGATCGGTTGAGCCCGACCCGGCCGGCGACCTTCTCTTGGGTAAGGCCGAGCTTGTCCATCATCTGCCGGAAGCCACGGGCACGCTCCATGGGATTCAAGTCCCGACGCTGGACGTTTTCGACCAAGGCCAGCTCGAGCATGTCCGCATCGCTGACGTTGGAACGAATCACAACGGGGATCGTCCGAGATCCCGCAAGGCGGGACGCGCGCCAGCGACGCTCACCGGAAACGAGCTCATATCCCGATCCGGACTTCCGGACGACTACGGGCTGGAGAACGCCGTGATTCACGATGCTCTGCCGAAGCTCCTCGAGCCCGTCCGGTCGAAACACCTTGCGGGGCTGATGGGGATTGGGCCGAATCGAATCGAGCTCGACCTCCTGGGGCTCCTTCGAGCGCGATGATTCCGGCAATAGAGCTCCGAGCCCTCTTCCAAGTCTTCGTTCCATAGTCGTTGTCCTAGTTCCGCTCGGGTGCCTCTTCTGGTTGGCGATCACGTTGTTCCACGGGGAACGATCGCGGCACAGCGTACGAGTGCTCCCCCTATATGTCGAGGAGGCTCAGCCTCTACCGACAAGATGATGTATTGAGGAGACGTCCGGGGACGGAATGGGTTACCGCCGGAGCTCGGATTCTGACTTCTTTGGGCGAATCCGCGATGCGGCGATGGCCGCACGAGGGGCGCCCTCCTAACCTGGAGGTGTGACCCCCACCTCGACTGTTCGCTGGTTCCTGTACTCCTGGCTCCGGCAGCCTCTCGTGTGGGCTCTCCTGGCCGTTTCAGCAGTTCTCGGGTTCGCCATCGCCGGAGAGCAGCTTCGGTATCTGGTCGCCCTCTTGGCGGCAGCGAGCGCGCTGGGGCAGCTTCGAGATGGAGAGTGGCTCGTCTCGCGGCAAGCGCCGGCGCTCCGACTGAGGACCGAAGCCGTGACTCTCTCCGCGTCGATTTTCCTGGCTGGTGGTGCCGCGACACTTGGGTCTGTCTCCCGTGGGAGCTGGGGAAACTTCGGGCTGACCTGGCTGACCGTCCTGGGCCTGGCGCTTCTCATCCTCCGGCTTCGTGCATCCAAAGCGGTGGCTTCGCTCTCCCTCGTGATCCTCGGGTGGGCGATTCCCCTTGTCGCGGAAGGGCGCGCGACCTTCGACTGGCTTCGAGAGGCCTCCCCCCCGAGTCTGGTCCATGTCCTACCTGCGCTCGGGCTCGTCCTGGCCAGCTTCCTCTTGCTGCGCCCCGGGGCAGAGCTTCGGCGAGGCTAAGTGCCGGACCGCCGGTGTTCCACGTGGAACCCGCGGCGAGGGGCTACTTCGTGCGCAGGTAGGAGAGGTCCGAAGGGAGTGCTTCCAAACCGTCTTCTCCAAGTCCGTGACGGAACAGGAGGCCGACATCCCGAAGGGGGTTGGCGTCGCCGCGGAAGACGAACCGCCGCTCGTCGGGATTGGAGCCGACCGCGAGCAGAAGCTCGAGGATCGAGGCGGCATTGCAGGCCTGCCCCCCCAGCTCCATGGTGACCGGAGTGCCGTAGTGGTTGACGATGCCCACGATCAAGGCTGCGGGTCGGGCGTGGATCAGGACGTCCTCGCCGAGCTCCACCTCCAGGACCTGAGCATTCGTGAACTTGGTCAGCAGCCCTTCCGCGAGCACTTTGCCCGCCTTCAGAGCGGCGAGGGCGGAGACGAGGAGGTTGTTGAGGATCAGCTCTTGGATCGACTCGCGGCCCACGATCTCGGCCAGACGCTCCCGTGTGCTCTCGATTCGAACCTCACTCTCGTGGCGCTCGTAGAAGTGAGTCAGGAAGGTCGCGCCCTCCAACAGGTGGAGTGCGATGGAGGTCAGCCCCCGGAGCGCCGGTAGATTGGCGTCCTCGGACTCGAGGACGGTGTTCTTGATGTAGGTGTCGTAGGCGGACTGGAGGTTGTGGACGGTCGCCTCGTACACCCGAGCCTGCTCCTCGGTGCAGGCCCGGCTCAGGAACTTGGAGCGCTTCTTGGGGTCCTCGATCTTGCGCAGGCCCAGATCCTCGAGGATTTGCCACGCGAGAAGGAACTTGGAGGCCACCTCCGCAATGCGCTGCTCCTCCTCCTGGATCTGCTCGACCCCGATGTCACGGGGCAGCTTCTGCCGGACCACGATCGAGACGAGGTCTCCGTCCGGGATCTCCTCGGGCGTGATCTTGAGCCCGAGCCCCCTGGCTTCCTCGATGAAGGACGCCAGGAGCCGTTCGGTGGACGTGCGGACGAAGTCCAGCACCTCAGTCGCCGAGACGGTGACGGAATCCACCGTGTGCCCGTCGCCCACCTCCCGGATGCCGTAGGACTCGATTCGCCCGCACATGTGGCTGAGGCTGTACCCGGTCTGGCCGAAGGCGCGAACCGAAGCGACGAGCTCTCTCAGGAACTGGAAGTCTCTGTTGTACCGCGCGCCGTAGTCGTCGAGGAACGACTCGAGCTCATTCGTCTGGTGAATGAGTTGGAAGTAGTGCCTCTGATTCCAGACGCTATCCGGGCGTGCGAGCAGGCTGTTGCCCAGTCGCAACAGAGGCTCGGCTTGCTCCTCCAGAATGCCGGTGAACTGATTGGCCGGGATGACCTGTTCGAGAGGAGTTTCGGGCATGAGGGGGGATTGGGCTCCATCCTAATGGAGCAAATGAGAGCCCTAATTAGGGCCTCGAGTCCTGCCGGCCAATCTACCAGTTCGGGTAGGGGTTTGAGAACCCGGAACCACTCCTGCAGTCGCTGAGTGATCGAGACCGCCAAAGCTGCAGCCCCTCAAATGCGGCGCTCAAATGCCACTTTCGAGCCGGAACGCCGCGGTTCGTGATCCGCCCGCATTCTTCTCCAGTGCGCCCAGACTCGGCTCAAGACGGAGATCCTCGACAGACGATTCATGAGGCCAACGCCGTTCCCACGGCCATCCCGAATACCTGTCGCTCGCCCATCCGGTGGTCACCCTTCCGGATCCGAGTTTCGTCCCTCTCAGTTCCCCCCCAGGGGCCGGAGATCGCCATTTCTGCTGAGCGCTGTTTAGAGACCTATCTCCAAGAGATCAACGAAGTCTCGCTTCTGAATGCCGACGAGGAGAAAGCCCTCGCCCGTCGTATCCAAGCCGGTGATCTCAACGCACGAGAGCACATGATTCGGGCGAACCTCCGGCTCGTGGTGTCCATTGCGAAGCTCTACGCCGAGCGGGGACTCGTCCTCCAGGACCTGATCGCGGAGGGCAACATCGGGCTGATGAAGGCCGCGGAGAAATTCGATCCAGACGCTGGCTGCCGCTTCTCGACCTACGGCACCTGGTGGATCAAGCAGTCCATTCGTCGCGCCTTGTCCAACACGGTCAAGTCGGTTCGTGTTCCGGGCTATATGAGCGAGTTGATCGCCAAATGGCGTAACGTTAGCCGGGAGTTGGCCTTCCGCCTCGGCCGCATCCCTAGCATCGACGAGGTCATCCACGAGATCGGCGTACCCCGCGAGACCTGGCCGCTCCTGAAGCAGACCATCCTGACTTCCGGCATCGCGCCGCAGATATCCCTCGACATCGTCTCCTCCTACCAGGACGCCGTCGAAGACGAGCGCTCGCTGACTCCCGATGAGCAGATCCTCAACAGCGACCTGATCGCTAGGATGGAGGAACTCCTCGCTCTTCTCGACGATCGCGAAGCGACCATCCTCAGACTGCGCTACGGAATCGGCGATCACCATCCCGAGCCCATGACGCTCAAGGAGATCGGCAAGGTCGTCGGCCTGACGAGAGAGCGCGTCCGCCAGATCGAGCGGGCAACCCTTCAAAAGCTCTACCAAATCATGGAAGGCAACTGAGCGCGGACCCCTCGCTTCTCGGGCGCCCCAAAATGCGCCCCACCAGCGATCCCGCGCCGCCCTCCGGCACTCCGCTCTACGTCCACGTACCCTTCTGCGTGGCCAAGTGCCACTACTGCGATTTCTACTCGTTCGCGGCGGTACGAGGCGATTCGAGCGGGTTCGTGGAGCTCCTGCTTCGCGAAGCAGAGCACCGAGCGGGGCCGAATCCCCGCACGGTCTTCATCGGTGGCGGCACGCCGACCTGGCTCTCGGAGCCCGAGCTGAGAGCTCTCTTCGATGGCCTGGATGAGCGGACCGGCTTCCGCGCTTCCGCCGAGGAAGTCACCATCGAGTGCAACCCCGAGAGCCTCGACGAGGCCAAGGCCGAGCTCCTCCTCTCCCTCGGAGTTCGCCGATTCTCGATCGGATTCCAATCCCTGCGCCCCGAGCTGCTCGAGCTGTTCGGGAGAGTCCACCACGCCGAGCAGTCCTTCGATGCCTTTCGCGCCGCGCGCTCGGCCGGCGTGGAGGAGATCAGCGTCGACCTCATCTATGCCTCGCCGGGCGAGAAGCTCGAGACCTGGGAAGCCGACCTCGCCAGAGTCATGGACGCCGGCCCCGATCACGTGAGCGCGTACAACCTCACCTTCGAAGAGGGCACGGCCTTCGAGCAGTGGCGCCGCTCGGGCAAGCTCGAGCCCCAGGCCGAGGAGCTCGAACTGGAGTTCTTCTGGCGCACTCGCGCGCTCCTCGAGGAGCGCGGGTACGACGCCTATGAGATATCTAACTTCGCTCTAAATGGCCGTCTTTGTAAGCACAACCTGAACTACTGGGAGAATGGACCCTACGTTGGCCTGGGACCTTCCGCGGTGGGGAAGGTCGGGCAGAAGCGGATGGGCAACCCGCGCTCCTACGAGAAGTGGTCGGCACGCATCCGCGCCGACGAGTGGCCGGCCTTCGAGTGGGAGGAGACGCTGGAGCCGGCTGCCCGCCTGGGCGAGACCTGGTGGCTGGGCCTTCGAACACGCGACGGAATCGACCCCGCCCGGGCTCGCGAGACCGCGGGACTCGGGAAGCTCCCCGATCCCTGTCTAGCCGTGGCCGACGACCTCTGCCGCAAGGAGCTCCTCGTCCTCGAGGGCTCGCGCTATCGGCTCACGCGGAAGGGATTGCCGCTCGCCGACGCAATCGCCCGTCAGTTTCTAGTACCAGATTCCGGTCCGGAGCATCGAGCATCCGATAGGGAAGAAGCATCGAGCGCTCGCTCTTCCACCGAAGAGTGAGCCGCCCGGGCCCCCGCTTCCTCCTGATTTCGCACCTCGCTCGACAGCCTCCTCCGGAATGGCCCACAAGATTCGCTCCAAACGCTCCCGACTAGCGCTGCTCTTCCTGCGCGGCCTCGTGACCGTTCTGCCCGTGGTCCTCACGGCCTTCATCTTCGTCACGGTCTTCCAGTTCGCCGGCGCCTACGTCACCCGCCCGGTCAACAGCACCATCTACTGGTGCCTCGAAGGCAACTCGCTCGGCTGGAACACGCTCGAAGACCTGGAGATCGACCCCTACGACGAGGCCTTCCTCGACCCGGAAAGCCTGCCCCTCGACCTGCAGACCCTCGGCGCGCAGGTCGGCTACTCGCGCTCCTCCAACTTCCGCAACCAGCTCCAGCTGTTGCGCGCCGAGAACGAGGGCTTCTTCCGCGACCCGGAAGAGCTCTTCATCGATAGGGACAAACTGCGAAAGGCTGTCGAGGAACAGGTCCATCCGCTGATTGGAGTGGTTCTGTCCTTGATCGTGGTGCTCCTCGCGGGCTGGGCCCTGAGCGGGTTCTTCGGCCGCAGCTTGATGAGCTCGATCGAGAAGGCGCTCAACGCGATTCCGTTCGTGCGCTCGGTCTACCCCTACTCGAAACAGCTGGTCGAGTTCTTCCTGGCCGAGAAGGAGTCGCAGACGGAGTTCGAGACCGTCGTCGCCGTGCCCTATCCGCGGGCCGGACTCTGGGCGATCGGGTTCGTCACGAACACTGCGCCGAAAGCCTTGTGGGACGAGACCGGTGAGGAGCTGGTCTGCATCTTCATTCCCTCCTCGCCAATGCCCATGACCGGGTATACGATCATTGCCCCCGCAAAAGACCTCGTTGCGATTCCGATCACCGTCGACGAGGCTCTGCGAGTAACGGTCTCCGGAGGCGTTCTGATCCCCCCCGGCGAGCAAATCGACGAAGCTCGAAAGAACCAGGTACTCGAGAGGACGAAGAAGCGGGCAGCCTAGAAGAGCCCCGTGAACTTCGCCGACCGCCTCGACCAAGCCACCCTGAGAGTCGGGAATCCGTGCCTGCTCGGCCTCGACCCGCACCTCGACCTCCTGCCCGAGGAGTTCGAAGCCGCTCGCTCCCAGGGAACCTCCCGGGCGGAGCGAGCCCGCCTCATCGGCGACTTCTGCTGTGAGCTGATCGAGCTCGCCAGCGGGAAGGTAGCGGCGGTCAAACCGCAATCCGCCTTCTTCGAGGAGCTCGGCGCCGACGGCGTCTTCGCTTGGGAGCGCGTCGTTCGCACCGCCCGCGAAGCCGGCCTGCTCGTCATCGGCGACGTCAAACGAGGCGACATCGCGTCGACCGCTCGCGCCTATGCGAACGCCTTCCTCCAGGGCGCGAGCCCCGAGGACGAAGCCCACCTGTGCGATGCCATCACGGTGAATCCCTACCTCGGCGCCGACTCGATCGAGCCGATGGTCGAGGCCTGCGCGGCGACCGGACGCGGCCTCTACATCCTGGTCCGCACCTCGAATCCGGGCAGCAGCGACTTCCAACTCCACGGATCGCCCCCGCTCTGGGAGCAGGTCGCCGAGCGTGTGAACCAGTGGGGCGCGAAGCTCGTGGGGGATTGCGGCCTCTCCTCGATCGGCGCCGTCGTCGGTGCGACTCACGCCTCCGACCTCGCCGACTTCCGCAAGCGGCTGCCTCACGCCCCGCTGCTCTTGCCCGGCTACGGCGCCCAAGGTGCAACCGCCAAGGACCTCTCCGCAGCCTTCTTGGCCGGCGGAAGGGGCGCCATCGTCAACTCCTCTCGCGGAATCGCCTTCGCCTATCGCCAGCATCCCGACAAGCACTGGAAGGACGCGGCTCGCCTGGCTCTGGACGAGATGATTTCCGAGCTCACGTCCGCGATCTCGTTCGATCAACCGGCGTCCAGCCGCTAGTCCACGCCGGTCGACGATCATGAGGGCCGCCCTCGAGTACTTGCCCGGCGACCTGTTCGGGCTCAGCGATCTCCAGCGCAGAGCGCTCTCCGCCGACCCGATCATCGACGGTCTTCCAGGGCTCCTCGTCCCGCGCCGCATCGCGTCGATCCCCACGCCGACCGATCCGTTCGACGCCGACGAGCGGGCCGAGCTCGCCGCCAACTGGGAGGCGAACCTCACCTCCTTCGAGCCGCACGTCGCCGTGCTCGAGTCGGTTCGAAAGCTCGCGACTCCGGGCAGTTCGATCGTGCTCGTCCAGGCCCCGCCTCACTTCTGCGGCGGACCGCTCGAGGTCGTCTACCGCTCGCTCCACGCGATTCGCCTGGCGCGCTCCCTGACCGAACGCTTCGGAAGACCGGTCGTGCCCGTGCTCTGGAACGACTCCGACGGACACGACCTCGAGCCCGTTCGAGACCTCGAACTCCTGAACGACAACTTCAACCTGCGGCGAGTCTCGCCCGCCAGCCTCGGCTCGAACCGCCACCCCATCTCGCGGATCGTGCTCGAAGACGAACTCCACCGACTGCCGCCTCTGCGGGAGTTCCTCCGCCAGGACCTCGCGGAATGCGCATTCCTGGAAGAGCTCCTCGAGACGGGCTTTCCTCGCCCAGGTGAGACCCTGGAGACCGCCTTCACGCGCTGGATTCTGGCGCTCTTCGGACCGCTCGGATTGATCGTTCTTCAGCCGGACTGGATTCGCGGGGGGCTCTCCCGAGCGCTGGCCGACCTGGTCCTCCTCGACCCGGGCCGCGACCTGCAACCTGAGGAGTCCGGAGGCCCCGCACTGATCTACCGCATCGCCGACGGTCGACGCGAACCTCTCCGGCGCGGGGGCGAGGGCTTTCAATACGACGACGAGGTCGGCTCGCGAACCGTGTCCGAAATGGCGGCCGTCATCGTGCAAGACCCGCCGAGTTGGTCGCCCGGAGACTTGCTGCTCCCACTCATTCAAGAAGCGGTCCTTCCGGTCGCCGCTCACATCGGATCCTGGCAGCAATGGAAGCGATTCGTTCCGACCGCTCCGCTCCGAGTTCGGGCCGAGCTTCCGCCGGCCGTCTTCGTTCCGGCCCAGCGCGCGACGCTCATCGACCCGGACTGCGCGAACGTCTTGAGCCGGAGCGCGATCGACCTGGCCGAGATCTTGAAGCCCGCCGAAGCCGGCGAGAACGCGAAGGACGAGCCGGCGCCCATCGCCGAGCGGATGCGGGAGATGAGCAAGCGTGCGGCGGAGGAGCTTCGCTCCCTGAGGGCGGAGCTGGCGGAGCTCGACCGAGGTCTCTCGATCCAACTCAAACGCACGGCGGGATCCGTCCGGGGTCTGGTCGAGAACCTGGCGAAGCGAGTCGACCGGTCCTATCAAAATCACGGCGGCCAAGAGGGTCGCAAGACGAGGCGTCTTCGAAACAGCCTCCTGCCTGGCGATCTGCCGCAAGAGGTTGTGCTCAGCTCACTTCCTGTCTTTGCGCGTCACGGATGGGACTGGCTGGTCCCGCTCCTCGAGCAGTTGGACGATCTGCCGACGGAACATCTCGTGATTCGGCTGGAAGAGCCGGAAGCCTCCACTCGAGGCTAGAGCTCTCCGTCGGGTTGCGGCGATTCCGGCACTCCCCCTGATCTCCGTTTTTCCTGCTATCCGGCCTTTATACTCCCAACACCGGCGGTCTATTGACCCTCCTGGCGTCTCAGGCAGAGGGGGTGGGCTCTCCATCGTCCGTTCTCCAAACTAACCCCCAATTATCCCCCTGGAAATCACCGCGCTCGGGCACGATTCGAGCGGCGATAGCGCATAGATTCGCGCGCTTCGAGTTCTTCCGCCTTCCTCGCCCCGACCCTCGCCCGCGGAGAGAGATGAGCGTAAATTGATCCGCGGGGAAACCAGCGGGGATCGAACCTCGGCTCAGCCATGCGACGCATTGCACTCATCAACCAAAAAGGCGGGGTCGGGAAGACGACCACCGCCGTCAATCTCAGCGCTGCACTGGCGCTGCAGGGTTGGCGCGTCGTCCTGATCGATCTCGATCCGCAGGCGAACGCAAGCATGCACCTCGGCATCGCCGTCGACAGCAACGAGCCGTCGGCCTACTCGGTCCTGTGCGGAAGCAGCTCGGTCGAAGACGCTCTCCTCGACACGAACATCCTCGGCCTGCAGCTCTTGCCAAGCAACATCGACCTCTCCGGCGCCGAGCTCGAGCTCGCCAATGCGATGGGTCGCGAGAGCCTCTTGCGCGACGCGATCGAGACCTGGGAGACGGAGTACAAGGCGCGCGAGGGCAAGTCCGCCGCCGACTTCGTCATCTACGACTGCCCGCCCAGCCTGGGCCTGCTCGCGATCAACGGCCTGGCCGCCGCCGAGGAAGTCTTCATCGCTCTGCAGACCGAGTTCTTCGCCCTGCAGGGAATGGGCAAGCTGGTCGAGGTCGTCGACCTGATGCGCCGCCGCATCAACCCGGAGCTCTCGATCACCGGCATCGTGGCCTGCCTGTATGACAGTCGCCTGCGGCTCGCCCGAGAGGTCCTCGCGGAGATCCGCAAGTACTTCCCCGGCCAGGTCTTCCGCCGGACCGTCGCCACCAACGTGAAGCTGGCGGAAGCGCCGAGCTACGGACAGACCATCTTCGAGTACGCGCGGGACTCGGCGGGCGCCCGCGACTATCGCCAGCTGGCCAACGAGGTCCTCGGCCAGAAGCGCGTGGGCTACACCAGCGAGCCCGGTCCGCAGGACGAGGACAAGACCGCGGAGGAAGAGGGTGGCCTCGTCGAAGGCGCGGCCGACGTGCTCATCCCTCAGCCGGCTCCGGAGCCGACCGCGAACATCGTGCGGGCGGCGGACCTGCCGGAACCGTCCAAGGAAGTCTTCGGTCACTCGACAGCGGACGGCGAGGCGCACTAGCGCGAGCTTGCCGTCGCGCGATTGAAGGTCGCGATTCGGAGAAGAGCAAGCATGGGCTTGGACAGGGCATACCTCGACCACAACTCCACTTCGCCGCTGAGGCCTGAAGTGGCGGAGCTCTGGAGCGCGCTTCTCGAGCGCGGCTTGGGCAATCCGTCGAGCCTCCATCGCTCGGGCCGCGAGGCGCGCCACGTCATCGACACGGCCCGCGAGCAGGTCGCCGGCGCTCTCGGTGTAGGCGAGGAGGAGATCACCTTCACTTCCGGCGGAACCGAGTCGAACAACCTCGCGCTCATGGGCGCTCTCGAGGCGATGGGGGAAGGCACTCGCCTGGTCGCGACGCGCACCGAGCACGCCTCCGTCCTCGAGGTGCTCGAACAGGCGGAGGGCCGGGGAGTCGACGTGGCCTGGATCGACGTCGATGAGTTCGGTTCCTTGCGCATGGAGAGCCTGCGGTCTGCGCTCGCCTCCACGACCGGTGCCGTGCTGGTCAGCGTCCATATCGCGAACAACGAGGTCGGCACCATCCAACCGGTTGGGGCTGTCCGCGCCGATCTCGAGAAATCGGGCCTCGAGTACCGCCTTCACGTGGACGCCGTGCAGGCACTTGGCCGCATTCCGCTCGCGCTCTCCGAGCTGGGCGTCGACCTCGCCACGTTCTCGGCTCACAAAGTCGGCGGTCCGATCGGAGTGGGCGTCCTCTACCGCCGCAAGAACACGTCGATCGCCCCGAGAAGCTTCGGCGGTGGACAAGAATTAGGCCTTCGTCCCGGAACAGAGAACGCGGCCATGATCGGTGCGGCCGGGCTGGCGATCGAGCTCGCGGTGCGCGAACAACGAGAGCTTGCGGAGCGCGTGGAGGGTCTCGCGCACGAGCTGTGGACAGACCTTTCTACCCACTTGCCGGGTGTGCGCTTGCTCGGACACGAGTGGGGCTCCGAACACCGCTTGCCGAACACGTTGAGCGTGTTGTTGCCCGGAACAGACGGCAAGGTACTGGTAACCGCACTCGATCTTGCCGGTTGCGAAGCGAGCGCGGGCTCTGCGTGTGCAAGCGGCTCGTTGGAACCCTCCCATGTATTGATCGCGATGGGTTTGAATTCCGACGAAGCGCGCGCGGGTTTGCGTCTCTCGCTCGGCTGGAGCACGACGCGCGATGAGTGTCAACACACAGTGGATGTTTTGAGAAAAATCGCGGCGGCGTCGCACGCAACATGAGCCCAGCTCGGCGTGTTGTGAACAACTCGGTAAGAGGTTGCTTTACTCTCGTTGACGATTGGAAAAACCGCGGTCTAATTCGTTCCTCAACAACGACAGACACGACACCGATCCACCTCATTCCACACCCTCCTCCGCACCATCCCAACACGCGCAACCCACGGGCTTGCGAGTGAATGTGCAGAAGAGCGAATCGCCGCGAAAGCGCTGAATTCGAGAGGAACGAGCCCGGAAGACGCCTCCCGCTCCACGCACTTTTCAGAGGCCGCTGATCATCGGAAGCCGCGTTCGGTCGATCGGCGAGAACGGCATCGATAGAACAGCTCGAGTATCAGCTACGGGGGCGGCCCAAGGGCCGGGTAGGGAACATGATCGCGAACAAAGCACCGGAGAGAGAGCGCAAGTCGCTCGACGCAACAGGCGAAGTGATGCAAGCGATGGAGTTCGGAGCGAGCGGTGGAATCAGGGTTCAGCAGCGACCTGTCTGAGCCATGGACTCACCCAACCCCTCCCGGAGCGATCGTTCTCCGGCCAGGCCACCGTTGTCGCCTGGACAAGCGCTCGGCTCGTTGCCCTCGGAGGCAGCTGCGCCCGAAGTCTTCTCTGGAGAAGGACTGCACACGGAACCCGTTGTCGATCGCGCGGCGATAGGAAGCGGCGAAGTCGAAGCGAACGAGCTCCAGCTCGAGTCCGAGAGCCCCGCCTGGCCTTCGCCCGGTCTCCACCGGCCGACGCCTCCCATCGAGGATGCCCCGCTCGCGGATAGTCGCGCGGACAGTCTCCCCGAAGCAGCGCCCGCCGCTGTCCCGGGCGAGCAGCCCGCAGCGGAAGCTTCGGCAGGCCAGAGCTTCCCGCGCGGGGAGAGCCTGGAGGATTCCTGGCTGCGCCTGCAGGCCGCCATTCGAGAGCGCGTTCAGGCCGAGCAGTTCGAGACCTGGTTCCGACGCACCTCGCTCACGCACATCGACGAGACCTCGGTCCGCATCGCCGTTCAGAACGGCTTCACGCGCGACTGGCTCAACACCTACTACCGCGATGTCCTCGAGCAGGCCGTCGCGCGGGTCTTCGGGATCTCGCGTCGCGTCGACTTCACGGTCGATCCGGAGCTGATGGTCGCGCGACGGGCAGAGCAGCCTCCCGCGGACCCCGCGCCGGTCCAGGCGCCGCGCAGGGCGGCGGTTCCGGCCGACCTTCCGCCGGGCATCTCGCCCAAGCACGCGCTCCTCGAGGCGAGCGACACCCAGCTCAACGCCGGCTACCAGTTCGAGAACTTCGTCGTGGGCCCCTGCAATCGGTTCGCGCACGCGGCCTCGGTCGGCGTCTCCGAGACCCCCGGCCAGGCCTACAACCCCTACTTCCTGCACGGCAGCGTCGGCCTCGGCAAGACGCACCTCTTGCAGTCTCTCTGCCACACGATCCTCGACCGCGATCCCTCGACGCGGATCCTGTATCTGTCCTGCGAGACCTTCGTGAACCACTTCATCAGCGCGCTGGAGAACGGCGACCTGCAGAAGTTCCGGACGAAGTACCGCAACGTGGACGTGCTCGTCGTGGACGACATCCACATCCTGGCGAACAAGGAGCGCACGCAGGAGGAGTTCTTCCACACCTTCAACACTCTCTACAACGCGAACAAACAGATCGTGCTCTCGTCGGACAGTCCGCCCAAGGACATCCCCACCCTGCAGGGCCGTCTGGTCTCGCGCTTCAAGTGGGGGCTCGTGACCGAGATCGAGCCGCCCTGCTTCGAGACGCGCGTCGCGATTCTGAAGCGCAAGAGTCGTAACCGCGGCCACGAGCTGCCGGACGACATTGCGACGATGCTGGCCGAGCACATCGACACGAACATTCGGGAGCTCGAAGGAGCGGTCATCAAGCTGCTCGGCTTCGCCCAGCTCTCGGCTCGTCCGCTCTCCATCGAGCTCGCTCGCGAGTGCCTGCGCGATGTCTTCGTGCAGCACCGCGGGCAGCCCTCCATGGAAGACATCCTGCGGCTCGTCACCGAGCACTTCGGGGTCAAGCTGTCCGACCTGCTCTCCCGCAAGCGCACGAATGCCATCGCCTATCCCAGGCAGGTGGGGATGTTCTTGGCGCGAAAAGTCACCCGTCACTCCCTGGAGGAGATCGGTGGCTACTTCGGGGGCCGGGACCACTCGACGGTTCTGTACGCGATCCAGAAGCTCGAGAAGGCTCAGCGAGAAGACAGCTCGAGCTGCGAACTCTTGGGCAATCTGCTGAGCCAAATCGGCTATCGCGGAGCCTGAGAGGGCCTCGTGATCGCCGCAAGTCGAGCATCGGGTGTGTGCCCTGGGACCTCGCGTTCCGGCCTTCCGCCCTCAGCTCGCCGAGGCTTCGTCAGGAGCCCGCTTCAGGCCTCTGCCAGCAGGCGTTCGAGGCTTGTTCCAGACTCGGATCTCAGTCCCTTCAAGGGCCTCTCGAGCGTGTACTTCCAGGCCCCTATCGGCTACCCTCTAAGGGCTGAATGCGGCCTGGAATCCACCGTTTCCGAGCCCCTCGCGCCCTGTTCACAAGCCGTGGAAAACGGCTGGAGAACCCGGGGAGTTCTAGGGGAGATCTTCGGATTCATACACAGCGCTCCACCGGCACAAAACGCTCGTCCCAACCCGCTTGGGATAACGCTGGAGAACTCAACGCTACTCCCCGGGTTCTCCACACGATTTCCGAACAAGCCAACGACCAACTCCGCAGCTCTAGTCTTTTCTGTGACCACACTTAGCGGCGACCTCCACCGGGTTGTCCACAAAATCACAGGCCCCTTATTAAGACGATTAGTTTTTAACTCTTCCTTTAAAGAGAGGACCGTTTCATCCCCATGAAAGTCCTATGCGACCGCGAACGACTCCGTGAAGCACTGGCTCTGGCCAGCAGCGTAATCCCCGTCAAGAGCACACGTCCCGCCATCGAGAACGTGTACTTGGTAGCCACCACCGACGCACTCGAAGTGGTCGGCACCGATCTCGAGGTTGCGCTGCGCTTCAAGCTTCACGACGTGAAGGTAGACAAGCCTGGAACCGCACTGATTCCAGCTCGTGTGGCCTCGGACTTCGTGCGTGACCTCACGGCAGAGACCGTGACCCTCGAGACCAAGGGCGAGAACTGCTTCATCACCGGTGGACCCGATAGCTGCGAGCTCGTGACCATCGATCCCGATGAGTTCCCGAGCATCGATAGCTTCACCGACGAGGACTGCCTGTCCTTGCAGGCGGGCAACTTCACGAAGCTCATCAACCGCACCTCCTTCGCCGCCGCCAAGGAGCAGGGTCGCTATGCCATGCACGGCATCCTGACCCAGGTCGAGAACCAGCAGCTCGAGATGGTGGCCACCGATGGCCGCCGTCTCGCCTTCTCGGGAACTCCGCTGGATGTCGAGGCTTCGGTGAAGAAGCGCGCCATCGTTCCGACCAAGGGCCTGCAGCTGTTCAACCGGGTCATCAGCGATCCGCTGGAGCAGGTCAAGCTGATCTTCTCGGAGAACCGCATCGGCCTGAAGACCGCGAACGCGGAGGTCTTTGCTCGCCTGATCGATGGCGAGTTCCCGCGCTACTCGGCGGTCATCCCCGAGGGTGGAGGCGCCGTGATCGAAGCGGACGCGGCTACCTTCTCGAAGAAGCTGCGCCTGGTCGCCAACCTGACCTCTCAGGACACGCGCGCCGTGAAGCTCTCCTTCGAAGGCAACCAGATGAAGATCTTCGGAAAGTCGGCTGGCTTCGGTGAGGCGTCCGCCCAGATGGAAGTGGACATCAAGGGAGACCCCGGAGATGTCGCGTACAACCCCGACTACCTCCTCGACGGCGTGAAGAACTGCGAGTCGGACATCGTTCGACTTGAGTACAGCACGCGCACCAGCCCGGGCAAGATCAACCTCGGCGAGAACTACATCTACATCGTGATGCCGATCACCATCGACGCGTGACCTCGAGCTTGTTCTCGAGCTGCGCACAGTATCCAAACCCCCTTTATCCGAACGCGGCAAGTCAGAGACGACGTGACTAAACCAGAGCGGCGAGGCATCTCCTCGATCCAAGACGTTCTGTCGAGCTTTCTCAAAACCAACGGAATTACTCGCAGCCGTGGTGTGGTCGTCGCGGTCTTCCAGGCTTGGGAGACAGCACTCGGCAAAGAACTCGCCAAACGTGCTCGCCCTGTTCGCTTCGATCGAGGCGAACTCACGGTCGAAGTTGACTCACCTGCATTTCGCCACGAACTTACCAGCTACACCGGCGACACCTACCGGCAGCAAACCAATGACATTCTGGAACGAGAGCTCGTTCACCGAATGATCTTCAAGCAACGAGGCTGATGATGGCCGAAGACAACTCAACCAACTCCTACGGCGCGTCCGCGATCACCGTTCTCGAAGGACTCGAGGCAGTCCGTGTTCGCCCGGCCATGTACATCGGCGACACCGACTTCCGGGGTCTCCATCACCTGATCTGGGAGGTCGTCGACAACTCGATCGACGAGGCTCTGGCGGGCTACGCGACGACCTGCGACGTCACGATTCTCGAGGACGGAAGTGTGCGGGTTCGCGACGACGGGCGTGGAATCCCGGTCGCGATGCACCCGAGTGAGGGACTGCCGGCTGTCGAAGTCGTCATGACCAAGCTCCACGCGGGTGGCAAGTTCGAGAAGGGTGCCTACAAAGTCTCGGGCGGTCTTCACGGAGTCGGTGTCTCGTGTGTGAATGCGCTCTCCAAGCAGCTCATCGTGCGCGTCCACCAGGAAGGGCAGATTCACGAGATGTCGTTCGAGCGAGGCATTCGCTCGGAAGAGCTGAAGGTCGTCGGAGAGACGACGGAGACCGGGACGGAGGTCACGTTCTATCCCGACGGCGAGATCTTCACGATCCTGGAGATCGACTACGACACCGTGGCGAAGCGCCTGCGTGAGACGGCCTACCTGATGGGCTCACGCGGAATCGCGATCAACCTCGAGGACGAGCGCACGGGCAAGAAGGAGTCCTTCTGCTTCCCCGAGGGCTTGAAGACGTTCGTCGAGAACATCAACAAGAACAAGGATGTGATTCACAACGACGTGATTCACTTCCAGAAGACGGTTGTCTCGCCCGAAGACAACGTGTCGGAGTACGTGGTGGAGCTCGCCTTCCAGTACACGGACACCTACACCGAGACGATCTACACCTTCGTCAACAACATCAACACGCACGGTGGCGGAACGCACCTCGCGGGTCTTCGCAGCGCGATCACGCGGACGCTGAACACCTATGCGAAGCAAGCGAAGTTGTTCAAGGACGAGAAGAGTGTTCCGTCCGGCGACGACTTCCGCGAAGGCATTTCCGCGGTGCTCTCTCTCGCCGTTCCCGAGCCGCAGTTCGAAGGTCAGACCAAGGACAAGCTCGGAAACCGAGAAGCACAGGGCATCGTCGAGTCCGTGGTCAATGAGTCCCTCGGGACTTACCTCGAAGAGAACCCGAGCTTCGCGAAGTCGATCGTTACGAAAGCGATCCGCGCGCAGCAGGCACGCGATGCGGCGCGCAAGGCGCGCGACCTGGTGCGTCGAAAGTCTGCGCTCGCCAGTGGCAACCTGCCCGGCAAGCTCTCGGACTGTCAGTCCAAGGACCTGGAGGAGTCGGAGCTGTTCCTGGTCGAGGGTGACAGCGCCGGGGGCTCAGCGAAGGAGGGGCGGAACCGTCGTTTCCAGGCCATCCTGCCGCTCAAGGGTAAGATCCTGAACGTCGAGAAGGCGCGGCTCGACAAGATGCTCGGGCACTCCGAGATCCTCGTGATGGTCTCCGCTCTCGGCTGCGGAATCGCGGACGAGTTCGACATCGACAAGCTTCGCTACGGCAAGACGATCATCATGACGGACGCGGATGTCGACGGGTCGCACATCCGAACTCTGCTCCTGACCTTCTTCTTCCGCCACATGCGTCCTCTGATCGAAGCGGGGCGTCTCTACATCGCGATTCCGCCGCTCTACAAGGTGAAGCTGGGCAAGGATGAGCTCTATATCGATTCGGATCCTGAGCTGCGCAGGATTCTGGTCGAGCGCGGCCTCAAGGCCATGGATCTCTTTGACGCGATCGCCAAACGGAAGTGGGAAGGCGCGGAGTTGAAGCAGCTCTGCGACGATCTGCGCCGCCTCGAAGATGTTGCGGAGACCGTCTTCCCCGCATGGACTCGCATGAAGGCCAATGAGCTCATCGACTCTTGGGACGGCAATGCGATTCCGGACCACTGGGTTCGCACGAAAGACGGGGATCACTACTTCGAGACCCTGCAAGAGCAGAAGAACTTCCTCGAGCTGCAGGCGGGCTTGATCGGTACCGACGAGGAGCTCCGGATCTATACCGGACCCGACTGTGAGATCAATCGGGACGATGCGCATGTGATGACCTGTCACATCAGCCACGGGAAGGAACTCCACGAAGCGCTCGAGCGAGTCAACAGCAGCGGACTGGCGTTCCGAGGCGGTGGCGACTGGGAGATCAAGCGCGGCAAGACGGCGGAGCAGCCCAAGTCGCTGATCGACCTGGCCACGTCGATCCGGCGTCTGGCCCAGGGCGAGGTCGACGTCCAGCGCTACAAGGGTCTGGGTGAGATGAACCCGGAGCAGCTGTGGGAATCGACCATGGATCCGACTCGACGGCGCATGTATCGAGTCGAGATGGAAGACGAGGTGCGCGCCGATGAGATCTTCACGATCCTCATGAGCACAGGCGTCGAGGCTCGCAGGGACTACATCGAGAAGCACGCCCTCGAGGCGACCTCTCTCGACATCTAGAGGGGCTCGAGGCTCCACGGAAGCCTCCCCATGAGGGTGGAGCGCGGTCTCGCCGCACCTCCACCGCTCTCGGCTGCTCTTCGATCTCCACCCTCAGGAACAATTTTCCTGGAGTAGAGGAGTTCCGGGCTCCAGGTGTGGCGGCTCAGTGCCGATAGAGCCTTCGTTCATCGGGCTGTGCCCGAGGCGCTACCCCCACCAACGGACCGTGAAGATCTCCCAAAGGCTCGACTACAACCGCTTGGCGGAGACCCTGTTCGATCTCGGCGCCGTCGAACACGAGACCCTGCAGCACATCTTGCAGCAGAGCTTCAACACGGGAGAGATCTTCCCCGAAGTACTCGTTCGCGAAGGCCTGATCGCCGACTGGGAACTCTCGAGGATCGCTTGCGAAGCGTTCCATATCGTCTTCCTCTCGGTCGACTTCTACGAGCCGTCCAGCGAAGCCGTTGAGATGTTCGACCGCGAGGTACTCCACCAGCACTGCCTGGTTCCTCTCGATGTCTTCGACGACCTGGTCACCGTCGCCATGCCCGCGCTGACCCCGTCCGAGGTCTTGGTCACTTTGAGCGAGAAGATCGGCAAGGTCATTCAGCCCGCCGTGGGAACAGCAGCTTCCAACCGCCGCTGGCTGATCGAGAATGCGCCCATCTCGACCGTTGGCAGTGATCCGGCCGGCGCGCTCCCTTCGGGTGTGGATGAAGACTGGAGCTCGGTCTTCGATGAGGGTGACGCCGCCGTATTGATGGAGCTGAACGGCGAGATCGAAGAAGCGGATGCCGCGATCGATCTGGATCTCGATGAAGCGGACCTCGCGGACGAGTCCGCAAACCTGGATGACCTGCTCTCCTAAGCCGGGCCGGCAGAGGCAAGCGAGGTCGCTTGCTCTTCGAGGGCCTGAATGACCTCGACCAGCTTCCGCAGGTTCCCGCGAATGGAGAACCGTCGTCGCTCCGACTCGGTAATTCGGTAAATCTTCGCCCAGTCCAGGCCTCGCAGCCGGGTTCCAAGTGAAGCCAGCTCCGAGAGTTCGGTGGGAATGAAGTACTGCTCCGGAAACTCGAGGAGCAGTTTCGAGCTGGTCCGATTGATGATGATCGGGAGACCGGCACAGCCGAAGAGCATGGATGCCGACGGCACCATGGTGGTCATGAAGTGGTAGGAGAGTTCGCGCAGGAAGCGATTCTCGAACGCGGCGACCATGTCGATGAGTGCAGCCGTGTCGTTGAGGATCATGCCCGCGGTGTACTGACTCAGCTCGTGAGTTAAGCGCTGCGGGTCGGAGATCGACTCGTGAATGTGAAAGCGCGCGCTCTGTTCGGAGTCGAGGGTGCTCTGGAAGCGAACAGGCGTGGCAGTACTCGAGTAGACGTGCAGGTGGAGGTCCTGGTCGAGCAGAGAGCGGAAGTGATCTTGGTCGGGAAGGAAGGGATTCTCCGAATCGCTAATCAGCGCACCGCCGACGATGGCGATGTGAATCCCGTCTGTTCGCTTCGGCTGAAGCTCCTCGACGAAGACGCCGTACCGATAGAAGGAACTGACAGGCGTCCTGAGCTCGAGGGCATGGACGACCTGTTCGCCGGCCTCCCTCGTGTTCGCTCCGATGGTGACCGCATCGGCAGCGCTCCACATTTCGCGGCAGGTACGCACCGAGTCCGCTTGGAACTCGAGGCGCTTCACTACCGGCTTCACGACGTCGTACATTCCGAGTAGTGCCGGAACGTGAGCCATTTCGAGCAGTGCAGCGACGTAGGCGTTGGCCGCCGCCGCGCGTCTGCAGTCGAAGGCACAACCGATGAAGCTCTCCTCCGCACCAGGCAGGAACAGGGCGCCGTGATCGAGCTGATCCAGGAGCGAGATGAGCCCCTCGTAGTCGACCGAATGGACTTCGGCAAACTCGAGCGTCTCGCCAAGACGGCAGAGATGTCCCGCATGGAGCCAGGCCGTCTCACTGCGAGCGATGACGAAGACCTGAAAGCCCTCGTCCGCGAGCGCCGCGAGTGTCGGCGTGTAAGTGCCGAGGTAGATTCCGGCGAGGACCACGAGAGGCCGTTCGGCTCGACGAATCTTCTCTAGGACCGCCTCCGCGCTCGTCTCTCTCGAGCGCAGGCCCGCAGCGCGCATGACTTCTGTCGCGAAAGCAGCGAAGTCGATTCCGCGACCGGCCGGTATCGAATCTGCGAAGAGGGCTTCAACTTCAACGGAGCTCGTCGTATTGAGGTAGGCGTCGTACTCGAACGGCTGCTCGTCGAGTTGGTGTTGGGAGTGAACACTCAGGCAGGAGAGCTCACGACCGGCCTTCTTGTTGTCGCACAGTCCGACAACCGAGAAGGCGCTTCGAAAGAGCTCGACACACTCTTCGATGTAGTTGGGAACGGGCAGCAGGCAGAGGCTCTCGACCTTGCGACCCAGGCAGGTCTTCAGAATCTCTTCGAGCCGGAGCCCATCGGAGTAAAGCGCTTCGGACAGCTCGATGTGGCTGAAGGCGCACCGCTCCTCGGCCAACTCGAGGACCTCGCCGACTTCGAGCGCCGTTCCCTCGAGCACCTCGCCTAGGATCGCTTCGAAACGCTCCGTCGCATTCGCCGTGTCGTTGCTCATCCCGTCGCTCAAACGGACAGCAGGGGGCTAGTCACGTTCGCACTCCTGGCGTTGAGCAGAGCGAGCGCCGACGCGCAAATATCTTCCGCGGTCAAGCCGAGCGCTCTTCGAAGATCCTCGATCGGTCCGTAGCTCTCACAGAACCGATCGCGCAAACCGAGTGCGGCAAACCGAGTCGAGCCTTCGCCCAGCTCCATGAGAGCGCTCGCGACCAGACTGGCGAGCCCGCCCGTCGTGCTGTGTTCTTCGATCGTGAGTATCGCGCCGGTCTCTCGTGCAGCCTGCGAAACAAGCTCGCGGTCGAGAGGCTTCAACGTGTGTATGTTGATGACGCGAGCCGAGACTCGTTGTTTCTCCAGCTCCTCGGCGGCGCGAAGCACTTCACTCAGAATCGTGCCGGTCGAGATGAGCGTGACCTCGGTTCCCGGACGAAGCTCGATCCCCTTGCCGAGCTCGAAGTTGTAGTCGCTCTCGTTCACGACAGGATTCCGACCGGTACCGATTCGAAGGTAGACAGGTCCGTCGTGCTCGTAGGCGGCGCGCGCGGCCTTGCGAGTCTCGAGCGGATCGCTCGGCGACAAGACGGTCATGTTCGGCAGGCAGCCGAGCAGCGAGACGTCTTCGGTTCCGTGGTGAGTGGGGCCTAGCGAGGAGTAGGCGAAGCCCGCTCCGATTCCGACCAGCTTCACATTCAAGTTCTGGTAGGCGATGTCGTCGCGCACGAACTCGAACGGGCGCATGACCAGGAAGGGAATGATCGAGTAGATGACGGGGACGAACCCGCAGCTTGCCAGACCCGCTGCAACACCGATCAAGTTGGACTCGGCGATCCCGAGGTTGATGAGCTGATTGGGGCGCCGCTTCAGGTAGTCGTCATAGACGATGATGCCGTTGTCGGCGAGCAGCGCCATCAGTCGAGGATCTTCTGCGAGCTCGGTCAGCTCCGCGATGAACGCGTTTCTCATGGAAGCACCGCCGCAATATCCTCTAGCCCAAGCTCGTCACAAGCCTGCCTCATCTCTTCGTCGTTCGGCAAGCGGTAGTGCCAGATGGCTTGCCCTTCCATGAAGGACACGCCCTTGCCCTTGGTGGTGCGCGCGATGATGGCGAACGGCCCGTCCGTCGTCGCGTAGCCCTCGGAGATCGCGTCGTCGATCGCTCCGAGGTCGTGCCCATCGATCTCTCGCACCGTCCACCCGAAGCTCCTCCACTTGTCGGCGAAGGGCTCGAGCCGATTGATCTCCTCGACATCGCCCATGCCCTGCAAGCCGTTCGCATCGACGATCACGACGAGGTTGTCGAGCTCCAGTTGAGTGGCGGCCATCGCGCTCTCCCAGATCGAACCCTCCTGGCACTCGCCATCACCGAGAATCGCAACTACGGAGGAGTCGCTCTTCTTGAGCTTGGCGGCGAGAGCCATGCCGACCGCCATCGCGAATCCGTGACCGAGCGAACCGGTCGAAGCTTCGACACCGTTGACCTTGTTCACGTCGGGGTGTCCGCCGAGCGAGGAGCCGATCGAGCAGAAGGTCTTGAGCTCGGCTCTGTCGAGGAAGCCTTCTTGCGCGAGGATCGCGTAGAGCGCTGCACAGCCATGCCCCTTGCTCAAGACCAGTCGGTCGCGGTCGGGATCGTTCGCTGTCTCGGCGGTGACGCGCAGGTGGCGTCCGTACAGAACGGCCAGCAAGTCGATGATCGAGTACGCCGGCGAAACGTGTGCGCCGCCCGCATGGACGGCCATCGCGAGGACGTCTTGGCGCAGCAGCTTCGCGCGCTCCGCAACCTCATCTAGCTCGCGCATTCCACCACCCTGCGCTTCATCCACTTGACGTTGTAGCAGTCTTCGGTGTCGGTCAGCATGCCCACCTCGAACGCGCGCACGAGCTCGGCAATCGCATCGTTCACACACTTCTTCGGTGTGAACCCCGTGGCGAGCAGCTTGTCGGAGTTGAGGCGATACGACCGCGGGTCATTCGACGCGGTGACTTCGATCGTCGCCGGCACGTGCTCGGTAACGCGGTGCGCAATGTCCAGGACCGTGAGGTTCTCGAAGCCGGCATTGAAGATTCCACGGGCGTCGCCACCGACGTCGAGGAGGTGAAGGTAGGCGTCGGCGACATCGTCGATGTGAATGTTCGGTCGAACCTGCGCGCCACCGAAGACGGTGATCTTTCCGCGGGTGAGCGCCTGCATCGTCAGCATGTTGACGGCGACGTCGAGGCGCATGCGAGGCGAAGTTCCGCAGACAGTCGCGGGCCGCAAGCACTGCACGATCATGTCGTCGTCGTAGCTGAGCAGGACACGCTCGGCGACCATCTTGCTGCGGTTGTAGTCGGAGATCGGGGTGAGCGTCAGGTCTTCGGTGACCTGCTCTTCCTCCTTGACACCGTAGACGCTTCCGGAGCTCGCAAAGATGAACTGTTCGACACCCGCGCGCTTGGCGTTGTCGGCGAGTTGCATGGTGCCGAGCGCGTTGACCTCCCACGAGAGTCGAGGGTCGAGGTCGGCGGAAGGGTCATTGGCGACGTTCGCGAGGTGAACGATGGCGTCGACGCCCTCGAGCTCGTCGGCCGTGACGTCGCGGACATCCTTCTCCGCGACTTCGAGCCTGTCGTGCGGAGTCAGCACGTTTCCGAACCACATCGCGTCGATCACCGTGACGCGCTTTCCGCGCTCGAGCAGTCTGGGAACGAGAACCGCGCCCTTGTAGCCGGAACCGCCTGTAACCAAGACGTGCATTATCTCTCACCACTCATGGACTTCTCGAGGAGCTTGGAATCGAGGCGATTCACTTCAGTCGGTGCGTAGTCCAGTGCGACGCGCTTCGCGCGCTCGTAGTCCGCGGGCGTTCCGACGTCGATGTTGAAGCCGCTCATCTCGTAGCCATACATCAGGCCTTGATAGCGCGGCAGGAGCTCGCGGCTGAAGTCGACTTTGCGGTCAGCGGGCAGGTCGGCCACAACGGAGGGCGCGATCAAGAAGATGGCGGCGCTCGCCAAGTTCGAGTCGGGATGTTTGGGCTTCTCGACGAACTCGGTGATGCAGCCGTCGCTGTCGATTCGATTGACAATGCCACAGCGCTCGGGAGTTTCGGAGCGAAAGAGCGCCAGGCTGAGGACCGAGCGGCGCGCGTCGTGGAAGCGACGGAATGCGGTCAGGTCGAGACTCGAGAAGTTGTCGGCATGACAGAGCAAGAAGCACTCTTCATCGCGAACGAAGTCGAACTGATCGCGGACGGTTCCGCCTGTACCTCGCAGTGTAGGCTCGCGAACGAACCGGAGGTCGAGCTCGAAGCGCTCGCGCGCTTGGTCGAGGTGCTCTTTGACTTGATCGGCCAGGTGAAAGCCGTTGACGAGCACCTCGGTGACTCCGTGTCGCTCGAAGTTGCGCAGCCAGTAGTCGATCAGAGGCACGCCATTCAGCGGCACGAGACACTTCGGCGTTCGCTCGGTCAGTGGGCGCAGGCGAGACCCGATACCGGCGGCGAGCAGAATGGCCTTCATCAGGAGGCGGGAGCGAGGCGATCGACGAAGTGGTGCAGGATCGCGGCGTGGGCCGTCTCCGCCAGGCCATAGGTCATGGCCGGCAGGTAGAAGTTGAGGTCGCCGAGGCCGCGCAGGTCGTTGTCGGGAGTCATTGCGCTCAACGTGACGCAGTGCCCGTTCATCTCGCGCGCCTTCTTCACTGCGCGAGTCACGTTGGCGGAGTTGCCCGAGCTGCTGATCGCGACGAGCACATCGCCGGAGTTCATCGACCAGGAGAGCGGCTCGGCGAAGACTTCCTCGTAGGCCACATCGTTGGCCACGGCGGTCATCAGCGCAGCGTCGGTGAAGACCTGCGTGCGAACGCGAGCGCCCTTGCCGACGTCGGTTGCGGTGTGACAGGCCATCGCTGCACTCGCGCCATTCCCGACGAAGTAGATGCAGCCGCGCTCGAGCTTGGAGCGGAGTGTCCAGTCCGTCCAAATCCGAAACCCTGCATCGCGACGCATCTCGTTCCCGTGCCGATCGGTAACAGCGAGGGCGGTCAAGAGCGACGCGAAGGACTGGGAGTATCGCTCCCAGCGCGTGCTAGATCTCTCCAGGGTTGTGACTTCGTGCACCGTGATCTCCTGTGGTTGCTCTCAGCCGAGCATTGGCTCGATGAACTCTTCAATGTTGCGTCGATCAATGGATTCGCGATTGCCGAGCACCTCGACCGCGAGACCGCCGACCACGTTTCCGATGAAGCCAATCATCTCCGGTGCGGCGCCGAGCTTGGCGGCCATGGACGTAATCGCGAAAAGAGCATCGCCTGCACCTACACGGTCAATGATTCGGGGAGTGAAGGAAGGAACCCGAAGTACCGCACCGTCTCGAGCTCGGACGAGACACCCATTTTGGCCGCGCGTGACGACAAATGCACGCGTGCCGAGCCGCTCGGCAACGGATTCCATCATTGGGGAAAGGTCCCCACGGGTATCCCGAAACTCGAGTCGAATCTCGCCCTCCGAGAGGCTCGCGAAGTCGGCGCGAGCGTACTTGCCGATCGTGTGAAAGCCTCGATTTCCGGCGTTAGCCTGCGTATTGACGGCCAGGAAGGGGGCGAGTTCGGAGAGCTGCCCACGCAGGCTCGGGCTGATGGCGCCATGCCCGAAGTCGGCCGCGATGACGAGGTCGCAGTCGCGGACCTCACGCTCAACCAGCTCACTCAGCTCATCCTCCTCTTCGGCGGGCAGAGGCGAGTCGTCCATGAAGTAGACCTCGAACAGCTTATTCACGAAGTAGCCATCGATGAAGCGGCGCTTGAGCGTGGTCGGAGCACCCTGCTTCGCGACGAAGTGCGCCTGGATACCGGGATTCAGCTTGGACTCGATGAAGTCCCGATGCGACTCGGCCTCGCCCAGGACGCTGACGAGCCGAACCTGCTTGCTGAAGTTCGCGACATGGTTGGCGACGGCGAGGACGCCCCCGGCAAACATCTCGTTCGAGTCGTGCTGAACGGCGAGTGCGGGATCCTTCGACGAGGTCCCGAGCGTGCGGCAGAAGTGATAGTCGTCGAGAATCGTGTCGCCGATGACGAGGACGCGCAGCTCCTTCATTCGATCGAACAGGGCCGCGATGTCGCTCGCATCGAACTGCGAGCGGAGGCCCTCGACGAAGCCGCGAACGCTCTCGGAGAAGCCGGCGTGGAACCGATTGACTCGCGCGGCTGCACCGAGCGCCGGTTCGTTGTGAGGATCGTCAGGCGTCATTGAACAGCCACTTCGGCAGTCGCGGTGGAGCGGGCGGGTGTGAGCAGACCCTCGATCAGGTCGACGATGCGTGGCGTGCCGTCGGCAACCGCGGTCGGCTGCGGAGCGTGCGTGCGCACGAGGTCGAGGAGGGCGGGCAGGTCTTCGGCGTTCCGAATCACGGTCGGAGTGAGTCCATAGGCACCGAAGAATCGGCGAGCGTCGCGCTCGTGCTCGTCGGAGAGCGGCCAGGCCGCCGGCCGGGTTCCGAGAGCGAGAGCTTCGTAGAAGGTGATGCCGAAGCCGCTGACGAAGACGCGGCTGCGCGCCAACAAGCTCGGAAAGTCGGGCGCCGGATTCTCCAGGATTCGGGTGGCCAGGCCGTGTCTAGCACCAAACTCCCGCAAGAGAGCTCGCTCGGTCTCGCCGTAGAGGTAGGCGAGGATGTCGATGTCGCGCTCGGCTCGATCGCTGGCGAGGTTCCTGATCTCGCGCCGCTGGATGATGTAGTCGGCGCCGCCGTGGAGCGGAGTTCCAGCACTGCCCAGCGGCATCGGGAGCTCCCACTCTTCCGGAAAGGTGACGCCGGGGATGACCACGCAGTCGGCCTCCTCGCACCAGCTCGTCGCGCGGTCGAGGACGAGCGTCGGGCATCCGAGCCTGGTGCGCCAGCCCGGGTCGAGGCTGCGCTTACCGAAGAGGTCGAGCACGGCGAGTGCCGGGGGCTTCGCCGTCTCGAGTGAATCGCGAGAATGACCAGCCGCGCGCACGGGACGCTCGAAGGCTCCCCACTCCGCCGCGAGTCCGCACTCGTCGAGCCGCGTCCAGGCCTCTTCGTCATCGACCAGGAACCGAACCGGGCGGCCCGTCCGTTCGGTCAACTGCAGGGCCAGCTCGCGACAGCGCATCAGGTGTCCGAAGCCAATCTCCCCACCGGCGTCGGCGATGAAGAGCGCGCTCTCTTCGGGAGCATCTGCGCCACTCTCGCAGACGTGTTGGTTGAACTTCGCGAGGTGCGGCTCGCGATCGAGATGGCGCAGTGCGGCCCGGAGCTCGAAACGCTCGCCCGATGATCGCAGGCCGTCGAAGAGCGCATTCATGAACTCGAGGTCGGCCCAGGTATCGACGCGAAGTCGAGGCGTGCGTTGCGGCGCCGAGAACGTCGCGAGCGGGCAGGAATCGCCGGAGTCGCGAAGCTGAACGACGAGAGCATTCAGAGCGGAGCGGTCGACCAGGGGCTCGTCGGCGCGCACGACCACTGCGACGACAGCGGAGAGCTCGCTCGCGGTCCGAGTCAGCAGAGCATCGTCTTCGTCGCTCCGCGAGCTTCCGGTCACACAGTGAACTCCAGAACTCTTCGCCAGCTCGGCATCGAACTCGCCTGGCGCCGCGCCCGCCGAAACGCAGACGATCTCATCGACCTCATCGCACGCGCTCAATCCCTCGATGACCCACGCGAGCAAGCTCCGATCACCGATTCGCCGCTCGAACCTGCGGGTCAGTCGGCGCGAAGGGGGTCGTAGGTCCACGAAGACAATTGCGCGCTCTCGACTCATCACACGAGCCGAGTTTGACACAAAAGAAGTCGCCAGCTCCAGCGGCAGAAGAGGACTCGAAGTCGCGATGAGGGCAAGCTCGGTGGCGAGCCCACATTCCGTCCATGAGCTTCTTCCGAGTCCTTCCGGAGCCGGGCGCTCTGGCAGCTCTACTTGTCGCTGTCCGACTTCTCGTCGGGCACTTCGTCTTCGGCTTCGGGAGTCGGGTCCGGCGACTGCTCGATCGTCACGGGCGGCGGAATCGGTCGCGCCGACTCGCGGCGAAGGTCGGCGTTGATCTTCCGGAGCTCGCCGTCGAAGTCGACATCGCGCTTGATCTCATCGAGCGCGCCTCGGACGCGCGCCATCATTCGCATGACCTGGCGCGCCACTTCGGGCAGGCGGCCACCGAACACGAGGATCACGACAAGGGCGATGAGGACCGTCTCGAAGGGGCCCAGGTTGCCGATCAGAGCGAGCATGATGGAAGTGTAGCGGTCGGGAGCGAATTGCGAGATGTCTGCTCTACTCGAAGTGGCGAGAGAGCGGAGAAAATCGGAATGTCCGCCGTTACCTCAGCGACGGAGGGCGCCGATGTACGAGGGGCGCCAGTTGAAGAGCGGGCGGAAGCCGATTCCGATCGAGGAGCCGCCCTCGCCGGTCCGGTCTTCGAACTCGAGCTCGAAGACGAAGTCGTGGCCGATTCGGCGAATGACGAACTCGGTCCGGTCCTCCCCGTCGTCGAGAATCGAGAAGGACACCTTGGCGTCGAATTCCCACTTCGGAGTCCACCTGTAGCGGCTGCCGATGCTGGCGCTCTCGAAGGCAGCCTGCCCGGCAGTCTGAATGGGGACCACTCCAACAGGAGATGCTGTGGAGAAGGTCCCGCGCTGGTGGCCGAACTCCATACCCCAGTTGGGTGACACATCGAAGCCGAGCGCGGTGTTGGAGTAGACCGTGCGGTCGCGGTTGAAGTCGTAGCGCGCGTCGTGCAGGAAGCCGTACGGGATGTCCCAGATCTCGGAGAACAGGCTGGTGTAGATCTCGAGCGGAAGCCAGCGATCATGGATGCCGACCACCGAGCTCTGATAGGTGCTCTTGAGCTCGATGTCGAACTCGTCGATCGCGTCGCCCTCGAGCCAGCGCGAGCGCAGCCCGAACTCATAGGTGTTCGAGTCGTAGGGATCATCGACGCCAGGATTGCTGTCCACGGCGTCGACGGTATCGAAGCGGACCGGTGTGCCGTCGGTGAGGCGAACGTCGAGAGCGGCTCTTGCCTCGATGGAGGGCGTAAACACGTGGAGGCCACCGTTGCGGCGGCGTTTCCAGAGGCTCGTGGCGAGCCGAATACCGGCGAAGGAGCCGAGCCGCGTCGGTGACTCGCCCTTGTTGACGCCGCGGTCCCACATCGTTGCCTGGACCTCGGCGAACGGAACCGCGCGCAGTCCGGCGAGCTGGAGCGAGAAGGGCATCTCGACGCGGTGCATCGAGTCGAGGCGGTTGACTTTGCGCTCGCCGAGCCCGTCGGCGAAAGCCGGCTCCACGCCGGTCTGAATGGGATTGGGTTTCGTCCCGCGGCCCTCGACCCGCTCCAGGTTGGCGGCCGTCGTGCGCGTGCCGTACAGGATCGGCTGGGAGCCGATGCTGGCGATCTCGGAGGAGAACCGACTGAAGCCCAATCTGGGGAGCTCATTGACCTCGGTTCGGTAGGAGTCGACGCGACCGAGGATGGTGGCGTCGAAGTAGAGCTCGTCCGAGGCCTTGCGATAGTGGAGGTAGCTATCGCGGTGCTCGTACTTCAGGAAGTCCTTCTCGTAGAACTCCGACTGCACGCCCGGATCGGTCTGCCCTGTGAACGACAGGTCGATCCACTCCTTGGAGCTGCGCAGGAAGCGTCCGCGCGACCGATACCACAGACGCAGAGTGTCGCGCTCGGACTCATCCACTCGCACGACGCCCCGGTCTCGGCCGCGGTCGGGCAAGCCGCCGAGCTGGAGCTCCCAGGAGTAGTTGTTCTCTTCCTTGAACTTGACCGAGGAGTCGAGCAGCACACCGCGCGATCCCAACCAACGGAGCTTCAGGCGAGTCTGGCCCTTCGGCCAGAGGGGCTTGTCACCGAGGGCTCCGGTCAGTCGCTTTCCGAGCGCGCCCATGTCGCCGTTGACCTGAGCCTCCGCGAAGGTTCCGAAGCGCGCACTGCTGCCGAGCCGGAAGCCCTCGTACTTGGGAGTGAAGTCCGAGCCCGCCGGGTACCACAGCTTGGGGAGCGGAATCGAGATCGACTCGGAGAGCTGAATGGCGTTGTCGCGCAGGGTCACGTCGAACTCGACGGCCTCATTGTCGTCGTCGTTGGGTGTGATGCGCAGGTCGCTCGTGCGGATGTGGAAGTGCGGGTCGTCGTAGCTACATGAGGTGACGATGGCATCCTCGGCGCGCAGCGAGCCGTCGGCGCTGTGCCTGAGCCAGTCGGCCAGCACCCGCAGTCGAGTGACGCGGCCGCGAATGGAGCGCTCGACGCTGATCGCGGCGTCCGCGATCCAGCCGCGCCCTTCGACCATGTCGAGGTAGATCGCGCCGGCCTGCCCCACGTAGCGGCCGTTCTCCAGATACTCGATAGGCCCCTCGAGATAGATCTCCTTGGCCAGATCGGTGAAGCGCGAGGACTTGAAGCGGCTGAAGAGCGAAGGCGCTCCCTTGAAGTCGTCCTCCTCGAGGGAGTCCAGCTCGCGCTCCAGCTGTGCCTGGTCGACCTCGAAGTCGTTCGAGTCGGTGAGCGCTCGATCGGCGAGCTCTTGGCGGTCCAGGAAGATCACGAGCCAGGACGCGCGCAGCTCGCGACCGCCGCTGGTGAAGACCGGGTTCTCGACGAACTGAATCAGCGTGTCGCCGTCCACGACCGCGTTGTCTACGCGACCGGACATGATCCAGCGCTGGGACTCGGTCTCGTCCTGTGGCGCGGCGAGCAGGATCGCAGAGAGAAGAATTCCGCTAATCACTTCTTCTTGATCTTCGGAGGCGAGGGGTCATCCGATACGGGCAAGAACAGAGCATCCTTGCCGGTGCTGATCGCGTGAATCAGGTGGTCGTACTCGACCCACGAGGTCTCGATGATCGTCTCACCATAGAAGATGGTCGCGGGACTTCCAGAGACTCGGAAGCGCTTCTGCGCGCTCTTCGCGAGAAACTCGTCGCCCTCTGCATGCATCACATTCTTGAGGTCGAACTCGACTTGGCCGGATGCGGAGACGGAGGCGAGAAGGCCCTCGCCGCCCGGCCTACGGATCCCGATATGCGCCTCATCGGCGAGCAAGATCCAGGCGTTCTTGTTCTCGATCACACCTTCCATGCGGACATCGCCGGTCAAGGTGTAGTCATCCTCTCGAGCGACCAAGCGCTCCGCCGAAGCGCGCGTGTTGACGCTCTCCGGGTGCTGAAGCGAGGGCTCGTTCGTGAGGAACTCGATCTCCGGCAAGGCCGCGTCGAGCTCCGTGTCGGAGAAGCGCAGACGTGCGGCCGTCATGGCGTACTTGAACTTGCCGCCGGCCATCATGCCATCCGCGTAGATCCGATTGCCTTCGGAGGCGATCAGCTCGCCGCGTCCGAACTTGTCGACCTCGAGCCTGTCGCCCCTTCCGTGCATGCGCGCATCGCTCACGCTCTCGACCTCCACGTTGCCCTCGGCGATGAGCGTGTCGGAGGTCAACACTTCCGAGCCGCGGTTCGTGCGCGCCGCGGTGAAGAGGTCGGAGCGCAGGTCGAACTCCTTCGAGGCTCGACTGAACTTGCTGTGGACCTTCCCCTGAGCGACGAGAATGGACTCGGAGTAGAGGAACTCGTCGCCGCGGAGATGCTCGATCCACTCGCCGCGCAGTTGATCGCTCTCGATCTGGAACCGATCGCCCGGGTAGATGGCCTCGCCCACGACGGAGCCGTTCGCTCTGAACCGAAAGCCCGTGTCGCGCAGATCACCACCGGCCTCGGCGGGTTGATCGAGCTCCTCGATGATCATCTGGTCGCAGCCGAGCTCGTAGCGTCCGTACTCGTCGGAGAAGATCGCGCGATCGACACCGACGGCGATCATTCGGGTGGCGGACCGTTCGACATGGAGAGCGAACCACTCACCGCGATCGGATTCGAAGTGAGCGAGCTGGTCCGGAAGCCCGTCGATCTCCATCTCCTCCAGGCCATTCAGCTTTAGCCGCTCGCCCTGGACGTTGCCCCACACGCTCTCCAAGGAGATCTCACCGATCGCTTCCAGCGTGAGCGGCTCGGGCGAGAATCCAACGACCTCGCGTGCCTGCGCGAAGAATCCGCGCGGTCCTTCGACGGTCAGCTTGATTCCGTTCGCGCGCGGGACGCGCCACTTGTCGCCTTCCACCGCGAAGTCAATCTGGTTGTCGGAAGTGAGCAGGAAGCTGTGCTCCGGATCGACATCGCCGGCCATGCGTGCGGGGCCGGACGCGGACGCGGAGACGCGGCTGATGCCCTCGGAGTCGCGCTCATGCCGCAGGCGGAACTCCGGGGTGTGGAGTAGCCTTCCTTCGCGGCGAATCTGAACGTCGCCGTAGGCCGCGAAGTCGGCTTCATCGACACCGGGTCCGAACGTGCCGCTGATCACTCTGGCTGCATCGAGCACCGCGTCCGACCACTCCAGTTGTGCGGGACCCAGCAGCTCGAACTCGGTCTGTTCCTTGCGGTTGACGACCAGAGGACCCTGCCCGCTGAACTCGATCGCGAAGGGAATCGCGGCGTCTGGTTCGGCCGGCACATCCGACGGCTCGAGGCCGCCCCGGAAGCTGAAGTTGCCGTGGGGAGTGCCCGACATCTCGGCGCGAAACTTCTTGCCTTCGCCGACGAGCTCGACCTTGGCGCGCTCCGACGAGAACTGATTCCCGCCCATGGAGAGCGTTACGCTCCCCTCAGCGTCGATGCGCTCGAAACCCAGGAGATCGCCGTCCGTGCTCTCCGTGCGGCCCACGATGCGCAGCCGGTCGGAGTTCAGAAGGATCGGCTGCTCGCCGGTGATGGAGAGCAGTGCGTCCTCGAGAGCGTCGAGAGCCAGGGGGCTCTTGGGACCATCCGTGCGCCGAATCGTGAGCGGACCGGCGCAGGTCAGTGTCGAAGTCTGCTGGTCCTCGATCTCGACCGTGGCGTAGCCATCGCGATCGAAGCTGAACAAGCCGGCGGCGACTTCGAACTCGAAGCCGACTCCCGCCGCCTTCAGGCCTTGCCCTTCAATCTCGACACGGTCTTCCGTGCGAAACTGGTTGTCCTGGGGACTGCACAAGAGGTTCTCCGTTCGCATGACGAGCGGAACGACCGGTGCGTTCTTGAGCAGAGTCAGCTCGACACCGCTGAGCACGATGTCGTGGTCGAGCGGATTGACGATGTCCGCGAGTCCGGTCTCCGCCTTGACGCGCAACAGCTCCTCGTCGGTCTCGATGTCGTAGGCCACTGCCCACAGGTCGATCAGCTCGAGTCGACCGCTCTCGAGCGAGCGGCTGTCTTTCGCCTGCAGCCGAAAGATCTTGCGCCCGCGATGCGGGCCCTCGAGGACTCGCTTGGTGAACTCCGCGGCACCGGAGAACTTGACGGCGATGTCGCCACCTTCGGACTCCTCGGGAGCAACCGCGACGGAACTCGCTTCCGTGGTCGGCTCCGGCTCCGGCTCGGGTGTCGGTGCGATCGGTTCGACCGGCGTCTCCTCATCGCCCGCCTGGACGGTGTCGATCGCAACCGGATTCTGGATCCAACGCAGAACCGAGATGCCCGCGATGAAGAGCAACAAGAAGAGCAGGACCTTCTTCATGAGGAGGGATTCAGCTCTTCGAGAAAGCCGGCCAGCGCGTTGCGGGCCACGAGGATGCGCTCACAGAGCTCTCGGACGGCGCCGCGGCCGCCGGAGGCCGCGGTGACGATGTCGGCGCACTCCTTGACTTGGGGGCGGGCGTTTGCGGGAGCCGCGAAGACTCCGGCATGCCGCGCCAAGCCCAGATCGGGCAGGTCGTCGCCCATGGCAACCGTCTCGTCGGAAGCAATCCCGAGGCGCTTCTGGACCTCTCGGAGGACGGCGTCTTTCGGGCCGCTCTTCATGTGGAGCTCCGCGACCCCCAGCTCCTCCGCGCGCCGACGGGTGGCCTCACAGCCGCGCCCGGTAATCCAGGCCACGGTGATCCCGGCCTTCCGCAGCCAGGCCAGTCCTTGACCGTCCTGAACGTCGAAAAACTGGAGCTCTTCGCCACTCCCGTACACAACTCGTCCGTCCGTCAACACGCCGTCAACGTCCAAAACAAGGAGCCTGGTTCGCTCCAATTGTGCTTCGAGTGCCATCGCCGGAGTTTGACAAAAAAGGAGGCATGGCCCCACCCCGCGCCGATGCCAAGAGGCAATTCCGAGGATCCTTGCCTTGGTTGGAGAGCTCGCGCCAAGACCCCGGATGAGTCACGGGAGGCACTTAGGCGCGGCCACAGTGGGGGGCCCATTTAGCTGCACCCGCTCGCTCATTTTCAGTTCCATTCCGGCATCCGAGTCCGCGCTTCTCGAATCGACGTTTCTCCTGCTCTGGCCGCAGCCAAGCGCGATCTCTCGGGTCGGATTAAGAAGAGCTAACGGCTCGGAAGCGTGGCTCGAGCGCTACTTCTTTTGAAAGTAGTCGCGCCAGAACTCGACGTCGTAGGTCTCGAGCTTCTGCGACCGCAACCCGTCGAGCCGAATCACGCGAAAGGCCATTCGACCGCTCTCTTCGACGTCTACCCTCAGAATCACGTCGTTCTCCGTATCGCCGATTCCGGTGGCGACGAAGGTCAAGTCGCGCTGCTCTTCCTTCGCGTGGAACAGTGGCAGGCTGTGTGCGCAGCCGATGTCGCCCGCGAACCAGGTCACCTGTTTCTTCTCCGCGAGACGACGGAGAGCGGGGAGTAGGTTCTCGTTGAAGAGAGCGTCCGCTTGATAGCCCAGGTGGCTGTTGAGGTGTCGAGCGACGACCTCGAACTTCTCCCGACCGACGACGTAGAGCAGCTTGTGACCGTAGATCGCGACCGAGCGGATCGCGTCGTTCGACTCGGCGGCGCGGAGGCTCTCGAGCAGCCACTCCAGCTGAGCTCCCGAGATGCGACCGACGTCGAGCTCGGTATCGACGACGATGTGCAGAGCCCGACCGTGAGTGAACTGGTAGGTCGTCGAGCCGGGGAACTCGGCGAGGTAGCGCTCACGGCTAACGACGTCGTGGTTGCCGACCGCGTTCAGGATCGGTGCGGAGACGCGATCCAGGAAGCTCGATCGGAACGTCATGAGCTGGATCGGTGAAGGCAGCCGGACGGCATCGCCGAGGCTCATGAAGAACTCGGGCTGCGCGCGGTCGATGCGGTCCAGGTTTCCGAGCAGGGAGGCCGCGGGGAAGATGGACTGCTTGTTGAGCGGCGCGCCGTAGAGGTGTCCGGCGACGAGATAGCTGTAGGCCTTCGGGTCGCTCGTCGGGTGGAAGGGCACTCCGTTCAGGACGGGGAGCGCGCTCTGCTCCAGACTCGCGGCCTCGGGCTCACGGTCTTGAAGCACTGGAGAGCTGCAGCCGAGCGCTCCAACGCTCATCAGGATTCCGCCAAGCCAGATCTTCATTCGGAATCTCCCCAGCTCACTCGAGGTTGCCCCCAATTGTAGGTCGCGGCGGTGCCGGCCCTCGACACATCGGTTCGAAGCTCGAGTGTGACGCCGCGCCGCGCCTGCTCCCCGAGCTCGACCGTCCATGAAATCCAGGCGCCCTCGGTAATCGTGTCGGGCTCGAGCCAACCGGCTTCGACTCCATCGACGAGGAGCGAAAAGCGCGGCCAGTTCTGCCCGGGTTCCACCGGGGTGGCGCGAGAGAGCTCTGCCTGAAAGCTCGCACCGGACGGCAGCGTCGCGTTCTGCCAGACGATGTTCGAGGGAGCGGTCTCCGTCGGCCGCATCGTGATCGAGGGAATCCGGACGGCCCCCGCTCGCGCCTGGCGATTCCAGGCCACGTCGTCGGTCCGTTCGCTGGCCAGCATGAACGAGGCCAGGAGCTCCACGGCTTCGGTACCGTCGCCCTTCGCGAAGAAGACCTCGCTGCGATGGTCCTCGTAGTTGTCGGGATCCGGCGCGAGCGTGAACGCCAGGTGGACCGCGCGTTCTTCGGAGTAGGCCTCGGCGATGGTTCGCCATCCCGAGTCGAGGCGGAAGCTGATCAACGCCCAGCTGGCGGCGTCGGAGCGGAAGGGCGAGAGCTCGGCGCCAAGCGTGCGCGGGAAGCGATCGAGTTCGGGGAGCTCTGCTTTCGCGGGGCGCGCTCCTCCGCGAACGGCGGCGATTACGACCGAGCCGACGGGCAGCGGATCGATCAGGCTCATGAGCTTCTCACCCGAGTCGGGATCCGTGGAGGTCTCGATCAGGTCCACACTGTTGAACTCGAGGCCGGGCCAGAGCGTGACGACATGCAGACCGCGCTCGAGCTCGGAGGTCGTCAAGATCAAGTCGCCGACGGCAATCGCGTTGTCGAAGCGTTTCTGACTACCGGGCAGGGGCGCCGATGCCAGAAGGTGGCCTTGGCTACCGACGAGAATCGAGGCGGCCTGGGTCTGCTCGCTCGTCCGGTCGGTTCGAATCAAGATGCGACCGCCAGCCAGGAGAGCGACGAGGGCGAGCGCCTGGAGTGCAAAGGAGAGCACGTCTCTCATTGCCCGAGCACCTTGTCGCGATATAGCTGTTCCACATCGAGGTCGGTCGTCTCGATCTCCACGCCGTCCACGGCGAGGGTGCAGCCGGTCTGCACCAGGTAGTGGCCGCGACCGGAGTTCTCGATCGACACTCCCGTCGCGACGAGCTGCGACGGCCCGAACTCGGCCTTCTTGATGAAGGCCGTCAGCGCGTAGTTGCGCGCGTTCTTGATCGACATCCCCTCGACCTCGACCCGCGAGCTGTCCTTCGAGGCAATGCCGAGCGAGATATCGTCGCAGAGCCCACCGATGACCCGAACCGTGCTGTTCTCGCCCGCGGAGATGCCCTTGTCGCCCATCCGCAAGAACTGGCACTCCTCGATCAGGACATTGCTCCCACTCACATCGACGCCATCGGCGAGGCCATCCTCGAAGGTGCACGCGACGATCGATCCACTCACGAAGTCGCCGTCGAAGGAGTCGGACACGCAGTTCGAGAAGCGCGTGCGCCGTAGCTCGAAGTCGGAACCGAAGATGTTCGTTCCATCCTCGGCGAGGGTTCCGTCGATGTGGCAGTCGGTCATCATGACCGGCGAGCGATAGAAGGTGATGCCGCCGGTGACGGTCCAGCCGGCACGCGCAACCGAGTCGGTCGCGCTGACGCGCACGTTGTCCCAGGTCGAGCGGCCGCCGGCCTGCAGGACGACGACTCCTCGCCAGCGATCGAACTCCTTCTGAGGTTGAAGGGCGACATCCCTGAAGATGAGCGGTGAGTCGGTCAGGAAGACGGCGTCCTCCTCGAAGGAGAGCTGAGCGGAGGCGGCGTACAGCGTGAAGCCGCTCGGTACGACGAGGTCGCCCGTGACCTTCCAGCGGCCGGGTCGAACCCAGAGCTCGTTCAGCTCGGCGCGATACTCGAGGAAGGCGTGCGTGCGGAGGGCTTCGGCGAGCGTGGGGGCCGCCGGGCGCCCGCCTTCGTCGGCCCAACGCGGGTCCTCCACGCGAACGTTCAGCAGCTCGCGCGTCGTCTCTTCCTCCGCGATCGGTCGGAAGACGGCGAAGACCTCGAGATCGACCGGCTTCTCCTCGCCCGGAGTCTCGAGAGACTCGACCAGCTGCCGGACGTTCTTCAGGTTGGCGAGGCGGTACTCGATCGGAAAGCGGAACTGCACCAGCCGACCATCGTTGGGCAGCACGAGGCCGCCAGCCCGGTTCACGCCGAGCCCTTCCGAGCCGGGATCGACGACGCCGCGCGCGGGAATCAGGGCGCCTTCGCGAAACTCGAAGCCCTCGAGGACTACCGGCGTGCGCGTCGTGGCCCAGGCATCGACGATGATCGCACCCGTGACGGTCTGCGAGTCGGGTCTCTCGGTGAAGCTGTACGAAGCGCGAAAGTTGATCGGATCGACGGGGTAGATCACGGTCCGCAGGAAGGCCTGCTCGGCGCGCAACCTCTGGAACATGGCGGGAACGGAGTACTTGGTCGGCAGCCGAAACTCCTCGTTCAGCGCGGCCTCGTAGAGCGCGAGCTCTTCGCCGACCGTCGCGAGGAGTCGATCCAGGTAGTCGGGTTCACAGAAGTAGCCGAGCGACTCGAAGACCTCGTTGTAGTAGCTGTCGCTCTGATTGAACGGCGAGACCTCGTTGACGGCGCGGAACATGACGACGTCGCGCACCGAGGGCTGCTGTGCGTTGCAGTCGAACAGGATCGGTTCGAGCCGGTCGAGCAGGGGGTCGTGGTAGAAGCGCATGTTGTGCCATGCGACCGCGTGCTTGATCTGAAAGAGCGAGATGAGCGCGTGCATGCGGCCGAGCAGCTCGGTGTTGAGCAGGCCGTCGATCGTCTCGCCTTGAATGCGCCGCATGGCCGTCATGCGAGTCAGATTCTCTTCCGACTCGGACTCGGCGATGATGAGCTCCTGGAGCTTGACCATCTTCTCGATGCCGCCGTAGAGCGAGCGGCTCAGGGACTCGATGGAGCTCAGGCGCTTCTCGCCGTAGGCGCGCGTCGTTGCGGCGTTTGCTCCCCAGATTCGGTTCGTATTGGCGGGGACATCCAGGTTCACGCCCTTTGGAGCGACGACGTGCGCCTGCAGCATCGACGACCACCGCGAGCCCTCGTCCCACAACACGATCGGGCCTTCGCGTCGCCCCTGCGACTCGAGCAGCTCCTTGCTGAAGTGCTCCTCCAGGTAGTAGACGCCCATCGCGTTGCCGTTGACGACGACGTTCACGAAGGTCGCGCGCGGCGCGAGCAGCCCTTCCCGCCGCGCCGCTTCGAGCGCGAGCCACTCCCACAACATGCCGCGCGTCTTGGGGTGCTGGATCGAGAACACCGACATGCCGGCGAGCTTCGTGTCCTTCAGCTTGATGCGCAGAGACCACTTGTCGGTGTCGATGTGGTCGGTCCAGTCGCCCTTGATGCGCAGGTCGGCCTTGCCGCTCGCCTCGCCCAGAGCGACGGTGCCGCGGATCATGTCCTCCTCGTCCTGGATGATGATCCCGCGGTTCATCGACACCTCGCGCAGCTCCTGGAGCTTCATCGCTTCGGACTCGTCGAAGTCGATCACGAGCGTCTCGAGGCCGTTGGTGGCCGACGCGATCGCTTGCTCGCGTTCCGCGTCCGACTTGCGACGCAGGTAGGACTCGAGCTGCATCGCCTCGCGGTCCGGGCGCGGTTCCACACTTCGCTGGACTGCTTCCGACTCGAACAGGACCGGCAGCAAGAGCCCGATCAGAATGCCTACCACCAGAATGGCTATTCCGGTCCACTTACCGGGTTCGTTGGCGGGCTCAACTTCGAGCTTCATCTCAAAAACAGTCGCTCAACGAAGAACAGGGAGCGAAGCCGTCACCAGCTTACCCCACGGGCACCAAATTGCTATTTCCGCCCCGCACTCTCTGCCTGAACGAGATCCCCGCTCAGCGCTAGCAGAGGGGCCAGTTCGTCGTTGAGAGTAGCAACCTCTGCGCGGGCCGCGATTCGAGGTTGGACAGGGCTACAATTCTGAGGAATCGATGCAACTCTCGTGAGTCTTGCGTCGAGCAATCTTGAACTCGCGGGATAGGCATCGGAGACTGTTCTTGACGCCCTTCTCCCGCATGGCTACGGCTCTCAAGTGCCGGGGCTGACGGCAACGCCTGGAATCCGTAGACTTTCCAAAGCGTTCATCTTTCGGCAGATGAATCGATCAGAGCCTCAGTCTTGTCGGCAGGTTGAGTTCACATTCAAACGATGTAGTGCTGCGGACATCTTCTCGAACTCGAAATTCTCCCGAATGCCTACCCAGGCGTAGCCGATATTCAACCAACATTAATTTTGAAGATCTCTAACTCGCTCCTTGCGCCTTCCGTTTTTCTCGCACTCTTCACCAGTTGTGGCATGCGCTCGGAGAAATCTGTCGAAGAGCTGCGAGCGCCAAACATCGTACTCTTGGTTGTCGACACCTTGCGGGCAGACATGGGCTCTCTGGAAGACGGCTCGACGAAGACGCCGGGATTCGATTCCCTCGCCGAAAGCGGCGTCAACTTTCCAGCCGCATTCAGCCATGCGCCAATGACCTTGCCCTCGCACGCGTCCTTGTTCTCTTCTCGTGCGCCCTTTGAAACAGGAGTTCTCAATAACTGGCAAGACATTCGAGAGGACTTGCCGCTATTGGCTGAGTGGCTCGGGAGACATGGTTATCAGACTCGCGCCGTCGTCAGTTTGGGCACACTCGATCGACGCGATACGCCCGCTCTCGATCGAGGATTCGAGCAGTTCGATCAGAACTATTGGCACATCGACCAAGCCCCCAGCGCGCTTGCTCGAATCCGGGCTACGCTGGACAAACTAGAAGGAGAGCGTCCCTTCTTTCTATTCGCTCACTTCTCGGATCCTCACGAGCCCTACAACTTGCACGGCGAGAGCAGCGAAGAGGCAGAGGTATTCCTCGACGGTCAGCTAGTCGCCACCCTGCAGACGTCGGATATGAGTCAATGGAGGGAGGAGTTTGAACTCGAGCCCGGTAGGCATGAACTCGAGATCAAATCGAACGCGAAGTTCCGAGTCAACGCGTTCGATTGGGTCCAGGAAGGAAAGTACGTCGGAGCAACTTGGGAGGAGGGCAAAGTTCGCATTCCAGGGAATCGCGTCTTGCTCTCCTGCGTGACGAAGACGAAAGCCCCAACTCGCATCCGCCTGTGGATTTCAGAAGCTGTTCAAACGAAGGCTGAGAAACGGGCCCGGTATCGCAGCGAGGTAAGTTGGATGGATGCGAGTATCGCCGAACTCGTGCAGGAATTGAAAACTCGCGGCATCTACGACAACACCATCCTCGTCTTTACATCCGACCACGGCGAAAGCCTCGGCGAGCACGGCGCTTTCGGGCACGTGCAAAACTTGTATGACGAGATGATTCACGTGCCGCTGGTGATCAAACCGCTCAAAGGAGATTCTCGAATCGACACGCTTCGCTCGGTGCGGGAAACGGTCGTGGCACACCAAGATCTCGTCCCGACGATTCTAGAGCTTGCGTTATTGCCGGAGCTGCCGGGAACACGCGGAACTTCGCTTCTCTCCGAGGAGCGTGAAGCTCTGGCCATTGCTGAAACTCACAAGCCGGAGGCGAACCGCAACCTGATTTGCTTTCGGGATAGTGAGTTCAAGTTGATCTACAATCCCGACGACGATTCGTTCGAGCTCTACGATCTGGATCAGGATCCGCGCGAACTGAACAACGTGTACGAATCGCGCCGAAGCGAACGCGAGAAGTGGATCGAGCCGATTAAGCGAATCTCGAGCCTGGCTCAATCCGGCGCGATGTCGGAGGGCGATGTTTCGCCTGAGACGCGGGAGCTGCTCGATGCGCTCGGCTACGGTGGCGAAGACGAGTAGGAGTTAGCTACCCAATTCCCGTAGGTCGTGCGCGGGGCGCTCACTCATTTCCCGTTGGCAAAGGGTGCCGCGGGCGGGGGGGACCGAGTCGATGCGACCTGTGCTTTTGCTACGCCGAACCCGGGAGAGCCGCGCGGCGCTCTAGCTTTGGGGTTGATTCGTCCAATTATTGACCGATCAACTCGAAGCGAGTGAGCTTCCGGCTCTCGCTGAGCGCTCACTAATCGGGTTGACGGACGGAATTCCTTCGTCGGAAAACCGAATGGAGGGCCGAATTTTCAGGTTCAGGGCCGGACCGAAAGTGTCGATTAGACCTCCAGGAACCGCATATTCGCGGCCACTCTTCGTATGTCCGAATTTCTGCATTCCGAACTCCTGGAATTCCTCGAGAAGGTGCGCCTGGCTCTTGGTGACCTTAATTACGTTCCGCTTGTCGTGGCACTTCTTTGTGGAGGCGCGATTGGTCTCGAGCGCGAACTCAGTGGAAGAGCAGCTGGCCTTCGAACCCATCTGCTCGTCTGCATCAGCTCAACGCTCTTAATTCTCGTTTCACGCAGAGTGGCCGAGGCTGGCATTGCATCGGAGGCCGGCGAGCGAATTGTCTTCGATCCGAACCGAATGGGTGCCGGAATCGTTACCGGAATCGGTTTTTTGGGTGCGGCATGCGTATTGCGCAGTGGGGATGCCTTGCGGGGCATAACGACTGGCGCCTGCATTTGGTTTGTTGCGGGTCTCGGGATCGTGATCGGATCGGGGCAGTATGCACTCGCCCTGATGGGAACCCTGATCGTTTTCGTCGTATTGTCGCTCGTGAATAGATTCGCTGGCTTGATTCGGCCGCGTGTCTATCGCCGATTGATTGTCATTACGAATTCCACCGAGGTCCAATCTCAGGCGGAAAATATACGAGAAATTATCAAGCGGCATAAGATGCGCTTGCTCGACCTCGCCAGCGGTCACTGCAACGAGACCAATCGCAACGAACTCGTCTTCTTCGTTGCCCTCAAGAACAACTTCCAAGCTCCGGTCGTGACCGAAGAAGTTGGCGGATTGCCCGACGTTCTTTCTGCTCGCTGGAAACAGAGTCAACCGTAGAGAGATGGACACGATTCTTCGCTGGTCCGCGCTTTTCTCGAGGTATTGACTGCGCGCTCGATCCGAACGATCTAAATGCGGACGTCCAGAATGTCCTGCACGTCGAGCAGCCCGATGGGGCGACGATCCTCGGTGAGAACGGGAATTTGGTCGACCCGGTGCTTGTGAAGAATGCGCTCGGCTTCGTCGACGAGATTGTGCTCGGCAACGCATTTGGGATCACGGCCCATGAAGTCTTTGACCGGACCACTGGGCAGATGTCCCGCCTTGAGGACGCGGCGCAGGTCGCCGTCCGTAAATATTCCGGAAAGGCGGCCTTCCGAGTCCACGACGAGGGCGGCGCCAGGTTTGCCTGGGGTTCGATTCGTTGTAATCAGGACGTCCGTCAAGGAGTCGTTCTCGCGGACGATCGGGAGCTCGTCGCCCTTGCGCATGATCTCGCCGACGCGCATCAGCTTGCGGCCGAGCGCTCCGGCCGGGTGATAGCGCGCGTAGTCTTCGCGGGAGAATCCGCGCTCGTCCAGGACCACCATCGCGAGTGCATCGCCGAGCGCGAGCATCGCGGAGGTACTCGCTGTCGGTGCCAGCCCCATCGGGCAGGCTTCGTCGATCCGGCCGATGTCGAGCACGCCGTCCGAAAGGCGGGCGAGGGTCGACTCCGGGTTACCCGTAATGGCCACGATGCGTGCGCCGATCTTGCGTGCCGCGGGGATCAGGGACTTGATCTCCGCCGACTCGCCCGAGTTCGAGATGACAATCAATAGGTCCTTCGAGCGAATGCGGCCCAGATCGCCGTGCAGGGCCTCCGAGGGATGGAGGAAGTGCGAGGGCGTTCCGGTGGAAGCCATCGAAGCCGAGATCTTGGCGCCGATGATGCCGGCCTTGCCCATGCCCGAGACGACCACCATGCCCTGGCACTCGAGGATCCAGTCGACCGCTTGCTCGAAGGACGGGCCCAACTGGGCTTCGAGGTTGGCGATGGTGCGCGCTTCGAGGCGAATCACTTCCGCCGCGCGCTCGAGGCGCGAGGTCTTGGATGTGTCGGTCTCGGTCGGTCTTTGAGGCTGGATCGTGGACAAGGTTCGGAAGCTCGATCGGGGAGAGAGTCGTGGCCGCTCTTTGGAAAACGAGCGGCAGATTGTAGGCGCGATCGCGGAGTCGCTCCAAAAAGGGGCACTGCAACTGTACCCGTACAGGCGAGAAGCTCGGGATGCCCTCTCGGCTGTGCTATAAATCTCGCCTCGCTCGACTACGGAGGATCGGCCATTTTAGCGCCAGGGCCTCGATTCGAGCCAGGACTGCCATGCCCAACGACCCCGTCTCGATCGTCCTCCTCCTGGTTCTCCTGGTGGTCTCGCTGGGCGTTCACGAGGCGGCTCACGCCTGGGTCGCTCTGAAGTGTGGGGATACGACTGCGCGGGATTTGGGGCGGATTACGCTCAATCCGATCCCGCACATCGATCCGTTCATGACGATCCTGCTGCCCCTGATGTTGTTCTGGTTCAACGCGGGATTCCTGTTCGGCGGGGCGAAGCCGGTCCCGGTGGCCTTCCATCGGCTCCGCAATCCGTGGCGCGACATGAGCCTCGTCGCCATCGCCGGACCGCTGTCGAACTTCCTGCTCGCGATCTTGTTCATGCTGATCTACAAGCTAGCGGTCATCTTCGGCGGCTACGACCAGTACATCCCCGGCTCGCGGGACTACCAGGTACTGACCGCGGTGATGTGGTGGTCGGTCTTCTTCAACCTGACGCTCACCGCCTTCAACCTGATCCCGATTCCGCCGCTGGACGGGTCGCGCATCATGGCGTGGCTGATGCCCGAGAGCGCTCGCAGGACCTACGTTCAGATCGAGCGCTACGGCTTGCTGGTGATCATGGGCTTGATTTACTTCGGCGCCTTTAAGCACATACTCGGTCCCATGGTCTTCTCGATGCTCTACTTCGTGGACTTCCTCGTCTCCGGTAACGGCGCATGGTAAGTCCCGACTACACGGTCCTGCTCGACCAGGTCTTCCACGGCCCGATGGACCTCCTCTTGCACCTCGTGCGCGAGCAGGAGGTCGAGATCCACGAGATCGAGATCGGTCAGATCGTCGAGGGCTACCTCGCCTACCTGCACCAGCTCGAGACCCTCGACATCGAGCTGGCCGGCGACTTCATGGTCATGTCGGCGACCTTGATGGCGCTCAAGAGTCGATCGCTCCTGCCGCAGGACGAGCTGGATCTCGAAGAGGATCTGGATCCGCGCGACGAGCTGATCCAGCGCTTGATGGAGTACCGCCGCTTCAAGGAAGCCGCCGGGACCCTGGAAGACCGCAGCGCCGAGCGCGAAGTCATGCACGAGCGAGGCTTCAAGGGCGAGCTCAAGACCAGTATGGAGCAGCCGACCTTCGACCTCGGCGAGCTGACCGTCTGGGACCTGTGGAGCACCTTCTCGCGACTCCAGCGCGAGACCGCCAGCGACCGCCCGCACAAGGTCTACACCGAGTCCCGCCCGATGCGCTTCTTCGTCGAGCGCACGGTCGATGCGATCAAGCGCACGCCGCGCACGACCCTGAAGGCACTCGTCGACGAGATGTGCGAAGAGGGCGAGGACCAGCGCGAGAACGTCGTCGGCTCCTTCTGCGCGCTGCTCGAGCTGGTGAAGATGGGCGTCCTGTGCGTCGAGCAGGAGGACTCCGGCGGCGAGCTGGGCATCGCTCTGCGCGAGGACCGCGAGTTCGACATCGACAAGATCGTCGAGAACGCCGGCTTCGAGGACGAGGACGAGCCGGACGATGGAGAAGACTCCGACGATCAGTCGCCGAGCGCCACGGGACCGACCGCGAGCGGACCCGAATCAGCTCCCGAATCGACGCCCGATCGGAGCCAGTAGAACGCGGCTGAGATCGGCCGCCCCTGACCGCCCTAGTACGCTTCCTGAACGAATCGGCTGGAATGCGGACCAGGGCTGCTTGTCCTTCCGCCGGATGGGAGCCATGGTCTAGGATCGAAATTGAACAGAGGAGCACGATGACCACCGAGCACACCACTCTTTACGCGAATCGCAGCCCCGCCGAGGCTCCCGCCTACACGTTCGCCGATGCTGCACGACTCGTTCGCGTGCCGGTCTCGACCGTTCGGGCTTGGTGTCGCGGGCAAGGCGGTGACTCGAATCGGTTCGAGCCCGTTATAAAACTCGACGACCCCGAAGGTCGGTTCGTGTCTTTCCGAAACCTGGTCGAGTTACACGTTTTGGCCGCGATTCGACGGCAGTACGGAATCTCGCTCCAAAACACACTGCGGGCCGTGACCTTCATGCGCGACTACCTGGGCGGCGCGCATCCTCTTGCCAGTCAACGAATGCTCACCGACGGGCGAGACCTCCTAGTACGCGAGGGGAGTAGCTTGCTGAATGTGTCACGAGCGGGTCAGGTCGAGATGGATATCGTCACCGCATTTCTGGAGCGAATCGAGTTTGGTCCCGATGGGGCGCTGCTTCGTCTCTACCCGTTTACAACGTCCGATATCGATAAGGCTCCGAGGAGCATCGTTGTGGATCCGCGTCTCCAATTCGGTCGCCCCTGCGTTTTCGGAACGGGCATTCCGACGGATGTCTTGCTGGACCGCTTCCTGGCCGGAGAAACGGTGGATGAGATTGCCGCGGACTACGATGTCGATCGACATCTCGTCGAATTAGCAATTCGTTTCGAGAAGCTGAGTGCCGCCTGATCCGGCCGTTTTCTTTCTCGACCGAACGGTCGGATAGCACCACCTCGACCGATCGGTCGGATAGCACCACGTTCCCGAGGCCCTGATAGCCGCTGGCGCGCGTGTGGAGCTTCACGACGACCACTTCGCTATCGATGCCGCTGATGAGGACTGGATCGTCGATGTGAGTTTTCGCGGATGGGCGATCATCACGAAAGACCGCCGCATCCGATATCGCCCACTCGAACTGGCGGCTGTACGAGAGGCCAAGGCGCGTCTGTTCGTACTGACTGCCGGAAACGCGACCGGCAGCGAAATGGCCGATATCCTGGTGGGTCATCTTCCGCGAATGCAGCGGATCGTGAATGGTCAAGAGCCGCCATTCGTGGCCCGAGTCTCTAGAGCGTCGGTCTCGGTCAAGCGCCTGACGAAATAGCGGCCACGCATCCCGGTCTTCAAGTCCGGGAGCCAGGGAAAGGAAGCCTCGTCAGCGCCCCCGTCTTCGCGCCCAATTGCGCCAATCCTCAGTATCGCCACGCATTGCGATGCCGTTGAAGAGGTCCGGCAGGCGCACGTCGTTGCGATCCCGTTGCAGCAGCAGTTTGGCCATCGCCTGCATCGTTGGCACATGCTCCGGCGATGCTCCGAGCGCCGTCTCGTATTCACCGACCGCCTCTTCCAGCTTCCCCGCGACCTCCAGAGTCAATGCCAGATTCATCCGCGGATCTGGCGCACCGGGCATGAGTTTTCGCGCCCACTCGAACTCGTTGGCGGCCTCGAAGAGTTTGCCCTGCTCGAGGTAGAGGACGCCGAGGTTGTTGTGGGCCGGGCCGTAGTAGATGTCGGCGGTGAGGGCTTCGCGGAGGAGGCGTTCGGCCTCGGCCGGATCGGTGTAGATGAGGTCGGCGGCTTCGAGGTTGCGTTCTTCGGCGAGTAGCGCGCTGCGCAGGTTCTCCGAGACGGGTTGGTAGGGGCCGTCCGGCGCGGGTTGGTTTCGACAGGCTCCTAGGAGGAGCGTCATTGCGAGTAAGGCGGCGTGCTTCATCGCATGATCAGGGGTCGGACTTCGGGGATGCCGGAGTCGACGCCCGCTTCGTCGAGGCTCTTGCGACTGACGTACTTCAGGTCCTCGAACATGGTGTTGCGCATCACGCTGCAGCGCAGGAACACGAAGAAGCGGCTGCGGGAGCTCGAGGTGGACTCGTTTCGGAAGAGGGTGCCGAGGAGGGGGATGTCACCGAGCAAGGGCAGCTTCGAGGTAGAGTCGCCCTCGGTCTCGATCTCCAGGCCGCCGATGATCACGGCGAAACCGTCCGGCACCGACGCGATGCTCGAGAGGCTCGTCTCTTGCCGCGGCGGCGGAACACTCGCATCGGCCGACTCGCCGACGAACGAGCTCAGGGAAACGGAGTAGTCGAGCAGCAGCATGTCGCCCTCCGTGATCTGCGGCTTCACGGCGATCGTCGTGCCCGCGTCGAGCGTTCCGCCAAACGACGTGATCGAGGTGCTCGTCGAGAGGCTCGTGCTCGTATAGGGCGTCTGGAGGATCGAGTTGAGGTTGGCTTGCTCGTTGTTGTTGACGAGCACTTTGGGAATCGTGAGCGAGCGGCCGTCGTTGACTGTCGCGAGAGCGCGCACCACTCCGCTGAAGCTGCCGGGGTCCAGCACCACCGAAGTGAAGCCGGTCCCGGGGACCTGAGCCAAGGAGGTCGCGCTCGGATCCGGTGAGCCCAGCCCAAACAGACTCTGCAACCGGAAGAACAGCTCGTCCTGGCGAAACGATTTCTGCAGCTCGACGCCCAGGTCGAGGGTCTGTGCTTCCGTCAGGCTGACGATCATCGCTTCGACCAGGACTTGGGGGCTCTGCACATCCAACTGCGCGACGAGCTCACCGAGCTGATCGAGGACCCGCGGCGGTCCGACGGCGACGATGCGATTCGTTCCGATATCCTGGGTCAGGGTGACGCCGAGCCCGCCCGACTCCTCGGATGAAACGACTCGGCCACCGGTGGCATTCGAAATCGAGCTGGAGACGCCTTCCGCATCGCCCTGATCCGAACCTCTGGCTGGACCAGCCGACTCTTCGAGCAGGCCCCCTTCATCCAAGAGGTCTCTCAGAATCTCAAGTAATACCGCTACATCCCTATGCTTGACCGGAAATGCCCTTAGTGCCCTCCGACTCTCCGCAGGCGTCGCTTCCAATCGCTCCAAGAGCTCCCGAATCTCCTCTTGCTGACTCCACGTCGCCGTCACGATCAAGGTGCCCGTCAACTCATCCTGGACCACCTTACCGACGGGCGCTCCTTCCACGGCTCGATTCGCGAGCACCGTCTCCTGAATCAGCTTGGCCGTCTCCGCCAGACTGAAGCGCCTCGGCGAATAGTGCCCCGTCACGATCGACTCCGCTCGATCAAACTCTTCGAGCAGCGTCTTCCAAGAGGCCACCTCGCTCGGCGGCGCGATGATCACAACGCTCTGCGTGTTCAGGTTGGCGAGCAGGCTACCCTCCGCTCCAGGATCGCCCGCCTTCTCCTGCGCGGTCCGCACGCGCTCCGCCAAGGTCGCGAGAG
>Ga0316209_1000531_pt1 | contig 64544 bp, 74 predicted proteins | sample 6monopyrite_MG_FD_204945 | JGI IMG/M metagenome (GOLD analysis project Ga0316209, IMG submission 204945) | Microbial mat bacterial communities from mineral coupon in-situ incubated in ocean water Damariscotta River, Maine, United States -... | ecosystem: Environmental > Aquatic > Marine >... | reverse complement strand
GGTTATAGAGAGCAGGCCACGCCCAGCCCCCATTTCGAACCTGGAAGCTAAGCTGCTCATCGCTGATGATACTTACCGCTACGCGGTTGGAAAACTAGGTCGCCGCAAGGGGTTTCTCTCTTTTACTTATTATGTACAAACTTAATTTTTTTTAACAGTTATTTATCAGCAGGTGCTTTGATAGATGAAAGTTTTAATGTAATTTCAGAAGCTTTATCTGGACTCATTTTTGCCAGTATTTGACCTAAAACTTTTGGTTTAAGGGTAATTAATAAATCTGTTGCTTGTTGAGTAGTCATTTTTGCAAAAATTCCTGCTGCAATTGCTGGTTTCATTTTAGAATATATCGCAGCAACCTTCTCATTTTTTGCCTCTTTAATCTCTTTTAAAATCTCTTCATTTTGAGCTAAAATTTTCTCATTTTTTTTCATTTTAGAATCTATTTCTTCTTTTATACTTTTTAATTCAGCTTCTTTGTTCTTGAGAGCGTTCTCTTTTTTGGCTAAAAGTGCATCTGTAGCTTCTTTTAGGGCATTTAAAGACTGTTCTTGTTCATCGAGACGTTCGAGTTCAATTATAAGTTCATCTTTACGCTGTTCAAAAATTTTAGTACAATCAAATACGGCATCATTTTGAGCATGTAGGTTAATTAAAAAAATAAAAATTGAAAGAAATCTCATAGATAACCTTTATTTCGTAGAGTATATGTAATTGAACCAACTTCATCTAACATTTTAGCTTCTTCTTTTTTAAGTTTTAAAACCTGTTTATCTATATCATCTGATTCTAAAAACTTAAATTTTTCATATTCTCGCATTGCATCTGCTAGTTCAGCTCTTCTATTTTGCTCTAAAAGTTTATTCTGATTCAATCGCCACTGTTCAATATTCAGTGCAGCTCTATAACGATCTTTATAGAGTTGCATTTGACGCATTTTGGACATTGTACCAGATTTAGGAACAATTACAGAATGTAGTTCATGTTTAATATTTTCTATTTTTAATTTGTTTTCACGAATAGCATTACGTGCTTGAGCTAGCAAACTCTCAGCTTTTTGCATCATACTCTTTTTAATGCGTACTATAGCTGTGAATTTGCTAGTCATTATGAGCTACTTTAGCTTAGAATAATTGTATCATCTCTTTCAGGACTAGTTGAGATAAAGGCTACTTTTGTATTAACTAGTTTTTCTATCTCTGTTATGTAAGTTTTTGCTTCAATTGGAAGTTCATCTAATGTGCGCGCACCTTCTGATTTATCCCAACCATCAAACTCTCTATATATTGGTTTAACATTCTCTAAATCTAATGGCATATAGTCAATAGTTTTTCCATTATACTCATAACCTATACAAACCTGAATTTTATCAAATCCATCAAGAACATCTAATTTCATCATAGCTAAATTATCACATCCATTAATTCTAGCAGAGTGAGCACATGCAATAGCATCAAACCAGCCAGTTCTTCTAGCTCTTCCTGTAGTTGTCCCAAACTCTGCACCATTTTTACGTAGTGTCTCACCATATTCATTATCCAACTCTGTAGGAAATGGACCATTTCCTACTCGTGTTGCGTATGCTTTTACAATTCCTGTAACATTACCAATATCTTTAGGACTAAGTCCAAGACCAGTACATGCACCTGCTGCTATAGTTGAAGAGCTTGTAACATATGGGTATGTTCCATGATCAATATCTAGCATTGTCCCCTGTGCGCCCTCTAATAAAATCTTTTTATTATCTTTAAGTGCTGTCCATAACATTTGTGTAGTATTTTCAAGTAGTGGAAGAAGTTCTTTTGCGTAGGTTGTTAATTCACCAATAATAGATTTTGCAGTTGGCGTTTGAATGTCAAGTGCGCGAAAGAAGTTTTCATTTTGTGAGTAATACTCTAAAATTCTTTGTGATAGAGTTTCTAGGTCTCTTAATTCACCTAAACGAAAACCTGAACGAGAAATTTTATCTGCATAAGATGGTCCTATTCCTCGTCCTGTTGTACCGATAGCTTTAGCTCCGCGTTGGCGCTCTTTAGCTTGGTCTACTAAAATATGGTGATCTAAAATCATGTGAGCACTTTCACTTACAAAAAGTCTACCATGTAAATTATCAAACTGCTTCATCTCTTTTATTAGGGCTTCTGGACTAACTACTACACCATTACCAATTATATTAAGTGCATCTGGATTTAAAATTCCAGATGGGATTAAGTGTAATGCAACCTTTTTGCCATCTACTACAATAGTGTGTCCAGCATTGTGTCCACCTTGGTAACGAGCAACAATGTCGTATTTTTGTGCTAAAAGGTCAACTACTTTACCCTTACCTTCATCTCCCCACTGTATGCCTACTATTAAATCTGCTGTATTTCTTTTCATTTGTTACCTTCTGGCATAAGAGCTTCAACGACCTCGTCTGTGTATAGTGCAAAACCTACTGAAGTTTTGCCATCACTCACATAACGACCCCCGCGTAAAAGCACTACATTTTCTTGTATAAATCTGAAAAATAGATCATCATAATAGCGCATTTTCGCATAATACAGCGGTGCTACTACAAGATTTTCGTAATTTACAGAGTGTGCAAGCTCTTTTAATTTTTGAAGTTCAACCTGAATTGAACCTGGAACTTCAAGCATAATTTCATCAATCTGCTCAATCTTTTCTAAATAGACAAGTTTAGTTAACCACTTAACATTTAATGCTAAAAGTTTTTCAATTTCAATATGTTTAAAAAGTGCAATGTCAATTTTAAGTTCACGTGCAATTATCTTTGGAATAGCAATATTGCTAACTTGTAAGAGTGGTTTTATATTTAATTTTTTAACCATATCAGAAGCAAGTGCCATAACGCTACTTGTATTTGCATGTCCAATATACTCAGCACCAATTTGGTACTGCTCTCGTGCTGGGTATCTATAAACTGGCTGAATATAGAACCATTTTTTATGCTCAGTTTTACCACCTAAACGCTTCTGCGTAATTCTAACTGCATCAATAGTAATGTCAGCTCTAAGGCTCATAGGTTCATTTTGTTCATCACTAAGACGAACTACTTCGCGCGCATCTTCAATACTCAAATGCTGGTGATATGAAAATAGAGGTGTAACAATCTCTTCATAAGCATTTTCGTAAAAAAGTTCGCTACAACTACGCTCTATCTCTCGCTTTAACTTTGCACTCTCGCCAAAATAAAGTCTTGTTCCAATTGGTATTTCGTGTTCTGCTCTCATGTTTTACTTACCGTAATAATTTTGTGAAAATAGTTTAGTTGCAGTACCATCATATGTTCTGCGTCCAATTTTATCTAAGGCTAGTTCAATTGCATTTACAACCCAAGCTGCATCATATACATTGATTAAACCCATATGATTAATTCTAAATATTTTACCCTTTAGATAATCTTGTCCGCCAGCGACATTAACTTCAAACTCATTTTTTAACATAGTTCTAATTTCACTAGCATTCTCATCAACAATAGTTGTCATTGAAAGTGCTGGTGTTTTAGGATACTGCTGCAGACCAATCGCTTCAAGTGCAGCTCTAGTAGCTTCTGCTCTTGCTTGGGTCTGTTCAAAAAGAGTATCAAATCCAAGTTCATTAATCTCTTCTAGCATCTTAACAAGACCCATTATTAAAGTTGTGGCTGCTGTGTAGGCTGTTGTATTTTTACGCTGCTGTTTAATCTCATTTGCAAGATTTAAATAGTAACCACTACCATTTCCAATACGCTCAATTGCACTTTGACTTAGTCCAAGCATTGCAATACCTGGTGGCAACATTAATGCTTTTTGAGAACCACTAATTAAAACATCAATATTTTTAGTATCAAGTGGCTCAACACCTAAAGCTGTAATCCCATCAGCAATAACCATAATGTCACTATTAAACTCTTTTACAGCTTTAGCAATTTTTTCTACTGGATGACGAAGTCCTCCAGCACTTTCGCTAATCTGTATTGCAATAGAATCTATATTTTCATTCTTTTTTAATGCTTCTATTACTTCATCTATGGAAGCTGGAGTATCCCATTCATATTTTAGTTCAATACATTCGCGTCCATGAGCACGTGCTATTTTGCCAAATCTTTCACCAAATTTTCCAGCATTAACCGTTAAAATTGCTGATTTTGTAATGTTAATAACAGCAGCTTCCATAGCACCTGTACCAGTTGAAGCAAGTATTAAAACTTCATGCATACCATATAATTTAAAAAGAAGTTCACGCGCGCGCCTAAAGATAGCTTCAAACTCAGGTGTTCTGTGATGAATAGTTGGTAACGCCATTACTTGACGAACTGATTCAATAACAGGAGTAGGACCGGGAGTAAAAAGAAGCATATATAAGCCTTTATATTATTGAACTTTACAAAAGCGCGTATTATACCAAAATCTTTATTAGACTTCTTGCAAAACTAGAATAAAGCTCTCTTTGTCAATCTTGTAGGGAAATTAAAAAAGTGTCAATCTTACACAAAAAAATGTTTTAATCTTATCTATGGCTAGACTTAAATATTGACATTACGTAACTCAACATTTAATCTTATAGAATCAAAAAGTAGTTCAAATTTATTTAAATTTTGAATTGCTCCAGAAATTTTGTTTTGAGGATTACTCTTTAAAAATGTATTTGCTATCAATATAACCTTTTGTAAATTGATTATATTTAACTTCTTTAACAAATCATTATTTTTTAATTTTTTATAAGAGTCATTAGCCATTTTATCGATCAGATAAAGCATCTCCTTCTCCGAAGCATTTAATACTTCATCGTGTTCTTCTAAAAATTTGCGTGTTTCAAGGACACATAATGAATAAAACTTAGTATCCATCGTGCTAAAAGAGTCAATTTCACCATAATAATTAAACAGGGCATTATAGATATTTACATGAATGTCCCTATTTTTGTATTTATTACATAGTCTACTACGTCCACTAAACATATAGATACATCTTTGAAGCCTTATTTTAAGTCTCTACTTTGAATCTATAAAATAGTTTTACTTATATTAATTAATATATTGTATTATAGTACTAAATAGTTTACATATTGATATTATCTTCTAATTAGACTTTTTGTATAACTTTTAACTCTTTCCTTGATTTTCCATTTAAGTATTAATAAGCTATCTATTTGGGTCTGTTTTAGCTTCTGTATCTTAAACTATATTTACCTCCGCCAATAAATACAATAGTAATTGATGAGATAAGGTAGATAAGTGGTAACTCAATAAGAAGTCCACCACTCTTGTGACTGAGTACAAATATACTACTGCCATGTGCAAGAAATATAGCAAACCCCATTGATAAAGCAATCATGAAAGCAGATAATCTAGAGTACAATCCAAGTATTAAAAATATAGGAGCTATAACTTCTCCTACATAAATTCCATATGCTACAATTTCTGGTATTCCTGAAGAATTAATCAAATGCTTAATACCATCAATCCCACCATAAAGTTTATGAATACCATGCAGTAGCATGAGAGTACCAACGAAAATTCTGAGTATCAACTTACCAATATCTTCACTTAGTATTGATAAAAGCTTATTTTCTATCTCACCTAACATCTGTTTGCTCCTTATGTTTTTGTAAATATACCACGTTATAACTTACTCATTAGACTTCTTCTTGTAAAACTCTAATGTTAGATTATCCAATAAAGTTTGTAACTCTGTACTCAATATTTCGTCAATAATTTTACCTTTGTGATTAATTCTCTTATTAACCATAGGTACAGTTAACGTTAATTGTTTTCCTATATCTCCTGTTAAAACCTTAACTAGATTCATAAGAACAATATTTGCCTTATCTGCGCCCATAGCTGAAGTTGAAGCACTAATTATTGCTACAGGTTTATCTACAATTTCAGCGCTTGAAACTAACCAGTCAAGAGCATTTTTTAATACTCCTGGTATTTCAAACGCATATTCTGGTGTGCTTATTATAATTGCATCAGACATAGCGATACTTTTCCTTAACTCTTGTACTAAGATTGGTGAGTTGTCTTTTTCTAGGGTATGAATATTAATATCAGGATTAAAATAAGGAAGTTTTCCTAAATCATTATAAATAGATATATTAGAATCCATATCTCTTAAAGCTCTGATAATTGAACTATTATACGATTTTTCTCTAAGTGAGCCAGAGATTGCTAAAATTTTAATTATAAGTCCTCTTTTACTGTTGTAGCAAAATTTTTTGCATACTTTTGCGACCATATTAGTATCTCATCTATTACAGGTTTTAAATCATTTCCATACTCATTTAACGAATATTCAACTCGTGGTGGAACTTGTGCAAATACTTCTCTGTTTATAAGACTTAATTGAACCAATTCTTTTAATTTTATAGTCAATGTTTTTTTTGTAATTGGTTGTAAATATTCAAAAAGTTCTTTAAATCTAAGAGGACCGTTTTTTAAATGCCAAATAATTATAAGTTTTAATTTATCATTAAAAATATCAAAAAATATTTCTGATGAGGAGTTAAAATTTTTATTATTGAATTTAATCATAAAGGAATAATATCTTTTAGTTTCTTTATATATACTTAGTTTATTTTAGTATACTTTTGCTAAATTTATCTCCTGCAATGGCTTGTTATATCTTTGTTATTTTTATTGATAGGTATATCCAAATGTACACCTTTTAATCTTGAACATTTATATAAAATATCTGAAGTACTTGAAATTGAGATATTAGAGTTTTTCAAGAAGTGATATCTATAACGTTGTTTTTTATTTATTTCAGCAATCTCTTTAAAGGAGTTGGCTTGAAATTCTTTTTCTCATGCCCAGCCGAATTGTTTGTAATTCATCATTTTTATATTCTGTTCTATATGTTTAATTTATCTGATAGTTAACGTTTAACGTAATGTGATTTCCAACCTCTAGGTTAAATTACAACACCAAAACTACCAATTGATTTTCCAGATGCCTTACGAAATGCTATTTATTAGCTCTTATTTGTTATATTAATTTCACTTCTTGACTAGGTCTATGACTTGCTAATTCAAGAATATAACATGGATAACCATCTGGATCTCTCACACCAAATACTTTTCCAAAAGGAACTTCTTTTATAGAAAGACAAATTTCAGCATTTTGTGAAAGTGAATCAAATGCGCTGTTTATATCATTTACAAGCCAGTATATTTCTCGTTTTACCTCTGCACCCATTGGTTCGTCTGTAGCAATGGCGAAAGTTTCAAATTGTACATAAGTAGGATGTTCTCGTTCAATTTTAAGACCAAGTGTTTTGACATAAAAGTTCTTTGCGATCTCTATATCTTTTACATACTCCACTACAAAGCCAAATGTTGGTTTTTTATACATTAATTTACTCCTGATGAATATTAGAGTTTTGCAAGAAGTCTAATTTATAAAAGTGTATTAAAATTTATATGCAAAGTATAAAAATATGTCAATTTGTAAAAGTTTTGTGTTTAACGTGCTTAGGTCTCCTGCGAGGATTTAAGCATTTTTTTAAAATCATATTTATCGTGAAATACATCGTTACTTCTGTTCCTAAGATTAATAATATGATAAATTTGCTCATCAGTTAAAGCTCTGGCCACTCCTAGTATATAGTATCTGTTTATTTAAATCGTTGTTTTTGCGATTATGTATATTTGTGGGACATGGCATAGTTACTCCTAACTAGTGACTTAACTGTTTGGTTTGAAGCCTTGTTATGCTTTATCGTGCAAGCACTTAGGTACTATATCCGCTCCATTATCTTAAGCTAGTGTTTTATGAAATAGTAAGCTACTGTATTTTAAAATATTACTATGATGATATAAATATATATTGGGGATATTCAGAATATAAGCTTAAGAAAGAAAACCTTAAATTATATAAAACTGGTAGAACAAATGCTAATGACGGTGGGATTGACTATGTGATGAAACCTCTGGGGAGGTTTTTTCAAGTGACAGAAACTCTTGACTTTAAAAAATACTTTTTAGATATAGATAAAGTACAAAAGTTCCCTATAACCTTTGTAATAAAAACAGATATGCCTAAAAGAGAGATTTGTAAAAAGATAAAAGAAAATGCAAAATCTACTTATGGAATTGATGCGGTAGTTGACCGATAGTATGAAAGCTGTAGAGGATATTATTAACATTCCAATGCTTTTAAAATATTTTGAAGTAATAAAAGAAAAAAATAAAATAAATTCAGTTATAGATGAGATAGCTTTGCAGAGCCAAGTAGAATTTAATTATGAAGAGTAAAAAAGAACCAAGCGAACTAAAAATCGTCTACAACCATGAGACAGGTATCATCTCACTACAAGCCTATGATGATGGTTTCTTCAATTGGAGAAAGATATAACTATGGAGATTATGGAAGTTGCAGTTGAAAAGCTCGTGGAAAGATAACCAAGCAACACAGACTCTGTAAAGGAGAAGTTTACGACTGGTAAGTTGATTGGCACCTTTTACAATCTAATATATTAGCTACAAAAAAATTTGACATTGTACGCACAAAATATTATAATCTGAACTATGGAATATATATTTGATGAAAAGAAAAATAAAATTTTGTTTGAACAGCGAAGTATCACTTTTGAGCAGGCAATTGAAATAATCGCTGAAGATGGTATTTTACTTGACTTTGAACATCGAAATACTCAAAAATATCCAAATCAAAGATTAATGGTAATTGCTATTGAAAACTATCCGTATTGCATTCCATACGTAATGGATAACGATAAGATTTTTTTAAAAACAATCTTTCCAGATAGACGTTTTAAATACCTGTTGGAGGACAAATATGAAAACTGATTATATTGATAATGAAGAAAAAGAACTTATGAATTCTTTAGATGGATTTGATGTAACAAAAATAAAAAATGATAAAACCAATATTGAAGCTTTAAAAAAATCTGCAAAGGCTTTTGTAAAGAAAAAAGAAACTAAAATGAATATTAGAATTTCTTCCCTTGAACTAGAGAAAATTAAGGAACAAGCAGAACAACAAGGTCTTAAATATCAAACATTTATTAAAAGTATTTTACACAAATATATAACAGGTCAATTGATAGATAGTAAAAATTTATCAGCCTCATAAAAGAGCTAACAAGTACGAGGAGCGCAATAGTTTACCGCAAGCGGAAAACTATTGCTCACGACAGCCGTTGTCTCGGACGCTACGCGACAGAGACAACGGGCGCGCGGGTTAAACACCCACTAGTTATCCGGTGCTTCGCACTAGACAACAAGCGGGAGGAACGAGCACCCTAATAAAAAATTAAAATTTTTAATAAGGGCGTCGCTCACCCGCGCCCCCGTTGTGTACACAGATGAACTTTCAATCTTATTTCGATAAAATAGTAAGACTATAAATAAGCAGGATAAAAGATGAACGATAAATTTATAAATGGCTCACAATGGGTTAGGTTTGACTGCCACTTGCATACAAATAGCGATAAAGAATTTAAATATAGTAAAAATGAAAATGAGTATATTAATTCTTATGTAAATGCTTTAAAAGATAATAATATTAATATTGGAGTTGTGACTAATCATAATAAATTTAATCTTGATGAATATAAAGCTATTAAAAAACGAGCTAAAAAAGAAAATATATTTATTATGCCAGGGCTTGAGCTATCAGTTAATGATGGTGCAAATGGGATACATACTTTAGTTGCATTTAATTCTAATGAATGGTTGGAAAATGGAAATAATTTCATACAACAATTTATTGGAGAGTCTTTTTCAGGACAATCAAATTTTGAAAATGAAAATGGAAGAAGTAACGATAATTTAATAACAACAATAGAGAAGCTAAATAAATATCAAAGAGGGTACTTTATAGTTTTAGCCCATGTTGAAGATAAGAGTGGTTTTTTCAAGGCATTAGATGGTGGTAGAGTTACAGAGTTTGGAAAGAACAAACTCTTTCGAGATAGTGTAATTGGTTTTCAAAAAGTTAGAACACGAGATGATGTTGTAAAATGGAATGAATGGCTAAATAATGAGCTACCTGCTTTTGTTGAGGGAAGTGACCCTAAAAATATAGAAGAGATTGGTAAAGGTGAAAAATCATATATTAAGATTGGCGATTATAATTTTGAAGCTGTAAAATTTGCTTTGCAAGATAGCAAGTACAGAGTTCATAAAGAAGCTCAAAATAGAGAAAATTCATTTATTAAATCTATCTCATTTGATGGTGGTAAATTGGATGGACAGATAATAGAACTATCTTCATCTATGAATAACCTTGTAGGGGTTAGGGGTAGTGGAAAATCATCCATTATTGAAGCTATTAGATATGGGTTAGATTTGCCATTTGGAAGCAATAGTGTAGATATTGATTATAAAAATGATTTAGTAAAGGCACTGCTTGGAAGTGCAGGAAAAATATCTATTAAAGCAATAGATAAAGATAATAGAGAATATTTTATAGAACGAGTATTTGGACATAGCTTAGAGATAAAGAAAGATGGCGAATTAAAAAATGTTGGTATGCTATCAATTTTAAATAAGCCTTTGTATTTTGGACAAAAAGACTTATCAAGTTATAAAAGTGGCTTCGAGGGCGACCTAATTAATAAATTGATTGGAGATAAAACAAAAGATATTCAAATTAGTATAGATATTAAAAAGCAAGAAGTGAAATCACTGCTTGAAAATATAAAGAAATATGATAATTTAGATGATAAAAAAGAAGAGATAACGAGAAAAATCGCAGAACTTAACTTAAAAATTGATGAGTTTAAAAAACATAATATAGAGGAAAAATTACAAAAACAGATAGAGTTTAACAAAGACAAGACTTCTTTACTAGGTATTAAAAAAAGGTTAAAAGAATTTAGGAATGATGTTAACGATTTTTTAGCAAATTATGAAAAAGATAATTTTTTTGAAAAGCTAAAGAGTTACGAATCAAAAGAGAATCAAGATGCATTTGATAAAATATATAAAATTGTTGATGAGACAGAAAAAAGTTTTATTGATATTACAGTAGGTCTTCACACTTTAATAAATAATTTTAAAAATATAAATGATATTGAAAATGATTTTAATACTAAAGCTAAAGAGTTGGAAGAAGAGTTCCTTGAAATTCAAAGAGAAATAGATATCCCTAATTTAAGAGCTGATGATTTTATGACTTATACAAAATCTCTGCATACACAAAAAATTATGTTGGCTGAGTTAGAAAAATCTTCAACAATCAAAAAAGATATGAACTCTAAATTATTAAAGCTATTATCAGAACTAAATAATTTATATAGAGAAGAGTTCAAAATTATTGAGGTAGAAATAAACAAAATAAATAGCACTCAAAAGTTCATAAATTTAAAGGCTGAGTTTAAAGGAGATAAAGTATCTTTTGAGAAGTATTTGAAAAATATTTTTAGTGGAAGTGGTTTAGGTAAGACTGATTATGATAAATTATCTGCTTATGTAGATTGTAGTGAGGTTTACAATGATTTTGAAAACATCTCATTTGGTGGTAATAAGTTGTTAGTATTTAGAGAGAAATTTATGCAATCACTATCTTCATTATTAACTTTTAAAGTTCCGAATAAAATCGAAATTTTTTATAATGGAAAAGAGTTAACCAAACATTCACTTGGTCAAAGGTCATCTGCTTTAATTATATTTATATTGACACAGCAAGATAACGACATAATAGTAATAGACCAACCAGAAGATGATTTAGATAATCAAACTATTTATAAAGAAGTTATAAAAGAATTAATTAAACTAAAAAATAAGACTCAGTTTATATTTGCTACACACAATGCAAATATACCAGTTTTAGGAGATTGTGAACAGATAGTTGTGTGTGATTATGCTGAGAACAAAATTAATACAGAGCTTGGAAGTATAGATAACCACGATATTCAAGAGAAGATAATAAATATAATGGAGGGCGGAGAAGAAGCCTTTGATAAAAGACGGGAGATATATAATTTATGGAAACATTAGAATTAATTGAAAGAATTTCAAATGGAGAAGATAGTTATACTCAATTTAAAGAGAACATAACTAATAATAATAAATTAGCGGAAGAATTAGTTGCTTTTTCAAATTCAAAGGGTGGTGTATTAATTATTGGAGTTACTGATAATAACGATATAGTTGGTATTAGTGATGATGATATTAGACGATTAAATCAACTTATAGGAAATGTAATTAATTCTAATATAACTCCTCCTATATATCCAATTACGGAAATCAAAACAATTGAAGAGAAAAAGCTATTAATAGTTACCGTAGAAGATGGAAGTAATAAGCCATACTCTACTAATAAAGGTATATATCTAACTAAAGCAGGTAGTGATAAAAGAAAAGTTTCACCAGAGGAATTAAAAAGATTATTTGCAGAGTCAAAAAGATCATATGCTGATGAAGAAATAGTTGTAGGTAGTGATATAAGCGATTTGAATAGTGAGCAGTTTTATTACTTTTTAGAAAAAGATAGTATTAAAATTTATGAAGAAGTAAAACAAGGTTCATTAAGCCTTTCAAGTGTTTTAGAAAATCGTGAATTATTAAAAAAAGAGCAGTTAACTTTAGCAGGAAATTTAATATTTGGTGTAAACCCACAAAAATACAATAGTTCTTTTTATATTGATTGTGTGTACTTTGATGGAAATGATGTTTCAGTAGATAAATTCATATCTAAAAGTACCATCAAAGGAAGTTTTGAAAAATTGTTTAATGATAGTTTAGCTTTTGTTGTTAGTCATTTGACTAAAAAACAAGTTGATGATGAGTTTAATACTAAGGGAGAACTTGAAGTAGATGAGCGAGTATTAACAGAGTTAATAGTAAATGCTTTAGTTCATAGAGATTACTACATTAACTCTTCTATTAAAATTTTTATGTTTCATAATCGTATAGAAATAGTTAGTCCAGGTAAGTTAACAAACCATTTAACAGTTGATAAAATTAAGAGTGGTATATCAATCCATAGAAACCCTATCTTAAACTCAATATGTAAAACTGTATTGCCATATAGTGGTTATGGGAGTGGGATTAAACGAGCGATTGGTATAAATCCAAATATTGAATTTATAAATGATATTGATAAAGAAGAGTTTAGATGTATCATTCCAAGAAGTTAATGTTAAGAAAGTATACACAACAAAACCTAGCAACGAACACTAATGTGTCGTTGTAGTCAACCGTTATACCCCAGTAATTTCATGGTGTAGTTTTTACCTTTAACAATTATAAGCTAGTTACAAATTTCTTATATTTTTGAATTAATGGTAGTGAGCCTATATTTTGTAGAAAATTGACATCGTCTATATTTCCCAATATTATGTTTCTCATAAGCTTTGTTTTACTCATTCCAATTTTCTCAGCTAATTCTTCTATCTGCTTATTTTCATCACTTGTAAATCGGATAGTTAATTGTACATCTTTTGGATTTTTTTCTTTTGGTCTGCCTGCAGTTTTATTCTTCAAAATTATCCTTATTAAGTATTCATTAAGCTATATTGTAATAATATTTGAATACCAAAAATAGATTTATCACATTCAATAAAAAATATAGTTATTCTAATCAATTATTATAATAGAAATGCATTTAAAAGCAAATGAATATGATGGTCTGATGAAAAAAAGGATAATTATGTCTGCAATAAAAAAACTCAAAAAAAAGCTAAAAAAAGAAACTACTCTAAATCAAAAACTTAGTGATGAAATCATTGAGTATCATAATGATATAATCTTCTTAGATGAATACAATTTTTCACTAGAGCAAGAAAACACTCTTTTAAAGAAAAAGGTTACACAATATGAAGAGGTTTATTTAAAAGATACCAAAAGTGAGTTTGATAAACATCTACAAGCTATTATGATAGAAGTTGGAACTATCAAAAATGATGATAACTCTTTTTATAAAGATGCTTTAAAATACTTAAGTGGATATATACAAGCCTTAGAAAAATACTCTAACAAAGATACAAAAAAGATACTAGGCAAAATACAAAACTATAAAACACAAGCAAAAGAAGCAAAAACTGCTTTGCATGAGTTAAGATATGGTAAAAAATCTTTATTTAAAAATATTGATAAAATATCAGATGATATTAAGATATTTAGGGGAAAAATCAGCTCTAGTATTTAAAGAATAAAGGGGACAGGGACAATGGCGTTAAGTTAAGCTTCTAGCCCCATGAAATAGGCTATTTACAACTGGTACAAAAATTGTTTATAAACTAATATCTAAACAATAATGGTAGAAACAATGAAAAAAAAAGAATAATAGTACAGTTTGTAGGAAAAATGATGCATTCAGATGCCCTTAAAAATAGAAGTAGACTATTCCCAACAAGTTTTAGTAGTTGATGCAGTATTAACAGATACAAAGACACATGAAATTAGGGACGGTAAGCTTAACTTAACGCCATTGAGCCTGTCCCAATGTGCTACTTGTGTGGTATCAATTCCTAATTGTTGACAACTCCTATTAGATACCTAGGAAATATTACAACCTCTTTTTTTGATACAAGAAATTTCCCCTCAAAAAGATATACGTTCTTTGATGCATGAAGTTCGCCATGAATTGTACCATTGAGATTAACTTCATCTTTAGTAAGCTTAATGTCTTGTGAGCCAAAAGTTGGTATTGTCCACTGCTGAACAGGGATAAAAGGGGAATTGTTTTTTCGAATACTTCCCTGTACGATGACCTCTTTAGAAGTTACCTTATTTATACCTAAAGAAATTTCGTAATTGGTAGCATCTTTATTCTCATTTGGAATGATAACTTCAATGTCCCCTGTTGAGTAGGGAAGAGACTTTTGTGTTTCATTGTTATAACTATCTGACATAATTTACCTTCTATTTTGAGAGTTGTTCGCTTGACTAATAGAGGCTATATCACCGCGTCTTATAACTAAGCCAAACTATTTACTCAACGAATATTATACATAAATATTAGTAAAAACAGATTTTATTTATTTTAACTAAATAAATTTTAGATATTTATTGCCTAATCCATATTTGTTTTGATCAAATAAATTATGAATGACCGGAGATAACATCATCTCTAGCCTCTTGATGAAATTCAGCTAATTCTTCTGGTGTCATATTTAGTACTTTCTCAATTGGTCTATGTACTAAGTATTTGCCAAGGAGGTATATGGGCGTATAGCCTGAAGATTTCATAACATATGGATTTTCTGCTACTAAAGTATCTAAAACACCCTTTTTATTTTTAATTAAAGAATCTTCTAAAATGGCAGAATGCTCTGGTGTTAGTGGCTGATTTTCTGCGTACATGGCTAAATTCATCGTCTTGAAAATACCTTTGGCAAACCAATTAGAACCACCAAAATTTTGCCATAATTTTTTACCTAATGTTGGACGCAAAGATCCTTCAGAAGGAGGTTTATTGACCGGATCATCTCCATTTTTTTGTATTACAGTTTGCGGTTGAGTAGCTTTTTTTGCTCTAAGACTGTCATTTGACATGTCCTGAAAAGTTTTTAGCTGTGAAACTCGCTGACTATTATTCGCTATTTCTTGCAGTTTTCTTTGCGCAATAGCTTCAGGTCGATTATTGACAAGCTGAAAAGTAGAAGTAGCATTGCTTTGAGTTTGAGAGTTAGAGTCAGAAATAGATTGACCTTTACTTTTTTGAATTTTTTCAGCGTAAGTATTCATATTTTGTTCTCCTCATATTTTGGATTATTATAACATAATGATATATAAATAATATATTTATTATTTAAACAGAGTATTTGTTCATTTAATGAGGCAAAATTTACATTTTAGCCCTTTCCATACAACTCATTAAACAGGCTCATTGCATAGCGGTCACTTAGGCTAGCTATGTAGTCTGCAATGATTCGGTGAGTTTTTTCATCTTTAAATCTTTTACGCCACTCTTTACTCAAAAGTTTAGGTTCTTCAGTGAATGCGCTAAATAGCCCCCTAACTGCCTCTTTTCCTGCGAACATTTTACGGACTATCTGTTCATGTTGATATAGCTCTTGAAATAGAACTTTCTTTAACTTTTTAATCTGTCTCTCTTTTTGTGGGTTAAATCCTATTGGTATTGTTTCAGTTGCTTTAAGTGTGGCACTTAAGATTTTACTACAATCACACTCTTTAAGATTTTTTCGTGAGTGTTCTAGTAAAGAGTAGACTAGGGTATTTATTAGGTGGCTGCTAAGTCTGTAGCGAAATATTTCATTATCACTTTCATCTATCCCCTCATGCTTTACTTTCTGTAATACCTCTTGAATTAGTTCATTTTTTCTTAAATCTTTCATTGTAATTAGTCCAGATTGTAGTCCATCATCTATATCGTGACTAATGTATGCAATCTCATCAGCGCGATCAACCACCATCGCTTCTAAGCTTGGATGATAATCTAGTTTAAATATCTCATCTAAGTTTTTACTTAAAAAAGATTTTTTATATGGAAATGAGTGTTTTAAGATTCCCTCTAGTGTTGCAAATGTAAGGTTTAGACCATCAAATTTTTTGTATCTTCTTTCTAGTGAGCTAACAACTCTAAAAGATTGAAAATTATGCTCAAAACCACTTTTATGTCCATTTTCTCTCAAAATTGCATCAAGAGCGTCACCACCAACGTGTCCAAATGGGGTATGTCCTAAGTCATGTGAAAGTGCAATTGCCTCTGCTAGATTTTCATTAAGTCCTAATTGAGCTGAAATTGAACGTGCAACTTGACTAACTTCAATGGAGTGGGTGAGTCTAGTTCTAAAAAAATCCCCCTCTTGGTTTAGAAAAACTTGTGTTTTGTACTCTAAATGTCTGAAACTTTCTGAATGTATGATTCTATCTCTATCGCGCGCATATGGGGAGCGAAAATCTGATTTAAGATTATAAAAACGTTCATCTGGTTTTATCATACAACTCTCTTACTAAGGTTAATTTGGTAAAATCATACAATATTTTTTGGAAGATAGCTGGCTAAATGAGACTATACCTAGATGAAAAACATGCTTTAGATAAAGCTTTAGAAGATGTAGACGAAGAAGTCTATCTTTTTGGTAGTCGCACTGATGATACAAAAAAAGGTGGTGACATTGATATACTCATATATTCTAAAAAAAATTCACTAAAATTATCTCAAGAGGTAAGCATTAAATTTTTTATGGAGTTAGAGAGTAAGCTTGATGTTGTTGTATTTGATAAAAATAATATGACAAGAGAACAAAAAGCTTTTGTAAATACTCTAGATATGGTTAGGATTAAGTGATGAGCGATAAAAGTTATGATGAATTTAAGACTGTTTTAGAAGAGAAGGTTGATAAAACTTTTATATTAATTGAAGCCTCTCTTAATGGACTAGAAGAGTATAGATTAGATTATATATATTCACCAAAAGAGCTTGAACCTTATGATGCACTTTGTGATAGGTTTATAAGGTGTGTAGAAGTTTTTATAAAATATTTCAAAGCTTATGAGTATCAAAACTTTGCAGATAAATCTTTAACGTTAAGAGATGGGTTAAATGTAATGGAAAAAGTAGGGTTAGTTACAAATAGTCCTATCTGGATGAGAATGAGAGATGTAAGAAATAGAATAGTTCACGATTATTTACCTGAACAGACAAAAGAGATGTTTGATAGTATTATGGGTGAGTTTTACGAAGAGCTGAAATTTAGTAAAGCTAAAATTGACGCTTTATCAAGGACAAATTAGGTAAAATCGCATAATTATTTTCAAGGAATACTTATATGGATTTGCAACTCTTAACACCGCTTTGCATGATTGTGCTACTTTTTGCACTTGGAACTCTTTTGCAACGTTTTTCAATACCACCAATTTGGACACAAACTTTAGTAGTAATTGGTTTTTTAGTTTCACCTTTGAGTGTTGTATCTTTTGAGTTTCCAGTATGGGCGTTGGAGAGTTTACTTTTTATAGTTCTATTTTATGTGGGTGTTCAAACTCCAGCATCTGAATTTGGTAAAGAGGCATTGCGCGCACTTCCAGCTTCAATAGGTGCAACAGTTGTAGCAATTGTTAGCGCGTTTGGGGTTAGTTTTTGGCTTGGATATTCAAATTTTGAATCAGCTGCTATATCTTTAATAGTAGGCGCTATAGCTTCAGCATCTTTATTGAATATTATGGAGAAAATGAATCTTGTTAAAACTGAAGTTGCAAAGGCAGCTGTTGGAATTGCAATTGTAAATAATCTACTTTTACTACTTGCTGTATCTGCACTCTCAACATCTAGTGGCGTTATTTCACTTGCAATAAAAGCTGGTTACTCTTTTGGCTGGTTAATTTTAGTTATTGGTGTTGCTAGATATATTTACCCTAGAGTTGTTAAAGCTTTAAATATTAGTTCAACTGAAGCTACTCTCTCAGCACTATTAATTCAAGCACTATTTTTTGCTACAGTTGCTCATCTTTTAGGATTGTCATTTATGTTAGGTGCTTTTGTATCAGCCCTATTTGTAAAAGAGGAGTATCTGCATGGTGATGTTCATATTCAGATTCGTAAAAGTTCTCATGCACTCACATATTTAGTGGCAGTTCCGCTTTTGTTACTCTCTTCAACGCAGTTTTTAAAAATAGAGATGTCAAATATAATCAATGCTGCAACTTTAGCTATTGCGGTTGCAGTTGCACAATACATTGTTACCTATTTTGTATTGTGGTTCAAACATTATGGGCGCGCTCAAAGTGCAATGCTCGCTTTTACTACATTAGTTCGCTCTGAGATTGCATTTGTGTTACTCATATTTTCTGCACATTTATCTTTAATTACTCCGGCTATTTTTACAATGTTACTTTTGTCATTACTTATTTTAACAATTGTTACTCCATTTATTTTAAGAATGGGACTCGCAAAACTTCAATCTGAAGAACCCTACCGATCATTACTATCTAAAGGCTCAAAATGACTAAATATATTTTCGTAACAGGTGGAGTTTTAAGTTCACTAGGAAAAGGGATAAGTGCTGCTAGTATTGCTACACTTTTAAAACATTCAGGTCTTGGTGTTGGAATGTTAAAGATTGACCCATATTTAAACGTAGACCCTGGAACTATGAGCCCACTCGAACATGGCGAAGTTTTTGTAACAGCAGATGGCGCGGAAACTGATCTTGACATTGGAAATTATGAGCGTTTTTTAGATACAGCCTTTTATAAAAAGAATAATTTCACTACAGGGCAAGTTTATAGTAGTGTAATTGAGCGAGAACGCCAAGGTGGTTATCTTGGCAAAACTATTCAGATTGTCCCGCACATTGTAAATGAGATTATAGATCGTATTAAAGATGCTGGAGATGGACATGATGTTCTTTTAGTTGAGCTTGGTGGAACTGTTGGAGATATTGAAGGCTTACCATTTTTAGAGGCAATCCGCCAAATGAAACATGACTTAGAGGAGTATCAGACTCTTTTTGTTCATGTAACATTAATCCCATTCATTAGAGCTTCTGGTGAGCTTAAGACAAAACCAACACAACATAGCGTTCAAGAGTTAAGACGTATTGGTATCTCTCCTAAGATGATTATAGCAAGAAGTGAACGTCCACTACCAAAAGCATTAAAGAAAAAGTTAGCACTTAGTTGTGATGTTAGGACGGAGAGCGTAATTGATGCACTTGATGCACCTACTATCTATGAAGTTCCACTAAATTTCCTAAAACAGAATATTTTAGCACCAATTTCGAAAGAGTTAAATTTAGGTGAATTAGTACCTAAGATGGAGTTGTGGGATTCTCTTGTTAAAAAAATTATTTTACCAAAAGATGAGCTTACAATCGCTTTTGTTGGTAAATATTTAGACCTTAAAGAATCATATAAATCTTTAACAGAGGCACTTCTTCACTCAGGTGCTCATCTTGATACTCGTGTAAATATTGAGTGGGTTGATAGTGAAGATATTGAAGATGGTGATGTTGAAACATTATTAGCTGATGTTGATGGTATTTTAGTAGCTGGTGGTTTTGGTGAGCGTGGGGTTGAGGGTAAAATTTCTGCAATTGCTCATGCTCGTACAAATAACATTCCATATCTTGGAATCTGTCTTGGAATGCAGTTAGCTGTTATTGAGTTTGCTAGAAATGTTTTAGGTCTTAAAGAGGCAAATTCAATTGAGTTTAATCCTGAAACTATTGAACCAGTAATCTATTTAATAGATACGTTTATGGATCAAAGTGGAAATGAGCAGATTAGAACTCATACGACTCCAATGGGTGGGACAATGCGTCTTGGTGAGTATCCATGTAAAACAACTAAAAACACACTACTGCGTAAAGCATATGGTGGCAAAGAGATAATTCATGAACGTCATCGTCACAGATACGAGGTAAATATCGCCTATAAAGAGGCATTAGAGAAAAATGGAATGGTTATTAGTGGGCAATCTAGCGGTTTGATTGAGGCTGTTGAGGTAAGCGGACACCCTTGGTTTTTAGGTGTGCAGTTTCACCCTGAGTTTACTTCACACTTGCAAACTCCAAATCCATCAATTTTAGCTTTTGTAGAAGCTGTTCATAATTTGAGAAATGGCTAAGATTACTCCACAAGAGTTAGAAAAAAAGTTAAAATCTAGGTTTAGTGATGGTTTTTCTAAACTTAGTGATTTAGCAGACCCATTAAGTCTAACAGATACAAAAAAGGGTGCAATGCGCTTAAAACGTGCAATTGAAAATGGTGAGCGTATAACTGTAGTTGGAGATTATGATGTAGATGGTGTAGTTTCTACAGCTATTATGCGTGAGTTTTTTACAGAAATTAATGTAGATGTAAATTATGTAATACCAAATCGTTTTCGTGATGGGTATGGAGTTTCATCTGCAGTAATAGAGAGGTTAGATACTGATTTAGTAATTACAGTAGACAATGGAATTAACGCATTTGAAGCTGCTATTTCTGCAAAGAGTAGAGGTATTGATTTAATCATTACCGATCATCATACACCAGCGCAGACTTTGCCAGATGCTTATTGTGTTATAAATCCAAAAAGAGTTGATTGTGATTTTAAACATCAAGAGATATGTGGCGCACAAGTTGCTTGGTTTTTTATAGCAGCAGTTAAAAAAGTAATGTCTTTGAACATTCAGATGCAAAAATATTTAGATCTTTTAGTATTAGCAATAATTGCAGATGTTATGCCGCTAACTGATATTAACCGCGCGCTCGTTCAAGCTGGATTAAACTCTATCTCTAAGTCAAACAGACCAGCATTTAAAGCTATGCGTTCATTTTTAAATAAAAGCTCTCTTCGAGCTGAAGACATTGCATTTTCTATTGCACCAAGGATTAATAGTGCTGGAAGAATGGAAGATGCTTCTTTAGCTTTGGACTTTTTAAATGCAAAAAATGAGAACGATGCAATGGACGCGCTTTTGAGACTAGATGGTTTAAATCAATTAAGAAAAGAGACAGAAGCTAGAATTAGCCAAGAGGCTATATCTCTTGCTAGTGATTTAGATTCTATTATAGTTGTAGCTAGTGAAGATTGGCACGAGGGAGTTATTGGCATTGTAGCCTCTAGGTTAGTTGGACATTTTGGCAAACCAGCTTTTGTTTTAAGTATAGAAGATGGAAGAGCAAAAGGTAGCGGTCGCAGCATTGGTAATATTAATCTTTACAATCTTTTAGATGAGTCTTCAGAATGTCTACTTGGTTTTGGTGGTCATAAAATGGCAGCAGGATTAGCTTTAGGTGTTGAAAATATTGAAGAGTTTAGAAAAAGTGTGAATGAGAGTGCAAAAAAGTATTCAGATGATGATTTTTTATCTAAGAATGAGACGATGGGAGAGTTAGAGTTTGAGCACTTGACACTGAACCTATTAGATATGTTAGATCAGTTTGAACCATATGGTGAGGCGAATCCAAAACCTAGTTTTACTCTTGATGGTGCGACAATAGTAGGTGTTCGTAAAATGGGTTCAAATCAAGAGCATGTTAAGTATAGTGTTGAAAGTAATGGAAAAACCATGGATGTTGTGGCATTTAGACATGAAACATCTCTAAAAAGAGGTGATATTTTGAATTGTATTTATACGGTAAATAAAAACAGTTACCGCGGTGAAACTACTGTTCAACTACTTATGAACAAAATATTATAGGCAACTATTAAGAGTGAATTCTTTTCTTTTCAGTCTCTTGAACATAATGTAAGCGTAAGAAAAAACAGCTAACTAAGACGATGGATGCTATGTGGGGAATAATTATTCCAAGAGGTAACCCTTCCATGATAAATCCTTGTTTTCACTTTGTTAAAAATAGTATCGACTATTTGAGTTTTTTATAAAGTGCAATGAACTATTTATATAAAGTTAAGCAAAATTAATACCATTATTAAATGTGATAGAGAAACTTTATTTCTATTATGTTTATTTAGGTAAAAATAATTTCTTTACAGATTATTGATTTATATAGTTTTTAAAAAATCTTCAGCACTGTCATAAAATTCAATTAGTTCAAAAAGTTTTTCATCAATTGGCATATTTTTTGGAGTAATGCAGTGTTGCCACTCTTTGCCGATAAAACATAGGCGACTTTTCTGTTTTAGTAAATCTACATAAAGAAGTGTCCAAACCATCATCGCTTCATTAATTGTACCAAGTGAGCCACTTTGTACAATAAAAAGTTCTGAGTCTTCTATTAGAGCTTTTAGTCTATCAAACATTGTTGGATGAACAATTTTTTTAGCAAGATATGGATTTTTAGGACGAATAGTCTCAAATGCTTCAAGTGTCATGCCTATACATTCACCACCATCTTCATAGACTCCTTTACTAATCGCTTCCATTAATCCTTGGTAACCACCGCACTTTACAGTGTAGCCACTTTTTGATAGTTCTCTTCCAATTAAAACACCCTCTTTGTACTCTATAGCATCTTCAGTTATTGTTGAAGAACCAAATGTTGTTGCATATTTTGTCATTTACTCTGCTTTTTTAATTTTTTGTATTATAGCTAATAAGTAATGGGATATGGATAGGGTATAATAACTTTTTGAAATGAAAGGGAGATTATGTTTAAATTAATTATAGCTATGCTAATTGCTGTTGTTACATCTTTATCTGCTGGCGATGGACGTGTTAAAAATATTGATGAAGCAATTCAGTGGTTTGTACATAAGAGTAAGATGGGTAAAGATGTAAAGTTAGACTCATCTAATGAGTGTACTCCTGGAAATAAAGCTGGTGGCTTTAAAACAGATGAAGAATCATATAAATGTTATTTAAAAAAGGCTCGTTTAGGTGGTTATGAAGAGCAAGTTGTAACTTGTTATCTTTATGCTTATGCTAAGGGAACTCAGAAGAATCTTAAAAAAGCAAAGTATTGGTGTAAAAAGGGAATCGAACGTGGTAATATTGATGCTTCAAAACTCTGGTATGACTTTGAGTTGTGGAAATATTGATACCTTTACTTATAACTTAAATAAGTCTGGAATAGTATTTGCTTTGCCTTTTTATAATTAAATGAAGGTAGAGTAATGGAACCAATTGGTAGTTTCAAAGGATTTATTAATGATGATGGGAAAAAGGTCGTCTACTTTAATGATACTGAGCTAGATCCTAGGTTTGACATCTTTAACCTTACTCGCGATGGATTTGACTGGGGTTACAATGGTACCGCTCCAATGCAACTCTCTGTTGCGATGCTTGCTCAAGCTACGTCTATAAAAAATGCAAAACGCTTTAAAACTCAATTTATGCTTGAAAAACTTGTAAAACTTGCAAATAATAGGTGGGTTATCTCTATCGCAGAAGTCAAAGCGTGGTTAAAGCAGAAATATTTAGAAGAGAATCCAGTTAATGTTTTAGCAAAATTAATTAGCGACACTGGACTTAATAAAAGACAACTATCTCAAATATTAGAACAACCAGTTACTGTAATTGAGAGCTGGGGTTTTCAAAATGAGATTCCACCACTTGCAAGCAGGACACTGCATTACTATAAACTTAGTGAACAGAGCCATTCTGTACTAAGACAGCTTAAGAGTTTTGTTACAGATAGGTTGGTTCGGCAATCTAAACATACAAATGTAGATTTGGATAACTTAAATAATAGTTCTAAATTGGCATAATTTATAATATTTAAGAACTATTCGCTATAATTGTCTAAGTTAGTTATTCTAAAGGATACAACATGGAAGTTGGAAGTTTAAATACAGGCGCGCAAAGAACAATAATGCAGGCTGAAGAATCGCAAGAACGTAGCGCTAACTTACAGCAGACAAATTCTCAAGCAGCACAAAATAACCAACAAAAAGCTCAAGAGGACAATCTGGCTCAACGTAGACAAGATGCCGCTCAGGTTACAGGAATTGGTTCTTCTTTAAACGTTTTAGGTTAAAGATACATTATTCACTTTAGGTGAAGTACATCTTTAACTTGTAAAGCGAAATTATCTTGTTTAGAGATTCTTTTATAGACAAGATAACCACCCTCTGTGGATAATTCAATCATATTTTTTTCTTCGAATAGATGAATATATCTAATCCACTCGTCATATTTTGAAGCAGACAATGTACTAAAAACTTTTTGAAACCAATACGGGTCTGTAGTCTCTTGTGGACGAAGTCTTTTAAACTCATCATAAAGCAGTGTTGTAACATCCATAATTTACTCCTAGTAAATATTGTTATAAAATAGTACAAGCAAAGTTTATTCCAAAGTTATACTTTAAACTCTTTTTCAGCCTCTTTTGCTTTTTCTATTCCAATCATTGTTAGCCCATTATCGTTTATAAATTCAGCATCTTTTAGCTTTTTTAGGACTTTCTTGCCATCTTTTAGTGTAAACATGCCGGTCTCTTCTAATTGTAATAAAATTTCTTTAGTATCTAGATCTTGTTGTTTCAAAATAGCTAGTAGTAGCACTTTTTCTTCAATTTCCATACGTTATCCTTATTAATAATTCTGTAAAATAACCGATTAATATTAAAGATTCCCTTTAAAGGCTCCAATATGCAACAACTACTTGAATTTTATGGAAAACATAAACGTGCAATAACAGCAATTTTTGGAGTACTTATGATTACAGGCGCTATAGTAGCTCTTTATTGGACTAATTCATCATCTGTATCTTCTGAAAATGCAAATGCAAATAAAAGCATAGAGCGCATGAAAGCAAAAGGTCTAATTGGTGGATCATCTAGTAAGAGTAAAAAAAGTAGCCCAGCAACTATAATGAGTAGCTATATGGAGAAAAAAGCTGAGCAAAATAGAGTACTTCTAATTATTCTAGCTATAGTTGGTGCATTGTCTCTTTTGTATAGCATTTTTTTGAAAAAAGATGAAAAGCATGTTTAAGAAAATGAGAATATCTTCAATTTTTTATTAATTAATATTATATAGAAATTATAATTTATATGCTATTAATAACTCTATTAGTATACTGAATACGCCACACATTTTTTTAGTGGGCATTTTTTCATACAGCATATTTGTTTAAACAAGATTGCTATAAATTTAAGAAAAAATAATTGGAGATGATTATGAGCGTAGTATATTTTGATGCAAACCAAGATATTAAATTCAAAGATTACTTTCAAAGACAATTAGGTACTAATTGGTGTTGGGCAGCTTGCGCAACATCTATTTATAATTATGCAGCAGTAATAAACGCTAATAATAGTTCAACTGTGCAAGCAGATATTGTATCTCTTCAAAAAGGTAAGGCTCCGTATGAAGTGGGGGATTCTGGTTATTTACTAACAAGTACTCTTAAATTTCAATTTAGTGAGTATGTCGTGAATGATTGGAACAGCTTTTATGACTTTGTAGTAGCTGCTTTTAAGCAAGGGATCCCAGTTCTTGTTAGCTGGAAACAAGATGCTGAAAATAGCCACAATGTTATTGTATATGGGTATGATTCATCAGATAAGAGTTTTATCATTTTGGAACCTCAGCAATTTAAAATACTATATGAATTAAACGAAAACTTTTCTAAAGAAATAAAATATGCTCTAGCGATTGCACCACCTGCTGACAAAAAGTTTCTTATGAACCCACTTTATAATGAGTTAATTCCAGATAGTGGAATTCAGAATTTTTATGTGCAAGCAAATAGCTGTAGTGCTAGAATGACTCTGGATAAGACAATCATATCTAATGGTAAAACATACAGCATAGAAACTGATTTTGCTTATTATATTCGTATAACAAAAGAAGAGGATTATGCTAGTGAATGCTACTTAGCAACTGGAGTGAAAATAAAAAGACACGATCATAGTTATACAGAGTGGCTTTACTATGGGAATTTATTAACTGAAGCTCACAAAGATCTCAATGTTATAGATACAAGCTATAATCAAGTATACGGCTATAAGTTAGATAACTTTTGGGTACAGTTTGTTCCAGTTGCTTACCGAACAGCATTTACGCCTAGTGCATAAAATTGGAGGGACACTTTTAAAAATAAAGATATTGCTAGCAAAAACAGATAAGTTGATAAAATAGGTTGCATTAGTGAAATTTTTTATTAATTAATATTATATAGAAATTATAATTTTATATGCTATTAATAACTCTATCAGTATACTAGCACGCCACACATTTTTTTAGTTGGCATTTTTTCATACAGCATATTTGTTTAAACTATGTTGCTATAAATTCAAGAAAAAATAATTGGAGATTTTTATGAGTGCAGTACATTTTGACAGAGATTTAGATACTGATTTTGCAGCTTATATGCAAAGACAACTAGGTACTAATTGGTGTTGGACAGCTTGTGCAACATCTATTTATAATTATGTAGCAGAAGTATTAGGTAGTAGTAATACTGCTGTACAAGCAGATATGGTATCTCTACAAAAAGGTGAAGTTCCGTATGAAGTGGGTGATGCTGGTTATTTGCTAGGAAGTACACTTAACTTTAGTACTAAGGTGTATGATTCAAATGATTGGGACAGTTTTTATAGTTTTGTATTTAATTATGTCAATGCTGGATCTCCAGTTCTAGTTAACTGGGCGCAAGATGGTGTAAACAACCACTATGTAATTGTGTATGCGTTTGAGCCAACACAGAGTAGTTTATATATTTTTGATCCTCAGCAGTATGAAACACTTTATATGTCAAGCGAAGATTTTTCTACAGATGTGACAGATGCTTGGGCAATTGGAGCGCCTAGTGACAAAAAGCTTCTTGTGAATCCACTTTATGGTGAATTGATTCCAGATGATGGACTTCAGAATTTTTATGTGGAAAATAATAAATGTAGCACAAAAATGACTCTAGCAACAACAATCATATCCAATGGTAATACATGTACTTTAGGAACTGATTTTGCCTACTATATTCGTATCACAAAAGAAGAGGATTATGCCAGTTCACCATATCTTGCAACTTCAGTGAAAATAGAAAGAAGTGATGGTCATAGCTATAAAGAGTGGCTTCATTATGGAAATTTATTAACTCAAGGGAAAAAAAATCTAAAGATTACAAAAACAAGTTATGATGATTCTTATGGTTATCAGCTAAATAACTATTGGGTGCAGTTTGTTCCAGTTAGTTACAAAACACCATTTACGCCTAATACATAAAATGAGAGAGGCACTTTTTCTCTAAAGTTCAAATAAAGATATTGGTAGCAGAGGTATAAAAGTTGATAAATTCGGTTATAAATGAGTTTAAAGAGCTACCAATATCTGGTAAAGAACGAATCTTGTACGCTAGCTAATTTCACTTTTTTCAATTACATTTTATTTATGAACTAGTACTTTACTAAGATAAATTTATACTTAATTAATTTTATATTAATTTTATATTAATAATTTTATCAGTACAATTGCTCTAATTACTTTGTAATCTAAGTAAAATATAATTTCGGGGTTGTAAATGAAAGTAAGAGTTGTAGTAGGTATATTTATGATGTTAAGTGTGGGGGGGGTATCGTTTGCGAATAGTTCTAAAGCTTCGTTAGCATTAAAAGAATCTATTGTTTTGGCAAAGCATAAAGAATTATATGGACATAAACTGTATAAAACATTATCAGAAAAATTGATTTCAAATAGTGATACATTAGATGTAGTTGTCTCATTTAAGGAGATAAGTAGCAAAGCAAGTGGTTTTAAACATACTTTATCTGCTTATATAGATGAAACTGGTAAAGCCAGTGTCACTATTAATGGTGTTAAAGCAAGTGCATCTGATATAGAAATTGATTTTGAAAATCAACTAAATAGAGTTGATTTAGAAAGAAAAAAAAGAAATATTGCGATGAAAAAGAAGATTGATGTTTTTGCTAAGCGTAATAATTTAGAAAATAATCCATCGATAATAAAGGCAAAGAAACATATTTCTTCCTCTTTTAGTTTAAATCTATCTAAGAATAAAATCATATCTTTTGTAGAATCAAATAAAGATTTGATTCTATCTGTTGAATTAGATGATTCAAATGCAAAAGATGATGGACTAACTAGTGCAATGGCATACACAAAAATATCTACAGATGCTCTACCGTTTACTACAAGAAGAGGAAATGGTATAGGTGTATATATGAGTGAGACTACATGTCCAAATTCAGCTAGTCTGACAAATTATCATATTATACAAGGATCAGTATTAAAGAATGCGCATAGTGAAAATGTAGGAGCAATAATAAGAGCTGTATCACCTGATTCATTTATTTATTGTATGGGGGATGCTACTAATCCATCAGTAACACCTGTTAATGGTTTATCTGGTTATGGCGGAAATCCTAGAATATATATAGAAAGTCATTCATGGAGCGATGGTAATTTAAATAGTGCAGTATATAGATCTGTTGATAGAGATTTTGATAATCAAGTTTATAATAATAAAATAGTAGTTTTTAAGTCAGCTGGAAATAATGGAGATATTAGTCATATAGTCACTTCTCCTGGTAAAGGGTTTAATGTTATTACAGTAGGAAATTATGATGATAGTACAGGTAATATTTTTCATCAATCTAGTTTTACGAATTCAGTACTTCAAAATAATAAACCTGAAATAGTAGCTCCTGGAGTAAATATATTAGCAGGTGGTTATAATTATACTGGAACAAGTCAAGCGACACCTCACGCAGCTGGATTTGCTGCTGACTTGATGTCTGAATATTCATGGATGAGACTTCATCCAGCTTTCTTTAAAGCTATTATGTTATCAAGCTCAACCGATGTCATAAATGATTTAGATGGGACTACAGTAAATAATGACAAGACAGGTGTAGGTGGTATTAATTTTAATCGTGCTGTTTATAACTCTTTAAATTGGGATTTGAATTTAGATTCAAATGGAGGATTTAATATGTATGATAATGGAGATATCTCTGCTGGTAATGGATTTATAGATTTACAAAAAAGTTTAAGCGCAGGACAAAATGCACGTGTAGCAATTTCATGGTTACTTAGAGGTGATTATACTCTTGCTAGGCAACAAGATGCTTTTCCATTAGGAATGGATTATGATTTACGCATTTTAGACCCTTCAGGTATTGTTATTGCAGAATCTAATTCAAGGTTTAATCCTTATGAAGTAGTAGATTTTCCTGTAAATACAACAGGATTATATACTATTCAAATATCTGAATTTGCCAACCGTGACAGTCTCAATCGCTTTGAGATGGGCGTATCTATTCATTGGTAATGGTAATGAAAAATTTATTTATAGTTATTATTTTATTTTCTCATATGTCTTTAATGGCATATGAGATGAAAACAAAAGTTGGTTGGCAATTGCTTGGTGCAGTTGAACCAATAAGTAATTTGACAATTTTTGAAGACAGATGTATAAACTCTATTTTTACATATAAAAATAAAAAATGGACAGAGTACGGTTCTAGTGGTCCTTTTAGTTCATATGATAGTAGTGTAATGAATGAGACTATTGAAAAGGGTGATGGTCTTTGGATAAACGGTAAAGATGTCAATTGTAGCGTATCATTTTATGAAAATATAGAGCCGATTTTATCTGGAGAAACAGGGTACTTAGGTTCTTTCTCTTATTCTGGACAAAATATTATTACTTCTGAAGAATCATTTAAATCGCTTATAAATGAGTTTAAAACTGTACCAGTTTATGGTGATAAATGGAATTCTATTTTAGAAAAAACAAGTATAGACTTTGAAAAAAACAATATTTTCCTTAATGTTTTTGAACAATCTTCTATATGTCAATATCATATGGTTGTTGATTTTAAAAATAATATTTATAGCATCAATATAAATAATGTATATACACATTATGTTTATGCTCCTGATACAAGCTATAAAAGTTTCATTTGTGAAGATTCTAGTGTAGAGTATATTATGCTCTTTAGAGTTTCAAAAGAGATTAAGTCTTTTGAAGTTAAGTCATTTAAAAATGAAGTAATCACTGTAGAAAATAGGTAGAAATATATGATTGGTTGTTAGAATGTACTATTTTTGTGAAATAAGTACATCTTCAATCATTTTATCAATATCTCCATCTAAAATTGCATTAACTTGTGAATAGGCTTGATTGCTTCTTGTGTCTTTGACTTGTTGATATGGTTGCATTACATAAGAGCGAATCTGGTGTCCCCAGCCGATTTCACTCTTTTCAATTCCATCTTGTTCAGCTTTTTGACGTTCAAGTTCCAGCTCATAGAGTCTACTCTTTAACATCTTCATAGCAGTTGCACGGTTTTTATGTTGACTTCTGTCATTTTGGCACTGCACAACTACGCCAGTTTCAATGTGAGTTATTCTAATTGCACTATCTGTTTTATTTACATGCTGACCACCAGCTCCACTTGCTCTATATGTGTCAACTCTAATGTCTTTATCTTCAAATTCAATATCAATATCATCATCAACTTCAGGAGAGACCATAACTGAAGCAAAAGAGGTATGGCGTTTTGCATTTGAATCAAAAGGGGATATTCTAACTAATCTATGAATACCATTTTCAACCTTTAAATAACCATATGTATTTAGCCCTTTAATTATCATAGAAGCATCTTTAATACCTGCTTCTTCACCATCTTGATAATCTAAGATTTCAGCTTTAAAGCCACGACGTTCTGCCCAGCGTGAGTACATACGAAATAGCATATGTGCCCAATCTTGAGATTCTGTTCCACCAGCGCCAGGGTGGATAGAGATAATTGCGTTATTAGTGTCATTCTCACCACTTAACATTACCTCTACTTCCATCTTTTTTACAAGATCTTCAAGCTCTTGGGCCTCTTCAAACATACTCTCAATTGTCTCTGAATCCTCTTCTTCAATGGCTATTTCATAAAGCTCTTTTGCATCATTTACATTCTCAAGTGCTGAGGTGAATTTTTCTAATTTACGCTCTTTAGAGGTTTTTTCTTGTTGAACTTTTGCAGCATTATCTGAATCATTCCAAAATGATTCATCTTGTTGCATTTTATCTATCTCTTTGAGGCGAGAGTTTATTTTATCTGGTTTTACAATTTTTTTAATATTATCAAGTTTTTCATTGAGTGTTTTGTGCAGTTCAGTATATTCGTAATTATCCATTTATTTAAACACTCCATAGGTTATAATTTCTAAATTATACACTTAAAAGGCTTATAGTGAAAGTTCTTACAACGATACAAGAGTTTCAAGAATGGCGAGAGAGTATTACTGAGTCAATTGGTTTTGTGCCAACTATGGGTGCGTTGCATGAGGGACATAGTACACTTATAAAAAAAGCAGTTAGAGAAAATAGAAAAATGATTGTTTCAATCTTTGTGAATCCTACTCAGTTTTTAGCTGGTGAAGACTTAAATTTGTATCCTAAAAAAGAAGAGAGTGATAAAAAAATATGCGAACTTTTAGGAGTGGATGTTCTGTTTATGCCAGATATTGAAACAATGTACTCTAAAGATGAAGTGTTAATTCATGCTCCAAATATTAGGGGTTTTATTTTAGAAGGTCTTAGTAGAGCGGGTCATTTTGATGGTGTTCTTCAGATTGTTATGAAACTTATTAATTTAACTAGGGCAACTAATATTTATTTTGGTAAAAAAGATGCTCAACAATTAGCTCTCATAAACCAAATGGTTAAAAATTACTTTTTAAATATTAATATTATTGCGGTTGATACTGTTCGTCAAAATGATGGATTGGCACTTAGTAGTAGAAATGTATATTTAGATGAAAATGAAAAAAAAGAGGCTTTAAAATTATCGCGTTCATTAAAAGAGGCCGCTCATCTGTTTCAAGGTGGAGAAAATGATACCAATATTATAAAAAGGAAAATGTTAGATGTATTGATTGGTTTAGATGTTGAATATGTAGCAGTCGTAGATAAAAGTTTTAAAGAGCTAAAACAAGTTGAGTCAAATAATACAATTATTTTAGTTGCAGCAAGAGTAGGATCTACTCGTTTGATAGATAATATTTGGCTTTAATTTACGCCTGATGCTTCAAAATGGGACATTTTAGTGTTAAAGTAAGTATCTGAATAAATATAATTAATTATTTGTAATTGGTGTTAAAAACTCTTGATCAATTAAAATATCAACAGCTTTTTTAAATACAGGTACAGCAGTTAATGAAGCAAAACGGTATGTTTTTGGTTCTACTACTGTAACGCCAATAGTGTAACGGTTTAGTCTGTCATTTGCAAAACCGTAAAATGAGGTGTTATATGTCCTAGTATAGTGTCCATCTCTTGCAATTTGGGCTGTGCCTGTTTTTCCACCTACTATTAGACCAGCATTTTGAGCAGCAATTCCAGTTCCCTCTTGCACTGTTTTAATTAATATTCTTTTTACTCTCTCAGCAGTAGCCGCACTTAGTACGCGCTTGCTTTGAGGCTTAACTACTTCGTAATGTTTACCATTATAGTGTTCAAGATAGTCAGTTATGCGTGGTGTATCCATGATTCCCATGTTGTTAAAAACATTGTAGGCTTTCATTATCTGCATTACATTTGCTTTCATACCATACCCATAAGATGTTGTAGCTTTATATATTTCATCATGTAATTGATTAACTGCTGGGATTGAACCTGCATTTTCAAAACTTAGATCAATATCGCTTTTTTTAGAGAAACCAAATTGTTGAAGACCTTGACTATACTCTACAGCATCTAGTTTTTGAGCAAGTTGAGCGATTCCTATGTTACTTGAGTGTACAATGACATTTTCAGCACTTAACCACTCATACTCATGCTCATCGGTAATAATTTTATTTTTAAGTTTATATTTTCCGCCATATGTTTTTACAATATCGTAGGGGTTAACCTTTTTATGTTCAAGTAAAAGTGAAAAAATTATCGGTTTTAAAACAGATCCTGGCTCAAAACTGTATTCAATAACATTTGAATTAAGGCTAGGGTAATCACTTTTACGAATCAATTGAGGATTGAACCTATTAGAAGATGCAAGAGCTGCTATCTTAGAAGTTTTACTATCCATTATGCAGAGCATTATCTCTTTTGCTTGTAAACTTTTTTTCATTTGGCTTAACATCGCTTCAAGACGTTTTTGAAGTGATATTTTCATATTTAAATGAACGTCCATGCCATCTATTTTATGTCTTGTAATACTCTCTTTATTAAAAATAATATAACCGTTTGCATCTCTTAGACCCTGATATAATCTATCTTGCTCAGCTTTTAAACTCTCTTCATACTGCTTTTCAATACCCTTTACACCCATGTTTTTTGTGTAGCCATCATCTTCAAATTTATGTATGTAACCTATAGTTGGTGTCAAAAGATTTTTATATGGGTAAATTCTAGTTTCACCACTTTCTAAAATATCTAATCCATGAACTGATGAGTGTCCAGATTTTGATTTTTGTCTAATAAAAATCTTCATTTTAATAAATGTTCTAGCTAGTTTTTTTAGCTCTTTTGCAATTTGTGGATTTATTGCATATGAAAGTACAACGTTTGAGTGCCTATTTCTTAGTTTAGAGCGAATGGTTGATTCTTTGATTTTGCTATATATGCTAAATAGTTTTATGAAAATATCTTCTTTTTGTGGGTCAATACTTTGTGGGGATATAACAGCTTTATAGAGCTTTTTAGTTGTTGCAAGGGTATAACCATCACTACTTATAATTCGCCCACGTTGAGCCTTACTTTCACTCTTTATATATGTATTTGGAAGATTACGATTACCAAATGCAATGCTGCTAAACACTGCTAAAAAGACAATAAAGCCTAAAGTTATGAATGCAAATAGTACGGCTACTTTTGCTTTAAAAGGGTAGTTTGTCTCTTTTGAATCTTGGTAGTCTAGTAAAGAAGGTGTAGTGTTATGAGCCAAAAGCTCCTCCACTACATCTGCGTTCGCAAGATTTCTTTATAGGCAGTTAGTGCTTTATTTCGCACCTCTAGCATTAGTTTCATACTATTTTCAGCTTTATCTATCGCAATTGCTGCTTGATGTAGATCTTTTACTTGTCCTGTTGCAATGTCTGCCATTGCTTTTTGAGAATCTACTTGAATGGAGTTAGTCTCTGAAATAGATTTTTTTAGGACATTTGCAAATTGCTCACCACCACTTGGAGTATTTTTCTTTACCCCACTTTTACTGTTTAAAAGGTCAGCAGTAGAAAGAGAGCCGATATTATTTAAATTAGCCACCAGTTACTCCTTTAACCACGTAGTATATCTATGGCTGCATTTGCCATATTTTTAGAACTTTCAAACGCTGCTACGTTTGCTTGGTATGAACGTGTTGCTTCTATTAAATCGGCCATTTCTACGACTGGATTAATATTTGGATACGCAACATAACCATCTGCATTTGCATCAGGGTGTCCAGGTTCAAATTTCATTTTTGGTTCTCTGTCATCTCTTACGATTTTATCTACGAGAACACTCATGATTGAGGGTTGTGGTTTAACACCAAATTCACCTTCATCTAAGGGATCTGAATATTCTAACATATTATTGTTTTGTCCAAGCTTTTTATTTAAAATCTCATTGAAGTCATGAGCTTTAAAAATAAGCTCTCTACGTCTGTATGGACCACCCTCATCAGTACGAGTCGTTTGAGCATTAGCAATGTTAGAACTAATGACATTAACACGTGCACGTTGTGCTGAAAGACCGTATCCGCTAATATCAAAACTAGATAAAAATGCTGACATCTATTTATTTCCTATTGTTGTCTTGATGATGATTCTATGACACTCTTAAACAGGCCTGAATCTCTTTTCATAGCTGCAATTAGCGCGTTATACATTGTTGAGTTTTTAGTCATTTCTGTACTCTCAACATCTAAATCAACGCTGTTGCCATCATTTCTTGCTAAATGACCATCTCTAAAATATACAGTTGCTTTATCATTGTAAACATCTTTTGGCTGTAGGTGTGCACTATCAGTGCCAGCCAATTTTAAAGTTTTACTCTGTTGTTCATTAAATGTATTATTAGCTTGAATTGCAAGAATTTTTCCAAAATTTATATCTTTTGGACGATAAAACGGAGTATCTACATTAGCTAAATTACTAGAAATCAAGTCTTGACGGATTGAGCGGTAGTCTAACGCTTGTGCCATTAAGTGACTTGCTTTACTAATTTCCATTTGCTAACTCCTTTTGCAGTTGTTAAGCAAATATTATTCCAATTACAAGTTGAAATAATATTAATAGAGCTCTTGCAAAATTAGAAGTCTAATCAAAAACTCGGTAAAATATCACAACTTTTAAAAAGGCACAGAGTGCAGCACGCAAAACAGCAAGAGCTTTTTATTGCAGTTTCATTGTTAATCACTGTAGGCATAGTATTTTCATACTCTTTGTCCTCTTACATCGTTTTACTATTTGATTACAAACCATACCATTTTGTGCTTCGTCATGCTATTTTTGGAATAAGTGCAATTTTAGTAATGTGGGCTTTCTCTCATGTTAAAAAAGATCCTTGGCTTCATATTTTTGGTATGACACTTCTGTTTGGAGCAGGAATAGTTATGATTGCGATGCCATTTATGTCTGATGGTTGGGCTGTTGAGGTTGGTGGAGCAAAAAGATGGATTAATTTAAAGTTTTTTTCTATTGCTCCTGTTGAGTTCTTTAAAGTTGGTTTTGTCTATTTTTTAGCGTGGAGTTTAGATAGAAAATATAAAATCATAAGTGAAAAACAGCCTCTTGGTAGAGAATTTAATGCTATTTTGCCATATTTAGTTGCGTTTTCAATTTCTGTGTTTTTAATTGCTGTTATGCAAAATGATTTAGGTCAAGTCGTTGTATTGTCACTTACTTTAATTGTAATGCTTATGTTTAGCGGAAGTAGTTATAAGCTTTTTGCGATTTTACTCTCTACTGGGCTTGCAACTCTTATACTATTTATCGCCATTGCAGATCATAGAATTATGCGCGTGAAATCTTGGTGGATGGGTGCGCAACATTGGTTTTTGTCATTTTTACCAGAAAGTATTGCATCAAAACTACGCATTGGTAGTGGAGAAGAGGGTTATCAAATTGCACACTCACTAAATGCTGTTCACAATGGTGGACTTTTTGGTGTTGGAATGGGTAATGGAGTTTTTAAACTTGGATTTTTAAGTGAAGTACATACCGATTTTGTATTATCTGGAATTGCGGAGGAGTTTGGATTTTTAGGAGTTCTTTTAGTATCTCTTTTAATGTTGTTTGTATTATATAGAATATTGGTGTTAGCAAGAACTAGTATTGTAGAAGATAGAATAAACGAGAGTGGATCATTGGTCGGATTTTTATTTGGTGTTGGTGTTACAATGTTAATTGCCGGTGCATTTTTAGTAAATGCTTTTGGTATTAGTTCTATTACACCAATTAAGGGAATCTCTATACCATTCATTAGTTATGGAGGTAGTAGTATGATTGCTACTGCTATTGCAATTGGAATGGTTATGATGGGAACACAAAGAGGAGGTAAAAGTTGAATACTTTTATCTTGATTTTTGAGCTGTTAATATGATGGGAGGTAGGAGATGAACATAGTTATTACAGGAGGTGGAACTGGTGGTCATTTACGTGTGGCACAAGCACTAGGACGTTATTTTGCCTCTTTGAAACATGCAGTATATTATATTGGTTCAGTAAATGGACAAGATATTCAATGGTTTGAAAATGCAGATTTTGTTAAAGCCTCTTACTTTTTAAAAACAACTGGAGTAGTAAATAAAAGCTTTTCTGGTAAAATATTTTCATTAGGTAAAATAGGAACTGCTACATTTAAAGCAAGAAAAATTTTAAAAGATAACAAAATTGATGCTGTTGTTAGCGTGGGTGGGTTCTCTGCTGCTGCTGCATCTTTTGCGGCTGTTATGCTTGGTTTGCCATTTTTTATTCATGAACAGAATGCTCGTATAGGACGTTTAAACAGACTGCTTCGTCCATTTGCAAAGGAGTTTTTTAGCTCTTATGATGATAAGAATCCTGTTGAATATCCTGTTGAAAATGAATTCTTCTCAACTAGACGTGTTCGTAGTGAAGTTAAAAAGGTAATTTTTTTAGGTGGTTCACAAGGTGCTAGTTTTATAAATGATTTTGCTATTTCTATTGCTCCTAGATTAAAAGCGATGGAAATTAAAATTGCTCATCAATGTGGAAATGCTGATTTTCAGAAATTAAAAGCTGCGTATAAAAAACTAGATATTGATGTAGAACTTGCTCCATTTTGGACAGATTTATCTAGTCGTTTAGGTAGTGCAGATATGGCAATTTCGCGTGCTGGGGCAAGTACTTTATGGGAACTTTCAGCTAATGCAATTCCTACATTTTTCATTCCATACCCTTACGCTGCTGGAGATCATCAGTATTATAATGCTGCATTTTTAGTTGAACAAAACGCGGGCTGGTTAGCGCGTCAAAAAGATATTAAAGAAGAGCAGATATTGAGTATATTATTAGGTGATGTTGCTACGCAGAGTAAAAAGCTTATAGAGCTTGTAGATAAAAATGGGACTCCAATAATTGCTAATAAAATATTGAATATGTTGTAAAAGTGTTACATTTTATACTGATTTTAGCACTACCTTTATCACTTTTAGCGCAAATAAAAGCGTATGATTTGATGAAGCAAGTAGAGGGTATTAATAAAGCCCATTATGCAAAAAATGTCATTATTAAAAAAGTCGGTAAAAAATATTCAATAACCGCAAGACGTATAAAAGAGAATAAACCATTAGTCCTTTTAGCAGAGCGCTACTTGAATAACGATTATGATGATGGAGTTATCGCTTCAAAAGATTTAATTATTATTCGTTCTGGTAAATTAAAAGGTACGGGTGTATTAATAAAGGAGTTTGTAGATAGTAAAACATCTCAGGAATATATGTTGTGGTTACCAGCTTTAAGAAAAGTAAGGAGAATTGCTCAGCCAGATGGTGATGGAGGTCTTGCTGAAGTTGAAGTGGCATTTATAGAAGAGACAAAACTCAGAACTGTTGATGATGAGACTCATAAAATTTTAAGACAAGAGAAGTTTAATGCGACTATGGGTGTAATGTTATTTAAAGATAAAAATAGGTACTTAAAAAGTATGCCTAACTTAACATTAGAGATTAAAAATAGAAATGTATACGTAGTTCATAGCATACCAAATAAAAAAACTTGGTATGACAAAAGAGTAAGTTACATTGATAGTACAACCTATATTGATTATCGAAATGAGTACTTTTTTAAAGATAAAAAGATAAAAATTATTGATAGACGTTGGAAGAGGGCAAAAGGAATTGCTGATATTCATGCCTATTATTGGTACTATTGGTACCTGAAAAATTTAGAGACAGGTTATGAGACGGCTACATATGTACCAGATGAGATAATTAGTTTTAATCAAAATGTAAAGAGCTCTTTTTGGAGCAGGCGGACACTTAGTAAAATTAAGAGGTAAATATAACAGAAGAAGTATAATTAAAATTATGATAGAATTAAAATTATGATTTTTAAACAACTATCGTTGACAAAGACTTATGTTATTGCGTTTGTTATTATTACTATGTGGGCGCTATTTGCTTTCTACACGATGAACTCTTTGGTTCAATCTCAAAAGCTATATGCTAACTTAATAGATATTAGTGGTGAACAAAGGATGCTCTCTCAAAAAACAGCACTGTATGCTGATCATTATATGAGTGAATATGGAAATGATTATGAAAAACATAGACATATAAAGACTGAGGATTTAAGAGACCTAATTACTACTATGAGAGATAACCATAAGTTCCTTTTAGCTAATTTAACATCACAAGAGATGAAAAAGTTATATATCAAAAGAGATGGCTTAAATAATCATGTAATAAACTATTTGATATTATTGGATTCTTTTGTAACCTCACCATCAAGAGAGTATCTACATAATATTTTAAATGAAAGTTCATCTTTATTAAAACAATTAGATGAAGCAGTAGAAGCGTTTGAATCAGAGAATAATGATGCAATAAAAGATTTATACCTGCACTCTTTATTGATATTAATGGGGACAATTATTACACTCATACTTATAGCTCTTTTTATTATAAGACCTGTATTTATTTTGATGGATGATTACACAAAAAATTTAGAAAAAGAGGTAAAAATACGCACACAAGGTATGATGATTTTTAATAAGATTTTTGCACACTCTAGTGAGGCAATGTTTATTACTGATGCTGATTCTAAAATTTTAGATGTAAATGAGGCATTTACAACAATCACTGGGTATAGTAAAAAAAGTGCTTTAGGAAGAACACCTAGAATTTTACATTCAGGAAAACAATCATTGGATTTTTACGAAAATATGTGGAAAGAGATAGAAAAAGATGGTATCTGGAGAGGTGTTATAATTAATAAGAGTAAGTATGGACATAGTGTGCATGGTGAGTCTACAATTATGAAGCTAATAGATGAAGAGAATAATAGCGTTAACTATGTTAGTGTTTTTTCAGATATTACAGATCGTGTTGAACTTATAAAAAATCTTAAATACCAAAAAGAGCAAATTCAATACTATTTAGATGTTGCTCAGGTTTTAGTTTTAGTTTTAGATAACAACTATAACGTAAAAATGATAAACCAAAAGGGTGCAGACATCTTAGGGTACTCTAAAGAGGAGATAGTTGGTAAAAACTGGATAAAAACATTTTTGCCAAAAAATATACAAGAAGATGCACAAAAAACTGGTAATCACTCAGGTTATGAGAATAGTGTAGTTACAAAAAATGCAGAAGAGCGTCTACTCTTATGGAATAATATCGCACTATTAGATGAAAATAATAAGTCAATAGGTATTTTGACTTCAGGTATAGATGTTACAGATCAAAGAAAAAATGAAAGACAATTAATACTTCATACTAAACATGCTCAAATGGGAGAGATGATTTCAATGATTGCCCATCAGTGGAGACAACCATTGTCTACAATCTCTGTTATAGTTGGTGGTCTTAAGGTTAAGTTATCATTAGATATGTACGATGAGGAGTATTTCAATAATCAGATAGATAGTATTCTTGGTCTTACTCAACATCTGTCTAATACAATAAATGATTTTAGAGAGTTTTTTAAAGAAGATAAAAATAAATCAATAACAACATTAGAAGATATTATGGATAAATCATTAGCTATTATTAAACCTATTTTAGACGATAAAGAGATTATTTTACAAGTAAAGCATTTGAATAATGAAAAGATATTAACATATTCAAATGAGTTAAAGCAGGTAGTGATAAACATACTGAAAAATGCAGAAGAAATTTTAGTGGAGAAACAGATTAAAGATGCAAAAATTGAGATTAAAACATATAAAGTTGAAAACTTACACTATTTAGAGATACAAGATAACGCAGGCGGAATTGATAGCGATATAATTGAAAAAATATTTGAGCCATATTTTACAACTAAGGGTGATTTAAATGGTACAGGCTTAGGGCTTTATATGTCGAAGAAAATTGTTGAAGAGCATTGTCATGGACGGTTGAGTGTAGAAAATAGAGATGATGGCGCCTGTTTTATTATAGAACTTGTTTCAGAATTAGAACAATCTTAAAGTAAAACAATTATTTTTGGAATTAATAAAAATAGTCCTAAAAATATAATAGATGTTACAAATATTAGAGCCGTTACATCAGAGGGACGACAGTCATAAAGAGCGCTTAAATTTACATTAGCAACAGCAAGTGGCATAAAAAGTTCCATAAATAGAATACTTTTGTATATTTCGCTAGCTGAGCTAAATTGTAAAAGTGTAAATGTCAATACTGGAATGAGTATAAATTTTATAGTTGTAACTACTGTCAAAAGCTTTAAGTTTAGTTCATTTAGTTTTACATTCCTAATGTAGATACCAAATAACATAAGTTGAATTACCATACTAGCATATGCACCCATCATTAAAACTTGTTTAATTTCAGGTAGTGGATTAGTATCTAAAAAGTTTAGAATTAAAGCAAGGATCGCAAACCAGATTGTGGGTAGTTTTACTATCTGCATTAATGACTCTTTTGTGTTAAAAGAGCCTCTGGAATAAAAATATACACCAAAAGTATAAACAATAAATATATTTGCAAGGTTAATTAGTGTGGTGTAGGGGATACTAATTTCACCAAATATAGCAATTCCAAGTGGAATACCTAGATTACCAGTATTTCCAACGAGTGCAGCAATAGAGGCGATTGAACGCTCTTTTTGATCATTAAAAAATATTTTTGCAACAATAATAGAGATAAGTGCGGATATAAAGATGATAAGTAGGTAAAAAAATGGTGCACTTAGATGGTTAGTATTTATATCTCTACCTAAAAGCCCCCAAAGAGTTAAAATGGGTTGTAAAAAGTAGACAGAGAGTAGATTTATACTACTTGCGTCTAGTCTCTCTTTGAAGATATGTTTTGCACTAAAACCTAAAACAATAAAGATATATATAGATATTACTAAAGTCATAATGTGTAGTTTGTTAGATTTTTTTAGTAACTTTGTAGACGAAACTAAAAAGTTCAGCTACTGCTTTATAGAGATTCTCAGGAACCTCACGGTCAAGTTCAACTTTACTCAATAATTCAAGGAGGTCAGCATCTTTTTTAATAGGTAGTTTATGAAGTTGTGCAACTTTTATGATATTATTTGCAACATTACCCATACCTTTAGCAATGACTTTTGGCGCGCGCTCTTTTTTGCTATCGTATCTCATTGCGATAGCTTTTTTTGATTTATCCTCTTTACTCATATTTTTACTTCAAACCCCACATCTAAAGCTCTTAATGGCTCATTATAACCGCCTGTTTTATCATTTTTTATATCAAAAAAGCGAATCTCACGTAGTATTAAGTTCGCCTCTTTAAATGTAGAGTGAAGTAGCTCTAAATCCTCTTTCATTCCAGACTTTAAGACATCACTTTGACTATAGGCGTGGAGGTTAATCTGATTTTTATTATATAGAGTGAGCATTAGTTTTAGTTCTCCATAATCTTTTAGGTTAAGATTTATTTCGCAATAAAACTTATCTTTTTTCCCTTTTTTTATAGAGAATCCGCCATCTTCTAACTGATCCCATACAAATGGAAAGTAGATTGAAGATGAGTTGTTAAGATGTGAGTAGAGTTGAAAATAGTCTATTTGAAGTGTTAACTTGTCTACTAGTTTTTCAATATCTGTATTTTGAAGTTGAGGATTTTGTTTAATCTCTTCACTAAGACGCAATAAATTAGCTTTAGCATCATTTGCTATATTTTCATTTAGTATCTTATTTGGAATATCTGGTTTTGTAAATGATTTTAGTTTTTCATTTAGAGTGTTCATCTCTTTAGATACTACAGGGTCATCAAGTTTTATTGTGGAACTTTCTAGGAAATGAGTTATTTTCTTTATTTCATCAGTAAGCTTTAACAAAATATCTTTATGAATTTGAGGTAGTTGTACTTTTTCTTGTAATACTTCAGGTAGAGGAATAGAACGCAAAGATGTAATAATTTTTTCAATAGAATCAAGTAGTTTCATTTTTTGAGGCAAACTACTCTGTTCAACCTTGACATAAAGAGTTTCTATCTTTGGTATTAGAGTTTTAATATCAAGAGGTTTATTCTGTGTTGCGTCATGTTTTATAATCTTTTTTAAATCATCAATTATTGGTTCTAGCTCTTTAGTTTTAGGATTTTGAATTAACTGCTCTTTTGCAGGTAGTAAATCAACTACTTTTTTAATTTCATCAGTAACCTTTAACAAAATATCTTTATGAATTTGAGGTAGTTGCACCTTTTCTGGTGTCACTTCAGGTAGAGGGATTGAACGTAAAGTCGTAATAATTTTTTCAATAGAATCAAGTAGTTTCATTTTTTGAGGCAAATTACTCTGTTCAACCTTGACATAAAGAGTTTCTATCTTTGGTATTAGAGTTTTAATATCAAGAGGTTTATTCTGTGTTGCGTCATGTTTTATAATCTTTTTTAAATCATCAATTATTGGTTCTAGCTCTTTAGTTTTAGGATTTTGAATTAACTGCTCTTTTGCAGGTAGTAAATCAACTACTTTTTTAATTTCATCAGTAACCTTTAACAAAATATCTTTATGAATTTGAGGTAGTTGCACCTTTTCTGGTGTCACTTCAGGTAGAGGGATTGAACGTAAAGTCGTAATAATTTTTTCAATAGAATCAAGTAGTTTCATTTTTTGAGGCAAACTACTCTGTTCAACCTTGACATAAAGAGTTTCTATCTTTGGTATTAGAGTTTTAATATCAAGAGGTTTGTTCAGGGTTACGTCGGGTTTTATAATCTTTTTTAAATCATCGATTATTGGTTCTAGCTCTTTAGTTTGTGGCGATTTCGCTTTTTCATTTAACGCGCTTATAGAATCTATAATTTTAGTAATATTTTTTAGTAATGGTGTAACCTCTTTTGGATTAGATGGAATGTTTTCATCTTGAATTAGTGGCTCTAAAAGTTGCTCTATTTGACGTGCATCTTTGTTAGAACTTTTTTGTAATAATGTTTTGATCTCTTGTATAATCTCTTTGAATATCTCTTTAAAAGTTGTTGGATTTGCTAGTTTAGACTCTAAGAATATTCCAGAATTTGTGATTTGAGACTTTAGAAGTTTTGGTTCAATACTATCTACATTTTTTATAAATTCAGTTAGTGAAATCTCTATCTCTTTAGGTATAGATCTTGATTTTAACTCCTGTTTAAGCAACTTAATATCTTTTGAAAAATTTCCCATTTCTTTAAAAACAGGAGCATTTTTAAGAATATCTAAAATTATTTTATCAGACTTCTGTGTAGTCAATTTATCATCAAAAAGAGAGGCTAATATACTTTTAATATCTTTTTGCTCACCCAATTGTGTAAGTTGCTCAGCTGAGGCAGATTTAATCGCCTCAGCAAGTGCCTTATTCATATTTGGTAATAGTACTTTTAAAGTTTTATCAGAGGTTATATTGATCATTTGTAATAGTATAGCAAAAGATGGAATGTATTTTGCAAGAAGTATAAAGATAAGTAATGGAATTTAAATATTTCTATTGCTTAACATTAGGAGGTATATCATGAAAATAGAAAATTTCCAACTGCGTATGCAGAGTAAATATACGCATGAAACCACCATCTTAAGTCCTTTTGAAGATAAACTTCAAAGTATCGAAACAGATTATCAGGAGGCTGCGGAGTATGAAAAACAGCTTCTTTCAAAGATAAACTTTATGTTAATTCAAGAGTTTTTGCAACTTCTACAGCCAGATAGTGCGAAAAAATACACAGATGTAGATATGCGAGGTAAGTTAAAACCTTTAAAAGAGATAGAACCTAAAGTAGCTACTCTACAGACGCACGATATTCAAAATCTTGATGTTTCAATGCAGGGTTTTATCCAGACAAAAAATAAAAAGATAGCCATTAATATTAATGTTGCAATGTCGCAAGAGATATATCAAAGCAAAAATGTGGAAATTCCATCTTTTGCAGATCCGCTGGTGATAAATTTAGATGCAGATATGCCACAACTCTCCAGCAATACATTTAATTTTGATATAGATAATGATGGAACAAGTAATCAAATCTCAAAGTTGAAAAACGGTAACGGCTTTTTAGCACTAGATCGTAATTACAATGGAGCTATTGACGCTGGTAATGAACTTTTTGGCTCACAGCATGGTAATGGTTTTGAAGAACTTTCTCTTTTTGATTTAGATAAGAATTTTTGGATTGATGAAAATGATTCTATTTTTGATAAACTCCGAGTTTGGGTCAATAATGATGACAAAAATGAACTTTTAGCACTTGGAGAAGTTGGCATTGGTGCTATATATCTTGGTAATATAGATACTGGTTTTGAGTATAAAGATGAAAAAAGTGATCTGGGAAAATTAAAGTCTAGTGGACTTTTTTTACGTGAAAATGGAGAAGCTGGAATAATCTCTCAACTAGATCTTGCAAAACTAGAAGAGCCACCAAAAGTTCCTTTAGATAGCCCACTTGTTAGTCTTTTAAACGCATAAGTATTTTTAATAATAATTAAAAATATTAGCAGATGTTTATAAGCTTTTAGGTAGAATATCGTCTTATTTTTTCAAAGGCGGGGATATATGGACATTAGAGAGGCATACTTATCATATTTCGAGGGCAAAGGACATAAGCGTTACGAGAGTTCGCCACTTGTCCCTGAAGATGCCTCTTTACTTTTTGTAAATGCTGGAATGGTTCCATTTAAAACTGTTTTTACTGGCGAAATACCACGTCCAAACCCACCAATCGCCACAAGTTGTCAAACCTGTCTAAGAGCTGGTGGAAAACATAATGATTTAGAAAATGTGGGTCATACCGCGCGCCACCATACCTTTTTTGAGATGCTTGGTAACTTTAGCTTTGGCGAGTATTTCAAAAAAGACGCAATTGCTTATGGCTGGGAATTTGTTACAGAAGTTTTAAAATTTCCAGTTGAGAAACTTTGGGTAACTATTCATGATAGCGATGATGATGCCCATGAGTTTTGGAAAATACACATTGCAGAAGATAGAATCTTAAGACTTGGAGATAAAGACAACTTTTGGCAAATGGGCGATACTGGGCCATGTGGACCATCAAGTGAGATTTTTTATGACCAAGGTGCTGAAGATTTTAATACTGAAGAGGACTATTTAGGTGGTGATGGTGATAGGTTTTTAGAGATTTGGAACCTTGTTTTCATGCAGTATGATAGAGATAGCACAGGAACACTAAACCCTCTTCCAAAACCATCAATTGATACTGGAATGGGTTATGAGCGTGTTGTGGCACTTCATGAGGGTAAACAGAGCAATTATGATAGCTCTCTTTTTATGCCAATCATTGAAGATGTTGAAAAGATGGTAGATAAAAAATATGTTTATGAAACTGGAGCTAGTTACAGAGTAATTGCAGATCACATCAGAACAGCAGTATTTTTAATAGCACAAGGGATACACTTTGACCGTGAGGGTCGAGGTTATGTTATGCGCCGTATCGTTCGTCGTGCAATTCGCCATGGATATTTATTAGGACTCAATGAGCCATTTATGTATAAACTTGTAGCTACTGTAGTGAAAATTATGGGTGGACATTATGGTTATTTAGCACAAAATAGAGAGAAAATTGAAAAAGCTATTAAGCTTGAAGAGGAGAGATTCTTTAAAACAATAGCCTCTGGGATTGAGCTTTTCGAACAAGAACTTAAAAATACAAAAGAGACTTTTAGTGGTGATGTTGCATTTAAGCTCTATGATACTTTTGGTTTTCCAATCGACTTAACAGAAGATATGCTCAGAGAAAATGATTTAAAGCTGGACCTTAATAAATTTGAAGATTTAATGCAAGAGCAGAAAAATCGTTCTAAAGGTGCTTGGAAAGGTTCAGGCGATGCTAAAAATGGTGGCGATTTTAAAGATTTGATTGAAGAATTTGGTGTAAATAAATTTGTGGGGTATGATACAAAATCTAAAAATTGTAAAGTTTTAGCTCTTCTTGATTCTGAATTTAAACGAATAGAGAGTTTAGATTTAGGTGAGAGTGGCTGGATTATGTTAGAAGATACACCATTTTATCCACAAAGTGGTGGGCAAGATGGTGATAGTGGAGAGATTACAAATATTGCAATGGTGAGTGATACAAAAAAGTTTTTTGAATTAAATCTTTCTAAAATTAGTTTAAATGCTACTGTTAATGTAGGTGATATGGTTGATGTTGTTGTTAGTGACAAAAGAGAAGAGACAACACGCCACCACTCAGCTACTCACCTTTTACATGCAGTTCTTAGAGATATTTTAGGTGAACATGTAACTCAAGCTGGTAGTCAAGTATCTCATGATAAATTGAGATTTGATTTTTCTCATCCTGAAGCTCTAAGTAAAGAAGAGATTAGTGCAGTTGAAGAGCGTGTAAATAGTTTAGTAGCACAAGGAATTAGAGGTGTTACACAGGAGATGAGTGTTGATGAGGCAAAGAAGAGTGGTGCTATGGCTCTTTTTGGTGAAAAGTATGGTAATAGTGTACGAGTTGTAAGTTTTGATAAAGAGAGTATTGAGCTTTGTGGTGGAACTCATGTTGAAAATAGTTCAGCTATTGGAACATTTGTAATTTCTAAAGAGAGTGGAGTTAGTGCAGGTGTTAGAAGAGTAGAAGCACTCTGCTCACAAGCAGCATATAGATATTTAAAAGATTTAAGAGTTGAGAACTTAGAGGCTAAAGAAGAGGTTAAAAATAGCGATTTAAAAGCTGGAATTGGACGTTTAAAGCTACAAATAAAAGAGCTAAAAGATGAACTTTCAAATGCACTAAAAGCTGGAAATAAATCAGTTGAGGGCGAAAAAGTTGGCGATATTATGGTTGTTGTCGATGAAATTCAAGGTGGTGACATAAAAGAGAGAATAGATGAGCTTAAAAACTCATATGATAGAATTGTTGTAATGCTTTTTCAAGTAAAGGGTCCTAAAGTTTTAATGGCAGCTGGTGTTAAAGATGCTGCTCTTAAAGCTGGTGCGTGGATTAAAGCAACTGCACCAATTGTTGGTGGTGGCGGTGGTGGACGTGATGACTTTGCGCAAGCTGGGGGCAAAGATCCTTCACATCTTGATGAAGCAAAAGTAAAAGCTCTAAAATTTGCAAAGGAAAATTTACAATGATTACAGAATTTTTTAATGAAAATGCTACTTTAGTACTATTTTTACATGTAATTTCTGCCATTATCTGGGTTGGTGGAATGATTGCTATACGTTTAGCTGTTCATCCTGCAATGCAAAATATAGAAGAGCCAAAAGTGAAAATGGCTCGTACCTTAGAGATTTTGAGAAACTTTTTCTCAATTGTAACTATTGCTGTTGCTCTTATAATTATAACAGCAGTTGTAATGTCTATTGGCATGGGATTTAAAGGAACAAGCTTATCTGGTATAGTTCATGTAAAAGAGGCTATCTGGTTGATTATGACACTTAATTTTGGTGTTATGATTTATAGACGAAATAGGGCTGAGCGTGCATTTTTAAGTGGTGCTATGCAAGAAGCTAAAGAGATGCTTGAGCCTTTAGCTAAATTTATGATTCCTATAAATATTGTTTTAGGAATTATAGCTCTATATTTAGGCATTACTCTACGCGGGTTTTAGATTCTTGTTAAGATTAGGATCAACCTCAGAAGTTCGTGCAAAAATTTTAAATGAATTTGGTATTGAATTTATTCAATCTGGTTGTAATTATGATGAAGAACAGATAACTACAAAGAATCCAAAAAGTTTTGTGTACAGAGCTTCAATGGGCAAATTAAAAGCTTGTCTAAGTGAGTATGGAGATGATTTGGCGCTACTTGTTGCAGATACTGTAGTAACAGCGCATGGTAAACTTCTTAGAAAAGCTAAAGATGCAAATGAAGCAAGAGAGATACTCCTAACTCAAAGTGGTACTACAACCTCTATTCTAACTTGTACAATTTTACAAAAAAGAGATTTACAATTAATAGACATTAGCTCAACTGATTATATTTTTAAAGAGTTTGATAAAGATGATTTAGAACTTTACTTAGAATCTAATGATTGGAAAGGTAAAGCTGGTGCTTGTATGGTTGAGGGGTTTTGCAAAAAATATATTCAAAGTGTTAGAGGAACTCAAAGTTGTGCTATGGGTTTGAGTATAGAGAAGATTTTACCTTTTTTGAGAGCTAAAGTGTGAGAGACATTGCAAGGGCATATAGTAATGAGTTAAATTCATTAAAACGCGCTAATCGTCTGCGTGTTCGTACTCTTAGTGATAATTCACTTATCGATTTTGCATCTAATGACTATTTGGCACTCTCTGATAAAAGTGAACTTCTTGATGAAACATATGAGAGAATGAAAAAATTAAGCTCTCACGCTCCAAAATCTTCTATGCTTGTAAATGGATACAGTGAAGTTCATAAAAATTTTGAAGATAGGCTTTGCGCTCTTAATGGTTTTGAAGATGCAATTATAGTCGGTAGTGGTTTTTTAGCAAATATCTCTTTGATTGAATCTCTTGTTAGGCGCGGGGATACTCTTTTTATTGATGAGGATTTTCATGCTAGTGGAAATTTAGCTTCTCACCTTGTTCAAGGTGATGTGAAAATTTTTAGACATAATGATGCACAGAATTTGAGTGAGCTTTTGAGTGAAAAAAAAGAGGGCAGGGCAATTATTGCTGTTGAGGGTGTTTATTCAATGGGTGGCGATTTATGTGAGCGTGAGATATTTAGTGTAGCTGATGAATTTGGAGCTATATTAATTGTTGATGAGGCACATAGCGTTGGTGTTTTGGGTGAGAATCTTTTAGGAATATTTGAGCATTTTAATATTGAAATTAAAGCCAATCATATTAAAATGGGAACTCTTGGAAAGGCTTATGGGAGTTATGGAGCATATATTTTAGCATCAAAACATATTATAGAGTATTTGATAAATAGAGCTAAACCTATTATCTACTCTACTGCGCCATCTATTTTTGATACACTCTTAGCACACGTATCACTTAATTGGATACAAAAAAATAGTTTACAATTAAGTAAAGAGATTAAAAAACGTCAAGGGTTAGTAAAAGAGATTTTAAATATTCAAATGGATTCATTAATACTGCCTATTAATGTTGCTACAATTTCAAAACTAATGCAAAAAAAAGATGATTTAAACAAAGAGGGATTTATGGTTGGTGCAATACGTCCACCAACTGTTAAAAAACCAATGCTTAGAATAATTGCACGTATAGGTGATAATTTTAGTGATTTTGAGAGACTATTGAATGTTTTGTAAACGTTTATATATTGAGATTGAAGATAAAGTCCTAGTAGACATAAGTTTTGAAGTAAGTGGTGCTACAGCCTTAGTTGGACAGAGTGGAAGTGGTAAAAGTTTAACTCTTAAAGCACTTCTTGGAATGTTACCAAACTCTATGAAGTTAGAGCTAGATATTAGCTCAGATATAGAATTAATAAAGGGAAAGAGTATCTCTTTTGTTCCGCAGAATCCTTTTACAGCACTATCTCCTTTAACGTTAATAGAGGAGCAATTTTTTGCATCAAAAGATAAGCAATTGGAGTTAATGAAATTACTAGGACTTAATGAAAGTTTATTAAAACGTTATCCATCAGAGCTTAGTGGTGGGCAACTTCAACGTGTAATTATAGCTATGGCGTTAATTAATAAACCCTCTTTATTACTACTAGATGAACCGACTACTGCATTAGATGAGAACATTCGCCTAGATGTGATAGAACTTTTAGCTTCACTTCGCAAAAAGCTAGGATTTAAAATGCTTTATGTAACGCATGACATTGCTAGTGTAGAGCAATTGTGTGATACTATTGTCGTTATTAAAAATGGTAGTTTAGTTGAGAGTGGTGTAATGGAAGAGGTGTTAAATCAACCAAAAGATGAGTATACAAAAACTTTGATAGAAGCAGGGTTTAAAAGAAGGGAGTTTCGTAGTTGAAAACATTTTTTGTAACTTCAATTATCGTAATATTTCTATTTTTTTCTGGACTTCTTCTATATTTTTACGATCAGATTCGTTTCGAAGCTGATAAGCTGATTTTTTATAAACCTCGCCTAACCACACAAATTTTAGATAGAAATGGTGAAGTTGTTGCAAATATTTTTAAAAAAGAGCATAGATTTTATGCAACTTATGAGGAGATTCCACCGCGTCTAATAGAGGCACTTCTTGCTATTGAAGATACTATGTTTTTCGAACATAAAGGTATTAATGTAGGTGCAATCTTTAGAGCAGTCTTTAAAGATATTGTAGCTGGTTCACTTGTTGAGGGTGCTAGTACAATTACTCAGCAGTTAGTAAAAAATACACTTCTAACACGTGAGAAGAAGTTTTCACGTAAAATTAAAGAGGTACTTCTGTCTTTAAAGATTGATGCGACTCTTTCTAAAGAGCAGATACTAGAGAGATATTTAAACCAGATATATTTCGGACATGGTTATTATGGTGTAAAAACCGCAGCACGTGGTTATTTTCATAAAGAGCTTTATGAATTGACACTAAAAGAGATAGGAATTTTAGTAGGACTTCCAAAAGCTCCAAGTTTTTACGCACCAACTAAAAACTATGAACCAGCATTAGGACGAGCTAACAGAGTCCTAACTAGGATGCATAGTCTAGGATGGATTGAAGAGGCTACATTTGTTTCAGCACTTCAAGAGCAGCCATTAGTATATGATGACTCATTAGGACAAAATCGCGCACCCTATGTAGTAGATGAGATTCTGCGTCTTCTAAAGCCAAAATATAGTGATATTAGAACTGGTGGATATATAATTCATTCAACTATTGATTTAAAATATCAAGAGATGGCTAGAGAATCTTTGAAATTTGCTTACGATAGAGCAGTTGAGCGTGCGTTAGCTCTAGATGAAAACTCTACAAAAGCAGAGGATTTAAATGGTGCAATGGTTGTACTTGAAAATGAAAGCGCAGATGTTTTAGCTCTTGTTGGTGGAATTGATTATTCAAAAAGTAGTTTTAATAGAGCAACTCAAAGTAAGCGTCAACCTGGAAGTAGTATAAAACCTCTTATTTATCAAATAGCACTTGATTTAGGTTATTCAGGAGCGTCACAACTAGCAGACATTGCTAGAACATATGAGTATGAGAATGATGGTAAAGAGAAGAAGTGGCAACCTAAGAATTATGAAAAAGATTATAAGGGTATGATTACTTTACGTGAAGCATTGGTACACTCTAGGAATTTAGCGACTATTAATCTTGTAAGAGGTATTGGACTTTTTGAAGTTTATAAAGAGTTAGAGCGTTATGGAATGAAAAAGTTGCCATATAATCTCTCTATTTCACTTGGAAGTATTGGTCTCTCTGCACTTGAACTTAGCGGGTTTTACACAATATTTTCAAATTATGGCTTAATGAGTGAACCACGCTTAATTGAGCGTGTTGAAAACTCTACATCAGTACTACAAAGATTTTCTGCAAATACGGAATATATAACATCACCAGAACAGGCATATTTAATGATAGACATCTTAAAAGATGTGGTAAAACGCGGTACTGGTCGTGGGGTTGGCATTAAAGGAATTGAGCTTGCTGGAAAAACTGGAACAACAAATAATGCAGTAGATGCTTGGTTTTGTGGATTCTCTCCTTCAGTTGAGACAGTAGTATGGTTTGGACATGACGATAATACACCAATGGGAAGAATTGAGACAGGTGGACGAGTAGCAGGTCCTGCTTTTAAACATTTTTACAAACTTCTACTAAAAGAAGCACCTCAAATTGGACGTAAATTTAAAAGACCAGATGGTGTAATAGAATCAATAGTAAATGGGAAAAAAGAGCTTTTTACAGACACCTCAAAACCACCACAGCACCAAGTTCAAGAAAAATCAGAGATGATTTTTTAGTTATTACATAATGATTTTGTTGAATTTATTTCAATGTAGTTATAATTAAAATCTTTTGTGTTTATTTCAGTTTGCCTATTATTAAGCAGTCCACTTTTTAATAAATTATATACAAACTGTGTTTGATTATTTTCATTACATAAACTAGAGTTATTTTCTATGATAGATAAGATTTCACTATTTTTATAAAAATGAGTATTTGGATATTTAGTTCCAGCAACAATAACTGTTTTATTTGAATTTGAATTTTTGTATAGTTTTGGATATTCTCCATAACAAAATGATTCTTGAAACCATTGATAAGTTTGTATGAAATGTAAATCGTTTTTTTTGACTCTTCTGTGAATCATATTGTCCAATAAATCACTTTCTATTAAGAGTTTTAGATGATTAGTATAGTTATTGTTTTCAAAACAGACTTTTTTTATTAAATCATCATTTGTATAGATTCTATTATTTATATTTGAACTAGATATATAGTAGTAATTACTATCGTCTTCACCTAAATACAAAATGTTATCTATTCTATTTTTATTATTTAAAATTGATTCTTTTGAAAATTGACGTGGTAATAAGATGTTTTGTATTTTAATATATTCTGAATAAAATTCTTTTATAAGGTATTCTTTATTTTTTGTTTGTTCAATAATAGTAAAAATTATTTCATAATTTTCTTTATTTGAGTACTTAAAGTCATAAAAAAGTTTATCTTTGATAGTTATGCTAAAATCAGCACTTTGAATTTCCTTTTTTTCGAATAAACCAAAAAAATGAAACATTATTATTTATTTTAAATTGTAAATTCTTTATATAAGTTTCTTATATGAAGTTTTTTTAATAAAGAAGAGTGTTTAAGTAGAAAGTTTTCAGAAAATTTTATATTTTTAGATTCCATTATCTTAAAGCCTAAATTTTTTTATATGAATTATAACTTATTTAAAATAACTACTATAGTTTTAAGCTAAAGTGATACAATCTCACCATGATTTACTTAATAGACCGTGGTATACTTTTTATGCTTGCAAGTTCACTTATTTCTGCACTCAATGGGGCTGTTGCAAAAGTTTTGAGTGAAGATTTAAGTGCTATTGAAATAGTTTTTTTTAGAAATGTGATGGGTGTATTAATAATACTTCTTACACTTAAACACACTCCTGCCATTTTAAGTGGTGGAAAGCTTCATCTTCTATTTTTACGCGGTTTTTTTGGCTTTAGTGCAATGATTTTATTTTTTTATACAATTACTGTGATTCCACTTGGTGTGGCTATAACTCTTAATAAAACCTCTCCATTTTTTGTCTCAATTATTGCATTTTATACATTCCGTGAAAGTTTAAGTAAAAGGACAATTACTGCTATATTGGTAGGTTTTTTAGGTGTTATTTTAATTGCAAAACCTACGGGTATTGGCATCGGATATGAACACTTTTTAGGTGTTTTAGGTGGCTTTTTTGCAGCAGCTGCGTATGCAACAATTAAAAAAATAAAGAATATTTATGATACTAGAGTGATTGTTCTCTCATTCATGGGTGTAGGTACACTATTTCCTCTAATATTTTTTATTGTTTCACCATATATTAATCCACCAGATTCTGTTTCATTTTTATTTGAGCCATTTTTACTACCAACTTCGCAAAAGATATGGTTTTTAATTACTTTTATGGCTGTCATATCTACACTTTCTCAATGGTTATTGACAAAGGCGTATAGCAATTCACAAGCTAGTATTATTGGAGTAATAAGTTATACAAATATTCCATTTGCGATTGGATTTGGTTGGATGTTAGGGGATATATTTCCTGATTTTTGGACATTCCTTGGAATCTCTTTGATTGTATTAGGTGGCATAATTGTCAGTAAGCGGTTAAAAATATAGAATTTTGCAAGAAGTCTATTAAATAAACTTTACTCTCTTTTTAATGTGCGTAAACTTTTGTAAAAAAAGATGGCCTTTTAAAGTGTGGCGGATACTTCATTCTAATAGTAAAAAATTTAGAACGACCCGGTTTTAAATCTTTTGCAATAACAAACTCTTTTATAATGGTGTTTTTTTTCTCTATTTTTTTCTTATCTCCAAAACTAAATTTTAGATATTCAAATATACTATTATTTGGATTATAAATATCACTTCCCTTTAACTTAGAGAGAGATAGCCCTTTATGTGCCATTTTGACCCATAGTGTAGTAGTTCCAATTTTAAAACTTCCTGTATTTTTTACAAATCCTTGAATAACCATTGTCTCGTTAGTTAAGATTCTTTTTTTAGTAAGTTTGTAGATTTGTGCCTTTTTAAGATAGATATCTAGTACATATATAGAAAAACCACCTAGAAAAGATACTACCAAAATAGCAGAAAACACCATGCTGATTAATAGCTTTTTGTTTTTCTCTTTTTTAATGATTATAATTAATAAAACGAATGTTGCAATAAAAAATAGAACTGTTAACCAGTGTATATAGGTCATATATGTCATTTTTTACAGTTCGCTTTCAAAGTGACATTAAAATCACCTCTATATGTGTATGGTTCTATAATGAAACTAAAAAGGTGTATTTCACCTGGAATAATTCTTTTATTTACTAAAATAACCTTTTTTTTAATTGGTTTAATGGTAGATATAAAGTTTTTTAAAAAATTTTGACCTGTTTTAATTACATCGGCTTCAATATTACAAGTACTGAAATCTTCTATCCCTCTATTTATAAGAGTACCTTTAATAACTAAAGATTTTGAGTATTGTAACTTTTTAACCATGTCAACTTGAATTTCTGTTTTATATATAAAGTTGTGGATAAGGTAAAAAGATATAAATGGGGCAGAGAGTAAGAATATGAAAGCAAATATCATAATTATTACGGCATGGCCAGCTTTTTTTCTAACCATAACAATAGATAAAACCAAGAGAATTATAAAAACTAAACCAATCCAGATAAATGCGTAGTAGTCGTAGGTATGTAGCTGGGCTAAAAAGTTGTTTAAAAACTCTGTAGCTTTTTCAATCATCTATTTTTCTCTATTTGCCTTCTCAGTAAGTCCACTTAAGCCAAAACGACGTGCTAATTCGCGCTCAATTTTCTCTGGTGAAATATTTCTATAACCAAGTGCTACTAAAGAGTGAAAAAGTAGGTCTGCAGCTTCATAAACAATCTCTTCTTCGTTATTATCTTTGATAGCATATGCAAATTCAGCAGCCTCTTCAGCTACTTTTTTTAAGATAGAGTTTTCACCTTTATGAAAAAGTTGAGAAGTGTAAGATTTTTCTGGGTCGCCACCTTTTCTTGAAAGAATAGTGTGGTAAAGCGTGTCAATTACACCATACATTTTATCTGTCTTAATCTCAGGTTTAGTTACTATCTCGCCACTTTCTAGGTGTTCAAAAAAGCAAGACTTACGTCCAGTATGGCAAGCGACACCATCTTGTTTGACTTTTAAAAGTAGGGTGTCTTGGTCACAATCTAAAAAAAAATCTTTTATGTGTTGCAGGTGTCCACTAGTTTCACCTTTTTTCCAGATACGCCCCTTTGTACGTGAAAAGTAGTGAGCAATTTTTGTCTCAAGTGAGAGTATTAGAGCCTCTTTATTCATATATGCCATCATTAAGACATCATTATTCTGCGCGTCTTGTACAACGACAGGCAGAAGATTGTCTACCTTGTCCCAGTTTATACGCTCTAGAATTTTCTCTAAATTATTCAAGTGGTTCTACTTTGCGGTAGTACGTTTTTGAGGATCTTTCATATCAACCCAAATATTTGGAGTTGAACCACCTGGTGTTAAGAAAATTTTTGCATCTTTATTTGTGCTAAGCGCATCATTAAACTTACCTTGAACTTTAATTTGTTCAAGTCTTAGTAATTGATTTGTTAAGCTTTTTGCAATGATTAGGTTTGCCGCGGCTTGTGCTTTAGCATTAATTGTAATCGCACGTGCAGCTCCTTCTGCTGCAATTTTAATTGCTTCAGCTTCCCCACGCTCTTTCTCAGCTCTCTTAATCGCTTCTTGTTTTGTTTTTTGTACCTCTTGTTGAACACGTTCTACATCTTGTTTTGCAAGTTGAACACGCTCAATCTGTTTTTTAACTTCAGCTGGAAGAATAATTTCTCTAAGTTGAACAGATTTTAAAATAACAGGAGTATTATCTAGTTTATCTACATTTTCTCTAATTTTTGTATCAATTAGCATAGCAATTTCATTTCGTCTAACAGGAAGAGATTCAGCATCAAACGTACCAATAACATTACGGACAATGTCACGAACAACAGGATTAATAATTTTATCTTCCCAGCTTGTACCCCATGTACTAATTGTTTGTGATGCATGAAGACTATTTAGTTGGTACTGAACAGTAAGTTCAATGGTAACAGGAAGTCCACGTGCATCTAAAACTGTAATTGGAGCATTTGTTTGAATTCCGCTATCGCGAGCCACTCTGTCAAGTGTACCTTTATAGTTAATGATACGTACTTTTGTATCTACTATGATTGCACGTTGAATACCTGGAATTAAAAAGTGAAGACCAGGTTCTAGTGGAATACTTTCATATTTACCAGTAGTTACTTTAATACCACGTTCACCCTCGTCAATAATCACATATGGTTTGCTAATAAACCCTAATAAAGCAATGAAAATAATTACATATAAAAATGCTGATTTTTTTCCAAAGTCTTTAAAAAATTCTGGAGGTTGAGGCATTCTTGGACCACCTCCGCCATTTCCACCTGTTCGCTTTTTATCACCGTTGTCCGTGTTGTTACCACTTTGGTTTGTAGTTTTTCTTTTATTATTGAAATAATCGTTCATGTCAGCTGGCATATTAATTTTCCTCTATGTATGTAAGATAGTGTTCATATTTTGGATTTCTTCCATAAACTACATCAAAATAAGATTCTTGAAGAAGTTTTGTAAGAGATCCTCTTTTACCATTTCCTATTATTCGTGCATCTACTTCGTTAATTGGTGTAACTTCAGCAGCAGTTCCTGTAAAAAATGCTTCATCACAGATGTATACTTCATCACGTGTGATTCTACGACGTTCAACTTTGATGTTGTGGTCTGCTGCTAGTTGAATAATCATGTTTTGAGTAATACTCTCTAGTGAGTTATCATTTGGTGGTGATATTAATACTCTATCACGAACAATAAATAGACATTCGCCACTCCCCTCAGAAATAAAACCATCATCATCAAGGAGTATTCCCTCTTCATAACCAGCTTCTATTGCTTCGTGTTTCGCCATTTGAGAATTTAAGTAGTTTGCAACAGCTTTTGCTTTTCCCATTGTTGACTTAACACTGTTACGAGTAAAAGATGAAATCTTAACTCTAATTCCATTTTCAAGTCCCTCATCACCTAAATAACTTCCCCACTCCCAAGCTGCAATTGCAGTGTGAATAGGGGCTTTAAGGTGATGAAGACCCATAGCTCCATAACCTAAATATATTAGCGGACGAATGTAAACGTTTCCATCAAATGTATTATTTTGAAGAAGCTCTATTTGAGCTTTTTCTAAATCTTTAAGAGAGTGTTTTGGAGTGATTAGAGTGATTTTTGCAGAGTTTAAAAGTCTTTTTGTATGTTCACGAAGACGAAAAATTGCTAATCCTTTTTTTGTAAGATAAGCACGTGTACCTTCGAAAACACCGTTTCCATAATGCAAAGTATGGGTGAGAATATGCACATTAGCATCTTTCCAAGCAACCATGTTGCCATCCATCCATATAAATTGCGTTTCTTTCATATTTTATCTCCAATAGCGTGCTGTTTATATTTTGAACTTCGACTATTGTCGAGTAAGTTATTCTAAATTAATGTGATTTTATCTAAATGTTTGTAAATTAGTGTTGAAACTTTATTTTGATGCCATCTGCTGGCTCATTTTTCTTTTCACCAAATGTAGCGATTAGACCATTTAAAAGTTCACTTCTCTCTTCATCTGAAAACTGAGCCTCAGGATGAACAACTTTGTAGAACCACAGAGGCATCTCTTTTTCTCTAAACTCTTCGCTGGCTTCATCACCTTTATTCTTCTTCTGAGCGCCCCACATAGATACGTTAAAATGTTCACGACCCTCTTTTACATCATAGTTAACTAACCAAGAGATTGGCGCAATTTTACTATACCATGGCCACTTTGTCTCATTTGAGTGACAATCTGCACAAGCTCTAAAAAAAAGATCTCTCGTCTTTTGAGTGTTCCATTGTGGTTCAGCCACAATTTTTGGATTTTCACGTTTTATGGGTATGAACTGGATAGCAACTATAGATATGGCGCCAATTATTAAGATATTTTTTTTAGAAAACATGATTATCCTTTTAAAATAAGATTATTTTGTTGATGGTGTATTGATCATCCAAGTTGAGAAAACATCTAAATAGTCCCAAAAAGATTGAATAAGTGGTTCTGGAACATCATCTAATTCATTTAAAACTTGTTTATATAATGCAAGCCAAGTTACTCTAGCTTCTTCGGTGATTCTAAATGGGGCATGTCTTCCTACCATTCTTGGCGCACCTCTATTCTCATTGAAATATGGATGTCCTCCACAAATTTGCACTAAAAAATCTGCTGCATTCTTCTTTGCTTGCTCAAAATCATCTTCATCATGAATTGGAAAAAGAAAAGCAATATCGCTTGTACGTATTAGCTCATAGTGCATATTTACAAGTCTTCTAAGACGATCTTCTCCCACGAATTTTAAAAAGTCAGGGTGAGGTTTCGTGACAGGTGGTCTAACACCTAGCTCTCCTGCTGTTATGTTTAAATCCATTTAAGTCTCCAAAATTAATTTTTGTAAGTCTAACATAAAGATGGTAGAATTACCGACATGGAAAAAGCTTTATTTTTAGACAGAGATGGTGTTATAAATGTTGATTATGACTATGTTCATAAGATTGAGGAGTTTGACTTTTTTGATGGTGTTTTTAATACATGCAGAGAGTTTAAAAGAGAAGGTTACTTAATTGTTGTTATAACTAATCAATCTGGAATTTCAAGGCAGAAATATAGTGAGAATGATTTTACAATTTTAACAGAGTGGATGAAAGAGGAGTTTGCCAAAAATGGTGCATCTCTTAGTACTGTGCAACACTGTCCTCATCATCCTGATATTACAGGTGAGTGTTCATGTCGTAAACCAAAACCTGGCATGATTGAGTTAGCATGTGAAGAGTTAAATATTGACCCAAGCCAGAGTCTGCTTGTTGGAGATCATGAACGAGATATAGAAGCTGGAATTAATGCTGGAATTAAATGTAATATTCGTGTTAAAAGTGGACGTGAAGATATTGATTTAAAAATGAGCAAAGCTAATAAAATTGTAGACTCTTTAAAAGATATTAATCCAAACGCATTACCTTGTTTGAAATAGCGTTTAATTATCTAATATTGACATTTATTGCTCATTTTTAAATACAACTACACGGTTTTTCCCAGACCGTTTTGCATCATATAGCGCTTTATCTGCTCTATGAATAAAATTATTTATGGTTTTTATATCCAAGGATGAATGGCATACACCAATACTCACTGTCACTGAAAAATTGGAAAATTTAATCATTGATATTTTCTTTCTAATCCTTTCTGCTAGCAAGACAGCATCATCAGGTATTAATTCTGGAACAATTATAGCAAGTTCTTCGCCTCCATAGCGCGCTGCAAGATCCATTTTTCGAATATTTTCATTTATTAACTTTCCTATTGCTCTTAATACTCCATCACCTGCTAAATGCCCATATTGATCATTTACTTTTTTGAAGTCATCAATATCAATCATTAGTAAAGAGAGGTTTTTTTTGCTTCTAAAGCTCTTTTCTAACTCTTTTTCTAGTGAGATATTAAGTACACTTTTTAGATATAGCTGAGTCAATTCATCTTTTGTTGTTGTTGCAGATATAAAATCACTTTTATCTTCTTCGATAAGAATAGGTGAGAATAACGAATTATGAAAATTTGAAAGATAATCTAGTGCAGCAACAGTAATACCTGGATTTCTATCAAGCTTATTAGTTAAATCATCAAGGTGTAAATTTATTTTATTCCATATTAACTTAGCTTCTTCAGGTTCGTACCTTTCATGAGTTAATAGAAGCAATATCCTAGCATAAAGTTTCAAACCATACTTCTTTTCAAAACGCTCACGGATATTTTTGTGATGAATGATGGATTCAATATTCTCTAACGATAAAGTAGAATCTTCAGTTTCAATTAAATCTTCATATTGTTTTTGATCGTCATTCAAAATAATTTCCTTTTTTACAACTAACGATTTGCGAATTATTATAGCGCAGATATAAGCCTTATGAATAAATTAGCTAATAAAATACTCATTATCTGGAGTCTTTTGTTTAAATAAAAATTAGCCGGTCTGTTATCAATTTGAGGGTTAATGAAAATTTTTAAAGAGAAACCCGCTGAGAAAGCGGATTTATAAGTTATTTAATATTTGATAGGTAGTCAGAAACCGCATTAATATCGCGATTTGAAAGACGTTTCATTTGTCCACTCATAAGAGGTCCCATACCATCTTCGTCACGTGTTCCATCTTTATACTCTTGTAAAATAATTACTAGTTTATTTTTTGCCCAACCTGCTATCTCACTACCTTTTCCTAGCGCTTTTAGCTGTGCAAATTTACCATGACACGCCATACATTTTGATTTATAGATATGAGCCCCATTACTAGCGGTTAGCATTGAAGCCAAAAGCCATAATAAGGTTAAAGTTTTCATTTTATAATCCTAAGTAATTAAAATTTCTTTTACGTACTTATGATTATTATATCACTACCTTATTTAAAATATACTTTAAAGAAACTTATTGTTTACTTATCTAAGCAGTGAGTATTTAAATTTAATATCATCTAAATAACTCAACATTTAGATATAACTTTAACTATTTGGTTCATACTGATAGATAGGATCTATTTTATCTCCAGGGTTAATTGTGATGAGTTGATTTAATAGACCATCTTTCATATCATACACCCAACCATGGATAATAGGGCCACCTTGCTTGTCCCAAGCTTCTTGTATTATTGAAGTATGAGATAAGGCATGTACCTGTTCAAGTGTATTAAATTCAACTAGCTTGTTTACACGTTGCTCTTGTGTCTGGAAACTATCAATCTCTTTTTGGTGCAGTCTATATGTGTTCTTAATATGCATTAGCCATTTATTAGTAATTACTAAACTTGGATTTTGTTTATTAAGTGCTGCATTAACTCCACCACAGCCATAATGACCACATACGATAATATGTTCAACATTTAAGACGTTAACTGCGTATTGTACAACGCTTAAAGAGTTAAAATCAGTGGCTATTACTTGATTTGCAATATTTCGATGAATAAACATCTCCCCAGGCTCTGCTCCAACTATAATCTCTGCAGGTACTCGACTGTCAGAACATCCTATCCATAAAAGTTCTGGTCGTTGTTCTTTTGCCATATCTTCAAAATAATCTGGTGTTTCAGTCTTTATTTTTGACGCCCACTTTTGATTGTTCTTTAGAAAACTATTAATTTTTTGCACCATTAATCCTTTTAGTTATATGTATAAAAAGCATATTTTAAAAACATGCTAGACTCTTTTAAAGTACTAATTTTGTTATTAGTATCTCCAAAGTATTTTTGATTTATTCTCTTTTTGGTTAGAGTCAAACTCTAACTTATTATTTTTAAGTGCCAAAATGGCTGATTTGAAATCTTTAAATAGGTGGGCTTCTTCTATGAGATTAGGTATAAGTCTAATGTTACGTAACATATCTTCAGGTTGCTTTTGAATACCTGTTAAAATAACAAGAATCCCTTTTTTCTTAATTTCTAGTACTGCATCTTCAATAGCATACATACCACTTTGATCAATAGTTGGAACATTTTCCATCCTAAAAATTACAACACTTACATCTGGAAGTTCTCGCATCATCTGTTTAAAGTGTGAGGTAAAACCAAAGAAGATAGGCCCATCAAAGTGTTGAATAAAGATTTGATCTTTTATTTCATCAATAATATCTTTTTCATCTGCTAGAGGATTTATATTATGAAAATCAGCTAAGGTATTACTAGAAGATTTTGATTGTGCAGTATCTCCCATCTGTTTCATAAAAAGTATTGAGGCCATAACCATACCGACAGCGACTGCTTGGAGTAAATCTACAAATACTGTTAAAACCAATACAATTAGCATTATAACTGCATCAGCGCGAGGAACATGAAAGATATGTTTAATACCTTTATAGTCAATAATTCCAATTCCTACAGTGATAAGGATTCCAGAAAGTACAGGAAGTGGAATAAGTTTCGCATATGTACCAGCACCTAAAAGCACAATAAGAAGAACAACTCCATGAACCACACCAGAGAGACCACTTTTCCCACCTGCATTGATATTAACTACAGTTCGCATTGTCGCACCAGCTCCTGGTAATCCACCAATAAGCCCAGCTACAGTATTACCAATACCTTGACCAATTAGTTCTTTGTTGGAGTTATGTTGTGTTTTTGTCATATTATCTGCTACAACAGAAGTAAGCAGTGAATCAATAGCACCTAATGCAGCTAGTGTAAGTGCTGGAATAATAATAACCATGGGATGATGCCAGTCCATAGAAAGCAGTGTGTCAATATGCACATCAGGTAAGCCCTGAGGGATGTCTCCAATTATAGGAACCTGTAACTCTAGCAATGAGGAAACAATCGATAGGGTAATGAGTGCTACAAGAGTAGATGGAACAGCTTTTGTAATTCTTGGAAAAAGATAAATAATAGCGACAGTACTCACAGCTAAAGCGACTGCATAAAAGTCCATGCTAGTAAAAATAGTACCAAGTGAGCTGACAACATCTACAATGTTATTAGGAGAACTAAGTCCAAAGAATGGGAAAATCTGCATTATGATTATAATAAAGCCAATACCACTCATAAATCCAGATACTACAGGGTAGGGCATATAGCGAATGTATTGTCCAACTCTTGAAATTCCCATAAGTATTTGGAAAATACCTGCTAAGACAAAAGTAGCTATAATAGTTCCAAGAGCAGCTTCTAACGAGCCATATATGGCAATTTCTCCAGCTATAATAGCAGAAGCTACTACAGCCATTGGTCCTGTTGGACCACTAATTTGTGTTTTTGTTCCGCCAAAAAGTGCGGCAATAATACCAAGTGCAATAGCACCATAAAGCCCGGCAATAGCACCCATTCCAGATTGTACACCAAAGGCTAGAGCAAGAGGAAGAGCTACAATAGCTGCTGTTATACCTCCATAGAGGTTACTTACTAAATTTTTGTCTATCACAGTTATCTCCTTGAAAGTTTAATTTATTTAAATATAAAGATTGATGTTTATGTTATTTCAAAGATACATGGGGGTTTAAAAAGTGTTTTATTGTACTCAAATGTGTAAATTTTTTCCTTAAATGAGTACTCTAATAATTCTTCATAAAAAGTAGTAATTATCAAGTTACCTGATAGTAAATTAAAACTTTCTGGCGCGTTTTCTATATTTTTCTTTTTATCCATATACTCAGTTGAGTATTTTGAAGAGTCTTCAACGTAAACTGAAAAAGGCACCATAGAAAATAAGCTCAACAATATTACAAATAATAATTTATTAAACGTAGTATTCATCATGAAGTTATTATAGTTTTTTTATTATTTAATGTCAATTACAACACAAATTTTAATATGTAATAAATAGTCAATTTAATACATATTCCTACTTTTTATAGAGATTATTATAGTATTTTGCTACTAAAGATAACAATAAAACCACCACAAACAAACATAAAGAAATAAATATAATCTATTGACATAAGATATTAATATTAATTATACTTCTTGTGTGTGAAAAATCAAAGTAGAGTAAGGAAAGAGTAATGAGTATAAGTAAGAA
>Ga0316209_1000530_pt1 | contig 64550 bp, 58 predicted proteins | sample 6monopyrite_MG_FD_204945 | JGI IMG/M metagenome (GOLD analysis project Ga0316209, IMG submission 204945) | Microbial mat bacterial communities from mineral coupon in-situ incubated in ocean water Damariscotta River, Maine, United States -... | ecosystem: Environmental > Aquatic > Marine >... | reverse complement strand
CTTTGATGTACACACCAATTGTGCTAATGATGCTTGTCACTTGTTGTTTATTCAGTGTCATGCTTGTAAGGAAGAGATGAACAACTGCTGTTCAACCAATTGTAAAGACATACACGCATTACCTTACAAAGAACAAAAAGCTCTTAGAAAAGGTCAAGGCAATAGCAATGACATATTCAAAAAAGGAAGAGCAAATCATTTACTTTTTAAAAAAGATTTAAGAAATATTTTTGAGACTTTAAAAGTCGATAAAAAATAACATATCTATGATGCATAAAATAGAGTTAATGGCACCAGCCGGAAATTTCGAATCGCTTCAAGCCGCACTGGATAATGGAGCAGATTCTGTTTATTTTGGTGTGGAACAATTAAACATGAGAGCAAGAGCCTCCATTAATTTTACCTTAAATGACTTGACAGAAATTTCAAGACGCTGTAAAGAAAAAAATATTCGAACCTATCTTACATTAAACACCATTATTTACGATCATGATCTTTCTATTGTAAAAACACTCATCAAAAAAGCAAAAGAAGCAGATATTACCGCAGTCATTGCTATGGACCAAGCAGTTATTGCTTCAGCAAGAGAAGTTGGAATGGAAGTGCATATTTCTACTCAAATTAACATTACAAATATTGAAACGGTAAAGTTCTATGCCATGTTTGCCGATACGATGGTGTTAAGTAGGGAGCTTAGTTTGCGCCAAGTTAAAAAGATTACCGAGCAAATAGAAAAAGAACAAATAAAAGGACCTTTAGGGAGACTTGTTGAAATTGAAATTTTTGGTCATGGTGCTCTTTGTATGGCAGTTTCTGGAAAATGTTATATGAGCTTACATTCGCACAATTCATCTGCAAACAGAGGTGCTTGTAAACAAAATTGCCGAAAAAAATATACGGTCATCGATCAAGAAACAGGTTTTGAGATGGAGTTGGACAACGAGTATATCATGTCGCCAAAAGACCTATGTACCATCGATTTTCTAGACCAAATAGCCGATGCAGGAATAAAAGTTTTAAAAATTGAAGGTCGAGGTAGATCGCCAGAGTACGTTGCAAAGGTTATTAAGTGTTACCGAGAAGCTATAGATAGTATAGAAAATGGAACATACAATAAAGAAGAAGTGATAACTTGGATGCAAGAACTTGAAAAAGTTTATAATCGTGGGTTTTGGAATGGCTATTATTTGGGTCAAAAACTAGGTGAGTGGAGCAAAGGCTCAGGATCGCATGCCACACAAAAAAAGGTGTACATCGGGAAAGGCGTACACTTTTTTACAAAAGTAAATATTGGCGAATTCAAAATTGAGGCCTTCGATATAGCTATTGGCGACACCATTTTAGTTACTGGACCAACCACAGGAGCGAAAGAAATAGAAGTCAAGGAAATGTTAGTGAATGACCAGAAATTAGACAAAGGCTCAAAAGGCGATTCGGTAACTATTCCGTTAGATTTTAGAATTAGACCTTCAGACAAATTATACAAAATCGTAGAAAATAAAGTGGAGGCTTAATGGTTGTTATTACACTTCAACGAAACAAATGTATTGGTTGTAATTATTGTGTGGAATTGGCTCCAAATCAATTTAGAATGTCTAAAAAAGATGGTAAATCAGTATTGTTGCATTCAAAAGACAAAAAAGGCTTTTTTACTTTAAAATCCAACGATCATGTTATATATAGCGATTGCGAGAAAGCAGCAAAAGCTTGTCCAGTGAACATTATTAGCGTAAAGAATATCTAAATTCAATAAGCTTCTTTAAAAGTCTATATAATAATCTTATCTTTACCTTTTTAAAGGATTTATGAACTTTCTTCAGAGAATAATTAGTATTCATCTGAATCAATATATAAAAATATATGGCTTGTAACAGTTGCTCAACTGGTAAAAACGGTCAGCCCAAAGGATGCAAGAATAACGGCACTTGCGGTACAGATAGTTGTAATAAACTAACTGTTTTTGACTGGCTTTCGAACATGTCGCTTCCTAACGGAGAAAAACCCTTTGATTGGGTTGAGGTACGTTTTAAAAACGGAAGGAAACACTACTATAAAAACACCGAAAATTTATCGTTAACCATTGGAGATGTTGTGGCTACTCAAGCTCAATCAGGACATGATATAGGCATGGTAACACTTGTAGGCGAATTGGTTCGGGTGCAAATGAAGCGAAAAAGCATAAGCGAAACACCTGAGGAAGTTTTTAAAATATATAGAAAAGCATCACAAAGAGATATAGATATATGGTCTGCTGCAAGAGATAAAGAAGAGGCTATGAAAGTTAAGGCACGCCAATTTGCGATAGACCTTAAGTTGCAAATGAAAATTTCCGATATCGAATACCAAGGAGATGCAAGTAAAGCAACATTCTATTATACTGCCGAAGAACGTGTTGATTTTAGAGAACTCATTAAGGTATTTGCTAAAGAGTTTAGAACTAGAATCGAAATGAAACAAGTAGGGTTTCGTCAAGAAGCTTCACGACTAGGTGGTATTGGATCTTGTGGAAGAGAACTTTGTTGCTCTACGTGGTTAACAGATTTCCGTTCGGTAAGCACCTCATCCGCACGCTACCAGCAATTATCTTTAAACCCTCAAAAACTGGCAGGACAATGTGGGAAATTAAAATGCTGTTTAAATTACGAATTAGACACATATTTGGATGCATTGAAAAGTTTTCCGAAAACCGAAATTAAACTTCAAACAGAAAAAGGTGTAGGTGTTTGCCAAAAAACAGATATTTTTAAAGGACACATGTGGTATGCTTACGAAGGCGAATGGATGAATTGGCATAAACTTACAACCAATCAAGCCAACGAAATAATAGAAATTAATTCTAAGAAGAAAAAAGTGACTAGCCTTGAAGAATACGCTCAGGATCTGATAGAAGACACTAAAACCGATTTTGAAAACGTTGTAGGTCAAGATAGTTTAACACGCTTTGATAGTCCAAAACGCTCAAAAAAACGTAGAAATAATAGAAACAGAAACAAAAGAAGATCTAAAAAAAATGCGAAATAAAGTTTTTGGGTTTTTCGTAATCCTTTGCGTTGGGATTACAGCTTGTGATTCTAATCGTATTTTTGACGAATATCAATCAGTACCCAATCAATGGCATAAAGACTCTATCATCGAGTTTTATATCACACCACCAGATTCGTTAAAACCCTACAATTTATTTGTAAACCTTAGAAATACAAGCGATTACAAATACAGTAATTTGTTTTTAATCGTTGAAATGAATTTTCCCAACGGAAAAAAGGTAACGGATACTTTAGAATATGAAATGGCGAAACCAAACGGTGAGTTTTTAGGCTCAGGATTTTCTGATGTTAAAGAGAATAAACTTTGGTATAAAGAAGGCGTTGTGTTTTCTGAAGCTGGCGATTACCTAGTTAAAATTCAACACGCAATGCGCGAAAACGGACAAATAAAAGGTATTGAAAACCTTGAAGGCATTACAGATATTGGTTTTAGAATTGAAACACCCCAAAACAGTAATTAATACATGGCTACAAAAAAGAAAAAAGAAGGCATAAACAATTTTTCAAAATATATTCGTTGGTTCTGGATACTATTTGGAGCAGGAATTGTCGGATTCTTTTTGATTTTCCAACTAGCAGCTTGGGGCGTTTTTGGCGAAATGCCAGATCATACGCAATTGGAAAATCCAAATACTAATTTAGCTGGCGAAATCATTTCAAACGATGGAGAAACATTAGGAAAATTTTATCTAAACGACAATAGAACACCAGTTGGTTATGATGAGTTGCCACAACACCTAGTAGATGCTTTAATAGCCACTGAAGATGCACGATTTCATGACCATGCAGGAATTGATACTAGAGGTACATTAAGAGCCTTTGCATATTTAGGAAAAAAAGGAGGTGCTAGTACCATTTCTCAACAATTAGCGCGACAGTTATTTGTTGGAGTGAGGTCAAAAAACAAATTAGAAACAGCAACCCAAAAAATAAAAGAATGGGTTATTGCAACACGTTTGGAGCGCCAATACACCAAAGAAGAAATAATCGCCCAATATTTTAATATTTATGATTTTGGGAATAATGCCGATGGTATTCGGTCGGCTGCGAGTATTTATTTCGATAAAAAACCTCAAGATTTAGATTTAAAAGAAGCTGCCATGTTGGTAGGCATGTTTAAAAACTCATCACTTTATAACCCTAGAGATCATAGAAACCCAGAAGGCACCAAAAACAGAAGGAACGTTGTTTTGGCACAAATGGCCAAGTATGGCTACATAACTCAAGAAGTCAAAGATTCACTTCAACAAACGGAGTTGGGTTTAAAATATACACCACAATCGCATAACGATGGAACAGCAACGTATTTTAGAGCGTATTTACAGGAAGAACTAAAAAAATGGGTAAACGACCCTAATAATACAAAACCAGATGGCACCAAGTACAGCATTTATAAAGATGGTTTAAAGTTTTATACCACCATAGACTCTAGAATGCAAAAATATGCCGAAGAAGCAGTAGCCCAACACATGCCAAGGTTACAAGCAGAGTTTTTTAATCAAAACACTAAAAGGCGCAACCCAACAGCACCATTCCTTGACCTTACCTATGGAGCTATAGATACTTTAATGCGAGTTTCAATTAAACGGTCAGAACGATGGAGACACATGAAATACGATCTCAAAAAGCCTGAAGAAGAAATTTATAAGTCGTTTAAAGAGCCAACCGAAATGAGCATTTTTTCTTGGAAAGAAGGGAAATACGCCGAGATAGATACAGTTATGACACCAATCGATTCCATGCGTTATTACAAGCACTTTTTACGTCCCGGAATGATGTCCATGGAACCTCAAACAGGACATGTTAGAGCTTGGGTTGGAGGCATGAACTATCGTCATTTTAAATACGATATGGTAAAACAAGGGAAGCGTCAAATTGGCTCTACCTTTAAGCCTTTTGTATATGCAGCCGCTATAGACCAATTACGTTTATCACCTTGCGATACCTTACCAAGATCACAAATCACCATTGAAGCCAATAAGTATGGAAACCCAGAACCTTGGACGCCTAGAAATGATAATGGTGATTATTCAGGATATTTAAACCTTAGACAATCCTTAGCAAATTCCGTAAATACAGTTACCGCAAGATTAATGAACGATATTGGGCCACAACCTGTTGTAGATTTGGCAAAAAGTTTAGGCATAGAACAAGATATCTTACCTGTACCTTCAATAGCATTGGGAACACCAGATTTAAGTGTGTATGAAATGGTAGCAGCATACTCCACTTTTGCAAATAAAGGTGTTTATACGACACCTGTGGTATTAACCAGAATAGAAGACAAAAATGGTACGGTTTTATTTCAGTTCACTCCACAAACAAAAGATGTATTAAGTGAAGAAGTTGCATATGTAACTGTAAACTTATTAGAAGGCGTAACTCAAGGAGGCTCAGGAACAAGACTTCGCCATACTTACGGATTTGATCCAGTCTATAAAGAAATCATCACAGGCTACCCTTACGAATTTGATAATCCAATAGCTGGAAAAACAGGAACCACACAAAACCAAAGTGATGGATGGTTTATGGGAATGGTGCCTAATTTAGTAACAGGCGTATGGGTAGGTGCCGAAGATAGAGCAGCGCATTTTGCAAGTATTACCTATGGGCAAGGAGCAGCCATGGCATTGCCAATTTGGGCATTGTACATGAAAAGCTGTTATGCCGATGAAACATTAAATATCTCCAAAGAGGAGTTTGAAAAGCCAAATGAGTTATCTATTATTTTAGATTGTGATGAATATAAAGAAAAATCAAAACTTTCTAAAAAAGGTAAGATTGATGACCCTGAAATTGATTTTTAAAAACACAAGCCATTCTCTTTAGAATGGTTTTTTTATTTTGTAAATTTCTGTCATAAATAGATTTGTAAAAAATGATTAATAAAAAGGTAGATAATGTCACTAAGGCATTAGAAGGTGTAAAAGATAATATGACCCTCATGCTTGGCGGTTTTGGCTTGTCGGGAATTCCTGAAAACGCCATTGCGCATTTAGTGAAGTTAGGAGTTAAAGGTGTTACCTGCATTTCAAATAACGCAGGTGTCGATGATTTTGGATTGGGATTACTGCTCAAAAAACATCAAATAAAAAAAATGATTTCTTCTTATGTTGGAGAAAACGATGAGTTTGAACGCCAAATGCTAAGTGGAGAGCTTGAAGTAGAATTAATCCCACAAGGAACCTTGGCAGAACGCTGTAGAGCTGCTCAAGCTGGATTTCCTGCTATTTACACACCAGCTGGATATGGTACAGAAGTAGCCGATGGAAAAGAAACTAGAGAATTTGATGGAAAAATGTATGTTTTGGAGCATGCCTTTAAAGCCGATTTTGCTTTTGTAAAAGCTTGGAAAGGTGATGAAGCAGGAAACTTAATTTTTAAAGGCACAGCAAGAAATTTTAATCCAAATATGTGTGGTGCCGCAAAAATAACAGTAGCCGAAGTTGAAGAATTAGTGCCAGTAGGAACATTAGATCCAAATCAAATTCATGTTCCTGGTATTTTTGTAAAGCGAATTTTCCAAGGGGAGAAATATGAAAAACGAATAGAACAAAGAACCGTAAGAAAACCAAGTTAAATAAAGTGTATGTCATTCCTGCGAAGGCAGGAATCCACTTTTAAAATATTAAGTTTCAATTAAAAAGATTCCTGCTTTCGCAGGAATGACAAAATTATGTTAGATAAAAACGGAATTGCAAAGCGAATTGCAAAGGAAGTACAAGACGGTTACTACGTAAACTTAGGAATTGGCATTCCAACATTAGTAGCTAATTATGTTAGAGATGATATTGAAGTTGAATTTCAAAGTGAGAATGGTGTTTTGGGAATGGGACCTTTCCCTTTTGAAGGCGAAGAAGATGCCGACATCATCAATGCAGGTAAACAAACCATTACAACCTTACCTGGAGCCAGTTTTTTTGATTCTGCCACTAGTTTTGCAATGATTAGAGGACAGCATGTTGACCTAACCATATTGGGTGCCATGGAGGTTTCAGAAGATGGCAATATTGCCAATTGGAAAATTCCCGGAAAAATGGTAAAAGGTATGGGAGGCGCTATGGATTTGGTGGCAAGCGCCGAAAACATTATTGTTGCTATGATGCATACAAATAAGCGAGGCGAATCCAAACTACTTAAAAAATGCTCTTTACCACTAACAGGCGTTGCATGTGTAAAAAAAATAGTCACGAATTTAGCGGTAATTGAGGTTACCAATAGAGGCTTTAAATTACTGGAAAGAGCACCAGGAGTTTCCGTAGAAGACATTATAAATGCCACCGAAGGAACTTTAATTATTGATGGAGATATTCCTGAAATGAGTATTTAAATCGCAAAGAACCAATTCCTGAAAAAATATGGGATTGGTTATCTCAAAAATAAAAATCTTTAATAACAACAAACAGTTTAAAGATTTTTTAGATGATAAATGTTAAAATAATATGCATTTCATCGATTTATTGTGTATTTAAACTGATAATTAAAATATTTGTTTCATATTAGCAGTCCCCAAACAAAGCAATAAAAATAACAGATTTGCCCCAAATCTACCATGAATTTAGCTTATGAATGTTGCCCCAAATCTACCAGAACCTACTTATAGATTTAAAACAATTTTTACTAGCATTCAAAACACAAAAAGACTCCTTAGGAGTCTTTTGCGTTTAATAAAAAAATTATTCATGCTATAATCCTTTAGTTCATTTAGTAAATTGAGCAGTTTGCCTGTACCAAAATAACCAAAGCCGAAAAAAGATTCGCCACAAAAACTTAGCCTTGTTTGTAAGGCGATTATAGGTTGTTAGTTACTTTTGAAACAATAGAGTTATTAGTAAATGAAATCTCAAGGTTTTTAACAGTAAGCTGTCGTTTTTAAACCATGTTTAACAGTATAAAATTAAGCGGCAACTAATAATAAATAAGATTTTTCTTCAGTGATATTATGGGAAAACCGTAATTTAAAAATTTCTATAAGGTTTTATTAAAAAAACTTAAATCAATCATTATAATTTTACTATTTTCAAAAAAATTTAACTTTTTTAATTTATTAAATATGAAGAAAACACTACTACTGCTTATTGTATTTATTAGTACTACACTAGCCTTTGGTCAAACCAATAATTTTTGGCAAAAGGAAGCTCTAGCTAATAACAAAAAAATCATGTCTTCTAAGGAATCTTTACCAATGATTCAAACTTATAATCTGAATCTTAAAGAAATGAAAAAGGTATTGAAAGAGGCACCTTTAAGAGGGAAATTCTCAGGGCAATCAAACTTGATTATGGCTTTTCCAAACCACGAAGGGGTTTTAGAACATTATAGAATAATGGAAGCTCCTGTCATGGATCCTAAGTTGAGTGCTAAGTATCCTGAGATTAAATCGTATGCAGGTCAAGGAGTTGAAGATCCAAGTGCAAGAATACGTTTTAGCGTCTCGCCTTTAGGACTACAAAGCATGAGGCTATCGGCTAATAGCGAAGCTGCATTTATTGAACCCATTACAAGCGATAAATTGCAATATACAGCATACAAAAGGAGCGATAGAATAGCAGATTTTAGTGATTTTGAGTGTGAAGTTACCACAAAAGCAAAGAAGGTGATTTCTGGAAATAGTGTATTAAGAAATGCAGATGATGGCGTTTTACGAACTTATAGATTAGCTGTTTCTGCAACAGGAGAATATACCACTTACCATGGAGGCACAAAAGCATTGGCTTTAGCGGCAATAAACACTACTATGACGAGAGTCAATGGTATATTTGAAAGTGATTTTAATTTAACAATGGTTTTAATTCCAAACACAGATGATGTGATTTATACTAGTATTAGTAGCGACCCTTATGGTAATACTACTTCTGGCTATAATAGTGCACTTCAAAGCACTTTAACTAGTGTTATAGGTGAAGCAAACTACGATGTAGGACATTTATTTGCTAACCTTCAAAACAATGGTAATGCAGGATGTATTGGCTGTGTATGTGTTAATGGACAAAAAGGAAGTGGATGGACCTCACGAACAGTTCCTGAAGGAGACCCTTTTGATGTAGATTATGTAGCACATGAGTTTGGGCATCAATTTGGAGCAAATCATACATTTACCCATAGTAATGAAGGTACTGGAGTCCAAATGGAACCAGGAAGTGGATCTACAATAATGGGTTATGCAGGAATCACTGGCCCAACAGATGTACAATCAAATAGTGATCCTTATTTTCATTCGGCTTCAATTGAACAAATAACAGATTATATAAAATCTACAAGCTGTCAAACTAATACCAATACTGGAAATGCAGTACCTACAGCAAATGCAGGTTCAAATTATACAATTCCAAAAGGAACACCTTTTGTATTAACAGGATCTGCAACTGATCCTAATACAGGAGATGTTTTAACCTACATGTGGGAACAAATGAATAACGGAACACCCTCAACAACCTATCCTAGTACAACAGCAACTTCTGGCCCTGTATTTAGATCGTACACTCCAACAACCGATTCAAAAAGATATTTCCCAAGATTAGAAACTGTTAAATCTGGAGCAACGTCATGGCAATGGGAAGCGGTTCCAAATGTTGCACGTACATTAAATTTTAGATTAACTGTTAGAGATAATAAAGCTGGTGGAGGGGCCAATAATAGTGATGATACAGTTATTACAGTTAATGGTACAGCTGGCCCTTTTTTGGTCAATGCACCGAATACAAATGTAACTTGGAATGCAGGAACAACACAAACAGTAACTTGGAATGTTGCTGGCACAACAGGAAACGGAGTTAATGCAGCTAGTGTAGATATTTTTCTTTCAATTGATGGAGGTGACACATATCCAATTTCATTAGCAGCAGGAGTTCCAAATGATGGTTCCCATGATATTTTGGTTCCTAATAATCAAGGAACTCAAAATAGAATTATGGTTAGAGGATCTAATCATATTTTCTACGACATCTCTAATACTAATTTTACAATTGCTGGACAAGTTGTATGTAATGCTACAACACCTGCAGCGTTTGCAGCTTCAAGTATTGGAACCAATACAGCAACACTTAGTTGGGATGCAGTTGCAGGAGCATCTTTTGATTTAGATTACAGACAAGCTGGAGCTGGTTCTTGGACAACAATTTCTGTTAATGGAATTTCAAATATTTTATCTTCATTAAGTCCATTAACACAATATGAAGCACGTGTTAGAAGTAAATGTCCAGATACAACCACATCGGCTTATAGTGGAACGATTAACTTTACAACAACCGATGTTCAGTTAAATTATTGCTCATCAGCGAGCACTAATGTTAATGATGAATATATAAGTAGGGTACAATTAAACAGTATAAATAATAGTTCGGGAGCCCAATTTTATTCAGACTTCACAGCAACATCAACAACTTTAACAAAAGGAGATCAGTACACGATTACAGTAACTCCAACTTGGACAGGAACTGTTTATAATGAAGGCTATTCCGTTTGGATTGATTATAATAGAGATGGTGATTTTGCAGATGCAGGCGAGCAAGTTTGGACTCAGGCAGCAACACGAACAACACCAGTGAGTGGCAGTTTTACCATTCCTTCAGGAGCAGTTGAAAACGCTACAAGAATGCGAGTATCAATGAAGTATAATGCCGTTCCAACTTCTTGTGAAACTTTTACATATGGCGAAGTAGAAGATTATACAGTAGTTATTCAAAGTGGTGTACCTGATACTACGGCTCCAGTAATTACTTTAAATGGTGCCACAATCATTAATTTAGAACAAGGCAATACTTATACAGAGCAAGGCGCCACAGCGACCGATGATGTAGATGGTGATATTTCAGCTAATATTGTCATAGGAGGTGATACGGTAAACACAAATATTTTAGGAACTTATGTGATTACCTATAATGTTAGCGATGCGGCAGGCAATGCAGCCACTGAAGCTACTAGAACAGTTAATGTAACTCCAGATGTTACAGCACCAGTAATTACATTAAATGGAGCTTCAACTATTAATTTGAATGTAGGAGACACTTATACAGAACAAGGCGCTACAGCGACAGACAATATTGATGGAAATTTAACAGCTAGCATTGTAATCACAGGCGCTGTAAATACAGCCACAGCAGGGACGTATTTAGTAAATTATAATGTTAGTGATTCGGCAGGCAATGCTGCTACAGAGGTAACCAGAACGGTTAATGTAGCAGCAGATGTTACAGCACCAGTAATTACATTAAATGGCGCTTCAACTATTAATTTGAATGTAGGAGACACTTATACAGAACAAGGCGCTACAGCAACAGACAATATTGATGGAGATTTAACTTCCAGTATTGTAATAGGAGGCAATACTGTAAACACAAATTTAGCAGGGACGTATATTATAACCTATAATGTTAGTGATTCTTCAGGCAACGCCGCTATTGAGGTTACTAGAACAGTAATAGTAGCTCCTGATACAACCGCCCCAGTAATTGTGTTAAATGGAGCAGCAACAATTAACTTGAATGTTGGTGATAACTATACAGAACAAGGAGCAACAGCCACAGATAATATTGATGGGGATATTACTGCCAATATAGTGATAGCAGGAGCCATTGTTAATACAAGTATAGCAGGAGTTTATGTTGTAACTTATAATGTAAGTGATGCTGCGGGTAATGCAGCTACACAAGTAACGAGAACAGTTAATGTTTCTGAACCAACCACTGGTTGTGCAGGAGGAATATCTACTTTCCCTTATAATGAAGGCTTTGAAAATACCTTAGGAGCTTGGTCACAGTCTTCGGCTGATGATATAAATTGGACGATAGATGCAAATGGTACACCATCAAGTAATACTGGGCCATCAAGTGCTTCTCAGGGAACATATTATGTTTATGTTGAAGCTTCAAGCCCTAATTACCCTAGTAAAAGAGCAATTCTTAATTCGCCTTGTTTTGATTTATCTGGATTAGCATCTGCAACATTTAGTTTTAAATATCATATGTATGGATCAAGTGATATGGGAACAATCGATTTAGAAGCAAGTAGTGATGATGGTGCAACCTGGACAAGTATATGGAATCAAACTGGAAACAAAGGTAACTCTTGGCAAACTGCCAATGTTGATATTTCTGCTTATACAGGTGGTGGTGTTCAATTTAGATTTAACAGATTTGTTGGTGGGACTTGGCAAGCAGATATAGCTATTGATGATGTAAGTGTATTTGAAGGAGGAGTAGTTGTTAATAGTTGTTCAGGAGGTATATCCACATTCCCATATAATGAAGGGTTTGAAAACACATTAGGAGCTTGGACACAGTCTACGGCTGATAATATAAACTGGACAATAGATGCTAATGGAACACCTTCAAATAATACAGGACCAGCAAGTGCTACTCAAGGCACTTATTACCTTTTTGTAGAAGCTTCAGGCAACAACACAGGGTATCCAAACAAACAAGCTATATTGAATTCACCTTGTTTCGATTTAAGTGGACAGACATCTGCAATGTTTAATTTTAGTTATCATATGTATGGTGCTACTGATATGGGTTCAATTGCATTAGAAGCTAGTATAGACAACGGTGCTTCCTGGACGAGTATTTGGAGCGAAACAGGAAACAAGGGGAATACCTGGTTAACTGTTAATATAGATTTATTGGCCTATGTTGGAGGAAGTGTACAGTTGCGTTTTAATAGAATAACTGGAAGCACATGGCAGGCCGATATCGCTATAGACAATATTAATTTAACTACTAGTGGTACTGCAGCTAAAGGAAAATTAGTTAATAATTCTTTTAACATTAAAGAGATTAAGTTATATCCAAATCCAGTTAAAGGAAATACTTTAAATGTTTTATCAACATATAAGGATGTTAGCTATGAGATATTTAATTTAATTGGTCAAATAGTTGATACAGGCAATTTAACTAGCGGTATTATAAATGTAGGTAAATTCAAATCTGGATTATATCAAATACGTTTTACTGCTGATGGAGAAACTATTACCAAACGCTTTATAAAGGAATAGTTTATTGAAAAAAGAAAACCCAGATTTTATATCTGGGTTTTTTATTTTTAAATGTGAATTATCTCACTTTCAGAGAGCAAATCATCACCTCGTAAACGCAATAATATTTGTGCAACCGCAATAGTATCTTTTTCGCAATAGGTAATGATGCGGTCTATTTCTTTGTATTCATAATACACTCGGTAAACCTCACTGCCATCAATGTCGTCTTTTGGAGAAGGAATACCCAATACGTTGGTTAATAACTTCAACGAGGTGTAGGTTTTATAATCACCAAATTTCCATAATTCCAAAGTATCCAAATGAGGGACTTCCCATGGTTTTTTTCCAAACAGATTGAGTTTGTAAGGCAGCTCAATATTATTAATAATCATACGCCTTGCTATGAATGGAAAATCAAATTCTTTTCCGTTATGAGCACATAATAAATGCTTGGATTGACTAAAATGTGAGATTAATAAAGTCTTAAAATCTTTTAGAATTTTAACTTCATCACCATAAAAAGAGGTGATCCTAAAGTTTCTAATGTCACCTTGTTTCGAAAAATAACCAACAGAAATACATATAATTTTACCAAATTCTGCCCAAATTCCTGCGCGTTCATAAAATTCTTCAGCAGTATAATCGTCTTTTCGTTGGTACTGAGATTTGTGCTCCCAAAGTGATTGTTTTGTTTCGTCTAAATTTGAGAAATGTTGTGTTTCAGGAACTGTTTCAATATCTAGAAATAAGATATTTTCTAAATTGAGCTTACTAATCATGTTGTAACTATTTGATTAGAATAAAGATAAGAATTAAAATAGAGATTGTTGCTTATAAGGACTTTCATGTTCTAAAAGCCACTGTTTTCGACTTAGCCCTCCAGCATAACCAGTTAAACTGCCATCACTACCAATAATGCGATGACAAGGCACAATAATCCAAAGCGGATTTTTACCATTGGCACTAGCTACAGCTCTAATAGCTTTAACATCTCCAAGCTTTTTTGATAGTTCTAAATAAGAAGTGGTTTTGCCATAAGGGATGGTTAGTAGTTTATTCCAAACACGTTGTTGAAATTTGGTGCCGTGAGCATTTAATTTTAAGCTAAATTGAGTACGTTCACCTTTAAAATATTCATCTATTTGACAAGCAGCATCTTCGAGAGTTTCAGGAATGATTTTGGAAACTTCAGCTTCGTTATTTAGAATTGTTAATGATGAAATTCCAGCACCATCCCCTTCTAATTTAGCAAAACCTAAAGGTGTATTTATTACACAAGACGCCATTAATCTTCAGGTTTTTCGTCGATTAACCCTAAGCGTTTTGCTCTAGTTTCCCAGCTTTTTCTTGCCATTAGTTGTAGGTCTGCAACATTATCACTTTCGTCCATAATTTCTAAACCTAAAAGTGTTTCGATAACATCTTCCATGGTTACTAGACCGCTTACTGAGCCATATTCATCAACCACTAATGCCATGTGATTTTTACTTTCTACCAATTCTTCAAATAAGGTTGGAATGGGCATACTTCTATTAACAATGATGATTTTTCGTTTCACATCAGATAGTTTTTTTTGTCCGTTTCCAAAGGCCATTTCCTTAAACACGTCGTCTTTCAAGACTAATCCTGTAATATTATCAGGAGTATCAGTAAACACAGGAATTCTAGAAAACCTAATATTATGATTTTCGTTAAAAAAGGCCTCAATGGTCATCGTTTCTATTTCTGCTTTCATAACGGTTCGAGGTGTCATAACATCTTTTGCATGGATATCTTTAAAATTCAATAAGTTTTTAATGACTTTACTTTCCGATTCTTGAAAAACCCCTTCTTCATGAGCCATATCAGTCATGGCATGAAAATCTTCACGACTTAATACACTTCCATGATGTCCTTTACCTCCTATGAGCTTTGTTGTTAGTTGTAACAGCCATAAAACCCCAGTCCATTTTAAGGGAAAAATAAGAATTTTTAGGGCACTAGTTGTAAAATGAGCCAATTGTTTCCAGTAGGTTGCGCCAATAGTTTTTGGGATGATTTCTGATGCAACTAATATAAAAATGGTCATGACGGTTGAGACCACACCAACCATGACGTCTTCTGTAAAATTAAGACCAAATATTTTCCGTGTTGTTGTTCCGTAAATTTCAGCATAAGCAACTTTGGCTTGCACGCCAACCATAATAGCACCAACAGTATGCGCGATGGTATTAAGGGTTAAAATAGCAATAAGTGGTTTGTCAACGTCTTTTTTTAACGCTTCAAGATTTTCGGCATAGTGCTTGTTTTCTTGCTTTTTTATATTGATAAATGTAGGTGTAACACTTAACAAAACGGCTTCAAGAATCGAGCACAAAAATGAAAAGAAAATGGAGATTATCGCGTAAAAAATAAGTAAACTCATAGTGTGCCTTTATAATCCAAAAGTACTAATTATTTGTCAGTTTTTCTTCAAATTTTGGGCTTGTATAAAACACCTGCTGTAATTTAGGTCTTACATTCAAATTATAAATATTGCTATGTGTTCTACTTGGATACACTCGATTGGATAAAAAGATAAAAACCAATTCATGTTCTGGGTCTGCCCAAACAAAAGTTCCAGTAAATCCAGAATGCCCAAAACTCTGTGGACTTACCTGTGGTGCAGGATATGCTTCTGTTATACTCAAAGTGTCATTGCCAATAATTGGCTTGTCGAACCCTAAGCCTCTTCGGTTTTTATTTTTTGGGTATTGAATTTTAATGAATTCATCAACCGTTGAGGTTTTAAAAAATTGTTTTCCGTTGTAAGTGCCTTTTTGAAGCAACATTTGCATATAAATAGCCATATCTTTAGCTGTGGCAAATAATCCAGCATTTCCTGAAACGCCTCCTAAAAGCGCTGCATTTTCGTCATGCACATAGCCTTTTAGTAAGCTTTTTCTAAAAAGCGTATCAAGCTCGGTTGGAACAATGTTATTTTCAAAATTTTTGGTAAGTGGATTGTAACCAAGTATTTGGGTATCTAGCGGTTTGTAAAAGTTTTTGTTGAGGTAGTCTCTATAATTTTGACCTGTAATGTTTTCTATGAGCGTTGGATATATTAATGATGCTAAGCCAGAATACAGGTAGATTTTTTCATCACTTACTTTTGAACGTTTAATTTTTCTGAACACTTTTTGGTTGAATCTATTTTTTACATATAGTTTGTTAGACACTTTGTTTGAATAACGTGTTTTTGATTCTCTTTTTATAAACCGGGTTTTAGGCTTCCCATTTCTTAATACATCTCTTAAAAATACAATATAAGGAGTCATTCCTGCTTGATGCGACAAGAGCTCGCGAAGCGTTATATCTTTTTTGTCCTTACGGTTTTTCCAAGATGGCCAATAGGAACTAAATGGCACATCTAAATTAATTTTTCCTTCTTCGTATAATTTCATAAGCGCTGGAAGCGGACCAGTAATTTTGGTTACCGATGCCAGGTCGTAAACATCGTCAGGGTTTACTTTTTGAATACTGTCATAAGTATGAAAACCATAGGCTTTATGAAAAATGATTTTTCCTTGTTTTGCTACTAATAATTGTGCGCCAGGAAATGCTTTTTTGGTAATGGCATCGTTTATAATAGAATCGACATTTGATTTTATATAAATTGCATTTAAACCAACAGATTCTGGTGTATCATAAACTAATTGCGCTGAAACTTGATTTACAACTATAAGAAAAACAAAAAGGAGGATTGCTTTTTTACACATTTTAAACCATAGGTTTGCTATAATAAAATCGCAAAGTTTCCAGGAATCACTTCTTTTGATAGGATTAATTTTAAATGCACCAATTCTACTAATCATTGTGCTTGGCTTTTAACAACTTAACTGTTTCTTTTGAAGCTGCAGTTACCGATAAAGGCAGTACCAGGACAACACCAACAACAGGAATTAATAAAAACAACATGAACACAATGCCATTACCAATTGCAATGCCTCTGTGTTTTCTAACAAAAGCGACACTTTCCTTGTACATATAATGCCGTTCCAGTGTATAATCTATATTGCCAAAACCAGCATAATAAGCTTGAACAAAAAACAATAATAACGAAGTAAACCAACCTATAACAGGAATTAGGCTAACAAGCAGTATAATTATTGTTAACCAAAGCTCCATAAACAAATTACGAACATTAATTTTAATACCTCGCCAAAGCTGTGCTTGAAACGACGTGTTACGATGCTGAAGCTTTGAATTTTCACCCAATAAATAGGTTTCAATTTTTTCGGATACAGGGCTCATAAAAGGAGCAGATAAAGCCATAATAATGTGTTTGTACAACACTAATCCTAAAACAATTATGAGCAATCCACCGAATATTTCGCTAATGGTTGTAAACGTTTCTTTTCCCCATTCCCAAACCCAAATTGTGGATATGAATTGCCCAATATTATCTGAAAACCCATAAGAGGCGACACCAATGCCGATGGCAGTAATAACACTTATAAGCATTGGAATTGCAAAATACCGCCAAAGCTTTAGCTTAGAGATTAACTCAAAAGCCCCAGCATAAGCCTTTATTCCGCTAAAAATATCTTTAAGCATGGTACTATATTCTACATGTAATGGTCATTTACTAATTTAATAAAACTTTCAATGGTTGGTGCTTTTGCAGTTCTTACATCTTTAAATTGCTTTTTTGCTTCAGTTGCAGTTGTGTCATTTAAGCAAAAAGCAATGGTGTCTGGGTCATTTTCCTTTAAATAACTCTGTACAGTTAATGGACTAAAAAACATAATGCCCTTAACGGAATCTTCTAATCTTTTGGCATCGTATTTTGTTTGATAGGCTTCAATTTTGTTTACTTTGATGTCGTTTTCACTTAAAATAGTTGGCAAAGGGTCAAATTTTAAATTGCCGCAGAAATACGTGGCTTCGATGCCTTCGATATATTCTACTAAATATTCGGCTAAAGCGTTGGCGTTTTTTTCTACATGCGTCACTGGACCAATCCTTTTTTCTATGAGTCGCTTAGTACGACGCCCAATACAGTAGATGTTTTTGAACTGTAATTCTGTAACCGAAAAATTATGAAGTAAAGCATCTACGGCATTTCTACTTGAAATAATCACATTTTTTATTGGATCTTGAACCACTTGAGGCTTAATCCTGTTTAAACTTATCTTTACAAAATCTGAACTTTCAGCGATTACCTTATCATTAAACAAAAGGCTTTGATCTAAAGTTAAGGTTTTTGTGGCATATAAATTTTTAGGTTTACTTAAATTTTTATTAGAGTCTATTAAGTTTTTACCACCACGCTCAATAATAAAGTCGGCGCAATAAGACGCTATCTTGTTGTGCTCTCCTAATTTTTCAGTACGTTGAATTTCAATTTTTTTGCTACCATCAGGACTTAATAAAACACCTTTAAAATGAACTTCGTCTTCTTTTACAAAAGCCAAAGCACCAATAGCAGCTGAATAATTGTTTGCTAATAAATTTAGAAATTCACGTTCAATACTTGTGCAAATATTCGTTTCGTCATGATTAAATTCAGAACAAATAGCTTTAATTTCCTCTTCATCCTCAAGAACAGTAATTATAATAGCTCCTTGAGCAGGCGCAGGAATCATCCAATCTAAATTAATGGAATCTTTTGGTTTTAAACCTAATCGACCTAGATTACTAGCTTCAAAAATAGCGGCATTCCAACTGTTGTTATCTTCCAATTTTTGTAGTTGAGTTGCATCATCACCATCTAGTTCAATTATGTTATGAGTTGGATATCTGTTAAGCCATTGTGCTCTATGTACTAAACTTTTAGTAGCAATAATAGCATCTTTTTGCGAGAGAAATTCTTCATTGTTTTTATAAACAAGCAAGTCTTTAAAATTCCCTCGTTTTAATATCGCAGCTCGTGTAATACCTTTTGGCAATGTGGTTGCAACGTCTTTTAACGAGTGTACAGCAAGATCAATCTCGTTGTTTAAAAGTTTTATATCAAGAGCTTTTGTGAAGTTAGCCTTATTTTTTAATTCGGATGACAACTCGACTGGGACAATCTTGGTTTTGTGACCTAATTTTTCAAGCATTTGCTGTATAGCATTAGCTTTCCAAAGACCCATTTGATTTTGGAGCGCACCAATTCTAATAATTTTAGACATGTTTTATTGGTTCTTCTAGTTGAAATTAATTAGCGTAATAACATTAATTATAATCTCCTAATTTAGAAAGTAACCTTAATGGCACACCCTCTATTTAAGATTTTTCAAAGTTAGGTGTTTTTTGTGTTATCTATTAGCTAATTTGTCTTAACAATAAAAAACAGTTATACTTGGCTATTGGCAAGTATAGATATAAAATTTTCCTCTAGGAAGAAAAACAATTTACAAGGATTCCTTGTTTGAATGAAGAAGACAATGGGTTGTTTTATTATCAAACAGGATTAAAAATAGAGTGAGCAATAGTTAAAATTCAGAAGAAATAATTAGTAATAAGAATTTATTCTTACTTTTAGTAATTCATAATAAAACCAACTAAAAATGCGATTATCAACACTATTCTTGGCGGTAACATTATTGCTGTTTAATTATTCCCCAGCACAAGCACAAAACATTAATAAAGACCAATATGATGCACTAGAGTACAGGCTTATAGGCCCTTTTAGAGGAGGGAGAAGCGCAGCAGTTACAGGTGTGCCAAACCAACCTAATCTATTTTACTTTGGAGCAACTGGAGGAGGCATATGGAAAACCACCAATGGTGGCCGTGAATGGGAAAATATTTCAGACGGTTATTTTGGAGGTAGTATAGGTGCAATTACAGTATCTAAAAGCGACCCTAATGTAATTTATGTTGGAGGTGGAGAAAAAACCGTTAGAGGAAATGTGTCTTCGGGTTATGGTATATGGAAAAGCGAAGATGCAGGAAAAACATGGACTTCTTTGGGATTGGAGAAATCAAGACATATTCCAAGAATTGCTGTTCATCCAACCAACCCAGATATTGTTTATGCAGGCGTTATGGGAAATTTATACAAACCCACCCAAGAAAGAGGATTATATAAGAGTACTAATGGTGGAAAAACATGGCGTAAAACCCTGTTTTCAAACGAACATGCAGGAGTTGTTGACTTACAAATGGATCCAACAAACCCTAGGATTTTATACGCATCAACATGGCGAATCAACAGAACCCCTTATAGTTTAAACTCTGGAGGCGAAGGTTCAGCACTATGGAAAAGTACTGATAGTGGTGAAACCTGGACAGAAATTTCAAAAAACAAAGGCTTCCCAACAGATACATTGGGAATTATAGGCGTTACAGTATCGCCAGTAAACAATCAGCGTGTATGGGCAATTGTTGAAAACAAAGACAAAGGCGGTTTGTATAGAAGTGAAGATGGAGGGGAAACATGGCGTTATATTAATAGTAATCGCAATCTGCGGCAAAGAGCTTGGTATTACACACGTGTTTATGCTGATACAAAAGATGTAGATAAAGTGTATGTTTTAAATGTTCGTTATCATAAAAGTACAGATGGAGGAAAAACATTTAGCACGCATGGCGCACCTCATGGAGATCATCACGATTTATGGATTGCACCAGAAAATCCAGACCGAATGATTATTGGAGATGATGGTGGTGCCCAAGTTACTTTTGATGGTGGTGAAACATGGAGTACTTATCACAATCAGCCAACAGCACAATTTTATCGTGTTACGACCGATAACCATTTTCCGTATAGGATTTATGCTGCACAGCAAGATAATTCAACCATAAGAATTCAACACAGAACAGATGGTAGGTTTATTACCGAAGATGACTGGGAAAGTACAGCAGGTGGCGAATCGGCACATATTGCTGTTGACCCTGAGAATGACGATATTGTATATGGTGGAAGCTATGGTGGTTATTTAACACGTGTTAACCATGAACGAAAAACATCAAGAGCCATAAATGTTTGGCCTGATAATCCAATGGGTCATGGTGCCGAAGGGATGAAATATCGTTTCCAATGGAATTTCCCCATAATTTTTTCAAAACACAACCCTAATAAACTGTACACATTTTCACAAAACGTTCATGTAACTGAAAACGAAGGGCAATCTTGGAAAATTATTAGTCCAGATTTAACTAGAAATGACCCAGAAAAACTAAAATCTTCAGGAGGGCCAATTACTCAAGACAATACAGCTGTTGAGTATTATTGTACCATTTTCGCTGCTCAAGAATCATCTCTACAAGAAGGACTGCTTTGGGTTGGTAGCGATGATGGATTGGTGCATGTCACTAGAAACGGTGGACAAACTTGGGACAACGTGACACCAAAGGGAATGCCAGAATGGATGATGATAAACAGTGTTGAACCAAGTGCCTTTGATCCAGCAACCTGTTATATAGCAGGAACTAAATATAAATCTGGTGATTTTACACCTTATTTATATAAAACAAGCGATTACGGAAAGACTTGGACAAAAATTACGAATGGAATTAATCCAGAGCATTTTACAAGGGTAGTGCGCGAAGACCCTGAACAAAAAGGGTTATTGTACGCTGGAACCGAAACAGGAATGTATATTTCGTTTAATGATGGCAAAAACTGGAAACCGTTCCAATTAAATTTACCTATTGTTCCTATTACTGATCTTACAATAAAAGATAATAGCTTAATAGTAGCAACTCAAGGACGAAGCTTATGGATGATAGATGATTTAACAGTGATTCATCAATTATACTTTGTAGAAAAGTCTAAAAACATATTGTTTAAACCTAAAGACACCTACAGAATGCGAGGCGGTAGTATTAAAGGGAGTAAAACCAATGGAACCAATCTTCAAAATGGTGTGATAACATACTTTAACTTGAATAATTACGATGAAAAAGACGAAGTATCACTAACATATTTTGATGCAAAAGGAGATACCATTAAAACCTATAGTACTAAGTCTAAAGACAATAAATTATCTGTTAAAAAAGGAACCAATCAATTTGTTTGGAATATGATTTATGATGGTGCTCAACGTTTCTCAGGAATGATACTATGGGCAGGGAGTTTAAGAGGACCAAAAGCTGTTCCAGGGAATTATAAAATAAGTTTAAATGTAAATGGTGACGTATTGAACCAACCATTTACCATTTTGGCAGATCCTAGAGCAGAAGGTACTTTAGACGATATGAAAAAACAATTTGTTTTTATAAAAGACATCAATAAAACACTGGATAATACTCATAAATCTATTAAAAAAATTAGAAAAATTAATGAAAAGCTAGATGCTTTTATGGCACAGTATAAAGGGAATGATAATGTTAAAGATTTGGTAGAAAAAGCTAAAACATTAAAAGAGGAATTCTCTAAAATTGAAAAAGCACTTTACCAAACAAAAAACCGTAGCGGTCAAGATCCGTTGAATTTCCCAATTAGACTCAACAACAAATTGGCGCACTTAAATTCATTGGTAGGTAGAGGCGATTTTGCACCTACTGACCAAGATGTTGCAGTTAAAAACGAATTAACACAAAAAATCAATACACAATTAAAAAAGTTTGACGATTTGGTCACAAAAGAAATTAAGGCGTTTAACCAAGCATTTAACGATAAGAAATTAAACTTCCTGTTTGTTGAAGATTAATGGATTGAAATAACTATATAAAAGCCCTACATCTCATTTTTGTTATAACATGTTTGTAGGGCTTTTTTAAACGCAAACCCAACAAGAACCACGCATTATATCATGGCTTGATTATTGATATAATTCACATAAATTTATTAAATGACCTCTAAAAGACTTTCGTTACGTTCACGTATTTTTCTTTACATGATTTTGCTGGTTGTTGTAGCATCTATATTAATAGCTGCCGTAACACTTTTTCAATATAACGAACAGTCTAAAGACTATCACAAACAGCGTCTGGAACGAAAAGAAAGGCAGATTTTATCTAGTATGGATTATGTACTGGAAGAAACAACTTATGAACGTACACCTGAAAGATTAGGGCTCATTTTTAAAGACAAAATTTACGAAATCGCCAATAATTTAAATGTCGATTTTAACCTATATGACCTTCAGGGAACTTTGGTAAAAAGCTCAGTACCTGATATTGAGCACGATTCTATATCAAGGCGTTTATCTCCAGAAATATTAAACCAGTTAAATTTTAGTGTTAACAAACGTTTTGTTGAAAAAAATGAAGCATTAGGAGGAAATTTCCAATCCTCATATATTATTTTTTCAGACTATAACGCAAAACCTTTAGGCATTTTACATGTCCCATATTTTGATGATGACTCTTTTAATCAAGACGAGCTAAAACAGTTTTTGGTTCGTTTGGGTTATGCCTACTTTTTCATGATTCTTGTTGCTGTTTTATTTGCTTATTTTGTGTCACGCTATATTACAAGGTCATTAAAAACCATTAGCGATAAAATGAATGAAACACGTTTAGAAAAACGAAACAAAAAAATTGAGCTTAAAGGAGCTAGTGTTGAGGTTTCTGCACTTGTAAAGTCTTATAATAGTATGATTGACGAGCTGGAACAAAGTGCTGTACAGTTAGCAACAAGCGAGCGAGAACAAGCTTGGAGAGAAATGGCAAAACAAGTGGCACACGAGATTAAAAATCCACTAACACCAATGCGCTTAACAGTTCAAAGCTTTCAACGCAAGTTTGATCCCAACGATCCAAATATTCGTCAAAAAGTAGATGAGTACACCAAGACATTAATTCAGCAAATTGACACCATGAGTTCCATAGCCTCAGCGTTTTCAAATTTTGCTAAAATGCCTGCTCAGAAAAGCGAAAAACTAAATGTGGTCAAGGTTGTGGATTTAGCTTTAGATATTTTTGCCGAAAACTACATAACCTTTATACCAGAGCAAAAAGAAATTGTTGCAACATTCGATAGGACCCAACTTATTAGAGTAGTTACAAATTTGGTAAAAAACGCAATACAAGCAATTCCAAAAAACAAAACCCCTAAAATTATCGTTAAAGTATTTTCTGAAGCAAACAATGTTATTTTAACTGTTGAAGATAATGGTAACGGAATTGTTGATGAGAACACATCAAAAGTATTTGAACCAAAATTTACTACCAAAACAAGCGGAATGGGATTAGGGTTGCCTATGATAAAAAATATTATTGAAACCTATAATGGAAGTATTACTTTTGTGTCTAGAGAAAATGAAGGCACCACATTTAAAGTGAGCTTTCCTAAATAATTAATCAAAAATGACCTTTGAAAACATATTAGTCGAAAAAAGTATTGGTATAACTACTATTATTATTAATAGACCAAGCAAATTAAATGCACTTAATAGAGTAACTATTAAAGAATTACATGACGCTTTAAACAATATTAAAAATGACAATGAATCTAAAGTGATTATTATTACTGGAAGTGGTGAAAAAGCATTTGTCGCTGGAGCAGATATTAGTGAATTTGCCGATTTTAATATTGAAGAAGGAAGTAATTTAGCAGCCCAAGGACAAGAATTATTATTCGATTATATAGAAAATTTTAATAAACCAATTATTGCGGCAGTTAACGGTTTTGCACTTGGAGGCGGATTGGAATTGGCTATGGCATGCCATTTTAGAGTGGCAAGTACTAATGCAAAAATGGGATTGCCCGAAGTGTCTTTAGGTGTAATTCCAGGCTATGGTGGCACACAACGATTACCACAATTAGTTGGTAAAGGCCGCGCAATGGAAATGATTATGACAGCTGGTATGATAGACGCAAATCAAGCTTTAAACTATGGTTTGGTGAATCATGTAACTACACAAGAAGAACTTATACCTCATTGCGAAAAAATTGCAAGTAAAATTATGCGAAATTCTTCAGTGGCAATACAATCTGCAATTAAAGCTATAAATGCTAATTTTAAAGACGGAGTTAATGGTTTTAATGTAGAGATTGAAGAGTTTGGTAATTGTTTTGGAACAGACGATTTTAAAGAAGGGACAACAGCATTTTTGGAAAAACGTAAAGCAGATTTCCCAGGGGAATAGCTCTAAAATTTTTAAGGCTCTAACCTCGATAAACCACCTTTGTTAACAACCCACAATTTCTTTAACAGTTTTCAATTATAATATTGATTAATTTTAAGTGCTACTTACTCAAGTATCCACTTTATATTTTCATATTATGAACTCCAAATCGACCCTAAAAGGGAGAGGTGCACAATTAAATGTACTCAACCGTTTCTTCGAATTAAGTCACGAACAACGTGACGATTTTCTGGAGTTTTGCCATAAAGAAGGAGAAATCGCAGATAAAAACAAGACTCTTTATCTTCCAGTATTCCCTAAAACTATCGTTAATAAAGTAACGAGTCCAGATGTTGGGATGATGTACTCCATGAACCCTTACCAAGGCTGCGAACATGGTTGTGTGTATTGTTATGCACGTAATAGCCATGAGTTTTGGGGCTTTAGCGCAGGACTCGATTTTGAACGCCGCATTTTGGTCAAGAAAGATGCTCCAAAATTGTTAGAAGAATTACTTAAGAAAAAAAGTTGGAAAGCACATACCATTGTACTATCTGGGAATACAGATTGCTATCAACCAGCTGAAAGACAATTTGAAATAACGAGACAATGCCTGGAAGTTTTTTTAAAGTATAAGCATCCTGTTGGTATTATTACAAAAAACGCCTTGATTTTACGTGATTTAGAAATCCTGAAAAAACTCGCCAAAGATAATTTGGTTGGTGTAAATATATCTATTACATCTTTGTTAGAAGATACACGTCGAATTTTAGAACCACGAACAGCTACTACTAAAAAACGGTTGGAAACGGTGAAAACGCTTTCAGAAAATGGAATTCCTGTGAATGTGATGTTAGCACCAATAATTCCATCCATAAACAGTCATGAAGTTTTGCCATTGGCTAAAGCAGTGTCCGAAGCTGGAGCTTTAAGTATTGCTCATACCATTGTACGACTAAATGGCGCTATTGGTGAAATATTTACTGATTGGATTCGTAAAACATTGCCAGATAAAGCAAATAAAGTATTACATCAAATTGAAAGTTGCCATGGAGGCACTTTAAACGAAAGTCGTTTTGGAGTTAGAATGCGAGGTGAAGGACAAATAGCCAAACAAATAAACGATTTGGTACATTTGGCGAAACGAAAATATTTTAATGGGAAACAAATGCCAAGGTTAAATACTGAGCTTCATGAGCAAAATAAAGTTGGACAAATGAAGTTGTTTTAAGGCAAAAAAGAGTGAACCTAAAAGCTCACTCTTTGTATTTAAAAATCAAAACTAACTAATTTTATAATTTAAAATTCTCTACATATGTTCTGTTATTTACTCTTACAATAGCTGTATAATTTCCTCTTATATTTTCATCTAGTTTATAGACTCTTTTTAAAATAGGATTAACAATCAAAGCTTCAGAATGGATTAAATTATCTTTATAATAAATTTCAATCTCAATATTTTCTTTTTGAAAAGCTGATTGTAAAACCCATAGTTTAGCTTCTTCAATTTTAATAACTGGTTTAAATACCGTTTCATTAGCACTCTCTAAGAAAGTAACAACATGTTTTTTTACTTCAATGGTCTTTGTTATTATTTCAAAATTTTTATCAATTTCTATAAAGTAAAGACCATCGTTTAGGTTTGTAAAATTATATAAGCTTTTTAAGTTACCATTATAATTAGAACGACCTGAATAAATAGTTTTTCCAGAATTATCAGTTACAGAGATTAAATTCCCTTTTGTTATTTTAAAAGTTGTGCTTGAAGAAGCTTCTAAATCTTCATTGGCGTAGCTTGTAATTGTTCCGAACATTACAGCTAATACTAAAATGTTTTTAAATAAATGTTTCATAATAAATCAATTTTAAGTGATTAATATTTATGAGGCAAAACTATGCACGAATGTTATATGAGAAAACAACCATTTTAGTCAATTTATATGTTAAATTAACTCGTTAATCATGTTTACGAAAGCCAAATGTTAAAATAGCATATAATATTGATAATTTTGAATAGGTTTTTAAAATCAATAGATTTAATTTTGTGTCTAAATCTTAATCATGAAGACAGCTAAACCTACATTAGAAAAGATTAGTCCTGAATTTGGCAGCTCGATTTTGGTGAGGAGACATGAAAATTATGCATATCAAGGAGAGATTAAGCCTTTTTGGCATTTTCATCCTGAAATAGAATTAATTTATGTAAATAAGGGTCAAGGCAAGGTTCATATAGGAAATCATTTATCTTATTTTAATAACAGTCAGCTATTATTAATTGGGTCAAACCTACCACATAATGGCTTTACCGATCGATTAACCATAAATGGCTCACAAACATGTATTCAATTTAAGCCAGAATTTTTAGGAGATAATTTTTTTAATATCCCAGAAATGGAAAGTATTCATAATTTGTTTGAACGTTCTAAAAAAGGAATTGTTTTTGGAACAGACACAAAACAAAAACTTGGTCATAAAATTGAACAACTTTCAGAAAAAAAAGGTTTCAAAAAAATATTAGTTTTATTAGAAATACTTCACGCACTTGCAAAATCAGAAGACTATTCTATTTTGAATGCTGATGGTTTCGCTTTTGAAACCCAACCTCAAGATAGTGCTAAGGTCGATATTATCTTTAAACATGTAAATCAAAATTTCAGGGAGCATATAAGTTTAGATGACATTGCATACAAAGTAAGCATGACAGTTCCAGCATTTTGTCGTTATTTTAAAAAAGTCACAGGAAAAACCTTTACTAAATTTGTAAATGAATATCGAGTTGTACATGCTACTAAATTGCTATCAGAAAGCCAACTTAGTATTACAGATGCCTGTTACGATTGTGGATTTAATAATTTTTCACACTTTAATAAAGTCTTTAAAGAATTTACAGGTAAAAGTGCCTCAAAATATAGAAGCGAGGTAAAGCATATTATTCAGTAAATTGTGGTGTGCTTAACAAAGGTTATTTAAGGAGTTTTTGAAACACGATTTTGGTTTGACCAACTTTGTTTGTGTACATGCTTTTAATTTCAAAACCATTTTTTAAATTCAAAATCATCATAGGTTTAAAGCGATTCATTGATTTTGTTCTTATTTTCTGATAGCCTTTTTCTTTAACCTTTTGTTCTTGTAATTGAGCCATTTGTCTTGCAATACCTTTTTTTCGTTGCTCAGGTAAAACACCGCCAACCCAACTGTAAAAAGTAACATCGTTATATCGATAACCAATTTTAAAACCTAGGAGTTGGTTGTGGTAATAGCAAAGCAAAATCATAAGGTCTTCTTTTTGATGAATCCGGTTTTTAAAAAAGTCTAATTTGTAATCATCAAAGATAGATTTGTAAACTACCAAGATATCTTCAAGTAATTCTTTAGAAGGAGTTCCTTCCACTATTTTAAAAATAAACCTATCGCTTTCCATCCCATTCGGCATAAAATTGATCTAAGTATTCTTCCATAAATTGATGACGTTGTTTAGCGATTCGTCTTCCAGTTTTGGTATTCATTTTATCTGAAAGCAACAATAATTTCTCATAAAAATGATTAATGGTTGGCGCAGTTGACTTTTTATATTCTTCCTTAGTCATGTTCATGTTTGGTTTAATGGAAGGGTCAAATAGTTTTCGGTTTTTAAAACCTCCATAATTAAAACAACGTGCAATACCAATCGCTCCAATGGCATCCAACCTGTCAGCATCTTGTACAACATTCAACTCTGGTGAAGTAAATTTTTCGCCCTTTTCTAAAGATTTATTGAATGAAATGTTTTCAATAATGTTAATAACATGCTCAATTACCAAACTATCTACATTATGTTTGAACAAAAACTCTCTAGCCATTTTTGGGCCAATAGTATCATCGCCTCCCGAAGCGTCGGGATGGAATTTGCTATCTGCAATATCATGTAATAAAGCACCCAATGCCACAACTAAGGCATCTACTTTTTCACCTTTAGAGATAAGTAAAGAATTATTATAGACTCTTAACGTGTGAAACCAATCATGACCACCTTCGGCATCTTTTAATGTTTCTCTCACATACTTTTTTGTGGCTTCTATAATGTCTTTATTCGTCATAATTAATGTCATTTATAATGGTTTGTTCAACTTGTTTTGCTAATAAAATTGGCTCGTTAGAACATACTGGAATAGGTTGATGCACTTTAAATGTAATATGCGCTCCTAATCCCATTGGAAATTTACCATAGCGTAATGTTTTCCAGGAGTTATTAATGGAAATTGGAACAACTAAAGCATTCGGCATATGATTCATTAACGTAATTAATCCTTTTGTTTTAAAAGGTTTAGGTTTTCCTGTTCTGCTTCGTGTCCCTTCAGGAAAAATAACAGCAGCCCAATTGTTTTTTTCAATGCGTTTAGCAAAATTTTCAATAGCTTTTAGAGATTCTATTGGCTTTTTTCTATCAATTAGCACAGAACCTCCATGACGTAAATTATAGGATACACTTGGAATACCTTTACCTAATTCTTTTTTACTAATAAATTTAGGATGATGTTTTCGCATGTACCACATTAAAGGAGAAATATCATACATACTTTGATGATTAGACACTATAATTAAAGGGTGATTTGTTTTTATGTGATAAGGATTGGTAAACGAAAAACGAGTGCCTAAAATATTTAAACAGCGCATCAACCAAAACTGCAACCAGATGACAGAAACTTTATGCGCTTTGTAGCCTAATATATTAAAACAAAACCATTGAATTGGATGAAAAACCAGGAGCGTTAAAAAAAAGAAAAACGCATAGATAAGCGTAAGTGGATATGCTAGAAGTTTAATCATTTTTAAATGCTAAAATGGCATTCAAAAGTAGGAAAAACAAAAGAAAATACCTTTAAAAAATTGGATTACATGTGTTATCAATGCATTCAAACCCTAAAGGAGGGGAAGCAATTGAACAATCTGAAATAATGTCCCATTTTTCGTTTAGTTCTTGTTCTAATTGGTTATAATCATTTACCCAAAGTAGTAATTGGTCGACATCTATTGAGTTTGTGTATATTAAATACGTCCAAGGCCCACCACAGGGCTTGCTTCCAAAACCAATAAATAAGCATTCGGTATTTTCTTCGCAAACAGACGTTGCTGCTAAATCTTCAATTGTAGTTTTATAAATATTTAGTTCAGCTCTATCTTCTTCATAAGTTAAAGGAGTATTATCTTTATCACATTGCATAGCCACAAAAAAGAAAGAAAAAGATAAAAGCACAAAAGTTTGTTTTAAACTTTTCATAATAGGTGTTTATTTATAGATGCAATAACATACAATAAGTTGCGTGAAAATAAAAAACCACGAGATTTTCGTGGTTTAATATTTATTTGTCATTCTCTCTTTACTTTGGATAGAGGTCTAACAATGTGTGTTGTAAGCATCAACAAGGTTCTCAGCAATCAGTTCTGCTGGGCGGCCTTCAATATGATGACGTTCTAACATGTGTACTAATTCACCATCTTTAAACAAAGCCATACAAGGCGAGCTTGGAGGAAAAGGAATCATGAATTCACGAGCCTTATTAGTTGCTTCACTGTCAACACCTGCAAAAACTGTTACTAAATGGTCAGGACGTTTAGCGTTTTGTAAACTTTGTCTTGCTCCTGGACGTGCATTAGCTGCAGCACAACCACAAACCGAATTTACAACAACTAGTGTTGTACCTTCTTTTGCCATGGCAGCTTCAACCGCTTCAACGGTATGTAATTCTTCAAAACCTACATTTGTTAGGTCTTCACGCATTGGTTTTATTAATTCTGCTGGATACATATTTTTAATTTTAAGAATTATTAATTTAAAGTGCAAAGATACTCAAAAAGTACTCAGTAATCAGTCGCAGTAATCAGTAAAAAATTACATTTTTTTGCAATCTAAACGACTTTACAACAAACAACTCAACAATTAATAGTCTTTATGTAACAATGCGCTAAAAAACTCAACTAACAATAGTATATTTGAAACTATAAAAAATTTAAAAACGCATGAGTTTTTCAAAGTGGATTGGAGCATCGATAGGTTGGTCGTTTGGAGGTCCAATAGGAGCGATAATTGGGTTGGCCTTAGGGAGCATAGTAGATTCTATGGCAAGTGGAAAAGGAAGCCCATTAATAGGTGAACGGCAAACAGGAAGAAGACCAAATTACAGGACATCACGAAACCACCAACGTCGTCAACGACCTCAAACACAGTCTGGAGATTTTGAGGTAAGTTTATTAGTATTAGCATCTATTGTTATAAAAGCCGATGACCATCAAGACCAACGAGAATTAGATTTTGTGAGACAACAATTTACCAATATGTATGGTAAAGAACGAGCAAATCATGCATTCAAGCTTTTTAAAAACATTAGTAAACAGAATATTTCTACACGACAGGTTTGTAATCAAATTAGACAAATGATGGATCATCCTTCTCGTCTGCAACTACTTCACTTTTTGTTTGGTATTGCGAAGGCTGATATTCATGTCACTGAAAGTGAAATCAGACAGATTTATACTATTTCTGGTTATTTAGGGATTAGCTCCAAAGATTTTGAGAGTATTAAGGCGATGTTTTTTAACAGTACAGATAATGCTTATAAAATTTTAGAAATTACAAAAACTGCAACGGTTGATGAGATTAAAGCTTCGTACAGAAAAATGGCAAAGAAATACCATCCAGATAAGGTCATACATTTAGGAGAAGAACACCAAAAAGGTGCTGCAGAAAAATTTAGGCAAGTGCAAGAAGCTTATGAGCAGTTGCAGAAGGAAAGAGGGTTTTGATTAAATTTGAATTATGGAAGAAAAGCAAAGATTGTTATTACTAGAAAAGGCGAAAAACTTCTTCAAAGATGAAATTGTAGAAGCACATATTCAAGTTGGCTACAAAAAAGCAAGTGAGCTTAAAAATTATAATATCAACCCTTTTTTATTCAAATACTTGGCAAACTTTTTAAGAGGTAATGATAATGCAAAAAGTATAGCCGAAGCTTTGGTTTTGCCTAGGGTTTTAGGCTCATCGATTAACACATCATTTGGCATGCGAGTTCAAAAATTAATAAGTGAACTTTTTGAAGGATTTGGTTCTACAACACTAGGAATTGATATTGAATTTATCGATGCTATTGATGGAAATAAAAAATATTGCCAACTAAAATCTGGACCAAACACGATTAATTTTGATGATGTTAAAACCATTAATGACCATTTTAGTGGAACAATTAACTTAGCTAGAACCAACAATTTAAATATTGGAATAAATGATATGATAGTTGGAGTTATCTACGGTGAAGCATCAGAATTAAGCTCTCATTATAAAAAGATAAATGAGAAGTATCCTGTAATTGTTGGCAAAGAATTTTGGTATAGATTAACAGGGAAAGAAGATTTTTATTTTGATTTAATTGATGCAGTTGGCGAAGTTGCCCTTGAGGTTGATGGTACAAAGGTTTTAGCTCAAACCATCGACACTTTATCTAAAGAAATTGAAGCTAAATTTTCTTGATTTATTGAATAATAATCATTCAAAAACTTCACCAAGGAATAACCAATTTCCTTTGCTAAATTTACTGGAACTGCATTACCAATTTGTTTGTATTGTTGTGAAATAGAGCCATTAAATTCCCAATCATCAGGAAAAGTTTGAATTCTTGCATATTCTCTAACAGTAAAAGGTCTTGTTTCTTCTGGATGACAACGTTCGGTTTGTTTTTGAGCTGGACTACAAGTTAATGTTAAACATGGTTCATCCCAACCAATGCGCCTTGCCATTCCTGTTTTCCCTCCTCCTAAATAAAAGCTTTTTTGCATATATTCTTTTTGAATATCGAGAGGTAAATCCCTCCAATATCCTTTTTGAGGCACTAAATCTAACACTTCTTTTTTGTGTATAGGATATTCAGAGCCTTTGGATTTTGGCACATCACAATCAAACAATTTTCCTTTTTTTAATGCATCACTTAAATTGTAGATTTGGTCATAAGGCAAAGGATACTTGTATTTTAAATCAATATCTTTTCTAACACCTACCAGAATTAAACGCTCTCTTTTTTGAGGAACATTGTAATTTATAGCTTTTAAAACTTGAACTGGAGTTACAACTTTATAACCAATTTCATCTAAAACCGAAATCATACCTTCAAGGGTTTTTCCTTTTTCATGGCTTAGTAAACCCTTTACATTTTCACCAATACAAATTTTAGGCTTAACTTCGTTTACAACCCTAGCAAATTCATAAAACAAAGTGCCTCTAGTGTCGTTTAAGCCAAGTTTTTTTCCAGCGTAACTAAAAGCTTGGCAAGGGAAACCTCCTGTAACAATATCAACACTGTTTTCATATTTTGAAAAATCATGGTTTTTAATGTCGCCTTCAAGCACATTCCAATTAGGTCGGTTTTGTCTTAAAGTTTCACAAGCCCATATATCAATCTCATTTAAAGCAACACATTTAAGTCCAGCTTTTTCTAAACCTAAAGCAAGTCCACCAGCTCCAGCAAATAATTCTAATACTGTGTAATTGTTAATAGGTTTTTCAAAGTTTCCTTTAAACTGATTTCCGTTGATGTATTCATTAAACTTTGGAAAAAGCTCTAACTGTTCTTTTTTATAGATTCTATAATTGCTAATAGGTTCTCTGGTGGCTGGTAATTTTCCGGAATTATCCCAACGCCTTAGCGTTTCAGAATTTTTTTGTAGAATTTCAGACACCTCAGAAATAGAATAATAATCTTTTATAACCATATTACACAACATTATACATGGTTACAAATATAGTTTTATATTACAATTTGCCAAATACTAATTAATTAATATTTTTTAGATAAGACTAAAAATATTTTTACCCTCATATAAAAATTACTATCTTTGTAGCCTAAATTATAAATTTTGGTTACATTATCAGAAGAAAATTATTTAAAAGCTATTTACCATTTAGGCAATCAAGGAGGTGATGCAGTTAGCACAAACGCTATTGCAGAGCTAATAGATACTAAAGCATCTTCAGTGACAGATATGGTTAAAAAATTAGCTGAAAAAGAGCTTGCTAATTACATAAAGTATCAAGGCGTAAGCTTAACGGAAAGAGGTCGTTTAACAGCAAGATCTGTCATTAGAAAGCATCGTCTCTGGGAAACTTTTTTAGTAGATAAGCTAAACTTTCCTTGGCATGAAGTACACGATATTGCCGAACAATTAGAACACATTAAATCTGAAAAATTAACTAATGAATTAGATGCTTTTTTGGGTTTTCCAACACATGATCCACATGGAGATCCAATTCCAGATAAAGACGGAAATATTAAGACTACTGAGAAAATTTTATTATCACAATTAGAAGAAAATAAAACTGGCATTTGTATTGGTGTTAGTGATTCTTCAGCAGAGTTTTTAAAATACTTAGATAAACAAAACTTAGCATTAGGAACAGAAATTAAAGTGCTCTCTAAAGAGGATTTTGATGAGTCAATGACTATTGTTGTCAATAAAACGCCCTTGTCTATTTCAAAATTAATTTCAAATAATATATACATAAAAACAACCTAAAATGTTAGAAAGTTTAATTAGTTATTTTGAATCCATTGATCCAGTTTTAGGAGCCTTATATGCCTCTTTGTTTACTTGGGTTATTACTGCAGCAGGCGCATCTTTGGTGTTTTTGTTCAAAGGCATGAATCGCGCATTGCTTGATGGCATGTTAGGCTTTACTGGAGGCGTAATGATTGCCGCAAGTTTTTGGAGTTTGTTAGCTCCAGGAATTGAGATGAGTCCAGGCGAAGGATTTGTAAAAGTGATTCCTGCTGCAACAGGATTTGCTCTAGGCGCATTGTTTGTTTTTGGCTTAGATAAAGTCTTACCACATTTACATATTAATTTTAAGGAAAGTGAAAAAGAAGGCGTAAAAACACCTTGGCATAGAACCACATTATTGGTTTTAGCCATTACCTTACATAACATTCCTGAAGGTCTTGCTGTAGGCGTATTGTTTGGTGGTGTTGCAGCAGGAATTCCCGAAGCTACAATTGGAGGAGCTGTGGCATTAGCTTTGGGGATAGGCATACAAAATTTTCCTGAAGGCTTAGCGGTTTCAATGCCAATGCGCAGACAAGGTGTAAGTAAGTTTAAAAGTTTTTGGTATGGTCAAATGTCTGCAATTGTAGAACCAGTTGCTGCAGTAATTGGGGCTTTTGCTGTAACATTTTTTACACCAATTTTACCTTACGCACTTGCATTTGCAGCTGGAGCAATGATTTTTGTGGTTGTAGAAGAGGTAATACCAGAAACACAACGGGATAAATACACAGATATAGCTACACTTGGTTTTATAGGAGGTTTTATTGTTATGATGACTCTTGACGTTGCCTTAGGTTAATAATATTATTTTGAAATGATAAAGAGAGTTATAACCTTTTTTGTATTTTTTATTGTATTCGTAACTATTGATGCACAAACAATAATTACAGACAGACCCGATCAAACCGAAAGCTCTTCTACAATTCCAAAAGGAAGTTTTCAAATTGAATCTGGCATTTTATTTGAATCAATTAAAGACAAGGGTTTTTCAGAAGAAATACTTCTAGCGCCAACAGTTTTATCGAGATACGGGATTACCAAAGGAATTGAAATTAGGTTGTTAACCGAGTTTGCCAGTGTAAAAGATAAATTATTGAATGGCACTGTTAAAGGTATTACTGATTTACAGATTGGCACTAAAATTCAACTATTTAAAAAGAAAGGGATTAATACAGAAATAGCAGCTTTATCGCATATTATTGTGCCTACTGCAAAGTATGATTTATCCATTAATAAGTTTGGTGTTATTAATAAATTAGCAATTTCACATGAATTAAGTAACACAATTGCTTTAGGCTATAATTTTGGATACGATTATTATGGAACAGGAAAAGGAAAACTCACTTATTCCCTATCATTTGGTTTTGGAATTACAGATAAAATCGGATTTTATTTAGAGCCTTATGGCAATATTATAGAGTTTGATAACCACGAGTCTAACTTTGACACAGGAGTTACCTATCTTATTAATAATCGCTTTCAATTAGATGGGTCATATGGAACAGGAATAAACCATAATATGAATTATATTTCTGTTGGGATGAGCATAAATATTTTAAAAGAAAACAGGACTATGATGTAGTTATTTTACAAAATTTTTAGTGACACCCACAACCATCATTACCGCAAGATTTATTGTTTTTTTTCTTTGGATTCCAAACAAACTTTTTAACCAAAAAAGCAATGGCTAATAAACCAATAACTCCAATAATTATATTTTGTACAATCTCACTCATTATTTTAAAATTTGGTAAGCAATTAAGGCCACAACATAAGCGATAGAAGACATGCCAAAGAGCTGAATCATTGGCCATTTCCAACTATTGGTTTCACGCTTTACAATGGCCAAAGTGCTCATGCATTGCATAGCAAAGGCGTAAAAGAGCAATAAAGAAATACCTGAGGCAAACGTAAACACTTTGTCGCCATTATCATGTACTTCATTCGCCATTCTGTTTTTTATGGTTTTATCATCATCATCTAAAGCACTGCCAACGCTATAAATAGTTGCCAATGTACCAACAAAAACTTCACGTGCTACAAACGAGGTTACTATACCAATACCTATTTTCCAGTCGTATCCAAGTGGACGAATAGCGGGTTCTATGGTTTTGCCAATAACGCCAATAAATGAATGCTCGAGTTTGTAGGCAGCAATTTTATTATCCAATTGTTCTCCTTTTAGTTCTGGGAAATTTTGCTCAACTATAGTATTAGCATTTTTAAAGTCGTTTCCAGGGCCATAAGAAGCCAATAGCCAGAGTATTATTGAGATAGCCAAAATTATTTTACCAGCTTCAAACACAAACGATTTGGTTTTTTCTATAACAGTCAATGCTACGTTTTTAAGCAAAGGGACTTTATAGTTGGGCATTTCAATAACGAAAAATGTTTTTCGGTTGGTTTTTAATATCTTATCTAAAATATAAGCTGAGAATACAGCCATCCCAAAACCAATTAAATACAACAACATTAATGTTAAAGCTTGATAGCTCAAGCCCAAAAAGCGACCTTCAGGGATTACCAAGGCGATAATTATCAAGTACACAGGAAGCCTAGCAGAGCAAGTGGTAAAAGGTGTAACCAAAATGGTTATTAAGCGTTCCTTCCAGTTCTCAATATTTCTCGTTGCCATAATCGCTGGAATCGCACAAGCGGTACCAGAAATTAAAGGCACAACACTTTTTCCACTAAGCCCAAAGCGTCGCATGACCCTATCCATTAAAAAAACCACACGACTCATATAGCCACTTTCCTCAAGAATTGAAATAAACAAGAATAAAAAGGCAATTTGTGGAATAAAAATAACGACGCCACCAATTCCGGCAACGACACCTTCGGCAATTAAATCGGTTAATTTGCCACCACCTGGGAATGCAGTTTTTATCCAATCTGCTAAGGATGCAAAAGAGCTATCTATAAAGTCCATTGGCACTGTTGCCCAATCATAAATGGCTTGAAATATTGTGAGAAGAATGACAAAGAAAATCACATAACCCCAAACTTTATGAGTTAAAACCCTATCAAATTGCGCTCTAAACCCCTTGGCCTTAGACACATCAATAGTTTGTCCTTCTTTTAAAACACTATTAATAAACTGGTACCGTTTTATGGTTTCTTTTTGCTGTAAACGTTTTAGTTCGCTTTTGGATTTGGTTTTGAATTTTGAAAAATCAAGTTCGTTTCTATCTATTTTTCCAAAATTGGCATCCTGACTAATAACCACCCAAAGTTTATATAAATCTTGGTTTGGAAATGCATGTTTAAGGCTGCTAAAGTATTCACTGTCTATCGTAGATGTATCTAAACAGGGTTCGGTCGATAAGGTTTTGTAGTTTTCAATGAGGGTTTTTAAATCTGTAATACCTTCATTTTTTCGTGTGCTAACAAGTGCAATTTTTGTTTTAAGTTGTTCTTCAAGTAGTTTAATATTTAGGGAAATCCCTTTTCGTGACATTCTATCAGCCATATTAATGACTAAAATGGCAGGTATTTTTAAGTCTTTTATTTGAGTAAAAAGAAGCAGGTTACGCTTTAAGTTTTCAACATCGCTTACAATAACTGCTACGTCAGGAAAATCTTTGTCATTTTTGTTTAATAGGAGTTCAATGACAACATTTTCATCTAAAGATGACGCATTTAAACTATAAGTCCCAGGAAGATCTAAAATATGCGCTTTTACACCACGCGATAATTTGCAAACGCCTTCTTTTTTATCGACTGTAATCCCAGGGTAGTTCCCAACTTTCTGGTTTAGTCCAGTCAAGGCATTAAAAACAGAGGTTTTACCTGTATTTGGATTTCCAATTAAGGCAACATTTATTTGTTTACTCATTAATTTCTTCTATTAAAATTAATGCTGCTGTTTCTTTTCGTATGGCTACAAAACTATCATTTATGTTGAGGTACATTGGGTCGTTAAAGGGAGCTACTTGTAATAATTCCACAACATTTCCTGGTAAACAGCCCATTTCGAGTAGCTTTAACGGTATATCTTCAGAAGAACTATCAATAATAGTGGCGCGTTCACCTTTTTTTAAATCAGCGATTGTTAAGGGCATCCTTATTTAGATTCATTTTAAAGAAGCAAAAGTAATAAAAAAGATTATTCTTTATAGGAAGCTTTTAAGGTTTTTATATCTTCAATTAAACGTTCAATTTCTTTTATGTCTGTTCCATCATAAAAACCTCTTATTTGTCGCTCTTTATCAATGAGCACAAAGTTTTCGGTATGTATCATGTCAAAAGGTCCTCCATCACCATCGTCTTTTACTGCCAAATATGATTTACGAGCCAGTTCATAAATTTCTTTTTTATCGCCAGTAACCAAGTTCCATTTTGAAGCGTTGACGTTTTGTTCTTTGGCATAGCGCTTTAATTGTGCAACAGTATCAATATCTGGTGTCACAGTATGAGATAAAATCATCACTTCATCATCGGTAATAAACTGTTTTTGTATTTCGTTCATGTTTTTGGTCATGATTGGGCAAATAGTTTGGCAGGTTGTAAAAAAGAAATCTGCCACATAAATTTTTTCTTTGTAGGTTTCTTGGGTTATTGTGACACCATTTTGATTGATTAAACTAAAATCAGCTATTTTATGATATTTTTTTTTATACTGAATAGTCGTGTCTACCAATTCGGTACTTACTTGTGCAGGTTGGTAAATAGGTAACACTTTTTTTGGTTTTAAAATAGAATAGAATATTGAAATGATAATTATTGAAAGAATAAGAAAACCAATTCCAAAGAATTTAAACTTTTTAAAAAAATCTAACATTTTAAGCCTCTATTTGGTTGTCATTTTGATGATTGAATGCAAAAATACATACAAACCTCAAAAAATGCTATTAAATTATACCCAAAAAAGAAAAAGAAACGTTAATGATAGCCTATTAAGTTTTATAATGTAGCTTTAAAGTTTTACTTTTGTGCGTTTATAAATTTTGACAAAGACTACATGGAGTTTGTTATTAAAATATCTCAATTTTTATTGAGCTTGTCGTTACTAATTGTTTTACACGAATTAGGGCACTTTATACCAGCGAAATTGTTTAAAACAAGAGTAGAAAAATTCTACTTATTTTTCGATATAAAGTACTCGCTATTTAAAAAGAAAATAGGCGAAACGGTTTACGGTATTGGTTGGTTGCCCCTTGGAGGATATGTAAAAATATCCGGAATGATAGACGAGAGTATGGACAAGGAGCAAATGGCCGAAGAACCAAAACCTTGGGAATTCCGTTCAAAACCAAGTTGGCAACGCTTAATTATTATGCTTGGCGGTGTGACGGTTAACTTTATTTTGGCTGCAATTATTTACATTTTTATGACTTTTGGTTATGGCGAGTCAGACATAGCTGCTAGCAGTATAAAAGATGGGTATATGGTTGAAAACCCATTGTTAAAAGAGTTTGGCTTACAAACAGGTGATAATATTTTGGCTATTAACGATAATGAAATAGTTAATTATTCAGATTTAAAGAAGTACTTCTTAGAAGCTCAAGTAATTACTATTGAACGAAATGGCTCTAAGCAAAAAATAAACTTGCCAGAAGACTTTTTGGGAAGATTAAGCTCAAGTAAAAGCAGAGGGTTTTTCGAGCTTAGAACGCCTTTTATTATAAGTAGGGTAGTAGATTCTTCCCTTAACAAAAAAGTAGATTTAAAGAAAGGTGACCTAATTCTATCTATCAATGGGAAAGAACTTAAATATTTTGACCAGCTAGAAGAAAGCCTAACCGGTTTACAAGACCAAACGATTGAAGTGGAGCTTTTAAGAAAAGGAAATAAAATCACTAGGAATTTAAATGTAGATAAAAATGGTAAACTAGGCATTTTTAACGGAGGAAACCTTAGCGATATTGAATCATTAGGTTATTTTGATATCATAGAAAAACAATACACCTTTGGAGAAAGTATAGGGGTTGGTCTTTCAAGATTTAAAAACCAAATTGGATCTTATTGGATGCAATTAAAATTAATTTTTACTCCTAGTACAGGAGCATACAAAGGGGTTGGTGGTTTTAAAGCCATTTTTGATATTTTTCCTGATACTTGGAGTTGGGAATCCTTTTGGAATATTACAGCCTTTTTATCAATTATGTTAGGGGTATTAAATTTACTACCAATTCCTGCATTGGATGGAGGTCATGTTATGTTCCTGTTATACGAAATGGTATCTGGTAGAAAGCCTAGCGATAAGTTTATGGAGTACGCACAAATGATAGGGTTCTTTATATTAATTGCTTTGGTGCTTTTTGCCAATGGCAACGATATTTTCAAGGCTATTTTTAATTAAAGTTTTTTGAATATTATATTTGCAGTAAATAAAAAATACTATATATTTGCGCTCGCAAAAGCGAAAAAAACACTCCTCTTTAGCTCATCCCGATAACTATCGGGAGGTTAGAGCATCTGACTGTTAATCGAGTTCCGAAAGCTTTCGGAATTGGTTCGAGTCCAGGAAGGGGAGCAAAAAAGAAGTTTGGTGCCTTCTAAAACACACTAAAAGTGAAGGAATTTATTCCTCTTTAGCTCAGTTGGTTAGAGCATCTGACTGTTAATCAGAGGGTCCTTGGTTCGAGTCCAAGAAGGGGAGCTTTTGAAGACACCTCGTCATTTTGACGGGGTGTTTTTATTTCCAATCTCTTGAAAGGCTTATTTTTACTAATGATTAGGGCGATGAAGGAATCCAAATTATCCGTTCGATACTTATTTTTCAAAAAAAATCACCTTTTCATTGTCGCTTTCTTTTTAAAAAAAGATAAGGCGGATGAAAATTTAAATTAGAAGATTGTATAAATAAGACTAGTTTATTATTAGTTTTTGATTAAAAACTCAATTCTTATAATACTCAAGAACCTTTACCTTAAAGAAGAAATCATATTTGGCATTAATTAAATCTGCCTGTGTTTTAATATGCTTTGATTTACTCTCTAAAAATTCATAGCTAGTTATATAGCCTTCTAAATATTTCTTCTGAGCAATAGTAAATGCTTCTTTTTGGGATATTGATGCTGATAGAGACGCTGACAAAGATGCTCTAGCAGTTTCAACATCGTTTATTGCTATATCAATTTTGTTCTTTAGTTCTTTCTTTTGATTTTGCCATTCCAACTTATTAACTTCAGTTTTTATTTTTGCTTTATCTAAGTTCGATTTTGTCTGAAACTTATTAAAAATTGGGACTGTTAATGAGAAACCTAAATAATGAGTTCTATTATTATCTAATTGTGTTAAAAAACCATTATCTACAAATTGTCCAGTTTCTTGATTAAATACTTTATCATCTCTCCCTTGAATATGATAATAACTACTGCTATACGAATAATTAAAATTCAATCTCGGTAAAAATTGTGCTTCGGCAATTTGCACATCTTTTTCATTAATTTCTAAATCTAATTCTGTAGATTTTAGTAAAGGATTATTTTTCAAAGCTTGGTCTAATAGACCATCAAAACTCATAAGAGAATTAGAACTTTCAATTGAATCAGTACTTATAGCTTGTATATCAAAATTTTCAATTTCTTCAATCCCCAAGAGACCTTGTAATTCAATGAGACTAATAGTTACATTGTTCAAAGCTGTTATTCTTTCTTTCCTATCCAATGCTAAAGTGGATTCCATTTCTAATAATTCACTTTTTGGTTTTAATGCAACATCATATAATTTTTGTAGTCGGTTTACCTCTTGCTGACTTATTTCTTCTTGTTCTTTAGCAACAATTAATATTTCTTTATTGAAGAGAACCTGAAAGTATTTGCGAGCAATTTCTAGGGATAAATCCAAGCCTATCCTATTAATATCTATATTACCCTTTTCTGCTATTAGTTTGGCTTGTTGTAACTTATATTTGTTACTCATGCCGTTAAATATATTTACTGAAGATGATAAACTAAAACTGTTAAACCTACTTTCCAATTGACCGACTCCAGTTGATACATTGAAAGAGTTTCCTAAACTAAATCCTTGTGAGGCATTAAACGTTGCATCAGGATAGTAATTACCTTTTGCGATAGTAATATCTGTTGAAAGTGATTGGTTTAAAGATTTCTGTTTCAATATATCAATATTATGAGTTTTGGCATATTCAATACAATCATCGAGCGACCATTTTTTTTGGGCAGATATTGTAAAAGAAAATAATAGTATAATATTGAAAATTATCGTCTTCATATATTTATTTTTTGCTAAACACATAATATAACAAAGGTATAAAGTATAAGCTAATAAACGTACCTATTAACATTCCTCCAATAACAGTTAGTGCAAGTGGTTGTTGTAATTCTGCTCCTAAGCCCTTTATAAACAAAAATGGTAATAGTGCTAATATGGTGGTTAAGGAAGTCATCAATATGGGTTTTAAACGCAATTTGCCACCTAGTTTTATAGCATCCTCGATAGCTAGACCCTTTTTTCGCAATAAGTTAATAGTATGGATTTTTAGAATACTGTCATTAATAATAATACCACTCATAACCACGATACCTATAACAGCCATAATATTTATAGTGCCTCCAAAAAACCACAACAATAGTAAAGCACCTCCAATATCAATAGGGATTTCAAATAATATAATCAAAGGTTGCCAAAGCGACTCAAATTGAGCCGCCATTATAAAGTACAATAATAATAAAGCGACAATAATTACTAATGCCAATTCATTGCTTAAACTTTTCAGCTCTAACCAACTTCCTTTTAAGACTAAAGAAAAGTTTTCATTATTCCTAAAGGTAATTTGGAGTTCAGAGTTATCTTTTTCAATATCATCACTCTCATTTATAACATAACTTAAATACTCTCCAGCTCTATCCGAAGTGATACTTTTATATTGTTGAATATTATTAATCTTGATTAAGTTCCTGACTGGAATTAATGCATCATTTTTATTCTTTACAAAAAGACTTTGAATGATGTCTTCATAAGCAACGGTTTCATAATTTAATTTAATAGGGATGAACTTTTGTGCTGTTTTTAAATCATCGATAAAGTTCTGGCTAAATGCAGTTTTTAGCTCACTTAATAGGTCATTATAATTAATATCGTACAACAATAAATTTTCATGTAACACTTCAATGGAAGCTGTTTGTTTTAAGGGTATTTCTGTATTGGTTTTACCATGTAGCAAAAGATTAATATTCTCTAACCCATCAACTGTTGGGGTTTCTATAGATGATTTTGATTTTACTTGAGCAATAAGAGAGCTTTGATTTGTACCAAAAATATATTCAAAAATTGTTTTGGGTTCACTAAAACTATAATTCGCATTTGGATAGCTTATTCCGATTTGATCTTCAATAGCTGATTTTAAAACCTTTAATTCCTCAACTGATGAAGTATTTAGATATACTGAAGCTTCCGAAAAACTTTTAGTATTCTCTTGTTGCAACAGAAATTGTTGTTCACCAACTTGCGTAAATTGTGTTTCAATATCTGGAATATTTTTTAATAGATTATGAATATGTTGTCTGTTTTCAGGCACATTTATATTTTCATTAAAATCAATATTTAGTACAATTTCATTTTTATTGATTTTTGGTAATTGCTCGTAGGTCATGACTCTAAAAAGTAAAATAGCAGTTATGATACTAAGTATAGAAATTCCAAATACAATCGACTTCCTACTAAATAAAAAATCATATCCTTTTTCATACCAATCTTCAATATGATGGGTTTCAAGGTTTAGCTTAAACCATTTCTCAAACTTAAAGCTCCTATGTTTTAATTGTTTGTAAATAACAGGGATTAGAATAATAGATACTAACAATGAAGACCCTAAACCAATAGATACTGCTAAGGCTTGGTCATAAAATAAAGCTCCAGTAATACCACTTAAAAATAATAATGGTAGAAATACAGAACAGGTTGTAAGCACCGAACTTATTAGTGGCGTTATAATTTCATTTGTTCCCTCAACACATGCATCAAATAATGATAATCCTGCTTCCAATTTTTGTGTAATGTTGTCGATGACTATAATTGAGTTATCTATCATCATCCCAACCCCAAGAATCAACCCAGAGAGTGAAATAATATTAATGGTCAAACCAAACATATACATTAACAAAAGACTTACAAGCAACGATATAGGAATACTTATGCCAATAATTAAGGGAGATTTAGCGTCTTTTAAGAAAAAGAACATAATCAAAATTGCTAACGTACTACCAATCCACAAGCTGGATTTCAAGTTGTCAATGGATAGTTTTAATAGTTTTGACTGGTCTTGATTTGTTGAAAATTCAAGGTCTTTATAGTCAGTTTGAAAAGACTGGGTGAGGTTCTCCAAAGCTTCCTTTAAATCATACATTCGTGCATCAGCTTGTTTTATGATTGCAAGTACGATGGCTCGTTTGCCATTGTTATATACAACACCTCTATCTTGTTTTGGCTTTATTGTTACCTCAGCCAAATCTTTAAGTTGGTATAGCTTTCCCTCAATATTCAAATAGATTTCTTTAATGTCACGTTTAGTCCGTAAGGGATTTGAAAATTTAAAATTGTATTGATAAATACCATTTTGCACCAATAAATTTCCTAGTTCAAAATTATTCTGTTTTATGGCATCAATTAAATCATTGTTAGTGATACCCAATCCTTGTATTTTATTTTTATGAGGTGTTACAATAATTTCTGCTTCGGTTTGACCACTCATATCTGCCATAGCAATATCTGGCAACTGCTCTATTCGCTTTTTAATAACAGTTTCAACAAACTCACTCAATTCTAGGAAGCGTTCATCACTATATTGTTCTTTTAATGAGATGGTAAGGTTTAATATTGGTATATCTGTTGCTGAAGCTTTTATTACCTTAGGCCTATCAATATCTTTTGGTAAATAGTTAAGAGAACCATCTACTTTTTCATTGGTTTCAATAAATGCAAAATCTGTATTGGTACCATATTCAAAGATTAGCTTAATAGTTGCAAAACCATCCCTGGTCTCAGATTCAATATCCTTTAAATTGGCTACTTGTAAAAGTTGATTTCGTAAAGGTCTTACAACATTGGTCTCTAACTCCCTAGCTGTGTTATTAGCATAAGTGAGTTGCACAGTAATTTCAGGAATTGCAATTTCTGGCATTAATGAGGTAGGAATCTTTAATGAAGCAACTATTCCTAGAAGTAAAAATGCTAAAGTTGCCATAAAAACAGCAACTGGTCTATTTATCAAGAATTTAACCATTCAACTAGTTATTGTCTTGTTCGGATAAAAAAGTAGGATTTACTCTTGCATCATGTGATAAATTCATGTTTCCAGAAACAATAATTGTATCACCAATTTTTACGCCCTCATTTATCGCATAACTGGTGCTGTTCTCATCTGCAATCTTAACATAGTTCCACTTTGCCAATCCTTTCTCTACTGTAAACACCACTTCTCTGTTCGAGCGTAACACTAGAGCTACTTTAGGAACTACAATAACATTATCCAATGGTTGGTTAATAACAATTTTAGCATTTATGCCATCAAACAAACCATTGTTAGTTCCATTTATTTGTGCCTTAACCTGTATGAGCCCATTCTCATCGACAATAGGATTAATTTCGGTTACTTTCCCTTTATAAGTTTTATTAATATCTGAGAAAGGGTTTATATCAATACTTTGTCCCATTTTCACAAAATTCAAATCATTCTCTGAAACTGAGAACACAGCCTCCATTGAACTTTGGTTTACTATTGTGCAAAATACATCATTTGAAGTAATAAAATCTCCAGTTTTGGCTTCAATGTTAGCAACAACACCACTAATAGGGGATTTTAAAAAAGTTTGTTCATATAAAAGTTGAGCATTTTCTAATGCGTTTTTGGCTTCAAGATATCCACTTTTAATATGCAAGTTTCTCAACACAGAGCTATTGATACTAGAGTCTTCTTGACTACCCAAACCATAGTTGATTTTTTCCTCTTGAAGTTTTGTTTCAGCTTTAGCTAAATCAATTTTTACTTTATTTAGTTGATTTAAAATAACTTCATTATCTAGTTGAGCAAGCACTTGGCCTTTGTTAACTTTTTGGCCATTTTTTACATTGATTTTGGTTAAATGTTCACTAGTTTTAAAGCGGAGTTCGCTTTTAAATTTAGATTCAACTAAACCATTAGATATTATTTGCTTGTTAAACTTTTGTTCTTTAATAATTTCAACATCTACTAGTATAGTATTTTTACTTACATTAAGTTTTTCATTTTTATTGCCATCTAGAGAAGGAGTCTCTTTACAATTAAAGAGAAATATAAATATACTAAATATCAAAAAGTAATTTTTCATTTTCAATAAAATATTTACAAATATGAAGAAAAAATATGTAATACAATTATTTTTATTTGTATCGTCACAGTTTTTGGTAAGCTTTGAATTAAGAAAACAGTGACGATATATTGATTACTGAGACCACTCCTTAAGCGTTACGTTTTGTCTAAATTGGAATAGCACAAAGACGTTCAGCAATAATCTTTTCAATTATAAACTATTCTCATTCAAATTTAAAAGCGAACTCCGCTTTAAAACTAGTTAAAAAATTAAAAAGCAAAATTTAATTTTAAATACTAACGTAGTAAATACTCGGAATGTTACAGCGCCATTTTATATCGTACAAAAGAATTTTCATAATTTACATAAAGAATATCACCCTTAACCAATATTTTAGAAGGTAATTCTTCCTCCCCAACTTGTGGAACACTCATAGAAAGTAAATAATCCATATTAACAATATCATAAATATCAACATATCGATTTAGCTTGTCTGAAGACAAATTTGACAGCACAAATAGCTTATTATCATTAACATAGCAATCAATCACATGCTCCATACCCTCAGACATAAAGGACATTTGATCTGAAACCACAGCACTTGGCTTTGGAATAAAATCAGAATAAACATAATCTCCTTTAGACAACAGGTTTCCTTTTGAATCAATCTTTAAAAAATACTTTTCAGCGTAGAGACAATACAAAATAACACCATTACTAGCGTTTGAGAAAAATCCCTGATGTGTAAAATAACTTCCTGATTTTTCAAAAAATGAAGTGTTTATTTTTTTTAAAATGTTTTGCTCTAACTCCTTTCCTGTTTTAAAAACTGTAATACCATTTTTCATTCCTTCATCAGCATAAGTAGCTATGGCTAAATCACTAGAAAACAATCCTACATTGTCTAAAACAAAACTTGGCTTATTATAAAAATTAAGATTGGTGAAACTTAAATCAAAAGTTTTAAAAACATTTTGATCCTTATCAAACATTAATACTTTCTCCCCTTCTATACTAATAGCCTTTATATTACTAAATTCTTCTGGTCCTAAACCTTGTTTGTTTATTTTTTCTAACATCTCAAAACTATCATTGAACTTTAACAAAGCTTGGTTGTACTTATTCATAATAATAATTGTATCCTTATTAAAAGACCATTGACTAATTTCAAAATCTTTTGCTTTCGAATCTAGAAAGATTAAATTGACTAATTCTCGGTTATATTGATCTTTTTTGGTACTACAACTAAATACTATAGGAATTATTAAAAATATGATTATTTTTTTCATTTGGTAAATTTAAAATAAAAGGACTATTGATACAATAGCCCTTAAAGGTTTAAGAAGTGAAATTTTATTTCTTCGTTATTATAATAACCTGCCCAGGTCCTTTTTTCACAACATATTGATTAGGCCAAGCCCCTTGAGTATAGCAAGTATAATTGTCTCCTTCTGGGCAATAAATAGTTTGTTGGGCTTCTACACTAGTCGTATTAAAGACAAAACTAGTTCCAATCAACACAGCTGCTCCCAAAGCAGCTCCAATTTTTTTTTTCATGATTAAATATTTTTAAGTTAAAATAATAAGTAACTAAACTATATTAATAATTTGACTTTGAGGTAGTCAAAGACACAAAATAAGTAAGTAAAATGCTTACTTATAGAAATTAATTTACAACCTCACAATTCAGTAATCAATTTCTTATAAAACTTGCTATTTCGGCTTTCATTTTGTCAAAATTATTATTTATTGAAAAATGGATTATTTTGTTATTAATTGATCTCATATTTACTAAAATATACTCGTTTTTAACTATTCCTTTTTTGAAGCCTATGCCTTTATAATCAGATATGACGTCAAATTTTTTCTGTAATTTTTTAGAAAGGAAATTTATTTCCTTTTTTGAATTTCCAATGAATATTTTTATAATCCCCAGATGTAGCAACTAATGTTAAAAAATCTTCTACTGATTTAAGACAAGGATGGCATGTATTAATTAAAGGAATGAACAAATACATATCATTTTTATTGAGCTTTACTCCTATGTCATTTCTTAAATATTTTGATATTTCTTCTAATTTAAATTCATTCTCTGAAACTGAGAACACAGCCTCCATTGAACTTTGGTTTACTATTGTGCAAAATACATCATTTGAAGTAATAAAATCTCCAGTTTTGGCTTCAATGTTAGCAACAACACCACTAATAGGGGATTTTAAAAAAGTTTGTTCATATAAAAGTTGAGCATTTTCTAATGCGTTTTTGGCTTCAAGATATCCACTTTTAATATGCAAGTTTCTCAACACAGAGCTATTGATACTAGAGTCTTCTTGACTACCCAAACCATAGTTGATTTTTTCCTCTTGAAGTTTTGTTTCAGCTTTAGCTAAATCAATTTTTGCTTTATTTAGTTGATTTAAAATAACTTCATTATCTAGTTGAGCAAGCACTTGGCCTTTGTTAACCTTTTGCCCATTCATTACATTGATTTTCACTAAATGCTCACTGGTTTTAAACCGAAGTTCACTTTTTTGCGAAGATTCTATAATCCCATTGGAGATTATTTGTTTTTGAAAACGTGTCGGATTGATCTTTTGCACATTAACATCGATTCCTTGTGTCGCTATATTCTGACTCTGTGATACTTCAAGTAAAGGAGATTCTTTTTGTAAGCTATTGCATGACATTAGAATTAAACATATTAAACCAATCACATTTGATTTCATACAATGAATTATTTGAATTTTCATTTGCTTTTCAAAATAAGAATAATGTTTTTTCTTGGAAGATAATAATAATTACCTTTACAAATATACAATGCTCATTTTTTAATATTAATCTAAAGGATTTATTTTTATAGGTTTACTCTCTCTCATTTCTATAGAATAAAACCCTTTTGAAAAACCTCCAGCTGCTTTTAATAATAAATCTTGAAGTTTTGTGTTATTTGAAACATATATTCGATTTTCATAAAGATCTTTAAACTTTAAAAAAGAAACGCTTTGTTTAGATACTTTTTTGAACTTAGATAGATATATAACTCCAAGTGAATTTGGATCTTCATGATTATCTACATAATTAACGATATTTTCGAAACATATTGAACAAGAATTATCTTGTATAACATAAATCATGGATAATTCTTTACTAATGTTCAATTCATTTTTTAAAATAGAGCTGATTTCCCGAAGAATAATATTATTCTCTTTAACAGAACAAGAATAAAGTAGAAAAAAGGAGTATAATGATATAAGAGTTGTTTTAGTCATTTGCACTAATATTTATTTGATATAGATAAAAATCTTCTTGATACATAGTATTTGAAGGTATTATTATTGTATTATTATTTAATACTTTAAATCCACCGTAGTATGACACTTTTTCAGGGAGGTTTATTTTGAATTGGCTATTTGTATTTAAGTCTATACAGAGTAAAGTGGCCTTTGGAGCAAAATATTTGTATTGTTCACTATTCTGGGGGATTTCATTAACATTTACTTCTTCTGGATATAGTAAAAATATTTTATCATTTTGGATGTCCATAGAATAGAAGTTCCTATTTGCAAATCTTAAAGCAAAATCCTGTTTTAACCGTTTTTCGATGCCTCCAATTTTCGCGAAGGATACGGTGTGGTTTTTACGATTTTTGAAGTTGATTTTTATTTTTTTAGTTAATTTCCAATCTTTGTTATACACAAAAATAGAATCAGAAAAGAATGGGGCAATAATATTATTAGATTTGTAATGCTTGTATTGAACAATCGCATGATCCCAAAAACGAATGTTAGAGTTTAAATTTCTTATCATTGATTCAAATTTATAATAAGGTAACCTTTCAGTGTATTTAATAACGTTGAATTTTTGATCTATTCTATATTCAGCAATTGCATTATTTTCTTTATAATACTGTTTGTTTTCTGTGGAGTGTGTGAAATTAGATCCAGCAAAAGTTAAAATATAGTCTGTGTTCTGTTTAATAACATTAAAAGAGGAAATTAATGGATATGGAAACATTGATGATTCTTGCTCTTGTAAATCAATTAGAGTAATATATTCTAAAGTATTAGCATCAAAAACATAGCATTTATAATAATTATCACATTCAATAAGAAAAATCTTATTATCGCATAGTGCCATAGTAAATAATTTATTTAATTCACCAGGGCCATCCCCTTTTTTTGTTATTTCATTAACCAATTCGCCCTTTCTATTTAAAATGTCAAATTCTAACTGCGGATAAGTAAAAGCATAAATAGAATCCACGTTATACTTTTCAAGATTAATAAAAGAGTAATTTTTATTCTTATTAAGTTGTATACTGTCAGTAATAGTATATTGTATTTCTTTAGTAGTAGTATTATAATTAGTTGGGTTTATTTTGCTTGTTAACTCTTTTTTACATGACGTAAATAAGGTTAAAAATATAATCAGATTAAGTATTTTCATTTTTTTAATTCAAGTATTAGATTTAAAGATTAAAAAGGTAATAAACGGGTTTGAGTTGTTAATTTAAAGCCTCCAAAATTAATTGGAGACTTTATGATTGATGATGTGTTAATAAACCTGTTCTGGAATTGTAATCACACAGTTTACACATGCATTAACACAAGCAGAGATTGGACCTACCTCTCCATATGTTCCACATACATTCTTGTCTGCAGCTAAAGCTTCAGCTTCATTTGCACCAGTCGCAACAAATCCAGCAACTAGCATAGCTGCACCAAATACAGCGCCTAAAATTCTTTTTTTCATAATATAAAAATTTAAAGTTAATAAATCTAAATTAGTTTATTAAAAAAAATTAAGGACGATTAAAATCATAAAATAAGTAAGCTGAATGCTTACTTATTGTGATTATAAATATTTTGGATTTTGATTAGCATAATTTTTCTTTATGTTTACATAAACTATTTAACATTGAAAGTATCCTCTTTTAAAATTTTTATAATCTTTATTATTCTTTCTGTGTTAGGAATTTTTGTATTACCTAACCTATCAGTAAAACTCAATCCAAGCCAAACCTTAGCCTCTATTACAGTAAATTATAGTTGGTCAAATGTCTCTTCTTATACATTAGAGCGAGACATCACTTCTATTTTAGAATCTGGATTTAGCACAATTAGAGGGCTTAAAAATTTAAATTCAAAATCCTCAAAAGGAAATGGGTACATAACTTTAGAGTTTGATAAATACACAAATATTGATATTGCACGTTTTGAAACCGCCACCATTATCAGGCAACTCTACAAACAACTTCCTGAGCAAAGTAATTACCCAACCATAAGCGTAAACCGTCCAAACGATGATGAGGCACGTGCTTTTTTATCATATAGTATAAACGCTCAAGATACCCCTTATAATATTCAAGAACGTGTAAAAACTCAAATAGAGCCACACATAGGTGCTTTAGGCACAGTAGACAGAACAGTCGTTTATGGTGCTAATCCTAAAGAATATGTATTACAATTTAATAGTGATGTTTTAAACCAATTAAAACTTACAAAACTAGACCTGATTGCAACCTTAAGCAATGCTTTTTCAAAAACATCTTTAGGCGACATTTTTTACAATGGCGAATATATGATCTTATCTGTAGAGCCTTCACAAACAGAAGTAAATTGGCATATCCCTGTTATAAAAACAGAAGATCGCATTTTTTTTTTAGATGAGCTCACTACCATAAAACAGCAAGAGCAACAGGCAAAAAACTACTATAGAATTGATGGTAAAAATGCCATTACATTAGCCATTTATGCTACAAAAAACGCCAACACTATTGTCTTGTCTAAAACGATAGACGAAGCTTTAAAAAATTTAGACTCTAAACTTCCAGAACATTATAGTATAGTAAAGACCTATGATAGCACTGAATATTTGCAGACAGAACTCAGTAAAATTTATGAGCGTGGACAATATACTGTTATAATATTATTGCTTTTTATACTAATAGTAAGTAAAAGTTTTAGGTATTTATGGGTAACTATTATAAGTTTGGTTGCCAATATTGGCATTGCTTTTTTACTTTATTATAACTTTAATGTAGAGATACAGTTATATTCTTTAGCTGGTATTACAATTTCTTTGGGGCTTATTATAGATAATAGTATCGTGATGATAGACCATATTAGGCATCAACATAACAAAAGAGTTTTTATTCCTATACTAGCATCTACCATTACCACTATAGGCGCCTTGTCAATCATTTACTTTTTAGATGAGAAGTACAAAGTAAATCTCATTGACTTTGCTTTAGTTATCATTATAAATCTCTCGGTATCCCTAGTTATTGCCTTGTTCTTAATTCCTGCTTTATTAGAAAAAATAAAGCTTCCTATAAAACAAGAAAAACCATGGAGCCTAAAGTTAAAATCACGTTTTTATTCTATTTATAGTGTAGTTATTATCAATTTATTACGTTTTAAAAAATTGGCAATTCTTTTTATTATCCTCCTTTTTGGGATTCCTTTTTTTATGTTACCACGACAATTAGATTATAATGATAACTGGTACGAAAAAACATATAACAGTACTTTGGGGAATGAATGGTATCTGGAAAATATACGTCCTTATTTAGATAAATATCTTGGAGGGACATTTCGTTTGTTTTCCAATTACGTTTTCGAAAAAGCTTATTATGGTAGTAATGAAGACACCAAGCTATATGTAAATGCAGCTATGGAAAAAGGAACTACCGTACACCAAATGAATGCTGTTTTTTTAGGTATGGAGAACTATGTACGGCAATTTCCTGAAATAAAACAATTCACCACTAATATAAATAGCGGTGATTATGGCCGTATGGAAATTACTTTTAAAGAAGGCGTTTCAGAATCATCATTCCCCTTTATACTAAAATCACAACTTATAAGAAAGGCTCTGGATTTTGGTGGTATGGAATGGAATATTTATGGTGTTGGTAATGGGTTTAATAATGGAGGAGGCGTAAACGACCCTGTAAACTTTACGGTTAAAGCCAAAGGTTATAATTATAATATATTGAACCAATGGGCAGATAGCTTGAAAATGGCTTTGGAAGAACACCCAAGAATACAAAAAGTAATTATTAAAGAGAACAGTTATAGGAGTAGAAAACCAGCTTTTGAATATCGTTTTTTATTGAACAAAGAGCATTTAGCAATAACCAACGTTGCACCTTCTACATTAATTACAGAATTAAAGCAAACTACTCTTTCGGCGAATCAAGACATTTCCTTGCACATTAAAGGTACTTATATGCCTGTACGCTTAATATCTAAGTATTCAAAAAACTTTGATATTTGGCATATTAAAAATATGCCTTTAGACAGTTTGAAACATCCTGTTATATTGAAAGATATAGCAAGTATTACCAAAGAACGTGAAGACGAGAATATATATAAAGAAAATCAAGAATATATACGTTTGGTACAGTTTCAATACACAGGATCCTCCAAATTTGGTTCTCGCTTTTTAAACAAAACATTAGAAGATTTAAATACAAGATTGCCATTAGGGTATACATTTGAGCGCTCATCTAGTCAATGGTTTTTTGTGCAAGACAAAACTAACAGTTATGCATACTTGTTGTTATTAGTGTTAGGCATCATCTATTTAATTTGTGCCATTTTGTTTGAAAGCCTTAAACAGCCTTTTATTATCTTAAGTGTGATTCCTATATCTTTTATTGGAGTGTTTTTGACATTCTATGTCTTAGACTTTAATTTTGATCAAGGTGGTTTGGCAAGTTTTGTACTCTTAAGTGGAATTACCGTAAATGCTTCAATATTTATTTTAAATGGGTATAACAAATTAAAAAAACAATGTCCTAATCGGGAAAATATTCCATTATATCTAGAAGCTTTTAAACAAAAAATATTCCCTATTATGTTAACGATTGTCTCAACCATTCTTGGGTTTATTCCTTTTGTTAAAGATGGACAAAACGAGGTGTTTTGGTTTGCTCTAGGAGCAGGTACAATAGGTGGCTTGCTCTTTTCTCTTTTAGGAATTTTGTTTTATTTACCTGTATTTACTTTAAATAAAATTAATAAGTAATCTTTTTGCTTACTTATTATACTTCTATAGCACCACACAATCAGTATATTATTATTAGCTTAGTGTATTATTAATTTTAAAAATCAATCTTATGAAGAGAGTAGTTTATTTAGCCCTGTTATGCGTAGGGTCGCTATCTGCGATGTCATATATGACATCAAGTAATAATTTAGCCTTTAATGAAGGTAATATCTGTGAACAAGCTTGCCCTGGCGGACAAAACTTTTGCTGCTCACACACCACATTTGAAAATGGTCTGCCAAAACAGACTAATTATTACTATGATAATAGACCTGGTGGGGAGCAGTATTAAAACATAAGTAAAATTGTATCTACTCATAATTATTTACTTGAGTAGATACAATTTAAATTATAAAGACATATAGCATGCAATCTAAATTCCTATTTTTTTTAATATTATTAATTCCTTTTTATAGTTTTTCTCAAGAAGAAAAAGTGCTAATGAAAAGAACTTTTAAAGAGACACAACCAATCAAAACTTTTGACTTTCCATATTTTACCTTGCGACAACTAAAAGTTAAAGACAATTTATTATATGGTATAAATTATTCAAATCAAGAAATTATTATTTTCGATTTGATAAAAAATAAAAAAAAGAGTGTGATTGGAAAAAAAGGAGAAGGTCCTGGAGAGTTTAAAAATATAGCAGCTTATAAAGTTTTAGACGAAAATATAATTGTTTTAGATAACCAAAATCTCTCTGTAAAAAAATTTTCAAAAGAAGGAAAATATATAAGTTCTCACAGAATTAATTCGCCTTTTATTAAAGGACATATTCTTGATGAAAATAATATTTTACTATCTGTGGAAGAAATGAAGCTTGAGAATAGTGAATATGTATTTAGGTGGAATTGGTATAAATTTAGTTTAAGCAACGATTCCAAGATTCTATTCGATATTAGTGGATTTAAATTTTCCAAGGAAAGAGATGCTGCTATAAAATATGATGGGAATTTTTATAGCTCTACTAGCAATGATTTAATTTATAGTCCTCGGTATAAAAATGGGTATCTGCTAATAAAAGATAATGCCGTTTTGCATAAAAATACAATAGACAACGTTGAACCTAAATTATACTCTAATGATTTCACTAGAATGATGAGAAACAACTTGCCTTCAAAATATATTGCATGTCTTGGCAATAATGGTCAATTTGCTTATTTTTTAACGAAGGTTGGAACTAAAAAAAAGGATAAATTCTCTATCTTGGATGTTTATGACATAGGTAAAAACAAATACCTCTATTCTTATAAAATTGAATATATAAATGGCTCTTGGCCATATGATTTAGCTATAGATAAAAATAACATTATTGTTAGTTACGAAGAAAACATAGTTATTTATGAATTATAGAAAGCTTCTGAATCTAAATCACCTTATTATAGGATCATGTTATACTTTCCTAATCATGCTCTATTTTTATAATAAATCTACTGTAGATATCTTGATAAAGAAATTTCCAGAATTGTTAAGTATAAATATTTCGCAATTATTCCTGCCAATAACACTCATAGTTTTATTTTTTTCGAGTGCTTTAATTTTAAAAAAAATAACATCTATAAGTATTCTCGTTATTTCAATCTTAACATTAACAGCAGTAATCTATTTTTTAATGAATTACACCTTATTTGTAGACCTTTCTTGTGGCTGTGCTATACTAATAACCCTAACAACGCTGAAAATAATAACTGTAATTTTAAGCTTAATGCTTGTTTTAATTGTTACACAGTTTTATCTAAAATGGAAATTAAATTAATTACCATTTGCTTTAGAAAATACATAGATTATTTTTCCTTGTATATAGCTTTCAGGCACAAAGCCAAAATATCTGGAGTCTATAGATGAATGTCAATTATCTCCCATCATAAAGTAATAGTTTTTTTTAAAAGTATATTGGTAGATTTTCTATAATTGGACCATAATTATGGTAAGTCCATTCTTGTTGTTTAATTGAATATGAGATAGTAAAAAAAGTGTATATGAATTTTTATCCAATAACTTCTATTAATGTTTTAGTTTCAATCTAACATAAGAAATCATGTTTTCATTTTCGGAGTTTCTTAAATTCATATGTAAACCATCTTTATTGACAAAATAGGAGCCATTATTTATATTTGTATCAAAATAATTAAAATAGTCCGCCCCTATAACTTCTAAAGATTCATTTAAAGTAACTATTACGTACGTTAGTGTGTTACGCTTAGCACTAAGTTCTTCAAAATTTTTAGGCTCAAATAAAGGTGTGTCATAAAATGTTCCGATACGATAATATACATTTCGCCATTTATCATAAATAAAAGACACGTATTTTCCTGTTGCTTCAGTTTTCAACATGCTCCCCATAGCATCATTATTTTTTTGTAATGGTGTTGCCTCCTCGACCCCTTTAACTTTTACATTTATTTGCTTCTGTAGTAAACCCTGCATGTCATACACGTATAAATAATGTGATTTGGAGAAGCTAAGTATTATCTTCCCTTCATTATATATAGAAGTTATACCTTGATCGTTTGGAGACCATGCTTTATCATGAAATTCTTGAGGGTGTTTTATTATGTGTTTAACTGTTTCTGTTTCAAAATTATAAATAGTAAATAAACGAGCCTTTTCATAATTTTCAGGCTTATCCATATTTAAAAACTCTAAACTCAAAAAACCAATTTTAGAATCAGTTTGCATAATATTTGGATTGAATACACCATTATTAATTGCGTGTAAATATTTACCAGAAAATTCCTTGTTGGATAATACTTTTCCATCGAAATCTACATTCAATATTCTTGGTGTAATACTTGCGAAATAGGTAATCGTTTCATCTCCATTAAAACCAAAGCTTCCCATACTATATACCTGATTTTGACCTTCTATATTCAATTTAATATTTCCCCATTTACTCTTTTCAATATCTAAGACCTGAATTTGAATTTCGTTATTATTTACATCCCCAAGAAATCCAACATAATGCTCATTAGAGTTCCAAAATAAATTTGACCTTGAAAAAGGTGAAGGTATAGTGTCTGGTATTATAAAATTAAGAGTGTCACTAACACTTAATATACTAGTTGTTGAGATTGTTCCTATGGCGACACCATTACTCGATTTTTTATTGCAAGAAACAACCGCACAAATTACAATTACAAAAATTAATTTTCTTAAAACACACATAACAAGTTAATAAAAATACCATGTTAAAAAAATAATTTAACATGGTAATTAATAAATTTAGATTAATTCAACAATATATTCTGTTCTTAATTATCATTATTCTCACAACCACCGAACATTGAACCAGGAGAACTACAATCTTCTCCTGAAGTATTCAGACAATGCATATATAAACATCCATCTGACCCAACCTTTAATTCTGCTTTATATTCATAAATAATGGCTTCACTTTCTTGCGGCATTAAACAAATCACACCAACAAACAAAGAGAGTCCAAAAATAGTTCGAAATATCATTTTTTTCATAATTTTAAAATTATTTTTCATTAATAATTGTTTTCATCACAAATTTTAGACAAGGCTCCTGGCATATTACATGAATCTCCTGAAGTATTAGAGCAAAAATGATAAGTGCATCCATCTGCTCCTAATGTTGTTGTTAATTTATATTGTAAATCAATCGCTTCACTTTCTTGTGTTGTTAGAATACTTCCTCCAACAACAAATACTAATACTGCTATTTGCAAAACTCTTTTTTTCATAATTTATACTTTCAAATGTTAATATTTTTTATTCAATGGCTATAATTAATTCCCATTCAATACTTAAGGAAGTTATGTAAGAACCTAATTTTGTGTATTAGGCGGACAAAATCTCCATGAAGATCCAGCTGTATCACAATTAGTTCCTTCTGAATTTGTACAAAAATTGTAATTACATCCATCAGCCCCAAGTACAGTCTGAAGTTTGTATTCCATCTCAATAGCCTCACTTTCTTGCGTTGTTAGAAATATTGCCCCTCCAAAGAGAAGTACCGACCCTAAAACTATACGCATTAATTTTTTTCTCATAATTATAGTTTTTAAAAATTATCTCTAAAACTAAATAACATATTTCAAAAAGAAGAATAAAAATACTCACAAAAAGTAAGTGTAACACTTGCTTTTTTATATAATCACCAATACTTGAAATAAAGCTTATTTATAAAGTAAAAACAACTTTTCTTAAAAAACAGCAACCAGTTTCCCTTGTATATAGCTTTCTGGTACAAAACCAAACATTCTTGAGTCTATAGAGGCGTGTCTGTTATCTCCCAACATAAAATAATAGTTGTTTTTAAAGGTATATGAGTAAGTTTCATTATCTGAGAGTAAAATTTTCTCATTTTCGTAATAATCAATGAGTTTGTCATATATTGGTAAAATATCTTTATTAAGAGCAATAGTCATCCCTTTTTTGGGTATTAGAAGTGGTCCATAATTATCGTGAGTCCATTCTTGTTGTTTTGATTTCGGAAAAATATAAAAACCTATCGAAGGCTTTTGCATATTATTCTTGACTAATTTCTTTTTTAAAGCCAAATTAAGGGTATCGTACTCACTATTTGAATAACTTTTAGCCAAAAGCAAAGGCATCTTCTTTCTAGTACTATCAATATATCGATAACAGTATTGTGGTTTATCTTCCAAAAAAAAATGATTTATCTTAACATTAGTGTTTTTAATAGATAACATATCTCCTGGCATTCCAATAATCCGTTTTACTAAAAATTTAGCATTATCATTTACTGATTTAAATACGACAATATCCTCATGACTAAAGTCTTTGAATTTTTTTAATGGTTTATACAAATCATATATATGCTTTTTGGGATCATTACTAAAAAAACTTCCAATAACAGGAATATCAATTATTTGCTTTGGAATTTTGGTTCCGTATGAAAGTTTATTTATTAAAACATAATCGTTAGGAAATAAAGTTTGTTCCATAGAACTTGAAGGCACAAAATAAATATCAAATAAAAAAGTCCTTACAAAAAGTGCAAATGCAAAAGGTAGTAAGAATAAAAAGCCATACTTAATTATTCTAAAACTATTTTTTGAGAGTTTTTTTTTAAGGAAACTAACACTAATTTTAGTTGTGAAAATATCAAAAATAATTAGCAAAAAAAATGTAACGCCTATTAATTGCGACCATATATAAAATAGAAATATAAAAATCAGTAAAAGGATATATAATGCTAACCTTAGACTTTTGCGTAATAATATCATTTAGCAAAAATAGAAATATAGTTTTTATTAAAAATTAAATGAAGCCTTTTTCTCTTGCAGCTAAAACCAATGTCCTGTCAGATTCACAAGCCACATTAAAAGCAATTTTAAGTTTTCTTTTTCGCTTTTCAATACCAGATTTAGACAAAGGCATTTCCTTCATTAATTCCTTTACCGTTGCTCCACACGAAATTTCGCGAAGTATTTTTGTATCAATATCATCTATACTGAATGAAATAGATTGTTTTTTTCGTAATAATTCTAATACCTTATCACTATAATAAGCTTTGCTATTTAAAACACCTTTGATAGCATTTACAAAAAACACTTATGTTGAAGTCATCCTTTATTAAAAACCCTTCAGGGTTTACATTTTTTAAGATACTATTTAATCTAAGGTTTTCATTATGACTAGTGGCAACAATAATCTTTATGTTAGGTAAAATTTCTCTAATTTTCTTCCCCAAACTTTCACCAGAAGTAAAATTATATTTAGAAGAAGACGGTAAATTTATATCTAAAAAAATGAGGTCAAGCTCATTTTTTAATTCTAAAACTTTCTCATAAGCATTTGTACAGTTATTCGCTTCATGAATTTGGAACTCAAATTCGTTCTGTGTAGTACTCAAATAATTCAAGGCATTATTATAGCCATCAACAATCATTGGATGATCTTCAACAATAAGGACAGTAATTTTTTTAGACATAGTAATTCTATATTGATTTACTCAATAAAATTGATATAAGTTAAAAAATTAGCTCTTAGGGATGTTGTAATATCAAATTTAACAAAAAAACATCAACTTGTCATAAAAAATAAATCAAAGTAAAATTAATTCTTTGATTTTCAGCAATGAACGGTTCGATAGTAGCGTATGAAGGGGAGCAAAAAAAAATCCAGACATTTATTGTCTGGATTTTTTTTATATTATCCGTTGCGTATATATTTCTTCATTCCAAAAAAAATTATCCGCTAATGTGTTGGCTATAGCTCATGGAAATGGTTCGTGCCAGTTGTTTGTTTCCACTACTTTCTTGAAGGTAGCGCAAAAAGAGAAAACCCAAAATTATTGTTGAACTCTTTAGGGTATAACTATTTTTAAAAAATAATCATTACCTTGGGATTATTAACCAACTAATTTTTCTAACAATGGATATCAAAAAAACCATCATCAATCTTTTAGTGTCCCTTATTATTTCACCAATTATTGTTTACATTGTTTTGGGTATAGCTCGTTTGGCAGGTGCCAATTATGAAATGAGTCATGGCGAAACTTGGATAATTTGGGTGCTTATGGCAATTTTAATTAAAATCTCAATCGAAAAGAAAGATGCCTAGATTTCTCATATAAAAATCTAAAAACTTATTTTTTAGACCTCACAGGTTTCTAAAACCTGTGAGGTCTTGATTGACCTAAAAATTATGAGTCGATTAGTGCTCAAAATAAGTTTTGTAATGTATCAAAAATTAAAGTTGAAAACTTTACAAGAAAGCACCATTACTTTTTAAACAATCTCTTTCTACATGTAATATAGTTGGGCAATTACGTCATATCTTTAAAGCAACCTAATCAATCGACAAATAATTAAATTCTTCAGAAAAATACAACAACATTTTAATCCTTTTAAAGCATTCAAGCAACAATACATACGATGGTAAGAAGCAAAGCGAGAAAATTTCTATACAATTGTTGTTTAATTTCTTCTTATCTTTAAATGCCTCTTTTCAAGAACACAATAATATAATTTAAAAAAAACAACCAACCAATGTCAATCAACCACAAGAAAAGTATTGTACTCTTTTTGAGCATTATGTGTTTAGGATATTCTCAAACAACATTTGCTCAAAAAAAACTATCCAAGAAAAAAATAGAAGCACTAAAAACTGAAGTCGCTCAAATTGTAGAATCCAACCATAAGCAATCGCAAATCATGGTCGATAAAATTTTTAGTTTCTCCGAATTGGGTTTTCAAGAAATCGAATCGTCAAAATATTTAACAAGAATACTTCAAGATAATGGTTTTGAAATTGAAAAGGCTGTTTCAGGAATTCCAACAGCATGGTTTGCTACATGGAGTAATGGAGATGGACCTGTAATAGCCCTTGGAAGTGACGTGGATTGCATTCCAAAAGCCTCACAATATCCAGGAGTAGCATATCACAAACCAATAGTTGAAGGCGCACCAGGACATGGCGAAGGTCATAACTCAGGTATTCCATTAAACATCACCGCAGCATTGGCAGTAAAACAAATTATGGAGCGCGAAAACATTGGAGGCACACTTATCCTTTGGCCAGGAATAGCCGAAGAATTGGTGGCGGCAAAGGCGTGGTACACACGCGATGGTCTTTTTGATAATATTGATATGTGCATTTTTACGCACGTAAGCAGTAATTTAGCAGTGTCGTATGGAGCAGCTCGTGGTACAGGATTAATTTCGGTGGAATATACTTTTGAAGGAGAAGCAGCACATTCCGCAGGGTCACCTTGGCGTGGAAGAAGCGCATTAGATGCTGCCGAACTTATGAATGTTGGCTGGAATTATAAACGCGAACATTTACATCCATTAAAAAGATCACATTCCATTTTTACTGATGCTGGCGACCAACCAAATGTAGTACCTTCTAAAGCATCAATTTGGTATTACTTTAGGGATGTGACGTATGAAGGCATTATGGAAATGTATAAAGAAGCAAACGATGTCGCAGAAGGCGCTGCTTTAATGACCAAAACCAAAGTAAACTCTAGGATACTTGGTACAGCATGGCCTAGACATTTTAACAAAACTATTGCCGAAACCATGTACGAGAACATTAAAACTGTTGGGCTACCAGAATGGTCTGAAAATGATCAAACTCTCGCAAAGGCTGTCCAAATAGAAGTGAATTCTAATAGAAAAGAAGGATTGAGTAAAGAATTGAGCAAACTTGGGCTTCCTATAAAAACACCTGTAAGTGGAGGGTCGGATGATATTGGTGATGTATCATGGAAAGTGCCAACCGTTACCTTAAGATATCCATCTAATATTCCTGGATTACAAGGACACCATTGGAGCAATGCTATTGCCATGGCAACACCAATTGCACATAAAGGCGTGACTGCTGGAGCTAAAGTTGAAGCAATGACGATTATCGACTTTTTAACAAAACCAGATTTAATAAAGCAAGCTTGGAATTATTTTAATAACGTACAAAGTAAAGACACAAAATACCAGCCAATGATTAGTGCTAACGATTTACCTCCAACGTATCTCAATGAAGACAAACAGAACCAATTTAGAAGTCAATTAGAGAAATTTTATTATGACGAAACAAAATATAAATCATATTTAGAACAATTGGGAATTACGTATCCTACTTTAAAGAAGGATTAGATTTTGAAACTTAGATGAGATGCTAAAAATCTTTCGTAAAATACGCTATAACCTTATGGAGCAAAATAAAACCGGAAAGTATTTTAAATATGCTACTGGAGAAATCCTCTTAGTTATGGTCGGTATTTTATTGGCACTTCAAGTAAATAATTGGAATCAACAACGAATTGCTTTTAACCAAGAACAAGTGTTGTTAAAAATTTTAAAGAACGATTTCGATAACAGATTAAAAGAACTAGAACAATTAAACGCAGGAAGGAAAGATGGCATAAAAGCGCTCGATGAATTAATGAGTTTAACTAATAATCTACCTAAGAATTATGATGCTAAACGTATAGACAGCCTTTTAGTATTAGCAACAGTTACCTACCGTTTTAACAATCAATTTAGTGCTTTAGATATGCTTTTTAATTCGGGAAGAATTAATTCGCTGTCTAATGATTCCTTAAAAGGCCTTTTAACCAATTGGCCTAATTTAGTTGAAGAGATGATAGAGGAACAAAATCTAGTTGTAGATAATTACAAGGAAATAGTTAAGGTTTTGGATAAATATATTTCACTTCGAGATGTGTTTCAAAATTTTACATGGAGATATCATAATATACCACAAATGAAACCAAGCAAGTTAGAAAAGGACTATAATGGATTAGTAAATGATAGAAGTTTTGAAAACGTATTGGCGACAAAACGATTTCTTTTAAGCATTAATATTGTCGATTCAGATTTAATTATTGATGACTCAAAAAAAATCATTGAAATTTTAGAACAAGAGATTAAGAATTAATTTCTAATTCTAATGAAATCTTTAACCAATAAGAACTACACCTTAATGCGGTTCTTATATTATGTAAACTACTTGCAATTTGTTTTAGAGTTCTGTTTTGTTAATGTTTCTTTTTAGAGATCCGCCTTTAAGGACTTACTTTATGTTTCATTAATTATCTTTACTGTTCGCTCTATACTTATTAGACACAGGTTTTTTAAAAAGGTCACATTTTTGAGACTATAGGATTTAAGAATATGTATGTGAACTAATTATTTAATGGTTGATAGACGAATTAGATCTTCTTCAAGCGTAAGGTCGGAAGGTTTTTTAGCATTGA